>Ga0247778_1000084_pt1 | contig 156832 bp, 179 predicted proteins | sample UWRJL049202B5_FD_179939 | JGI IMG/M metagenome (GOLD analysis project Ga0247778, IMG submission 179939) | Plant litter microbial communities from Arlington Agricultural Research Station in Wisconsin, United States - UWRJ-L049-202B-5 | ecosystem: Environmental > Terrestrial > Plant litter >... | reverse complement strand
GGAGGAGTAGTGTGCGAGCGGAGCGAAGCGAAGAGAGTTGAGGTAGTGGTGGGGTGGGGGGAGGAAAGGGGGAAATAGTGAGGGAGAGAAATATGGATGATATAAAATGAGGAGAATATGTGGATGGAATTTTTTGTTCGGGTGGGTAGATACCTCTTTCTTTTCTCATTCATGCTTATCCAATTTTAAAGGAGGCAGGGGTGTATATATTAATGAAAGATTGACTGAGTAATCCACATTGCGTCCCCTCTATACTGTGAGCTTTTGCTTCGTGAGTTGAGAAGTGAGTGAGGTGGTGAATGCGGAAGAGGGCAGGTGGGAAGAGAGGGATATAAACCCCCTCCATTTCCTGATCTTGGGCATCATCGGGGAATGTATACCATCCACAATATATGGGTTCGTGTGTACTCTCCCCTTGCTTTAACTCTTTCAATTTCAACGTCGTCGTAATGGTGTTGAGGGGTCTTGTTGCTGGTACGCGGAAAGGAAAGGGGTTGAGTCGGCGAGATGGATGCAGGGGGGGGTTCTTGATTGCAAAGAATCTATCGACTGTGAAAAGGGATCTGACAGCATTGTTTAATATCTGCTTCACTGATATGTCTTGAACTGACCGGAAGGGCATATTCCTTTACCTCGAGTTCAACCCACGCATGACTCTCGACCCAGGCCTAGGAATAGTAACAGCGACACAACACCATGCCATTTCCTCCGTTGTGAGTTTTTGAGGTTGAGAAGGTGATTTGGGGAGGGGCAGATATTTGTGATAGTTTTTCGGCGAAATGACTTGTTTCTTCTTTTGTGGGATGAGTGGACTTTCGAAGTTGGTGCTGGGCTTTGAGAGAGGAGGGGGGAGGGGGGTATAAAACCCCCTTCCTCCAGCCCATGAACTCGTCTCGCCATGACTAGACTTAGCAGCCAAATGAAGGGCAATGTGTGTTGGATTTGGGACTTTTTGTTTCTCTGGTGGTTATGGGTTTGTGAGGTTGGGGTTGGGGAGGTATAGGTGGGTGTTGGGTTTGAGGGTTTGGGGAATTGGAGAGAAGGAGAAGGGGGGAGTGAATGAATGAATTCCTTGACGGTGAAATACTTCTCGACAGCAATTCCACCGAAGGCAGGGAATGCGTTCACTAGCTCTGCTTCCTCACAATCCAGTTTCTTGTTTCAAGAATGAACTTTTCTTGAAGTATGTCGTAAGGGAACCTAGATTATAAGCAACACCACACCGCAATGATCAGCAATTCTGCAATCTGCTCCGTTCACCGGTTTCTATCACTCGGCCAGAGGAGTGCTTTATATATGCACTTTTCCCCACAAATTTTACGGCTTTCAGGATTTCAGGTGGTGAATTACAGCGCTGGATTCATAAGTCTAGGGGAGAAATTGTGGTATAAAAACCTCCCTCCGAGTTTGAGGAGTAGTGCCAACGGTTCAAGAGATAGTATTCATCTTTCTGTATTGTGTGCGTTGCTTTGAAATAATCTTCTAGGATTTGCAACTTCTCAGAGGCTTGGGGCATGTTGATTTTTTAAGTACTGAGGGGAAATGAAATGAGAATGGGAGTGGAAGATCAGGGGAGGGGTTTGAGTGACAGTACGAGGGGAGTTGACAGCAATCCCGTCTATTCACTGTCCACAGAGGAATTCCACGTTCAATAAGTGTAGAAGCAAGATTTGCACAAGTCTTTGTATTTGAAGCGGGAAGTTTCATTTTGGGTTTCTCAGCTTTTCCTCCACCACATAATTTCTTATCCGATTGATTCCATAGTGTGTTTAAAGCTCTGGGACTCTTGCTAGATGAGGTGTTTTATCCTTCTTTTTGGCAGGATCGTTTTGGGGAAAACGAATTAATTTCGGCGTATTGGAATTGTGAAGGTTTGGGGGCGGTGGGGGTATAAATTTACCTCCCGCGTCGATGGGAAAGTGCTATCGATATAACAGCATTGAAGACTGCCAGTCATGTGATGGAGGAACTTAGCACAAGACTGCCTTTTGGATATATTAAGTATTCAATGGACTACCATGATCCCGTAGAGAGGTTTCAACGGTTTTGAAGGGGTCGTTAAAGAAATAGGTGGGGAAGGGAGTTGATAGTAAGGGAATTTCCGACGGCAATTCGACCTACAACTTATAAAACAATTTGATGCTCTCGACTATTTGGCTCATTTCTACCTAAAATATTTTACCTCTCATTCTGCAAATTAGAAATGGTTTCGGGTTCCAACACGTTGAGCACCGCCCTGAAGTCTAGTGTTTTTGGTTTTGTTGGTTTTTCTTGACTTGATGGCTCTAAGACTTAAGAGAGCGATATTTTATACTCCTCTCCCTTAAGAATGTTTGGTAGGAATTTGAAAAGGAGAGTGAACTATTTTCCTTTCTTAGAGGTGCCGAGGTAGAGAGAGTATAAATTCCTCGGAGTGACCAGAGAGTAAGCCAGCAATCGAACAATCCGTATGCAAATTCCGTTGATGTTTGCATGAGCCGGTCTAGGAAATCTTTTGCTCAATTGAACAATAGAACTTACTATCAGAGCATTTTCTCAACCTCCGCTTTTGGTTAACCTTGAGTGAATCAAACGAATGAGAGGAATGAACGGAAAGTTGACAGAACAATTTTTAACAACAATTTCCCCTGGACCTAGAGATTCAATTCATGATTCATTCGTTTATTGATGATGGTGTAAGAAGTACACCCATCAATATTCAAAAATCAGGGAGCAGATACGTGCATGGGAGAGAGGCAACACACTTGTAATAACAGCCGACATGTTGTGTGGTTTGAAAGCTCCATGCTTTGAAAAGAGGGGTATATATATACGTTTCCCCTGCCAAGAATCGTTGTCGCTCACGGTTAGTGAATTGGATTTTTTCGTTGTTGGAACGGTGAGATTGAGGTGAGCCTGGCTAGGGCATAAAACCGCCACTCGCCTCGATATATTTGTCTCTGTAGCCCAACAAAGTGTGGAAAGTGGACGATGTCATGGTGGTGGTTGCACCTGTTTAATGTTTTGGATACTTCTCGAGATCTGCTATTGGTAAATACGATTCTTCTTAGGGATGGGGTGGAGGTTAGGTGCCTTGAAAGAGAAGAATGGTAGAACGAGAAGGGAACTGAGGTTGACAGCAGAGAAAATTTGACAGCAACTTCTCCAAGACTTGGAAGCCTTCCTGGGGATTCTTAGATTCTATCCTAGCGATTTCGAAAACCAAGCTAGCTAGCTGACTACTTTAGCTCTGTGAAGCAGAGGGAGTCAGCACAATACTCTGCGAAGCTCGCTCGTGGATTCCTTCGTTGATTTGGATTGTCGTTTTTGAATTGCTATATTATATTCCTTTCCGCTCAATACATCTATCCTGTGCAGTAGTTGGCTTTCCTTGTGAATCTAGTGGTAGGGCTGCAGGAGGTTGAGGTATAAAGTCGTCTCAAATTGGAAGAACTTTGCAGTAATCAGCAAAGAATCTAAACAGCTAGTACCCTCGCTGGTGGACAGACTGAGCTTGTGAGGATGTTTTAGCTCTCACTGAACGATGTTATTGACTTTCGCCTTCACTCAAAAGCCTGTGTTTTGGCGTGTTTGAAATAGAAAGCGGGGATTGGGGGGTGGGTGTTGACAGTAATGAATATTTGACAACAGCCTTTTAATTTGAAGTTTCGTTCCCTTCAATTCAACAAGGAATTCTCTGGATGCATTTGTGTGATATTGAGTGCAGGTTCGCAAAGAGAAGGGGTACAAGGCGGATGAGGAGACAAAGCACTCGAGCAAGCTATTTCCTTCTTCCGGATTAGTTCTGCTTGATTGGTGAGAACAGGTGAGTGGTGTTGAGCTTTTTATATACTTGGCTCTTATGGGTATACGTAAAATACCACGTGAAAGTATGAGTGAAGAGTGACCTCAAGGATAGAAAGAAGCGGGGCCTCCCAAATTCGTGGGGTATAAAACTCTGCTTCGTCTGAAACGTTTTGAAGCAGTGAGGTATCAGAGAATGATGGAATCCTAATGATAGACTGAGATCTTTGCTTTGTGGGGCATGATAGGATCTTGAGGGTAGGAGTTGCTCGTGAGAATCCACTTCGTAAGGACTTAATTCAGGGGAAAGGGGCAGATGGGGTTGACAGCAGAGAAGAACTTGACAGCAGATTTGAAAGTTTGAAATCACTTCACTCTCAAATTTAAATTTTATGAGTAAAGAGTGAGCAAACTTTCACGAGGGTCACATCCTCCATCTGGGCAGTTCCTGACCGTCACGAACACGAGGACGGAGCGACCTTCACAGCCCCTGAAGTTGGAGACGGAACAATTCACCTTTAGTGCTTATGTGCTTATGCTGATCAAATAAGTTACCTGAATACTTACGGGATAATTCGAAGTAGTCCAGATCTGGAAGAATCGTAATGTCGCGGGCTTTCAAAATGAAACCGAATGGTATAAAGCTCCTTTCATAATGCCGAAAGAAGATTTGACAATTCAAGATAGAATCCTACAATATCATCAATCAAGAAGAGATATTCTGGTTCTATCGATTCTTCCTCAGAATCCACAAGTTTGAGGCGTACGAGTTGCGCGGAACAGGTGCTCGTTGGAACTAACTATCAGATCGGAGTTGGGAAACCTGACAGAAGAGGGTTCCTTGACAACATCGTTTCACCATAACTTGCTCTTTACAACAATTGTTTGAATAAAATGGTTTGCTTTTCCAAGAAACACGAAAATTCGAAATAGCAGCAAATTATGCGGGCGAGCTTTTTGGGCTTCACACTACATGCACAAGCCCGTCTCTACATAGAAGCCACCGAATTCTTTCTCCCTTTGTTTCTTATTCGAGAGTAGGGAATGAGGAGTATTTATCCTTATTTGCCCTATACTCGAATCAAAAAATTATACTGCTTCGTGAAGTACAAAACGTTCGCTTTCCGCCTGAGAATATTTCCCAGGGGACTGAGAGTGTTGTGCGGCATTACCCAACAATGCCTTGAAAGCCGACTGTCGGTAGGATATGTGGATCTCAGGATACCAAGGAGCCGGCAATTCCAGATTTTGAGTTGCCTGAGGTAATATGTGGATTGGGATGGAGAAAATACGGGGAAGGAGTGAGCATGACGGCAAAGGACTCTTGACAGCAGACCAACTGCCCAGGGGCCCAACGTCAATATAACTCCTATCCGGTCAATAATCTAAGAGCACAATATGGATTTATTTAGTGCATATTAAAGATGTAGATGTAGTTAGGGAGGTCAAAAGAGTGCACAACTATACTGTCGTCGCGTCCATGATTTCGTGGTTTGGTTCCCCCTGATGAGAAGCCAGCGTCGACGTTCAACCATTTTATATCAATGGGCTTGCAGAGACACCTACCTGATATGGAAGATTGGTTGGATTACCGATAGATCAGTAAATCAGGATGGGGCTGTGAGGGATAAAATGGCGGTTCCATCTCTCGAGTGCTTTTGGAACTGAAGGAAAACAAGTTCACCGCGACTACCACCCACACAGTGGATGGATTTCTGTATAAATACCAATAGTCAAAGCTCTCGGTGACCGGTTTTCGTTCAATTGTATTGATATTTAAAAACAGCTGTGGGCAAAATATACGGGAGATTATTTGAATCAACAAGACGTGACTGGACGACTTTATCGACAGCAAAGACGTAGAAATTTACATTCAACTCTAATTATATCGATGGTAAATTGTCACAATATTTCGTTCAGCTATTACGCTGAACACGGCAGGATGGGATTGATTTTCAAGAAAGCGCGTACCACGTTAAAAGAAATATCACTATTTCGTAATGTCAACGGGTCAGAAGTACTACTATTTAGTATTGATTCGATTTCAGAAATTTCCTGGATGATTCAATGATGAGCTGTTTAGAAAGGTAGTAGGTTTGAGTCTAGGATCAAGCTCAGCAAGTTATCAACTTCCTCCACGCTGGATCTCTCGACAAGGCCTCCTTCATCTGCTCATATGATTGATCAATACTCAGCGCTTCGTCTGCCTTCACCTGATGCCCTCCAAATCAGTATTCGAGAGTCAAGATATAAAGCTCTAAGAACGTGCGATCTTACCTCAACCAAACTCTGCTGATAAATAACCACAACCTTCCTGTCCCGCTGTTCATAATCTGCGTATCTCTTATCAAACAACTCCTCGCTATCATCTCCCCTTTGTCGACCAAGATATCTCACTCTAGAGAGTTCCTTCGGACAAGATATAGAGATGGTAAGATCAGGTGTGTCAGACTGTGTTATCAAGCTAAGTCAGCGCATGTGTTCAAGATGTACCATGAGACTGACATTAAACTCCGCTCTCATCTTCTCCTTAAACGACTTTTCCTGCTCCAGATTCCGCGGAAATCCATCAAGCAGAAATGTGAATTTGCCTTCACCCATCTCCTCCTTGATCTTATCGATCAAGAGCGAAACAATGACATCGCCGCGGACAAGGCCACGAGTTCCTCCGGATCTGACGGCGTCCACAATGTCGGGTTGGTCGGCCAAGGGACCATTGATTAGGTAGCGAAGATAGTCTCCAACTGAAAGATGGTAGAGATTGTGATCTTCGGCGAGACGTTTGCATAGGGTCCCTTTTCCGGACGCTGGTGGACCTGGAGGTAGTCAGTCAGAGATGTGTGTGAATTGGTGGAGGGAACATTTATTTACCCAGAACGAACACAACGTTTGGTTTCTTACTCATCGCCACCGCCAACTACTGTGCTCTTTCCTATTGAATGCAGTAAGAAGATCCGGATGCAAAGTTGGGGTTGGGCGGGGCTTCGCTAATCAAATAGGTAAGCGCGGCGGTGTGCAATACAGATACAGATGCCCTTCGCAACTTCCCGGAGTTTGGGGAAGTTTTCCATTGGCCCTGAAAACCCGTCTGATTCATCAGACAAATGTTCAGCAAACATCACCTGTCTGTTGCCAAAACCTCAACGAAATCATTGCACAAACAAGCAAAAAGGCGGCACATAAATCCGTCGCCTACCCTGTCAAATTTTTATTCTTCTTTAACACAGACTCCGCGAGGGGAAAGCGACGCAGTCTAAAGATCTCGATCTAGCAGTATGGCTTATTTCACCATTCTGGCTCTGGTAGCCGCTCTCCTGCTAGTTGTTTACGCGTACCGTTGCACCCGTGCCCGTGCCTCCCTGCCTGCATCTGCTGTTCTTCAAAAGGATGAGATTATCCCCGTCAGCGTCAACTACTTCTTCACCCGACACTGCAACGCCGAGTGTGGTTTTTGTTTCCACACGGAGACTTCAAGCTACAAGCTCCCCCTCCCAGAAGCACAGAAAGGCCTTCGTCTGCTAGCCGAAGCAGGCATGAAGAAGATCAACTTTGCGGGCGGAGAACCCTTCCTCTATCCCAAGTATTTGGGTGCATTATGCCGATATTGCAAGGATGATCTAAAGTTGGAAAGTGTCAGCATCATCAGCAACGGCACGAAAGTAACGGAAAAGTGGGTGGAGGAATATGGTCCCTTTGTCGACATCTTGGCCATCTCCTGTGACTCAATCAACCCGGAGACGAATGCAGCCATCGGACGAGCGGATCGTGGCTCGGGAAAGCCATTTGATAATGTTGGAAAACTATTTCAGATCAAGGATTGGTGTCAAATGTACGGGCTCAAGTTCAAGCTTAACACTGTGAGTGTTTCTCAAGGCCCTGTCTGAGCTCTGCGATTGAATAGATCGACGTTGCGGGACATCTTAGATTCCTTCCAGCAATCATTTGACGAAAGCTCGCCGACTTTTAATTCTCTAGGTCGTCTGTTCGTTAAATTGGCATGAGGACATGGCAAATATGGTCCAGAAGCTTGATCCATTCCGGTGGAAAGTCTTTCAAGTCCTGGTTGTGGTGGGGGAAAACGAAAGTGACACCCGAAAGAGGGACGCAACGAAGTTTGTCATCACGGATTCGCAGTATGAGGACTTCTGTCGTCGGCACGCACATTTGAAGTGTATGATCCCAGAATCAAACAAAGCCATGAAGAGCAGCTACTTGGTGAGTTTTGGACTTGCAACGATGATTTCCGCATGATACTCACGGCTTAGCTTATTGATGAGTACATGCGTTTCCTCGACAAAGGAGACGGCGATGAGAAAGTGTCCGATTCCATCCTGGAAGTTGGTGTACAGAAGGCCATTAAGCAAGTAAAGTGGGATCAGGAAGAATTCGAGAAGCGCGGGGGTGTCTATGACTGGACTCGTGAAACAGAGACGGCGCAGAGTTGTGGGGGTATCGGCGGGAAAGAGAAACTGGACTGGTGAAATGTTTTGATATTATCTGGCGGAATATCAAGGCCTCAGACACTTTGCTTTATTTCTACTTTTCGCTGTTTCTGTCTTAGGCTAGGAGGGGTTTCTGAGCGAGAAGACTAGCACCAAAGGAGAACAGTACTGTAATCTTGCTTAGTCAACATTTCCTTCTTAAATATGCCGATCGTCAGCCGCATTTGTGACCAGGAACTCCAATCCCAATCATAAATCATATGTCAGGGAGGCATGGTTTCGAGTCGAATTACAAAGTTCTTGGCGAAAGCGCGGCGCAGAGCTGCCCCGACTCTCGAGCCAGAGGAGGACCCCGCATTCTACAGACCTCTAGACCGCGAATCGCGAGAATTCCGTCTTCTATGCCTCGCACCATCCAAAGACTACACAGCTCCGATTCAATGCAAGATATTTCACTCTTCATTAGACGAGACTCCGAAATATGAAGCATTATCATACGTTTGGGGAGACCCAAGTGTCACCGAAGACATCCTCGTTTATGACACGCGTCGAGCAGTTACGAAGAACCTAGAGCTTGCTCTGCGCCATATCCGACGGCGAAAGAAAAGTAGAGTCATTTGGGTTGATGCAATTTGTATTGATCAGAGTCATTTACTCGAAAAGAATCATCAAGTGGCTCAAATGCGAGATATTTATTTGAGCTCGAAGCGCGTTCTAGTCTGGCTGGGAGAAGAAGGCAGCGCCAAAACAGCAATTGACTTCTGCAGAAAGCTGCAGGAGAGAGAGAAGTTTGAACTTTCCCATGACGAGTTTCAAATGCATTTGGAGGCCTGCTATGACCTGTTCGTCGAACGACCTTGGTGGAATAGAAGATGGATTCTACAAGAGGTCTTGCACGACCGCCCTGTACGAGTTCATGTTGGGAAAATTGAAATCGAACTCGATGAACTTTGCCAATATTTCGAGGCCTATGACCGCCACAAGACGATCTGGGAGATCAAAAGCCCAGCCAAAGAAATGATGCTCAAGTCCAAGAAAGAACTCGGGGGCTTTTCACCAATATATGTACTCTTTGCGGCTGACCGAAAGCCTGTAGAGAAGATCAGCCACCAACGGTCGATGATCGCTAATCGCGATGAGCCTAATACGAGCTTGCAAATTACATTGCAGAACTTCAGATCTCAGCAATGTATGGATCCCAGAGACAGTGTATATGCGCTGCTTGGCATGGCGGCATTGAAGTATGGTATTCCCATCGACTACAATACAACGAAACGCACGATCTTTACATTGACAATGCACGCTCTGCTACCCACATCACCAAATCCCTTTCTTTGGGTCGAGTCTCCAGATCGTCCAATCTCGACCTCAGACTCGGACACCGACTTGCCATCTTGGGTTCCGGACTGGACAACACGGCAAACACTCTTCGTCCAGACAATGGCTGCGTACTCAAACTTCTCCTCATTTGACGCAAGTCGGTCGAAAACAAATCATATGAAATACAAGCCACGAAGAAAAGTCGCGAATTTCACTAATAACTTCATGCGAGGTATATATGTTGGAGTCATCACCGCGGTGCATACCGTCCATATCTGGAAGGATTCAAGCCGAGCAGCTTATGACACTATCAAATTGATCAACTACGATCGTGATCCTAAAAAGAGAAATGATCTTGTCGATGATGATGTTGCATCCTCGGAAACACCACTTGGGGAAATGAGGATACCAAGCTGGGGACCGTACTGGGGGAAAGTGGGCGACATCATTGCAGTCATTGGGGGCTCTACCACTCCCCTTGTTCTTAGGAAGTCGGGGAAGCATTACTTGTTTGTTGGAGCCTGTTGGCTTATCGACTCAGAACTTCAAGGAAATGGAATGCCCGGCCAAGATGACCCAGGGTTTTCAGATGTTATGCGTGGGGCTTTATGGGATGAAGTTGGCAAGACTTGTGAACTCGAGACATTTTGGCTAAAATAATCCTTGGACTAATGCGATGTAGCCCAAGTACTCAGAGCAGCGAGTGACAATTAGACAATTCGTACCCAAACTGTGGCGTCGCCGAATATAATGTACCTCCTCTCCAGACGCACTGTACCAATTATTTCGTTTCGTAGCAATTCCGCCGCCCTCAAGCACTAGTCCCATCTCCTTCCGTAGTTCCAAACTTCAAAAGGATCCCATGTATTACAATTCCATCTCTTCCTGTGAAGTATGTGGCAGCTCAATAGCTCGATCAATCGCAACTGGAAGTCCACGGTGACGACCCCGCAGCATCGTCAGGCACAAAATCAACTTTGAGGTAGTATGAAACTCGCCAGACAGAGAGTATGGTTGACCTAGTAGACCCGTAGATAATCCAACACAAGCATATGCACTGACGGTTTCGAATAAGATATTGAAGACAGAGAACGTCAAAGGGTCTCGGTCGTAACTGCCTGTCTCAATCCACAAGATGACGGTAGCTGCTGCGACTGGAAACCAGACGTCATAGCCCAGCTGCCTCTGAATCTGTCGCTGTAAGTGGTGGGAGTGCGATTTTCCCTCAACTATACTGAAGTCAGTATATGGTCTGGTGGAAATTTCAAGGGTCAAGGAGCCAAAGCCTCGAGAAAGCCCCGAAACCCTGACTCAAGAGTCCGACTCCTAAATATCCGGGAAGATATAGCGCATTATCTGGAGACGTACCAGAATCGCCCAGCAGGGCATTGTTCGCGTTCCGGGCTTCGGTTTTGTGGGTGTATATGCCCAGGGACCGCTCTTCGTAGACATTTGAGCTACGCATGGCTATGACTATTGGGTATGCTGAGACGAACATCATTGCGAGGTAGAGTGCCTGAATACCAATTCGTAGCGACGATATCGAGAAAACAGCGAATCCAGAGGTACGTGTCATAGCCGTTTGAAAGAAGCCGTCTAGCCATCTGATGTTTTTAGGTAGGACTTCCAGGACCGGGTTGTCTTTGTCCAAAACCTCAAGAGCAATAAATTCCAAGCCACTAATCAAAACTAAAACTCCTACTAGTACCCAGGTATGCTGAGATGGAAAGAGGTGCGTGTATACTCGTCTGGGATACTTTAGAATGAATGTGAGCGACTCCCGCCACTGTTTAAAGTACGTGTTTGCGGGAAGCAGTCTTAGAATAGACCAGAATAGCAATCTAAGAACGATTGGGAACGCTGTATTGCCGGCCATTGTTAGGAATGCCGAGGTGAGTAATACGACGTAGGACTTTTGGAAGGGTATCATGCTCAGATCAAGCAGCGACAGTCCTACGTTGTTGAAGGAAGAGACAGAGAGGAATATTCCCAACCAACTTGGACCGTAAGTAAGCAGTTTATCGTATAATAGCCAGGGATTTTGTTCTTACCGAGGATCTACTCCATTCGAAAGAGCAGTATCTGGTCGACTCAATGAAATGTATGGGGCTAGTATGACGGTTCCGATAACCGGACACAGGATCATGTAAAGGGATATGCTGTATAACAGCAGATTCAAGGCCCTGTACTCGACCGAAGCCTTGCTTTGTCTGTTCGAACCAGCTGCTGTCAGTCAGCCAAGAAGTCCTACTTGCAATGGATAATTCAATATTGTAATAATCGAGCCCTTACTCGGTGTCTCGAGTTGATTGAAGGCCCTCTTTCGAACGTACAAGACGACGATACTGACCAATATTGGACTACCAAGGATCATCAGAACATAGAGTTCGACTTGCTGGGCCATGTTCAAGTCGCTCAGATTGACTGTATTCATTCCAGTGAGCGACATGGCAGATATGACCATGAATAGGCTATCGATATATGCAACAGAGCCATGTGAAGAGAGCCAGAAGATAAGGGAGAATACTGTGCAAATTGCGAGAAAGTACGTCCAGTGGAAGGTTAGGAAGGAGCGACGTGCGATGAATGCGGAAACGCGGCTTTTGGCACATTGGACCGGACGCGACATTTTGATTGCTGTGAACAGGGTCATTCTGGAAGAAATTGGTTTGCTAAGGCCTGTGGTGCCTTCTCCAAGGCTTTAGCTGCTAGAGTAGCCCTGGTCGAGACCTTCGCGGGCGCGAGGTTCCCTAATTGCGAATCCTGGACGTTTTGATTGTGGATTAAGAGTACAAATAACTCCATGAAGCAGTTTTCCTGGGGTGAACCAAATTTAAGTTTTAAAGTTGGCATCACCCGCAGGTGGTGGTGTCAAAAATGGAAGATCAAGGAAAGAGCAGGAGAGCAATCGAGGTCGTCACTCCCCTATCACAATGACGAGAATCTCGAACTGCCGATTACAACCGAAAATCATCACAGCACCTTTCTTATCTCGGGGATGTATTTGGCAATTTTGAATTCAAACATTGGTTCCTAAAAGTTAGATCCACTAAGTTTCCTGCTAGGAGTGAGCCAGGAGAAGGACGAAATTTCGGCCGAAAAAGCGACATTCTCAAACATCAAAGATGCAGATTCAATTTCCCTATTTCCCCCGATGAAAACTACCCTAGTACAGAACTCAAGAAGTTAAGACTGACTGAGGAAGCCTGTCCAAGTGACTTTGCAGGCTTGCTTTGGTAGACACAAGTACCACAGTAACCTCGTTGTTTCGCCGAGAACGACAACCAGAGTGGCACAATGATAGGTATATGGTACCGTGTGTGATCAAGCCGTCGCTTCTACGCGTTACGAGAAAAAATGATCAGATTCCTGCTCCTCCAGTACACGGCACTGAATAGTGATCCCCTTCGAAAGTAGGGGTCCAATTAGCTTCACCTGTGCCACACGTTGCTCCTTTTGAGATACCTTACTTCGCCAATAACACATCATTACTCCTACAAACCCGTTGAAACTGACAAAAGTCGACAAGATACAGGGGAGAAATGAACACACCATTCAGAAAATCAAGATAGATGGAAGCCAGAAGTGTAGACAGCCTCGGGTGACACTGACACCCTGACAATCTTCGGCTTTTGACCGTACCCAAACTGTGATCCCGAGGTGGAAAAATTAACAAGGAAATGGAACAAAGAAAATGACATGATAAATCAAGCAAGCAAAAGCATCAGACGATATCAGGTCACCACATAAGTCTCACACCAAGCGAGAGTCTCAAATCCTAGGCTCCCGGGTCTATCGTCCGACTTACTGATCCAAAAACTAACCCGCAATCCGTCATGTTGCTAAGTCGCAAAACAATGCAATGCTAGATGTTGGGCCCCAAGCTCTTCAGCGCGTCCCTGATTCGTTTGTCGGGAACCCCCTTAAGTTTTCGTTTCTTGTCTTGCCACTTATGTCCAGGTCCCAGATATTGATTCTTGCGATATTTCTGTTTGACTAGAAATTCGACAGCCTCTGTATTTAGATTCTCAACGGCGTACGATAAAGGCGTGCGCGATTGATGATCCAGGGCAGTCAAATCAGCATGTCTCTGCTTCAGCTTCAGCAAAAGCTCAGTAGAGCCACGCATCGCCGCATAATGGGCTGTAGAGCTGTAAGCTGGGAAAGCTTCTGTCATCAGACGGCTAATAGACCGTGATGATTGGTCATTTGGGTCAAGTCCTTGTTCGAGGAGAAAAGCAACTGTCGCACGGTCTCCAGACATGACAGCCAAGTGCAACGGCGGGGCTGGAAACCAGCGAACCGCTTTCCCCAAGCTGCCATGCTTTTGCTGCCACAAAAGCTGATTGTGGTGATTCCATAAGGTTTCTACAAGTTGAGCGTCGCCGAGCATACTGGCACAAGAAAATGCTTGGAGGTAGTCGGCCTGGCTATCGGGGAATGCGAGCGCGGTACCGCCATGACCGAAGATTACAGCCAGCTCTCTTGCAGAAAAGGTCTTTCTGGCAAGAAAATTTGCCAGATGTTGCCCCAACGCCATGCCCACAGAATCTTGTAGCTTGCGTGTAGCTTGCGAGAAGGTAGCCCTGTCACGGATCACATCGTGGGTTGAGGTTTGTGTAATTTGCAAAACAGCAGCAGTATGCCCGTATCGTGCAGCCAGATGGAGAGGCGTTATGTTATCATCAGCAAACCATGTAGTCTTGTATTTCAGAAGAAGCGCAATGGTTTCGTTGTTACCATTTGCTGCCGCGAGATGGAGTGGCGTCCGAAGCTTTGAGTCCCGAACATTTGGTTTAATTCCTTGTTCCAAGAGTTCCGAAACATTCTGGAATGACCCACAGGCGGCAGCAGCTAGTAGCGCACCTTCCATCGGGTTATCGGTGTACGATTTGACAACTTCTGAGATCTTCTCCATCGAGCCTGCTGCGGCAGCCGCAAGCAACGGGTCTTCCACGTTCGAGTAAAGTGGATAAGGAACTGGTAGATTTGAACTAACTGGCCACAGAAGACTGTACATAAGCCAAGTGATAGTTGAAAGGGCAAGTAATATGAAGAAAGTCGTTCTTGTGGAGAAGTGGTTTGGTGTTTTCGTCCAAAGGGATGGTTTCGGCGCTGTCAATGCCACATTGTTATCGCAACATCCGATTGGAAACTGGCCAATTCTCCCGTCAACTTCGCCTAGCCAAAGTGGACCGTTTCGCTTCTCCAGGATTTTCACAAAATCTGCTCTTTCTATGTTAAGATGGCTGTATATGCCGGACTGTGGGCCGGGCTGTGGGCCGGGCTGATAGCCGCGAAGTGCCAGCACTGTGTTACCAATTGAGAGGTGGGAGAGGTATTTTTTCCAAGTCTGATCTTCCCTGGCATCTGTAATCCCCCACACAGAGTCAGGAGATGGCAGCACATGGTCTCTTGCTCGGACGTAGGCATGGGAATTTCGGAGTTCTTTTTCGTAGCCTGTACTCTCCTGGGTAGCAAGGGACCGATCATCACGCCGTCTTTCTGATCTAATAGAAGCTGCACGAGCCACTTGTTGAATTTGCAATCGTGTTTTTTTAGGCGTAGTCCTGCGTACTTTAGTACTTCTAACCTTTGGTTGAATGTTGAGGGCAGACAGAGATAACGTACAACTCGAATGCTTGGATGTAAAACATCAACGCCGATCGTTTCTGCCTAACTGTCTCAAAATTTTGCTTCAATGTGTCCTCGTTCCAAAGAACCTTGACTTTTTTAAATCGGCCCTTGACTGGCTTTTTTGGTGGGTCGGATTCTGGTACCGCGCTATTCTCTAGCTGCATGATTGAGGAGATTTCGGCTTGAATGGAGTTGAGAGCTCCTTCAAAAAAGTTGAGACAGACCCTCATGTCCAAAAGCCCGTCGTCTGACGGGTCTTTGTTGCTCTCAAGCCATCCTTTTGTTCTTCGAAAGGCGAATTCAAGCATCTTGCATTCTTCCTCAAATGAGTGCAATACCGTCTCGATATTTCTGTATCTCGCTAGGAGGTTGTGGATGTCATTGGCAAGTCTTCCCGCCGTTAAAGTCAAAGTGGCGACCAGCCCGACGAGACTGGCTGGCTCCATGATGGTTGATCGGTGTTATTCCCTTAACGAGCCTCTTCACCTGGCGCAAAGATGCGTAATATAGTCAGACTTGGGATCTACGCTTGATCGACGGATACTCCCATGTCTTCGCTTCCAGCCGTCAAGTGAAGTGGTATGATCGTAAGATGGGGAGACATTGCGGCTGAAGATCAGCCACCGAAAATGCCTTTTAGCCATAGAAAAAGAAACAAATAGAACGAGAGACATGGCAGCTCCTCAGGTGCACAAAGAAGGAAATCAGTAGCGAGTGGAGGCAGCTCCGCCTCGATGGGGAGCTGCGATGTGTCCAGCTGTGCTGCGCTCGTGCTATGAAGCTGCTCACCTGCTTTGCCAAATCTTTATGCATCTTTATATGGCTGATTTTAAGTATGCTGTAAAAGTTTCATTAAATGAACTATTTTCGATAGGATAATTTTGTAGAAAGAAGAGTTGGTTCAGAACAAAAGTCAAGATGTCGTTGGCGAGGACCTTACGAGCCTGGTCGCTTAAGTTTGTGGAATTCAGGGTGTTTTTAAGGCTTCAACAACCCCGCTTCAGGATTGCAATATCTACATATGCCCAATATACTTGAAGATTCTGGAACAACAACAAATAAAAAGAACTTAATATTAATATTTTGCGAATTGTATTTATATTCTCTTTATTTTTAATCCCTAGGTTTTCTCAAATTTAAATATTCTGAAATTTTATTTGTATTCAAATATCTTGAATTCCACAGACTTAAGCGACCAGGCTCGTTAGGCGCACTCGCTTACAGTGCACCGGCCCCCTGAAAATCATCGCCACCCCCAAAAAAGGGAATTATCAAAGAACGACAGCAAAAAAGGACTCCAAAATGGGAGCAAAAGATCCGCTTTCCGTCAAGTGCAGGATTTGAACCTACGCGGCCGAAACCATATGATATCTTAGCGTGAAGCATTCGAGTCATACCCATTAACCACTCTGGCAACTTGACTTTGACAAGAGATTTAACCAATAATTTGCTTATTTCGCTAGATACTAGTTCTAAGCAAATTTGGCTAAAATCTGCCGAAGTTCGGCCGGATCAACGATTTTGCGATGGAGCTGTCATGGAACTTCAATAAGTACAACTCTACCCAGAAGGAATCTTCTCATCCTTTTAATTTTCAGCCCAAGATGTTTCTCTGATAACAGATACACGATCTTCAATTGAAGCAACATCATCTCAAACTCCGCAGAAATGGCGACGGCAACGCCCCAGGCTCCCTCACAAACCGACACCACCAAGCTCCTCCATAACATCTCCTTAGCAGCCATCATCGTCTGCCCCGCCCTCATTCTCCTCCCACCTCGAAAACTAGACGTTTACACCATAACCCTGCTCTCGGGGACCTTGCTCGGCGGCAATCAACTTGTGCGCGATTATACGGGACGGAGCATTGTCACAAGGATAGAAAATTTTGGGGCGCGGCGGACGGTGCAGAGGGAGGAACAAAGGGAAAAGATTGCGGAGCTACAAAGGGAAAGATTGACGAGAAATCCAGATGTTGAGGTGGGAGAGAAGAAAAGAGGTGTGTTGGAAGAGGTAAAGAAGCTAGAGGGCAAGCCGGAGTGGAAGGCAGAGAGGGATAGGAAGGAGAGAGAGGCAGAGGAGGAGGGCAGGGGTTATGGGGATTTGATTATGGACCAGGTCTGGGAGGTGTGGAGTTGGGGGAAGGGAAAGTCGAAAGAAGACGCGGACGAAAAGGGTGAGCGTGACGACAACAATGAAAAGAAGGGTGGGAAGCGGTGACATCTGGAGACGCGACGACCGATTTGAGATCGTTCGGATTCGGACTCGACGACTACAACCATCCGACTGGAATGACCAGCGCAGAGGAGACCGTATGTCAGATGTACGGTAAAATATACCATCAGCACTTGAAGCTGCGAATCTCCACTCAAGAAGATACGGAACATACGATTGAAGGCAGCGAAATTATGGGCACCATGTCTATTCAGGTGATTCTGCTAGGGCGTTCCCCGAAAGTTATTTGGACACGGGAATCCAAAGAGGAAAGAAGGTGGTCTAGTGCGCCAGTGTAAATAATGTAAGAATTGGCAACATGTCTCATAGTTTTGCATACATGATCCTGTACGATTAAGCCTCCAAGACCTAGATTGCGATTTCCCGACACTTCACCTTCCAATATCGTTCTTAGTTCTTCTCAATCACCTCAGTTGTTATGTCCGCCTCCGGCTCCAAGCCTTCCCGTTCAATCACGCTGGCAGAAGTCTTATCCGCCTGACCCATTTCAATATCATTGCTCTATTCGATTGTCAGCCCAATCAACGTTTCTCAATGGCCAACTGCATTCGCCGTACCTTGGCCTCATTTTCGTCTACTGTTTCTCTGTGGAGTTTGCTTTTCACAATTCCCCAGCCTCCTTTGCAGAAACCAAGTGTCTTCTGCAAGAGGAGACGGAAAGCGAATATGACAATCAGCCAATCTGATGGCTTTGAACCCTTGTCCTTCTGTGCGAAAATCTCGAACCGCTTCGCTTTGTCAGGCCAATATGGCGTGCGCTCAGCTGGATTGCTCTCAACTTCTTTAGCTTCGGTTGGCTTCTCTTCTGCCATCCTATCGAGTAAGTATTTCTTAGGTCCGGAGACCACTTCCTGAAATTTCGAGATGATCAAATTCAGGTTAAACACCGTCAAGTACGTGATTGAGCCGATGACAGCTGCGACCGATATTGGTGTCGCCATTCCGGGATATGTGGCGCTGATGTCTGGGACGCTCCAGAGTGACTTAACAAGTTAGCGCTGATTTACTTCTCATTTAGTTTGGTCGGGGGGTCTGACGATGCAGAATGCCAATGGCAGGAAGAAAATGCTCACGAAGGTGAGTAGCTGGACATTCTCCCCCAGAATTCGAGACTGGCGGGTTTCCATGACACCGCTTGCTTGAAATAACTGTCGAGAAAAGTTAGCTCAACAACTGTCAGATTTGTTTCACGAAACTGTACCCCGTCTCGCAACGATCTGATCTCGTCACGCTTCTTCAGTATCTCCTCGCGGATCTGCTCCAAGTCCCAACAGTGACTGTCAAGGCGGTTGAGTTCAGCCTCATCTTCTATCCAAAAATGCTCTCTCGTTTTCTGGCCTTCCTCCCTCTCAAAGTCCACAAAATATCGATATGTGGCAGATTTCCCTTCGGTCATGTAGTATTGCGTGAGCCTCCACCGGTAGCCTTTCTCCATGCTTTGCAGCACCTCCGTTTTGCAAAGAGCTATTGCTGACAGCGTATCGGTAATGCTTTGTTCGAAGGAGGTTAGACACGCTACAGCCCAAAAGTACAACCTTGACCTTCGGAACGTGTTATCGTCATAGAGGAGATGAACGAATTCATCAGCTTTGAGAAAACTTATGTCTTCATTGTCGCATTCTTGCAAAACTGCCTCAAAGAGTTACTTCCAGGTTCTGACGAGATTCTGCGCTGTCTGGGCGATCACATGGAGTTTTACATCCTCGCCGTCTACAAAGGGAGGTATAAATGACCGTTCCCCTAGTGTATGGACACCTTGATTGGAGATATCCCCGGGAAAGAAAGACTTGGGCGCGAGGACTATGAGTGCAAAGCTGGCGGGACCAGTGCCTGGAGGAGAAGAGAGTAAGACTATCTACATGAGAACGATTAGAAATTGGCAGGTGCAGCTGTGAGAATTATTCAAACTAACAGTAACGCATGCTTCTCCAAGTCCTTGGGGCTTATGGCTATCTCGAGAATACAAGACTCCGTTTCTCCACGATTCCGGCCTAGTTCGCTGTTTGAGCTGGAAGAAGGTCGTGTGAAAGGATATCCCCGACAGCTCCGTGCTAATCCGGCTGCGGTTGGCGCTAGGATTCAGTAAGTGACTCCTTTTATGCCTACCACAGGATACATGGAACTTCACCGCCGCTTCTAATCCCCGAGATCTCAAGACAGAAGACAATTCCCTGTCCCTCTCCGAGGAAAGCAAAACCGGGCATATCATATGCGGCTCCATACTCTTTTCTTCAAGGCATGCGGCTAAATGAGATGCACCTTCCCAGAGTCTATGTTTCATACGTTATTGGAATGTCTTCACTAATTCCGTGGGGAGTGGGTTGAGGCCTGCACATACATCATCCTTCCCCACGACTTGGTGACCAAATCGGCCCTAGCAGCAGGCGGTGATCTAAGATAAGTTACACCAAGGCGTCTTCCTTCGCTGCCTTCAACACCTAGACTCAGAGTTGAATTCCACTACAACGAGGGTTGGTCAGGCTATTAACTTTGAGGGCGATCACTTGGTGATTCCATAAAGCTCAATCTCAGACTAAAGTCCATGATAATGAATCCTGCCTCCGGATCGCAACGAGTAAGTATTCTTTCAAACGCTGAAAGTTCGGCCAACTTCTTTTTGGCGTCTTGTATTTCGATCCTTTCTAAATAGTCCTGAGTAAAGAACAACGCTAGAAACCCATCGGAGGGGATTCTGGATCCTTCCCCGACGATGTCCTTGAATTTGGGCAAATCGTCAAGACTGCACAGCTTTCTTCCCTCGGGATGTAGAGGTCGACGCTCTACGTATTGTGAGACCCAAGCATCTGATACATCAGACGCAGCTTCATCAACTTCTTTTAGCACATCTTCATCTGCATTCTCGCTCTGCTTCTATTCTCGAAGTATTCGAATGTCTCCGTCTGTCTCTCTGGCGTCTTCGACTTCAGGGAGCCTTTGCCGGTCTTGAAGTAAACACTCAATACGGCTCAGAGCTCCGAGCATAGCTTTGAACGTCTGCTCCATACTCTCAGATGACATGTTGGAATTACCATAGTTAGATGTATAATTTGAGAAGTGTGGTCTAATTCAAACAGATCAATTTTGCTCCACTTGCCACAACAGGCGACAGAATATACTTTCACAGTTCCCATAAAAAAAAATCGCTGGTTCGAGTGCAAATTAAATGACATTCTATTGCTATTATAGCCCTGTAGATTGATTTAGATGCCATGTTGGACAGAGGGCGGGGCGCTGCGGCCAGCCGGCTGGATTGTCGCTCCGAGCGCCATTGCTTTCAACCCTACCAACAAAAGCGTGTTGAACATGGCGGCAAGCATGAACCATATGCCAAATAGCTCGGGTGACTCGACCAATGTAATGCAAACGATAAGGTTTCGAAGCAAATGTTGAAGTCATGAGGCTCGAGTGATCTGCAGCTTCCCGTTTCGTACGCCTGCGCAGTAGAGGAGTTCTCGTGCAGGAACGACCACATGCACGATATCGCTTCGTTTTGATATAGTCGACCGTCTTTTCCGTCAGATAAGATGCAGGGTTGATCAGAGAGTCCTCCTGCAGATGAGTGGCACCGGCGCGAAATTCAATCGTGCTCAGTCGCAAATTTCCAGTTCCACAAACGACGGAAAGTGATCCAGTACATCCGCTTCTTTTGCTTTCAATCGTGACGCCCGTTTCTCATCCACTTTCGAAAGCAGATCCTGGTGATATAATTCTTGATCCGGCGTTCTTCCCTCCAACTCCTTAGCAATTGAGGCGTAGCCGACCGCTCGTAGCTTTGTCAATATTTCTTGTTGCTCCTGATTCAGTTTCGTGCTTGCACCTTCCATGCTGTGTACGGCGAGAGCGAAAAGGGCTTTTAATGTGAAATGTGCGTCGTTTCCGGCGTAATGAAGGTAGGCGAATGGGATGTTTAGCCTAGAGAGGAGGTCTGCGAGGCTGAAATGAGACCCCCGTGGACCATCACCTAAAACCGCAGATCCTAGATCCAGATCATTAGTGCTAGACCCACGAAAAAGACACAGGTGCTGGGAATTCATACCAAGATCTAGGGTATCGAGAACTCCAAGAAATCCCGAAGAGGATCTAGTGTCCACGAGATCTATTCCTAGACTTTCCATCAATTCGAGCTCTGCACCGTGGAGACCATGTCCGACCAAAACCGTTCTTCGTGCTTTTCCATTGGCGTCTTTGACAAAAATGTTGTCTTCGAGTAGCATTCGCATGTCTTTGGGGACAATCCTTTTCGATTCGTCGAACAGGAACTTCCGCCAAGTGTGTTTGAATGAGCGGTAGATGTGGTATTGAGAACGGATTGATCCTTGTAACCCTGCTCCAGAAAGGTCCCGAGTATCGAATGTAGAGATTCCAATTTCATTTAATCTGTCAGTTATAGGCATTGCTTTGGAAGGAAAGAATTCAAAGTCAATCGCAACGAATACAACCGAGTCGTCGCCTGTCAGAGATAGTGGGGCATTTCTTGGTGTGAGTTGCAACAACGACTGTAAAAGTCCAAGACTCTTTTCTTCGCGCTCGCTGACGGATAAGATGCCACTCGGAAGTTGACGAATATCCATATTGTCAGATTTGGGCCGGGTACTGTAACGTCGAAACTATAGGGAAATTTGCGCGTGCACTGGCGATGAAGGCCGTCGACTGGGCCGGCGAATTCCTGCAGTCGCTCAGATTACAGGTTTCGTGAGGTGAAGTTCGATGCTTTTCCGAGCTGGAGAAGGAGAAAGATATTATTAAATTTCATCCAGATGTGAGGTGCAGAATTTGGTCCAAATTCAAATCTCACAATTTAGCAACTTCTTTTTTTGATTAATGATGCAATCTGGGCTGATGGTAATAAGATGACATTTTTAATATCCTTACCCCAGCTTGAGATTGATGGTACCGACGGGAGCTGCTTTCACTAACTAGCCCACAAAGAATTAGCTTCCTGCTATTCTCAGACAAGAGTATTTTGTGGTCTTTTGCATGGCTTACTTGACTATTCCTTTACTCGTTAGCTTCGGGAGCACCCGAAGCCCACGCAAAGCGTTTCGGATTCCATCACCAGTCTCGCGGTGGACAAAACAGCGGCAGCAAATATTGCGGCTATTGGATGTTCCACGCGGCCTGGGACATTCAAAATCAGTGCCGGCTTTTTTCTAGACTGCAAGATCAGAAAAAGGAGTTAATCCTGATCTGACTGCAGATGCCGTAGATTCATCTTCCTCTGGTAGCTTCGTGATGTTCAGCAGTAATCCACCAGGGAAAAATTGGCCTCTTCACTCAAGATGATAACTTACAAGCCACCGGCTCCAATCAACCCAGCCTCACCGTTCTCATCAGCGCCGACGAAAGCGATATATTCTCAAAAAACTCATGCAAAGCCCTCCCATTTACTACATCCAATCCATCCCCATCATGATAACACCAATGATGCTGAACATGCGATAATCCAACACGTTCGAAATGTCCACCTACATCCATAGCAACGAGGACCCATGCAGCTTTATAATCTCTATTATCTAATATCATATGTAACATCAGCTAAACTCCACGGAACCAAAAGAAGGGGATCACTTACGCCACTGATTTGATTGCGCAACTGATTGCCTAGTGATAATTATACCGAGAAAGGACGTGCCTTCTTCGGGCGCAGTGCTCCGAGAGAGATGGAGAGGAGAATATGCATACGTAGATCTATCCTCACTCACCGCAAAACGGATTTGATAAGGTGAGTCTACGGGGATATTAAACGTATTTCGACGCTGCTCACTAGGTAGCTGCACGATGGTACACTCAAACACCAAACTCCTGATTTGAAGAAACCTGGGTTGCAACCCGCTTGGAGGCTCCTTGAATTCCTGAAGTTCATAAGTCGTCGTACCGTCCGCATTCGAGAGAGAGATGGAGGTACGCAAAGTAGCGTCATTAAGATACTGAGAGCTGTCTAGGCCAAGACTTCCACTCAGCGTCCCCCTCTGCCAACCAGCCCACGTCCAGCTCGGGAAACAGGGTTGGCGATCTCCGGGAGAGGTATGGTACCATAGTAGACCCAGTTTGAGTGATGTAGACGCCGGTATACGGTTAGGACCTGCATCGACATCGATGTGAATAGAAGACAGGAGAGGAATGCCTAGTATATGATGAACGGGAGGATCTGTCTTTTCGAAGGCTCGGAGAATACCTCGGACGGCGTTCAGTTTGTCGCCTGGATACGAAAGCTCGCGTCGATAGAATTCAGAGATGTAATCTGTGATCCGCCATGGATTGCGACCTGGGCTCTTTTCGGGAAATTCTGTGAGTAGGACTCTTCTCAAGGCGCTCCATACTTTCGACAGATCCGTTTCTAGAGGCATGTTGACTGACTCTATAAATCGCATTCCGCAGCAGTCGTAGTCGACCCCTTTATCTGTGAAGATCAGCCGCCGTTTGGAAAGAACGCCTTCTTGGTACGTCCATGCCCTCGTGGCCCATTTGGAGCGCTGCAGCTGCTTCCCATCCGTTGGCACCGAAACGATTGCAAAAGGCCCGACACGTATCGCATGTTGTGCAGCTCCTTCCCTCACCGTACCGTTGACTCCAGGAAGCCCATGATCAGGCCCCTTGCCAGCCGCAGCAATAATCGTCACCTGCGCCCCGGCATAAATAGAATCCATTTGCTGGATTTGAATAGCTTTATCCAGGGTATCCGACTGATCGATACAATAGCGGTCCACCCAGAGATATCGTATCGAGAGGGCTGTCGTAACCGCGATACTATCTGTGATAGTCTTTGGAAGGGTTCGCAACACATCCCCTTGCTCGCGGGACTCGCTGTGGTGAGTCGCTTCCTTGGATCCCCATACATATGACAGCGCTGCATATTTGCAATTACGCGGCGCTTGCACCACTTTCCACGGCATGCTTTCACAATCAATCATGCGCAGAGCTTGAAATGTCTCATTTCTGACGGAGGAACAAGTCCCGACATGATATGTGAGACAATGCTCAAGCCATTGCTGAGCTAGACCGAAGTCAAATCGATCAGAGCGCAGGAAACGAACGGCAAAGAACTCTTCTTGTTCACTTTGCGCTTTTTGCAGCGAGAATAGCCATTTAGGAATACTGCCTTCAGAGGTACCCTTTGGTCGAAAACCTAGGAGTTTCGTATCTGCTGCTTGCTGGCTGTGTAGCGGGTTGCCAAAAGCCTGCCTGGAATTGTATGCGTATAAATCGAGGCCCTTTGGCCAGGCTACAATGGCTTTGACCATCCGACATAGCGGACAGGTCTTATTTAGCTGATCGAAATCCATGAGGTATAAGCCTTCTCTACTTATATCTCGACCGAAGAGCTCTTCCCAATCTATCGCTGCACATTTCTCGCAAAGCTGGCTAGCAGAATCTGGAAGCCCGGTAAATCCAGTATAGCTTAGGTCCCCCGACTTAGACACGGCGCCCGGTATCTTGGTGCTCGCGTTCGAATCCCCTTTTGGTGTTGGCAAATTTTTGGTCGTCGATTCGCCATTAGTTGACCGTCCGTTAGACCTAGCCTTCGCAAGGGGAGACGAGAGCTTGGTAAGAAGCGCTCGCCTCATGCTGCTGGAAAATACCCAGAAGTCAGAATCCTTGCTTTCCAGGCTGGGATCATGTAAAATATATCGGATTGTAATATAGATTGTACCCAAGAAAGAAGAAAACGACTCGAGCTCACCGAGAGGTGAAAGCTTTATATAGTGCTGCTTACTATGCATTGAAGATCCACTTCAACCTCAGCTCACTACTTCAAGCCACCACGTGATACAGCGAACACGACTAAAAACGGCGAGTACGCCGCGGCTTCAGACAACAATTAAGATTCTTTCCTCATACATCAATCATATACACCCAATCCCATTCATTCCAGCAAAAAATCACATCAATATCCCATCCCATACCTATAACCCCCACCCAAAAACGCCAATCATAAAAACACTCTACCAAGCAGCAGCATCCCTATCAAACCGCACCAACTCTTTCCCAGCATCCTCGACATCCTTCTTGGCCTTCATCCGCATATAGAAAATCGGACAGTCCTTACTGCTGCAAATAACCTCACAATGCATACTACCCTGACATCTTTGACATTGTGTCCAGAGTCTGCTGAACCTGACTTCGAGGTCTGAGACTTTGTTTAGGGTTTTGTTGTATAACTCTCCTATTCTCGGTGCGCAGTTCGAACAGACTGCGCCGCCGATCTCTTCTTTACCTACGAGTGGCTTTTTGCAGCCCATGCAGGTGAATGTTTTCTTGGCGAATTTCATTAGACCACCAATGGAGGGCGCAGCGACGGAGATTGAGCGCGTGTGGTCGCCTGCCAGCAGGGAGTTGGCTTTTGTTTCACCCAGAATAGGCTCGAAGATTCTGCCTAGGGGTTTAGAGAGTTGGTTATCGAGGTAGTACTTCGTGTCGATGGGGATGTTGTTCTCGAGTACGAATATGGGGTCTTCGGAACGCTCGAAGTTCTTTGCGCCGGCGGAGCCTTTGATGATCACGTAGGCGACTCGATCGCCGAGGGTGGGTGCTGAACCTGCGTCACGTTTTTTCATTCGTTCGGCGAGCTCGACATGTGCTTGCTTTGCGGTGTAGTCGGCTTTGGCAAGGGCTTTAGTGATGACGAGTTTGGACATGTCGATTTTGTTTTGAAGGAGATCGGAGATGGTGTCTTTGACGTAGCTGGGGACGTTAGTTGGAACTTTACAATCCAGGAGGAGAAACTTACTCTTGAGCGCCTTGCACATCTCGATCTATCAGGATCATCCTCAACACCGTCTCAATCACGTTTTGCACCAACCGACAATTGTCTCTTCGAACCGTTTCGATACCTTTAGTGTCCATCTTGTCGTATTTATCAGGATTCGTCCAATATAGACCAGCGTATCGCTTCTTGTTGATCAAAAGGTAGGGAAAATAAACTTTCTCAAACTCCAACTTGATCGGCTTGATGAACTTCGAAGAGACGTATGCTGCCGCTTCCTCGCCCAATTTCATTGCATCTGCCAAGTCCTTGACGCCGAATTTTACCATGACGGAATCAGTGTCACCATAAATGACCTGAGCATCCGCAGAATAGCCATTGGCAATGGTATACTTCGCTTCCACTTCCTCCTTGGTCTTCTCAATCATTTGTCGACCATAACTCGTGGTACTACTGGCAATGGGCAAACACGGAAGCTTTCCTACTGTTGCACCAGTCAAACCGTAGACACTGTTGGCGCTGATCTTCAAAGCCAATTGTCGACCATTAAGCACAGCCTTCTTGAACGGATCCGTCTCCTTTGCAAGTTCTCGCTTGGCTTGTTTTCGGGCAGTAAGCAATTCCTCCAGAATCTGTGACAGTAGACCTTTCCGTTGCTTGACGGTGCAAAACATATCACCATTCGGGGTAACAATATAATCTTCATCCTTCACTAAATTTAAAGCTGAAGCCGTTTGCTTTTTCAAGAGAGTCGTGTAACAAAGGTTGTGAGCTTGGATGATACTTGGGTACAGTGACGCGAAATCGAGCGTAGCAATAGGAACGTCATAGTATCCTCTCGTTGGCTCAATAACTGTGGCACCTTCGTACTGCTCATCTGACGGTTCTGTTTTGAAGTTCGGAATGACCAGCTTCTGCTCGAGAGCTTTTCGGAACAGTTGGCTGATGAACTTGACTTGTTGACCACGAGCGAGCAGGTAGTTGAACGGGACTCCCGTGACCCTGGCCATTTCAGTATAGTTTTCCAGACAAGACAGTTTGTCCATCAGGCGTTGAGGAAGGTAGGCGTCCTTTAAACAGTAGACAGCTAATCTTCGCCTGTTCTCAGGGGTTCCGTTGAAGAGCTCAGTGATCATCGTATGATGTACATCTTCTTTCTGCTCACCCAAAAATTGAGCACAGACAGAATTGAGGGTGTAACTTCGCAATTGGTGATCTCTTTGGACTAGTTGCAGCAGATCCAACTGTAAGCGACCGTTCGTATTCGTCGCTTTGGTATCTCGATTTCCCATCTGCTTGCTAGATAAGTTCGTTTCTTTAGCTACGGATCTGACGTTCGGTAACCGAGTCCATTGGTCAAATTGTTTTTGTTTGAGATGCTTGGCTCTGTCCAGTAGGTATGGGAAATCGAAATTGCAAATGTTGTAGCCGATGATGATGTCCGGGTCTACTTTCTCCATGAAGTCTCTCCATTTCATAAGCATGTCCTCCTCTCGTTTGAACTCGAAAACTTGGGTGTTGACAATCGCGCTTGTTTCATCGAGACAGAAAACGTTCCGCACGAAAGGCTTCTTTTCTCCATATCGCGTAACAATGTTGGCAATCTGGATAACGGGATCCTCGTGTGGTTCGGGAAATATTCCTTTGCGGCCAGCACATTCTATGTCGAAAGATAGTATCCGAAGCGGCGCCATCTTCGCCCATTCTCCTTCTGGCTTGTGTGCTATTAAATCCCGGTACGAGACCTTGGCTTCGATTTGACAATTCGAATGTCGATTGTTCTGCTCAATCATCTTATACTGCTGTGGGGGTACTTCGACCCATGACATCCCGAATATCTGCCCCAAGTTAGCTAGGGCTTATAAATTGGTAGAGAGAATTACCTTGCAATCAATCATGAACCGCAGCACATACTGGATACTATCAAAGGTAGTAATTCTCTTTTCGTCGGCGTGCCACATCCCTTTCCAGTTTGCCTGTTTACTCTCGATTGTACTACGGACTTTGGCAATATATTTGGGGTCCGTCACGGTGATTTTTATGTAGGGGTTTTGTTGGTTGCCGCTGAAATGATACAGGTTCTCTCGAAGAACTACCTGCACTGAGTGGATGGTTGGTTGGTGTTGTGCGACTTGGGAGTCGAGGAAGGTCTTGAAGCCTTCACAGTCGTGGGGTGAAAAAGAGATCGGGGCAGCGACGTAGAGATAGTGAAGAAAGTCCGTGACGTGAAGCATAACAGAATGGCCAGTCTAGAATACATTGTGAGCTTGTGGTTACTTTTCCTGGCGCCTAGGCTCACCTCTGTAACGCCGAACAGTTTGACAGCAGCTCTGCCATCGAGTGTGCCTTCCTCTGCTTCGATCTGTTGGAAGCATAGCTTGTCTACTCCCGGTCTGAAGGTCGCGAGACTGGGACGTGCCCATTCCTGATCCATTTCGGAATTGCTCTTCTTCAAACCGGCCATATCCTGTGTCATCTTCTCCAGCACTTCAGTTTCGAACTGACTCGGCTGACTCGAGCCAGGCTTTCCCTTGGGTCCATTCTGCGAGCTCTTGAATCTGGCGGCGGGGGAAGACACAGGTTCGAGTTTCCTCTTTTTCGCAGATGCGGGCGTGGCGGGGATGTTGCGGCGAGTATTTGTTGCTTCACCTAGAATACGTTTCTGGGGGAGTTTTGTCGCCATGGCTGATGTTGGGCAGCTGAAGCTGCAAAGTTGGGTTGAATATACACAATGTTGACTTTGACGCTCGAAAGCTAAACATTCCAAGATTCGCGGGTACAAATTGATGGGCCTGGTCCAAACTCGCGTCATTCAACGCGACGACGCGCCTTTCCGCGATTTCCAATTACAGGGGCATTATAGAAAACACGTGATTTTGCACGTGACGTTATCCTGCTTAACCCCTTGGTATTTTTCTTCCTTCACTGCCGGCAGGCATGTGGCTGGGAACATTCTCGGCTCTTGATGTTCTCTTCACAAGCAACTTCCCTTCACTCTTGCGACAACACCATCAAACAGTGCAAAATGCAACGTCAGAGATCCTCATTCCCGCCAACTCATCACCGCCAGATCGAGATTATTATGAGATATCACGTAAACCAGTTCTGATGGTTCTCATTTGCCGAGATACCTAGGAAACAGCTCCGCTACGCACATGGGAAAGTTATGGGAGGAGCCGCCGATTTAGCTGGCTAGTTACTTACGCCCCGAAATTTCCGTGCAGCATTACTCGATCAACGCACCGTCTTCAACACCGTCATAGGCCAACGGCCACCGACTTATACTTTCTCAGTTAGCAAGTGTATCCCCGACCAATGCCGTGCGTATGCATAAGGTTTAGTAAAGCTTACTCTTGCCATTGCGGGAAAGAAACATGGTGGGCATGCGCTGTTGTTGCTGTTTTCTCTTGGAAATTACATCAGACACTTGGATCAATTCGAGACCGTGGGTCAATTCCTCTCATCATCTCTCTTCTTTTTAAATGTACAAACACGCCCGCAAGTATCGCGCTTCGTTGTATCATCAAAAAAGCTCTTCCTCTCCAAATTTCACTTATTGCACTCTGACTCGCGCTTGTGTATCGACCTCGAGTACCATCAATATGTCTTTTAGTTTCCCTGTACAACCCAAGCGCCGCGAGAAAGCCTCGGTCCTCGAGAACATGGTGTACCAAGTGCACTTGATGTACTATCGCTATGAAGTCACATTTTCTGCTTATGTTCTAACGCCGGGAGAGAAAATCGTATTGAATAGCATTGTACTCTTCCTCTTCGGCCTCATCCTTACAGGCATTGTTTCTTATCTGCCCCCGCTGCTCACGCGCGGTCTCGTCAACATGCTCTGGCTGCGTCCTGGGCACAAGGACCAGATTGTCATGCCACGAAATACCACCACATGGAACGAGATGCCGATTGGGATACATAGCACAGGTGAGTCAAGATATCTCTATTCGAACCATTGTCTTGCCGTCACCTACAGCTCGTTTCTGTACCAAAAGATTGTATAAGCAGGACTTCGGACCTCATTCTTGATCTATTCTGCCTCGATAATCTCCAGCGATCATTCCCTCCATCCCCAGAATCATGTACAGACTTTTGCTGACGTTTTACCAGTTGCAGTGACCCTCCCATGAGCATCGCGCTCCCAAGCGGTTTGACTTTCACCATCTGCGCCAGCCTCATTTCTGTGGTCTACTTGCTACGACCCAAGTCACGCTGCCAAGGCCCAGGACAACTATCAAACACCTTAATAGCGGGGATTTCGATCAGAATTTCGAGGATTCAAGTCTGAGTGGAGAATGGTTGCCTGGGAGAGTTGTGGCAAAGATGTTGAAGGTTCTGTTTGGCTTTCGCGGGGGACACGGTGCAAGAGTGGAGTATACATCAAAGTTATTGTCGTATCGCTGGTGTATCGATTGATAGGAGTACAACGGGCGACTGAACAACTGGTTTGGACACCGCGACATGATTTGTTTTTCACGAGATACGGCTATGGCAGGGAGCGCAAGATACCTCAGGGGCGTTTTTATTATATTTTTCTGGAGTAATGGCGTACAGGGTAGACATCGAGATTTTTTTTCAAGCAGCGGTTTCAATGTGATGGAATTCAAAACCTGAGCTAGCGCTGCTACGATGAAGATCTGTGAGCTGACGTATGAAATCCCGTAACTTTGGTCCAATACAGTACCGGGGGCGGCAGTGAGAAAAAAGCCCTACTAATTCACAGCCCCTGCCGCGAATCAGACCCCTGAGCTTGGCGAAGGCCATCATCACGTTTTCCTACATAGCAAGCATACAACAGCCTATTTTCTCACGGCTCGCGGGATTAACTCATAGGTCGAAGGATTCCAAGAAATCAAGAAATTATATCCGAGTCTTCAAAAATTATTCACTGTTTGTTTCGTGACTGATTTTCCTGGGGAGTCAACCCATGGCCAGCGGGAAGCATTAGCGCGACTCTGAAACCTGTCTGTTTTCGGACCAAAGATCGCGACCACCACCCAACCTTCAGCAGCAACCGGGCAGTGCCTCCAACACGCAGCCATCCACAGCCCAACAACATTACGAACTGTTCAGCTCACTCGGAGCTCTCCACAGGATACGCTCGTTGATTCGAAGCTCGACGATACATATCAGAAGGCCCGCCCTCAGTTTTCCGCCGTCCTTCTCGCGATCAATCCCCTATTTCCAGCTTTGTGAAAGCTTGGCAACACCTGAACGACGTCAGGAGCGAGCTTTTTATCAAGAGGGGTGTAAGCTCTCATCAACCCTATTGCCATCATGGCAGCCAACGACTATTATAATCCCTCTTCCCGACACGAGGACTCACATACGCCTCAGCCTCAATACCACAGCTACAATCCCCCACAGCAACCTCCGAGCTCTCTGCCTGCCTATACATCACAACCTCCATCACGAACACCATCAGCTAGACCGACAGAGATATCGCCCGTATCGCCTTTCGAGGCACCCTTCGACGATCATGTATACCCGATGGGAGGAACGGCACAGAGATACGATAGCCAGAGCACAATAGGGGCGGACTCGAGATATTATGGCCAAGGAGGTGGAGGACGCCAAGACTCCTCAAATTCATTTAGAGACGACATTCCTTTACGAGATCATCCAGGCGTACCGCGGAAGGATACCTCGAATGTAGACACGGACCATGTGTACGATGCGGGGGATCCGAGAGCACCTACCCACTTGAACAATCAGCAATACTCCAACGATCCATACCCACCAGTCGACGATGGCCGGTCGAAAAGGAAGAGTGGCATGGGATTCTTCAAGAAGAAGGGCAGGATTCCATTTGTCACCTATATATTTACTCTGGTTCAGGTGATCGTTTTTATCGTGGAAATCGTGAAGAACGGTAGGGCTTCGATATCTGCTCAAAGGAACCCGTGCTAACGTTCAACAGCTCAATTAACAGGCTCTCCCATCGAAATTCACCCCCAATTCAACCCGATGATCGGTCCATCACCCTTCGTTCTCATCAACATGGGAGCTCGATATGTGCCGTGCATGCACAACGTGCACGGAGTACAAGATTCCCCCGGACCCTTTACCTGGCCATGCCCGAATTCAACAACCCAGACCGGTGACTGTTCTCTGAGTGAACTGTGCGGATTCGGCGGAATTCCAAATTTCTTCCAGAATTCCACAGCGCAAAATATACCTGGTATAGGATACATGCAGACGCCGGAGCCGAATCAGTGGTTTCGATTTATTGTCCCTATATTTCTACACGCCGGAATCATACACATTGGATTCAACATGTTATTGCAGGTCACATTAGGTCGGGAGATGGAGATCATCATTGGCCCAATTCGATTCTTCATAGTGTACATCGCTGCTGGCATTTTCGGTTTCGTCCTGGGTGGGAATTTTGCAGCTACTGGAATTGCATCGACTGGAGCTTCGGGTGCATTGTTTGGCATACTCGCGTTGACTCTTTTAGACCTCCTGTACAAATGGGGCGAGCGACGGTCACCTTGGACGGATTTTGCATTCATCATGCTCGATGTCGTTATATCATTTGTCCTTGGTTTATTGCCTGGCCTGGACAACTTCTCGCATATTGGTGGCTTCTTGATGGGCCTGGTTCTTGGAATCTGCCTGCTACACTCTCCAAATTCTTTACAGCAGCGCATTGGCCAAGACCCTCCATACACACCTGTCAACCAGGCGAAAGCCGACGGTGGGGGAGTCACCGGTTTTGCGAAAGCTCCGGTGGGTTTCTTTAAGGGTAGAAAACCTGCGTGGTGGGCTTGGTGGCTCGTTCGAGCCGCTTCATTGGTGTTCGTGCTCATCGTCTTCATTCTCTTGCTGCATAACTTCTACGGTCCCAAGAAGACATGTAGCTGGTGCAAGTACTTGAGTTGTCTGGTAAGTTGCCTTGAACTCTGTGATGAGCGGATATTAATGAACGGCAGAATATCAATAATTGGTGCAACGTTGGCAACCTTCAATCACCCACGAACGGAACCTCCACGACATCCTCAGCCGTAGCAGGTCCTACCAGTAGCAAGCGAGCTGTTTTCCTATAGATGGGATTGGATGGATGGGCAGAATTACATAGGGCATTTTAATGATAAACTCTCATTTGGGAACTCGGACTCGGTGAAGACTGAGGTGGATAGTGTTGAATTGTTGCATAGCGATGGAGTCAAAATGCACCAAACACCAAAAAACTTTGATGAAGGCAACCGCTATGGATTGTTGAAAGATACCATTGTTAATATAATATCAAGCTATGAAAACGCATGGGATTTATGAATTCAGCGGCTTTGACGGATGGAGCATCTAAAACAAACTTAATGAAAATGATAAAATATGACAGCCCAAAGGCCCCCCGGTTTTGCAATCTCCAATTCAATACACGACAATAGTATGTTCTTTGTTACGCCATTATTGTCATTCGACGTCGATGTCATTCAAGTCATTCAATCCCCACCGTCCACTTCCCGTCCTACCTAGTCCGTGCGTAACCTCAGCCTTCCATTAAAAAGTCGAAAATCCCCAGCCTCGCGCTAACAACCTCCTCGCATCCCATCCCCAAATAAGTTTTCTCCAACCCACTCCACATACACCAAACTTCCACCACCGACCTCTTTGAGGCGCCTCTTTTCTCAACATGGGAAAAGGCAAAGCGAAAGCCTCGAAAATCGCCGAGAAAAGCGCCATTAAAAATGCGAAGAGGGAAGTTAAACGCGCTGCTAGAGGTTCGTCTTCCTTTCTTTGCTTTACTTTGCTTTGCGCGCCTCACCACAAGAAATTTATTAACAGTCCAATACAGAATCCAATGGCGTGGTAAAACCCTCCCACCTCCAAAAATCGCAACCCCAATCCAAATCGCACGCCGCTCCCCTCCCCACTACTACACCCAAACCTCTCCTCAAACCCCACGCCAAATGGCCCTCGCTCATCAAACGCCACTTGGGGGTAATAGAAGCGCATATCAAAGCCCTGGATCGCGTGGTGCAGAGTATGAAGTCTGAAATGGAGTTGATGGGGGAAGAGGAGAGGGAAAAGTGTGAGTTGGAGGAGCCGCCGGGGGGAAAGTGGAGGTTGGTTTGTGGGATGGTTGATAGGGCGAGGGAGGTTTTGGGGCAGGCTAGGGAATGCGGGAGGGGGATTCTGCCGGATGATTTGTTGCGGGATAAGAAAGGGTTGGGTGTTAGGGGGATGTGGTTTGAGATGTTGGGGGAGGGGTTGAGTGAGAGGGCGGAGAATGGAAATGTGCCGGTGGTGGATGGGGAGGGGGATAGTGAGATGGAGGATGTGTCGGACATGGGCAGTGACGGCGATGATTCCCCAAGCTGCGATTCGAATTCAAGCTCGGATGACGAAGCGGAGAACGATAAGAAAGCTACGGTCGAAGAAGAGAAGACGGAGAAGAAACCAGTTCCAGTCGTGGAGCCGAATCCGTATTTCGTTATCGATACGCAGCCTATGCCAGTCAGAGGGTTGAACAAGCATCCGCAACCGACGATCAAGAAGAGTAAGAGATTATCAGAAGGTGGCGAGGATGGAGAAGTGAAGAAGAGTAAGAAGAGCAAGAAGGAGAAGGTCCCCGAGGAGGATGTTGAGGCAGAGCCAGCGAAAGAGAAACCAGCTCAAAATGGCGACTCGAAAAAGAGCAAGAAACGAAGTTATGACGACTCAGACGAAGCAAAGAAAGCCAAGAAATCAAAGAAAGAAAAAGCTATCATCCCCACCGCATCAAAATCGGAGCCAGCAACCACAAACCCCCAACCCCAACCCGAACCCGCACCACCCGCACCACCCGCACCCAAAAATTCCAAAAAACGGTCCAACTCAACCACAGACGACACCACACTCCAAAAATACAAGAAACATAAATCCGCCGAACCAGAAACGCATACTTCGATCGTGGATTTCGATGAAATTCAAAAGAAGTTGCAGGCGGAAGTTGATGCGGGGGAGAAGGAGAAGGTAGTTGAGATGGTGAGGAGGAAGAGGAGGAGGAGTAGTGGGGAGGGTGTTGAGAGAGTGAAGAAGGTCAGGAAGGGGAGGGATTAGGATTAGTTGGGTGGGTTTAAGAATGGAGGGGGAGAAGGGGGGTTGTGATGATACCATGCTGGAGCATATCTTTTGTTTGGTTGTTTATAAAAGTGGGTCGGAGTTAGGATGCGGCATTGTAGGTGTCTAAAAGAAGGAAAGGAATCAAATGTGTATATGCCTCATCTGATTTTTTTTGGACGTGAGAATGGGATTGCTTGTCAGATGAGTCTAAATTAAAGAAATGAAACGGGCTAAGGAGGAGACTAGAGGAAGCAATTAAGCGAGCCCCTATTATAAACTTCGGCGTCGACGTCAAAACAATACGATGTCCCCATTCTCGTTCTCGGCAGAACACTTGTAGACATTCTCCTTACCGACAACTAGCTACCTTACACTAAGACTACCTTGGCTCTTTGAATAAATATTGATTCGAGAGAACAAGGTGCATTCGTCATCTTTATCAGCTAATCCGTGGCGCACCTTTTCGGTTTCTTTCCGTTGGGTTGCTTGTCACTCTGTCAATTGACGGAGATAAGTTTCTGAACTATGCTTAAGGATGGAGTTGTTGGGATGTGAACTTTTGGTGCAACGTTAATGGATAAGGCGTCGATCTGGTTTGTCTCCTGGGGTTTTTACAGTTGCTGTGCATAAGAGGCTTGGGTGGCGGATTCACCGAACTTGCATTTAAGTGCGCACTTCTTTTGTCTTGGGAAGGTTGATGTGCTTGGATGGATGTTCCACGGATTGACATTATATGTTAGTGGATATTTGGTGTGGGATCCAGCGGACCGATTTGGACGTAGGTTTAGATGACTGGATAAGGAAGGGTTGTATGAGCGTACTGGTGTTTTGTGCGCCCCGAATGTTGTGAATTCTTCCGTCTTGGTTAAAATCCATCGAACTAGTAAGATTCTGCATCCAAAGTAATTCTCGGGGCATTTCGCAGATAAATTTATAACTTTGAATTGAATTTGATTTGCCAGACTTGGTTTGAAGTCTACCCCTCAGGGGAATGGCCAATCAGTCGACCCCAAGGACCATGTGAATTTATATAGTATGTTTGATTAGCGGTAATGGTACGACGGCTTGGGGAAAAGCAGGTGCAGCCGGAGGAAGTCTGCTGTTATGGTGCCATTCTTGATGACGCTAGTACAGCAGACTATGATAAAGTCTCCGCTTCTGTTCTCGGCATGCTCAAAGTTGACATATCAACACCTTTCTTCCACTTGAACAATAATCTAACCTCTCATTCGCTCAATCATCTTCGACATGAAGCTCACCTCCCTTCCCGGCCTTGCGGCCATGATTGCCATTATTGGAACAGCCGCCGCAAATCCTTTCCCCTCCGCATCCACCGACCTGGAGCGCCGCACCTTTACTAACACTACTTGGAGTGGTGTTGTCGAAGGACATGCTTTTGAATTGCAGGGTCATGCCACCGTCAGTTTTCCCCTAAATATTTTCGAACTTCTTACTGAAATTACACAGGAAGTCATTGCTCAATTCGAAGCCCTTTACCCCGGCGTGAGAGAGCGAGTTATGGCTCAACCTACTCCTAGAACTCTTGAGCCTCGCAACAAAGCACAACTTCTTTGCATTCCAGTCACAGGTAACGAACCCCCGTTGCGAATTGTCTTAAGCAGCAATAGTCACTTCAGCTGACACTTCCAAAGGCCAGAGTTGGGAACGTGCCTATTATGATGGTATCAATCGCGGCATCAGCGATCTCGGATTCTTCGGTAGAATTGGAGGAACTGTCCTCGGTCCCGGTTTGACTTGGGGTGATAGCAAATTTCTCCTTGAGTCTTTGGAACAGTTCGGGGAATAAAATGTAAGCAAAGCTTGCCTACTTCGGAAAACGAGACACACTTTGGTCATCGCAAAACCACCTTGAGATGAAGCCTCGAGCATAGTCAATATCAATACAAGAAAGGTTGCCAAAATACAAATTCATCGCACCACATGAAAAATTTACAAACTGAACCACGAAATATGTACTCCTAAAAATGGCTTTGACTGTGCCTCACAAACAAAACCTCGGGGATCAATACATATTTGCGGGGTTTCTGTTGACATGACGCATAAATCTTGGAATTGATGTGGGGAAACATTCCAACACAATCACCGTGAGCTGCTCCGTGCACCTCGTATTTCACAGCCCCGAGAACAGAACCCTTCAGGCTGCAGCGCTTCCAAGTCGATCATAGGCCGAGGCAATGTATAATTGCTCCCAACCCCAAAGTTCTGCGGAAATTTTGGTCGTGACAACAGACGAACAATCACAAGGAAGAGAAGCAGCAAGTTAGCTAGTTCAAACAGTTGTTTCTTTCCCTTCCAGATGCGCGGAGGTGACTTGAATTAAGGTTAAAACTATATTTGCCGGGTGGGGCATACAAAAAAGGGGTGTGCTTCCGAGCCGATCTTTGCCAATATCTCTCAAAGAGCCGAACCCACACCACAGCCAAGACTCCGTGGCATGTCCTTGCACATCTCCACTCCTCGTATTAAAGCTTGCCAAAAATAATCAGACCCTGCGTGTCGTCACATACTGTATTACTTGGATGCTGAATAATTGAAGTATAAGAAGACTTGCAATGCCCGTTTGTTTCGGCATCATTATTCAACAATCACTTCTAATTTCTTCATCCTCCAACAAGAAGTCCAAACCTCCTAATTACTACACTGATCCATTCATCATGCGCAGCTTCAGCGTCTTAGCTCTTTCCTCCCTCGCTGCAATTGCCTCCGCAGCTCCTGCCCCTCAAGTCGGGACAGGGGTCAACGACCCGAACTATTCTTGGCAAGTGACAGAGTGGGAAGCCGGTTGCGCTCGAGCTGGTTGTTACTATCGTAAGTGGATTTCAACCATCTTTGACCATTCATATACTAATATTAAAATTCTTAGAATTCAACATCACCGGCACAGAATACACAGCCTCAAAACCAACACTCCCAGCGTTCTTCGCGTCCTGCTCCGGAGCCACTGAAGGCGCACCGTTCACGCGATGTAGCATGCTTGACGATGGGCCCGCAAACAGAGGTGTCGCTGCGAGATTATTGAAGCCTGCAGAGGAGGGGACTGGTGCTCACATTGAAGTGAGCTTTCAATTCGGTGATCTCAATCAAGCGTAAGTTTTATTTTATTGCGGCGATGAAGTGGCATTAAGTGACTAAAATTTTCATCAGGGATACTTATTACAATTATACTGGAAACGCCACAGCTAGTTACAACCAGTTTGTCAGTCCCCCGTACGCGTTCACGATCACTCCGTCGTCCGCTTTTGGTATCGCGTAAGGGGAAGGAGCGACCGCACTTGACAGGAAGAAAATTGACGGCGAAAAATGATATCAGAAATTCCTTTAGACTTGTAATTTAACAAAATGTTGTAAATAGGAAATGAAGGCACGATTATTAATGTCAAACTTGGGCAAATGTGCCAATTCGAATTTACCCCGCATTACCCCGCACTAACCCTCCTCTTTTCGACTTCCAGTTAGTCACCTAGCAGCAAGAACACTACTTCATACCCAGTAGTACCAATCTTGAATGAATTCAAATTTAACGAAAGTAGCTATGTCGCATAATCTGTCCCTCTCTTTTACACTCATTTCACACATCAACAGCTACACGCAGATTCTCTCTACGCTCGACCTCAAACACCAGCGACAGCTCGTCACAAACTCATTGTCCCTTCCCAGCCTTCATGCTCGCAAAGAACTCCATGGTATTCGGAACGCTCTTCCAGCTCTCTCTGGCCTGAAGCCCCTCGAACCATTTCTTCACGTTCGGAAATTTATCAAAGCTACCTCCCAACCCGATGTCCTTGATCATCGTTCCGTAAGACAGATGAAACAAGTCAGCAAGCGTGAGCTCATCTCCAGCTAGATAGGGTTGCTTTGCGAGAATGCCGTCGTAGATTGCGAGGGTTTCTTCGAGACTGGCGACCATTTTGGCGATTGTGGCGTCGTCTGGCTTTGGGGCTCCACGATTTCTAAGACTGTTAGTTTTGGAGTGGGATTTGGGGGAGTGAGGTAGATGCATACGCTTTGAAGACCAATTGGTTGCAAATGTCCCCAGCGGGAGAATCGAAGTAGGAAGTCTCGATCGAACACGCCTGCATTTCACATTAGTATATCATTACGTACCGTATCGTCTGATGTTACTCACTTTCTCGAAACGCCCATAGCCCTCCAAGTCATCATCAGCCGGCATGAGTTTTGTCCCCTGGCCCGCGTACTTCTTCACGAGGTATTTGCAGATAGCTCTGCTCTCATACAACTTGTAACCATCATCATCGATAGCGGGAATTCTACCCCATGGATGACGCTCGAGATGCTCAGCTTCTTTGATGCTGACGGGGCTCATGGGGATCATCTCGTAGTCGGTGATGCCCTTTTCGTGGAGGACGGTCAAGACACGCTGGGTGCAGGTGGCGGCAGAGACACCATAGATTTTGAGAGTCATGATGGCGGTGTTCTTGGATGGAGGCTGAAAAACTCGAAAGAGTTTAGTTGAGGTTTGTGAGGAGAGATTGGAATATGAAGATACTATGAAAACTGAGTTGATGTTGTTTGAATGATGATAGAAATTCTTGGGGGAGCCATCAAGTCTTATATACTATTCGAAACATTATTCCGTCCTTCATTCGAGCTTTCATCTAGGCATACGGTATACCATTTCATGCCCGCCTTGTGTTTCGGCTTCACGATGGTCCCGAGCCGGAAACAAAAGCTTGCACAATTTCAATGCAAATTTGTGAAATCGAGCCCGGGAACAAATGCAGCTTATCACATCCTTACGAATCCAAATGCACTTTTGATATAATTAACGCTCACAACTGGAATGATGCCTTAAGCGTCAAATTTGCGGCTGGGAACTAGACATGGGGTTTCATTCATTGCTGCGGTAGGGCGGCTGATTCGCTGGGCATTCCTTGGTGCGCGGAAACTTCGCTGATTGGTCGCTAAACCCAGGCAGCGAACTTCACGTAGAAGTTTCCGACAAGTGCAGAAACTCCTGTCGCGGAATCTAGATTTCTCTTGATGTTCCTGAGTAATCGGTACACTTAAAGTCCAAGGGGTCCGGGCTCCATTCCTTAGAAAGCATTCTATACGTAATTACCTCTTCTGGTGAACCACTCATGAGAAACGAATCCAGTACAGTGTTGTGAAATGAGCTCTGTTTGTTTACTAGCAAGGGACTAGCCTTAAGTTGAACAACTATGTCATCAATTTAATTATACTGATTTCCAGCCCGGCAAGCGATTGTTCACAGTCATCAAGAACACGAGCACAGCACATAGAACACATAGCATACGACTTCTCTGGAGTACCGTCATTCATTCATTTACTAACGTCAACTACAGAAAGATAAGAGCACAAAGACAAGACTAGTAGCACTGAATAATAGGAAATTTGCCATTAATCCCGCCCTTCAAAGAACGACATCTGTTATTGCAACCCCACCAACGCGGGTCAAGCACTTTAAAGAACGAAAAGTTCGTAAAAACAGGTCAAACACGTTCAATAGCAAGTCCATGCTACAAAACAACTAGAAGAACTCAGATACAGAAGTAAGGAGGAATTTGAAGAACATCCGCGCATGCGAGCCTGACCTGGAATTTGTGGGGCGAGGAGTTTGGCTTTGGCATCTAGCTCCGACGAAAACGCCGTATTTGAATCGCTCGATGCACAGCTGATCTAAGCTATCGTAGAAGCGTCCATCCCAGAACCAAAAAGATGTTGGTATCATGCAGCTGTTGAGGCATCTGCTGGAGTGGTTTCTTCCACGCCTGTGAAGGAACAAACTTTGCAGTCGTGATGATGAAGGTTATATGGGCCAAGGTGTTTGTCCATTACAGCGCGCTCGTCTTGAAGTTCCCCCAAGACCCAATTAGTGAGCCAGTATTCTAGGCCATGGTTCTTTTGAAAATGGGTGTTTAGACCAGATTCATTCCAATAACTCGGAAACAGAGCTTTGGCGCAACTCCCCAATGCACATTCGTAACTCTCATCTCGATTTCGAGCGTGGGTTTTACTGAAATGTCGAGAAATTTGTTTCCGGTCTTTGAATCCCTCAGAGGTCGATGCTTGCTCCATGGCACAGTGATAATACGGGCAGAATGCATCATTCTCATGAATGGTCTCTTGGATATGCTTCACCCATTTGTCTCGTCGAGCGAATGTCTTCGTCAACGCATCGCAGCTATCGTAAGGACAGTGGTAAGGCTTGATTTCCGAATGGGCTACGGATATGTGGCGATCAAGGTCTTCCTGATCGCGGAAAGGCTTCTTGTGAGTGCACTTTGCGACAGGACATAGAAGGGGCTCGACGTGGATATTCTTCAAATGGCGCTTGTATGAAGTCACACTTTTAAAGATGGCTTTTGATGAGCAGCCTGACCAAACACACGATGAAGGTGCACGGAATCGCTGCGCAGCATCGTTGCCGTGGTCATCTAGGTGAGTTGCAAGATCTGGCGGCGAAAATGACTTCTCGCAGTTGGTCCATGTGCACGGAACCATTTCTAAAGAAATGATTCGTTGCGGCAAGTCCGCCCTACTAGTGTCAGTATTAAAAAAAAAAGAACTCACGATTCCTCGCCCTCCAGCTCCTCCTGCATCTCCTCCAGCCAATCCTTCTCCTCCAACGCATCACCCATCATCGCCCTGTACGACACGAACTCGTCACCGGCAGGCTGCGGCTCCGGATTTGGCTTGAAATAAGCCAATGTCTGCTGGCGAGTCTCGTTGTCGAGCGAATTGAAGTCGAAGGAATTCATGGTGCGAAGCGGTCTGGAAAATGAGGCTGTTTAGCGAGGGCGGATTTTTCTGGTGGCGTTTTTTGGTAGTGTTGGCGAGGCTCTGGGAGACGTGTGAAGGTGCGAAAAGAGGTGGAATTAAGATGGGAGAAAGGTCTGATTATATGCTTGCTGGTGAGTGAGAAGAGCTAGGAGGGCGGTAGACTTTCCTGCTGTTGAGGCGGAAGGTGCTACGACAGGGGTCGCTTTGGACACCAGACTGAGTTGCAGCTTCTCACAAGACCTGATCCCGGATAAGCCTACATGCAACACACCTGAGCTCAAGCAGTCCAAAATATACATGACCGGAATGTAGCTCTTACTGTAGAGTGGCAGTTCTTGGCGGAGCCTCTTCGTTGCTTCCGGCTACGAGATACTGCCATTGAAAAGAAAACATCGGAAAAGTTTTGAAGACACGCGAATGGGTGAAAGTCATGAAATGGGTACGCCATGCGATTGGGTTTGAAGACTAGCCGGTCTACTTGCAATCAGGACATGGCCATAAACGCATATCGAATATGTCGTTGTTTCTCTCAAGAAATATTCGAGATCCTTGAACTATCGATACCTCTTCGCAGCCGCACCCGACGCGGCTTCTTTCTTCAACCTCGACTTCCTGCTCCGAGAAATACCTCTCCTCTGCACAACCTTGATGAACCACCACTGAAGTATATCCCTCATCAAGAACACTATCGTGACAAACGCTACAGGTAGCGCAATGATCCAAAAGTAGCTTTCGCCGTGATGAATAGCATCAAACGGCTCGATGTTCATTCCGAAATAACCCGTCAGGAAGGTCATGGGTAGGAAGATAATGGTGACAATTGTGAGTTGCTTCATAGATTCGTTTTGCCACGCTGATATGGTGTTGAAGATCAAGTCAATCATGTTATCGCATGATCTTCTCATCTGATCGAGAGATTCCGTAATGAGAATAATATGGTCTTCAACATCGCCGAGGTAGGTCTGAGCCATGGGACTGACTTTCACACCAGTGGGGCTTTTCTTGATATCACCCCTTCCCCCGACAGCGCCAGGCACAGCAGCGCTTTTGTGGTCGCGTAGAGCACTGATTAGATTGACGATGGGACTGACAAAGTTCCGCATCATTGTAATTTCGCTGGTGATAACGTAGAGAGTTTTGGATTGTTTGATGCTCGGCTCGGTCAGGACATCGAGCTCTAATTCTCCAATGACATCTTGGTATTCGGCAGTGACAGGTATAGCGAGATCAATGATCGCGTCAATGATTGCTTGGCAAATCATCGAAGCATCGCATGATCGTCTAAGAAGTGTATCTGGGGTGCTCAGTCGGGTGAGAATGGGTCCTTCGATGTCATCAGCGGATGACTCAAAGAACGAAATGACAGTATTGTCTGTAGAGGAATTAGCATAAGAGAACATTTATGGGGTTGAAAATTTACCAGCTGTCAAAAATATGGAGACCTGCTCGGCGCTCACAGCCTTCTTCCTCTTCGTCAATGGCGAATGGGCCTCCATATAAGTCATTCGTTCTTGATTTGGCCCGCCATGATACCTTTGAAGGGTTCGTAGCTTTTGTATCAGAGCATCTGGGGAGTCGCTGGTGTGCCCAGTTACATATCCATTTGCTGGGTCATGTACGCCAGCCACCATCGAAGCCTGCCTTTGTTTCTCTTCATATTTCTTCTGTGTCTTCGAGCCCCAGATCTTTCGAAAGAATTTCGCCATACTTCCGCGCGGGTTTTTCGACACACCAATGCTCCCATCATCAGATTCGGAGTCTGAATCACTGTCTTCGTCCTTGTGTAGATGAACCAACTTCTGCAGAGTCATTACCATATATGTATGGTCCGCATACCTAAGGGACTGTTAGCAAGAGTCTCAATACAATCCATGTGATCCTACCAATCGGCTTTCGTCCTATTGGTAGTATTGATCAAGTCCTCGATTGCCAACCTGTGCAACTTCTTATGTTTTCCCAATGCACTAATAACATCCCAACTCAACCCATTCACGTTGATCCATCGGCACTGGATCCAGTCTTCTTGCTTCTTGTCAAGAAATGCTATCAATTCCTCGTTTCCGAAATCATGCATAACCATATCATCCTCGCTGAAGTCGACGACTGTGGTCTGGCATTCTTCGTGGAGTGTTGGGGTTTGCGCTCTGCCACCATTCGGTTTCGAGGGGTCGAGACCAGGCTCTTGTCCTGGCTGCCAGGCCGGTCTTGGGTTTATAGTATCGGGTTCAGAGAATGTCTTCACCGTATTCGATCGCGTTGGCCGGCGCTTCACGATTGGAGAAGGACCAAAATTCACGCCAGATGCTTCGGAGCGTGCTTCGGAGGGTCTGCCGCGGGGGGTGGTCGGAGGGAAGCCTGCTTCTGCCTCTACGTCAAAATGCGCTTTTCGAGTGGGCGACGACATTGTAGATGATGGTTGGAAGTCCTTCGCAACTGTTGTCCCGTCCGCCATAACTCAATGGTTTCGAATGCGTTATCTGTGGCGTTTGGGGGCGTGGCGTGGTGAGGAAATTGCTTCTGCGGAGCAAAAAGAGCTGTCAAAGCCCGTAAACAAAACACGCACTGGGTATCTTAAAAAATCAATGCAATAGCCAAAAAGACAAAATACCATATATGCAGAAGTAAAGCAGTTAATGAGTGCTCGGCGAAGGGATTAGAGAGAAGGCTGAGAGTTGCACACGGACGAGGTTCGTCGCATGTTCAAGCGGCCGACAAGCTTTCAGAAGGATTTACTGGACCCGCGCTAGTCCTATTTGACCTATTACTTTTGTCTAACCCCGTGTTTCGGACGACCTGATCCTCATTTTTAATATTACCTCCGATATTATCAGTCTCAGCATCAATAATGCCATTCTAAGAAAGTGCCCGAGGAATAGATGCTACTCAAAGCCTTATGAAAATTGGCTCTACCATCTCATGGTTAGAGGAAGGACGGTTTCCTAATAGCAAGGTACGGGTTGCACTTTGCCAAAACCAGTTTTTTCTAGGTATACTTCAAAGCAGTCCCTGATTATTGGCGGTGCATTTGGGAAGATCTAATTCCTTTCTGAGAATGATCTCTTAGTTTACCCCTATCTTCCAAATTGACCATCCTAACTGTTTACAATCTGCTACTACCGTTTTGATATAAGATCTTACCTTCAAATTCATAGTCAATGCTATTTTCATCTACAAAACGATAATTCTTTCGCCGTGTTGCGAAAGGAGCCATTATTTCATCAGGGTCCGTCAATTTTCACTGATTTCTCCGTCACGAGAAATAATCACTCACAGCTTCGAGAAACGAAGCTTCCATGAGCGAATAGTGTAATAAATATTATTTTTCATATCATAAGTCTCGGCCGTGATAATATGTCGGGTATCCCAATGAACAACTAAACGCCATTACCCCCTTGCCTACTTGGTAACCTCGCAAATTCCCAACGCCAACCCGCAATCCTCCCTCGAGCACCTGCTATTCTCGCCGGCGGCGGGTGCTGGACTGCAATTTGATCCTGAACCTGACTCCCGACTTCATTTGAGGGCTCGTTCTCCTTATACCGAGGTGGTACCTCTCCCGGTTTTCCCACTCTCCTATACGCCGGCAATCCATCTGCCCCCTCGCCCTCTTCTTCTGAAATACCAAGTTCCCTCAAGCTAATTGGCAGCGGTGCTTGCACTCTCCCCCTATTCCGCCTCCTGTACCAATATCTAAGTCCAGCACCCAATACTAACGCGCCGACAACAATGCAGACAATGATGATAACTACCATCGTAGCCCTCGGAATAGCGGGTCTAGATCCGGGCCGCTGATAGTGAATTGCTGAATCGCGTGAGGGGTCGTAGGGAGAATATGCGGCGCAGGAATAGCGGGATGTCTCGGCGGAAAACGGCGAGGCGTAGAAGAGACGGTCCCAGTGTGTACAATTGAAATCGAGTGTAGTTGTTCTGAGGTGGAAACCGCCTGATATGTCTTTCAGAAGGGGTATTGAGACCCTGTATTGTTCATCAACATCTGTCTCTCAATTTGTATAATAATAGAGAATGGAAGGAAGGCTCACGTGTCGAAGTTCCCAGACAAGCTAGTGTTCCCATCAACGAAATTCAGCAGGGGTAAGCCCGTTATAGTTGTCAGTGCACTGTTGTTTGCAATTCTGAAATCACCGTCGTAGATCCCGCCTCCTATTTTGGTTAGTGCTGGAAGGTTGAAGGCACTCATATGAGCGTTGTTCCAGACGAACACGTCGCCACCGATCGAGCTTAGCTGAGGTAGCTCAAATGGCCCGAAGTAATTTTCGTCGAGGATTAACACTCCATCCATGGTCATGAGATTAGGGAAATGTAACTCAGCCACATGTTTCAGTTGTAGGTTTCCAACAGAACTGAGTTTAGGTAGGTAAACTCGTAGATCAGGTCCGTTGTTCTCGATATTGAGAGCCGTGCTGTATACCAGACTGGAGAGATTGATCTTGCTCATCTGAGAGTTGCCCTCCACCACAATGTCGCCCGCCCTTGCAAACGTGCCAAAATTGAAGAACTCCAGTGACTGGAAGCCGCAATTTTGAATCGTCAGGTCCCCATATATATTTGTTCCTGGGTTTCCCAACTCGTCCGTTCCAACCGTCTTCAATGTGGGGCGTGTGAGGAGTGGAAGCGAAGCCCAGGACACGCGGTCCACGACTGTCTCCAGAGAGGGCAGAGAAAGATTCGTGAGGAGTGGGAGGGAAGAGAGCGTCAGGTTGTGGTTTATCCATTCCAACTGAGGTGCCGAAATCTGTGCCAAAGCGGGACAGAACGAGATATCGAGAGAGCCATCTAGTCGTTGTATGCCGTTCAAGGTGAGACTCGTGAGGCTGCCGCTCTGTATGTTGATGAGGCCCGTTATATTTCCACAGCCGCTGAGGGCATCCGCGTCCACTTGGGTGGTAATGTCATGCCTGCTCTGCGTACACACTGCTCGTCTCAGCAAACGCTCAATCAAACGGGAAAGGGAGCCTACCATCTTGGGCTTCCACCCCACTCTTACTCCCGATAAGCAACGCGACAGAAGCCGCGTATCGCAACCATGTTCCAAAGGCAGACGAGGACTTCATGTGCAAACGCAGCACACTCGCGCACATTCAAAATATACAGAAAGAGAGAAGAGAAGCGAGAAGCATCTCGAGGACAAGAACAAGAACGGAAACCGGAATTTGTATAAGAAATTAGGAAGATCTCTGCTTGGCAATATAGTCATGAGTGGATTCTGCCAAGAGCTTGGGTCTGAGCCACGTTAACATGTCCATGTGCTGTTGGAAACTTTTTGGGCATGGCTCGTACGGCTGACAGTGCAGATCCCGCCGAATTCCGAGCGAGGGATGCCTACTCATAGAAAAATCCCGTGATGCGGCTCTTATATCTCGATGTCAAAGCCATCAAAAATTTTTGATGTCTTTTGATACGAGAAGAGAAACGTCGGAGAGTATGGCGATGGTGTTGAAGAACTGCGGGAAGTCACCGCTGCCAAGTCTGTGGGACGCGGCTTCCGTCAGCCACTGCTTGGCACTCCCACCCCGCATCCTTGTCTGCCGTTCGGAGTTTTTTTTCTTTTTCCATTAGAATATTGTTCTCCCGAAATCCAGATCGTGAGCAGCAAATCTCCTAAAGCACCGGGGCAGAGCTACCTGTCTTTTGCAACGATGGGGGAGTGGGGAGCGAGCCCCTATTCTAGTGAAGTAATTACAAATCTTTGACGGCTGCGATGGCTACGACAACAAAGAAGAGAGACAAGCTTATGAAGGCGAAAAATGTCTCGTAATGAACGTTGTCTGGAAAAGCTTCATGTTCAACATTGCTCTGGCTGACACTGGCTGACCAGTGTCTCAGCGGTGCTGTGGCAGGGAGGTACCAAACAACTTCAAATGTTCTCGCTCTTCAGTGCAATGCAGCACTCAAAGAAAAGCCAGAAGGCAAGGATAACCCAGGCGTAGCCGCCACAATCTTGCTTGCTATCACACCGAGCGATGTCAGATTCGTCTCCGTATCTCGATGGGTCCAGCCCTCCTCATATGGAAGCCGCTCTTCCCCTGCCAACTATCAGCTCCAATTCATGCCAGGTCTGCTCGGGATTTGCATTCAACAGGATATTCAAGGCTTACGAAAGAACACATTCACCCATTCCCTTGGTGCTTCGCCCTTCACTGGGTCTCCAAACACACTCAAATAGAATGCTGACTCGGTGAAAGAACCATTCATACTGGCCGCATTCAAACTGAAGCCCGGGTTCGTAAATTTTGCCGTGTTCATACGTGCCAGGCGGGCCCTTGCTGCAGTGGGAATATCGATGAGCTCTTGTGAAGTACGATGCCGTCTGCAGATAGACCAAGGCGTTGAAAGAATGGTCATCTCCAAAGTACGCATCAGCCCGGCTGCAGACGGACGTCAGGTCTGAATCTCATCCACCTTGCGGAATTCTACGTACGAGAGGCTTCCATCATGTTCAATGGCATTATGCTTGTCGATGTCAGTCAGATCGAAAGAATACGAGTTGGGTATTGGTGACAGCTATGGCTGCTCGTCCAACATTCATGGCGACATCGCTACCGACGTTGATGTATTTGCTGAAGCCGGCTTCCAGGATGGCAATCGTGATATTCCCCCGTTATGAGGAATTATATTGTGGTTCGCGAGACTGTTCAGAAGTGGACATGGGCTTCGAAGGTCCCCTGGTCCGGGCGCCGTCCAAGGTGGCGGGATATCTCGAGGAAGTAATGCAAGAGCTGGAGCCACAAAGCATTCTATTACGATGAAAGACTTCATGATGATGAAAGTGGCTGTTTGTTTCAAGAGGAGATTGGACTCTGAAAAGAAGGTTACGGAGATTCGCGGCTTGATTTATACTTGCCAGTATCGCAATTTCCACATCTGGTGAGCTCGCTGGTATTTGTCTCATGGAATTCGGCTTAGAGGACATCCGGACACACGTAGTACCGAGTCTCAAAACGCTGCCGACCCGGTTCCGGGGTCAGGAAGACCACAAGTCGAAGAATAAGAGCTTCTTCGCGGCATTTGCTGAGCTGCTAGACTGATATCAGTTTACGCTTAAACGTGAAGGCTTGCTCAGTCTTGGATACCGCGGGGTTTTGCGCTCTCCAGGTAACACGTCCTCATTAACCTTACTTTCCTGTACAACCCTGACCTAAAGAGTCGGATAGGGCCCTGCCGGATTAAGACTTTGCGCCGGAAACGAATGTATGAACCCTGGTCTTGGGACCCTGTTTACTCTTGACAGCCTACCTTGTGTCCTGCATTTCTTCTTTCCTTGCACATTCATCTTTCGATTCCTAGTTCGGCCGAATAGCGAGTTGTCTCTGACGTGCTCCTACGGAAAGATCGTCTTTACAGATATTCCAAGTCAGACCCATCTACCTTGTACCGTGCTTGAATTTTGACGTTGAACGGTAGGCTCTAGTAGGATCTACCAGCTACGCTGGCTCTCATTATCTTTTGAAAAGATTTCAGGCGAAAAAAACCACTCTTAATATCTCCCAGTATTTTGGTTTGCGCGTCGACTGGAGCATTTCTTACCATCGACCAATAGCAAGATTAATTACCAGTGGCAGAAAATATCGGAAGGTGCTCTCACTCATTCTCGGGGATCTCAGGGTAGTTCTCTTTTGGTGATTCCAAAAGCAGAAACCCGGAAAGCGAAGTCGCCGATGGCTTAGAGACACGTGCAAGACAGCTTGGGGAAGCATGAAGCAGGCTGTTGGAAGAACTCCTCAATCGGAAAGAGCAACACAGTCTTGGAATTTCCAGATGGGGGGGGGGGGGGGGGGTACAGTTGCCCCGGCCAAGACGACATAGATACATCTGCTAAACCCCAGTTTGAATTGGACTAACATTGAAGTACTCTATTTACTATGTTTGATACTCAGCTGAACTAGGTAGCCAACCACCCACACATCATTCAATACGTTCTCGCAATCAGAACTCAAAAATTTCCGGATCGTGCTCCTCAAGCATTTTCTCAGCCTTATCGACATCAAAAATCCCTCGCTCATCCATAAGCTGCTCCTTGAGTCCATAATAAACCGGGTAGCTCAATCCCTGATCGACCTCTGACAAGGATATCAGAACCTGTGAGGCCTTCTTGTGGTCGATTCTGAACTCGTACCACGTATCCGCATCTCTCGGAAGGAAGCCGTATCTTCCCAACTCAACTCTTGCTCCATTGCTATAGACCTACATTGAAGTTGTTCCATCTCTAGCAGTGCGTGCATCGGCGATGGCGATCATGTCCTATTCGATTGAAGGGGTTTGAACTTGCTTCTCCAACGCCCATTTCTGACAGTCTTGCGGCGAGGCACCGATGAACTCTGTTTCAAAGGCCTCATTTTCTGCGAGCTGCTCTTTGAAACCTTCGCGGCTGGTTGGGCAGGTCCGCAACTCGACGAGGTAGAAGATTCTGCAGCCGCTTAATTCGAGCTTAACATCCAAGACCTTGTGGATTAGCTGGTGTCTTTGGTTAGTATTGGGCGGTCTGTGAGGGGACTATTCAATTTTACTGGTTTGGCTTCCTCTGAAATGCAAAAGAGTAAGACACTAGCCATATCGAAAGCTGTTGTTGGTAGAGGTAGTTTCGACGTAGAGTACCTGGAATGCGCTGGAAGAATGGTGGGTTTGAATGGTGGGTGAGACGATGGTAATAACTTGGGAGTGCTATGCTGATCGCAGTGGCTAACCCCCCCAGAGTACCCAGAAATGAGCTGTGGAGGTGATGAGGCTAGGCGGCGTGAAGTAGGTTCCAACATATCCAACCGAAGCGAATCCATACATCGTCCTTTCGCGTTCCGTTGATCGGATTGGTTGCATAGCTTGTATAGAGGGGAAAACAAGTCATATTTCAGTACAAAAATCCAGGTCGGAAATGCCATATACATTTGTGAGAAATGCCCGAGCTTTCGAGGCATTTTAACCGTAGCTGCGGTGTGGTGTTAAGGAGGAAGTTTTGGGCCATCCCGTCCCAGCGGCTGGCAGTAGGACTTTCCGAGGATAGGAAGAAATTCGCGTTGATATCAGGTTCTATTTGACTCGGTTTTATGAAGCAGTATGAGAAGCTACATTGTTATTTCATTATGAGAAAACCAGTCATCTCCTAGTTCCGATCCCTATTCCCAAAACCCCATAAAGTCGTTAATACAACCGCGAATGAAAAGCCAAACCCCAATGTTTAAAACCATAGAGGTATCAATCTAATGCTTGTGCAACTTCTCCTTAATCTTCTCTTTCAAGCTCTTTTTCTTCGTCTCTTCTGTCTCCGGACTTGCTGCCTTCTTTTCCGCCGTCGCTGGCTCAGGTGTCTCTTTAGCTGGTTCCTCAGTGCGTTTTACTCCTTTTTCTTCAAGCAAACCTGTAAAAAGATCAATTAGTATCTATCCATCAACTTGAAAATGAGAAGAAAGACGGAACATACGATCAGCCTCCCTCCCCGCGCCCGGATTGCTAGCATCGAAATCCCCACCATCAGCAACCATGCCGCTGCTCTTCACATACTGCTCCCCTGTCCCCTCACCCGTACTCTCCTTCTGGATCTCATCCTCCCCTTCCGCCTTCCCCACTGCTCCTCCACTCTCCTTAGCCTTCTGCTCAAGTGGTACTGGACCGGGACCGGAAGTATCGACGTTAGCAGCTTCTTCTGCTTCCTTCTTGGTGGCTGCTATGCGGTCGCTTTCTTCGGAAGAGGGTGTCTCGTGGGGTCGGTCGGCGCCTTGTTGTTTTTGTGAGGGGGTGGTACCGGATGAGGGATCAGCGGATACGGAGGGTGTAGCACCGGGGCCAGATGTGTCGTTGCTAGATGTTGGTTTATCGGAGGAGGTTGCCGAGGTGGGGTTGTGGACGGATGTTACGCCGGTTTTGTCGGTATCGTGTTCGGGACGGATGGGGCCTGTTGAGGGGGTGCTGCCCGGTTGGGTTGAGGTTTGGGGAATGCTTGTGCCAGTGGATGATGATTCTGGGCCGGCAGAAGAGGAAGGTTCTAGGTCGTTGGTTTTGGAGCTTGAGGTTGAAGTGGCAGTTGGTTCTGAGGAGCGATATGTGTGAGTTTTCGTATTGGAATGGAGTGAAGAGATTGGACTTACCAGCGTTACCACTGTCGTATGGCTCGCCTTTGGTCGTGTCTCCTACTTCTCCAGACACTGGCTCTTGGCCCGCTGTCTCGTTCGTCTTGGTTCCATCTCCCCAAATTGCACGGGTGGCCGCCGAAGTGATGTTGCTAACAGTCTCCATATTGTTTGCTCCGTATCACGAATCTTAAACTTGAAGAAGAGGAAAAGCTTGGTATCTTGGTATTGTGTCTGGGTATCTTGGAAATAGTATGGGGAAAGAACGAAGAGGGGCAGAATCAGGGACTACTTATTCATGTTGGACCCCAGATCTGACGTCTTCGGCATCCCCGCTATTTTACCAAGCTCCCGCGCTTTTTGTTCCAGGAACTTGGCAGCTGCCTCGTGTCGATCGGAGTAGTGTATGCATCGGTGCCGCGGCTTTGCTTGTTTATATGAAGCGTTTCGCCTTGTTTTACTATTGTTGGTCTAGGTAGTCGTGGCTAAGTTTCCACGCCTATTACGACAGACTATTTCATTAATTAAACTTTAAACGTAGATATATTTCCATTAAACTTCCATTTCCCGAAATAGGTTCAGGGGAGCTCTTGTATAATGTTATATCAATTATCATCTGTTGTACGAATATTTGTTGTTCCGTCCCATGTCCAACTATGACGTTACCAGCCCCTCCTTGTTATCCCTGGCACCACGTCATTTGTGCCCCGCGACCCCAGGCCAAGGAACAAGTATGCAACTATTTATGCAGCCATCCTACACGACGTCAGGTTGTACGAGACTAATGGGCTGTCGCAACTTCTCGTTTGACTTCGTGCTTTTCTTGAACTGCGCCAAGTGAACAGGGCATATGCAAGTGCACGTGGTCAAGTGGGGAATGGGGGTACAGAAAAGGGGCTCGCTTCGGCTTTCTTCGTCTCCTTCTCACCGAGGAAAATCAAGTTGCATCTATAGACATGCAGATTGTATTGTGTATCATCGGGATGTAAAGCTGTCACGTCTTCTATCATCCAATCTTCTGCTTCGTTATATGAATATCAAGCCATACCTCGCAACTTCTTGAGAAATTCAATTCCTACATCATCGTCTAATGACTTGACAGTGAATCACCTTTTAACTGCAAAGTTCTGCATGACAGCATCTTCTCGACCCCTTTTTTTTTTTTTTTTTTGGTTGACAGTAGATGTTTACTTGATAGTAACACATTGCGATTATTCAATTCGGCAGTCAGTCATTCTCAGTGCTGATGATCTCCTGAACACCGTTCAAATTCCTTGATGCTGAAATATGCAAAGCGTTGGACTACAGCGAACTAAGCAGGTAAGGCTTCGCAATTTGTTTTTAGCGTATTGAACCTTATTTTAGGTGGTTCTCTCTTTCCTATCTTCTTCTCAAAAAGACTATTATGTAATAAATTATATTAATAATACCCTTGACTTAGGGTCTAATGTTTTAAGATCTTAACAAATTACTCGTTAGGTCGGCCGAAGAAACAATCCTAAAATGGCTCCTGGGATCAATATTAAGATTTGTGCCGTTAAATTAAATACTTAGGAGGTCTGGAAGGCTTACCTATCCTGTAACTAATTGACCAGGGGGCCGGTGTGTAGAAAGGGGCTACGCCCAATATAGTTAGAAGGTCACGTTTTTTTTGTCGCCCTCTCTCGCCCCTACCTCAAAAGACCCTTTTCACCAAACAAGTTTGGTTTCAGGCATAGGGTAAAGACTTGGAACGGAGGTTTTTCTTGATGATACTCCGTTTCTGTCAAGATGAAAACGTAACAAAAATGAGACCTACACAAACCCATGAGTAGCTACCTCAACATCCCTCGCAAATGGTCCATGCATTAGTGACAAAGCCGGTCCTCTAAACCATAGGAAAGCGGGCAAAATTGCGATGTCTGATACATCTACGGAGGTACAGCGGGTAAGTATTGACACCCCCTGGTCGATTTCAAAAAACTACCCCCTTGCATCACAACCATAACGGAATAAAATAACACAAAAATAAATATGTGTATAATTCTCTGTCTAAGGATAGTTCTAGTCTTGAAATGGGGGTTTTCCATTAAATATTGCAAAAGCTGTAAATCGTATATCGCGTTTGGTCGACAGGGGGGGGTGACAATACTTCACCGCTGTACCTCCGTAACGAATGGCAATACTAGCTTACTGCATCGGACCGCGCGTCCTAACGGATTGGGGTCCATTGTGGATTTTGCCGGCGCGATGTAACCACACATCGTACGCAGTACCTGCTACATATGATTGGGCGAAATCTTAGCGGGAGGATCTGTCGTGGCCGCGCGAGAGCCTCTTTCCGATCCGCAGACACAGCCTCGTCTTGACGTTGCTACATCGCTGTTCACATCGAGATTGAAGGTTAATACGGCCTGTTATTTTTCTTTGGTGTCTTCTATGGGCTGTCAAAGCATAGGCAAATCACATCGCCATCGGTCCGATGAGTATAGGTAAGCTCCAAGCTGCACTTGCTGCGGCAACCAACGAAGTCACTGTCGCGGCTGCCAACATCAATTTCGATTTCACTCTTGTAAAGTATGAAGCCCCGCGAGAATACCAGCATATTGGCGGTCTACTTTCTACAAAAAGAAAGCGTGATGCAGAATCAGGAACAGCTCACATCACAGCCAGAAGGCTTGGCTCCTTATTCGAGGACGTGTGCCCGCCGACGCCAAACCTCATCAAAGCGTATGGAAAACGTGCGTCAGAGATAGCGGAATTGGCTGGGAGTAAGGACACAGGCGACTACTCGAAATCTATCTTCGGTTCCTACTCTGGAGTTGACGCTACCTCAATCTGGGCAGCAGCGACGTCCTCGAAAGCCGCTCTGCCAGTGCATCTCTTGAGTTGCATGCTGGCTCGCGTCTTTGAGGCCCCTGAAGCAATATCAATATGGGTAGAGCTAGTGAAAGAGCAAAGACACAATATTTCGAAGAGGCTGGAGGATGGAGAAAGCCTGCCATTTTCGTTGGCTGCCGCTGCTGCCCAGCAAGAAATTTCAAGGACCCAATTGGCAGAGTGGGACTCCAGCGCTCGTTCTTGGCTACGAACTGCAGACAGCATCAAGGAGCGCAAACAGACGCAGCTGCGATTGGTTTTGGAGAACATCAACCTCCCAGTCAATGACAAAACGGTGGTTTTCGCCAGCGTGGTCGATGCCTGGAAAGCGGCCTTAACCACGATGGAAAATCTTGTTTCTGGAGCTCCACAAGCCGTGACTGATGGCGCGGCCATTGTAGGCCTTTCTGCCTGGCATTTATACCCTGATATGACAGTCTTTGGGCCCAAGATTACGGAGATCTCTATGAAGGACGAACTTATTCAAACGGGAGGAGTTCTCAGTCTTGGTCTCTCATCATCTACCAAAGAGACTAGTCCTGGTGTTTATTGGTGCCTGTCCCTAACCTTCATGCGCTACTATGGACAACCTGTGCGCTCCGAACGACAGCTTCTTGTGAACCCAAAACGCATCACTTTCCCCCAATTCCAAATTGCGGTGCTCGGAACCGTTTTAGGGACTTGGAAAATCCCTTTGGAACATACGAGGATATGCATTGAAATTCTCTTTGCACTGGGGAGCCAATTTAAGAAATTGTCCAACATGAGGTTACAGGACCGATGGGTTGAGGTCATCACGCAACCAGCTTCGACCTATTTGGATGCGAAGGGCGAGGAGAAGGAAATAGCGTCAAGGTTGATTCATCTTGATCGACGCCGGGCCTCTGATTTCATTCCTCCAAGTAGCACCTGCCCCGACCTGTCTGTCTTCAATCTTTTGGACACTCAAGTTCTTTTCCGGTGCCTTAAGGACAATGAGGGACGGATATCTCTGTTACGCCGGATAGCAGCAAGATATCCGAACTTATCTGAGGAATCCACGTTACTGCGTTGTCGTTATGACGACGATGGAAATTCAGATCCCGACAGCACACTTCACGAAACAACTTCTGATACAGAACACGAGGGCCTAGTAGAACCCAGAAGTGAAGTTGATTCCGAAGCTGATAGCGATGAAGTCCTGGAGGATTATTCGGAACCTGGTTCGCCAGCTTCAGAGCCAGCCTCGCAGTCTAAGATGGAGATTGACGAATCTGAATTGCAAAAGCCTGCTGAAGAGATAACCATGGCAACTAAGACAGTGATAACCACCTATGCAACTGCTTATCCTCGAATTCCTTCTTTCGTCCAAGGCTCGGCGTTCTCCAACATAATCGCAAACGATGAGCACCATCATCGTGGGCTGCCAGTTACGAACTCTCGAGAAATGTTTGTACCTGAAGAAGAGTCAGCACATGAGTATAGTCCAGGCACATTCTGGGGCAATGACTTGATGGCTGTTAATTATCACCATGAGAGACTGGAATTTTTCTTTGGTAGCACAACTAGCGTGGCTATGTTCGTCAAGCAACGGGACCGAAATTGGATGGAGTTACCAGCAATCACCTATGACGATATCTCTTGGTGTCTCCAGCATGAACTATTTTCGATGGAAAAGCTTGAGAGGTTGATAACTAATTGGCACTCTCCCATCTACGAAACACTATCGCTTCTTTCTGTGGCGACTACGATATATGCAACACTTCGAGATGCTACAGTAAATGTGGAATGCCTCAATTCACCGTTACCAAAGACCAATATAGGCAAGCATGTAATCAGTGAAAGCTTTTCGCGCCACAAAGACGCCAAATATCGGTTCCCGAGGACCGTTTTGACAAGATCGAGTGCAATGGGGCTAGTGGCATATTTCGAAGGTGCTAACGACATTGATATCTCACAACTCGAAGAAGTCATGGCTATATCGGCTGGGGATTCTATATATGTTCCAAAAAGGGTATATATCCAATGTTTCTCTCGCACACTGAGAATGCTCACGTCAAACTAGCTAGTGTGCGATCCTATGAACCCGGCGCAAGATTACGAACTCATTCGAATCTTGGGCAATATCGGGAAGCCAGGCATCGTGATGCTTATATCGCCCGCAGACAGTCTCATGGTTCGAGACATAGACTCAAGCAGTTGGCAAGTTTCCAGCTTCCTGGAATTCGACGGAATTCCCGAGGACTGCTTCACGGGAACATCGCTGCATCTATCGTTTACTGATTACCATATCCCTATCTTTCAAACGAATTCGCGCGGTCAAAAAGACTCTCAAATTTCAATTTGGGAGGCTGTCATCTCCATTCGAGACTCCGGGGTTTGGGTTGCTGATGTTGATATACTCCGAGCTTTGAGTGATGGTCCTATCTACAGAATACAACCGCAAAAGGAATGCAACCATCCAAAAGATTCCGTGCCATCAAAACCGCTGCTTTCCGTTGGATGCTGGAACGATGTTCTGGATCATCAGGATGGTCGTCTTGTTGTCAAGGCTCACGGGAACTGGATCGCCAGATTGGCAGCCACCGTCCTTCTGGCCCAGAATTCGAAGAGACCGGCGACCAGGATATCAATTTGTCCTCCGCACGTTTGTTGGATGTGCCTGCCACAAGACCATGAGCATAATGTTTTCATTTATTAGAGATGCGAGAAAGGATAAAAGATTCACTCTCCCATGATCTTACCTCGCAGGTGATTCTCGGGAATGAGGGAGTTCAGTACATTTAAAGAAGTAGGTTGGTATTGTGGTTGATCTTGCTACGATTTCGCGGGCAGAGACAGGGTTGCCCGGGTTCCACTTCCGAGTCCAGTGGCTCTCACAGTCATTACCGTAAGCCTGTCTGTGATGCTTCAGATCAACTGTCCAAAATTATGTCTTGAGTTTATTCAAAATTAACAGCTCAAAAGAGATTGTGGTTGGCGTGATTTATTTGGTGTTTGTGTTTGCAAAATTGTTGCCGAAACCACCCCATGAACGTGGAAAACCCAAAAGGATCAATATCAGGAGCCATGGAAGCTAAAGCGGAAAGCTAGCATTAACAAAACATTTCGAATGGTCAGCAGCCCATTTCCAGAGAAAGACGTGCTTTCAGGTAGGCTGTGAGTTGATCTGTTTGCTTGATTACGGGTAGCTGCTTGTTCTGTTGCTTCATCAGCAGCATCCGTGGTTTCGCCTTCAAACAATGCTTAAAAGTTGCAGTACTTAATTTAGAGGTTCTTTGTCACTTTCATCTTCTTTTGGCTTTCCACCGGCTCTCAGGACATTTTGGGGAAGTCTCTACCCAGAGTCTGCTGACCACCCATTTCGCCAGAAACTTCGCTGCCTCCAGGATACCAACGCTACCACTTCTTCATGGAATATATATACGTAGTTTTTGACGGTTATGTAATTTCTGCACTGACCAATCATGCCGGATGAGCGACCTTACGGTCGCTGGGATCGGATTATGAACAAATGAATCAATCAATCAATCAATCAATTGCTCCGACATAACCATGAAGTATAAGGCTTTCTCTAAGCAAACTTTGAAAACCTCACAAATAATTTTCGAATTCCTCGATTAACTACACGGTAAACCACAACGGCAATGCTACCAATAAGTTATACAAACTCTCTCAGTTAAGCTTATCCCTCAGCAAAGGCGTTATCTCACCAATTTAATTTGTCCGCGTTCGGTTTGTGTAGGGATTGTGAAGTGTTGATCAATTAGTTCGCTGTCAAACGACGAACCCAATCAGCTAATTGATTTTTCATCGAGGTGGAAGAAATTCACGGTGCTAAAGGTATTAGAGGGCGGTGCTTAATGTTTCAAGCATATGGAAACAGGTCTGGTACTTAGCAGAGTGAGTGATGAAGAAAGTGGAGGTGAGAGGAATCCTCTTAGATTAGATAACAATAGGCTCTTGCAAGAGTGAGAGATTGCATTGTTAGATACATATTCATCATATACAGCAGACACGCTTCTATGTGCTAGAGAAATGGTGTTAAAGGTTCAATTGCCTCTCAGATAATGGTGTACTCCGCTTCAGCCAGAGACTCAAAGGAAGTTTCTGTTTCCGTATTACTCGCTATGCACATAACACCAATACGAACAAATTTTCCGCAAGGTAACTGGACGAGCAGTAGTCCCCATAAGTGTAGGTACAAACTAACGGGTAGGAAGAAGCTTTGCTGCAAGACATCCAAGCTATCGGCAGCATTGTCCAAATCTATCGAGGGGCACCAAGAACCATTACGCGTTATGTCAGTAACCTCGAAACTTGCCAACGACCGTTGAGACTGAGTAATCGATATTGTGCAGACGTAAGAGGCGGGCCCATGCGTCTTTCTTTCCATAAAGGGAACTTTTACCCAGCATACCGCGCACATTTTTCCTCGAACACGGAGAAAACCGCCTGTAATCTGACCAAATAGATTACTCTCACTTGCAAGAGAGATCTCTGTCTTGATAATGGTGAGAAGATCCCTCATAAAACGCCAGGATGCATGAGTGGGTCTGAGGGCGTAGGTAATGCGCCCTTTTACTGAAGCCCAGGACCATGACGGTGCGATGTATTCATGTGCTCTAGATCCATTTACTTTCCACAGAAGCCCCCATGGCAGATGGCTCTTCCAAATACCAGCGAAATACTCGCTTGGTAGTAACATCTGAACTTGTCGAGCTACTCCAGCAAGGGCAACTAATTTGTCCGTCTGGAAAGTCAAATCGCATTTAGTGTAATTCTCAACAACACTCATCCAATAACCCATTTCCAACATTTCTCGCTTCTCGTTATAAACGTAGTCAGCAAGAGATTGTCCCGGAACAAGGTCTTTGAGGGAGGATCTGAGCTGAGACTCATCTCGGCAGAGTGTTGGATCAACGCCGTCTGGAAGGCTCTCGCATGCTCTGAGTTCTCGACACTCCCAGTAGATCTGGGCTTTGCCGTAGTGTAGGATCCGCCGAGAAAGAACCCGCTCTTGCAGTACCCAAGCTCGACGGTTCAGAGGAGCACGCTCCACACCTTCCAGCCAAATGTCTGATCGAACTGCTTTCAGCGGTCCTTCATAGCTTGTTGGTCGAGGTCCTGTCGTTGAAAATGGCTCTAACATAGAAGCGTCGCGATCTATGAAACAGCCTTGACTACTGTTCGTCGCATGTGCGGCAGAAATATTGAGCAAACCATTCATGTATACTCTATCCATGATGCCGGATTCATAGGCCCAGTCGGTATTAGCGTCTTGAATAATACACAGGCTATCAATCCATAGATACCGTATTCCTAAACTCCGCGTAATCTCAACTGCATCTTTGAATGTTTGTGGTAACTCTGACAGATCGATGCCTTCGCATAAGGCATCGATATTGTGCTTCGTGAGCTTCAAATGTAAGCTATTTTCGATCCCCCAACAATGGCTCAAAGTAGTGTATTCAACAGGCCCCGTACGCTCGGATGCTGGGGTAAGGTAAAGTCGCACTCTCTGTGGGTTCTCTAGAGCCTGCACATCAACCAATCGAGTTGGAGTCCATGAGTAATCCCGGTGTGAATTGCAACTAGAATGTGATTTCTGACAATGTGCAAGCCAGCTTTTGACGAGCGACCAAGAAGATTCCGAGTCGGTGCGGTCCCCAAAGTCCACTGGGGGCGACTTAGCTGGGAACGTAGGAACTTCTGACTTGAGATATGGTAATATCAAGTACTGTATTCTTTTGTACTGCCTGCCAATTTCCGGAAAGGCAAGAGCGAACCAGGCGAACGAGAACTCGAAATCAATTTCCCGGTCCCTGCCCGGCCAATACACAACACAGGGACGTTCCGGAATTTTAGCCGCATCCTCTCTGGAATGGCCTTGAGGCAGCATCGAGAAGATATCCCTGCATAAATTGCATCCCAGATCGACAGACTGACACAGGCTCTGATAGTCAACATGGTGTGTATACTCCTCATCCTCTGGTGCATCATAGTATGTTTCGAACGATGATCGGCAAGTTGAACAGAACATTCTTGCAAATTGTCTTGACTTGAGAAGGAACAAAAAGCATCAATGATAAGATTTCGTCACTGCTGAGCTATATGCGCTGGCAGTGCGTCGTGGCTGAAGGCTGCCAGCTTGACTCGCTCAAGTAAGCTGATTCGAATGGGAAATCTTGCCAAGACTATGGTGGCTTATAAGGACGGATGTCTCATTTTTGCATTTGTCCAAAACTGCGTTTTTCACCCACCACTACCACCACCACAACTACTTTACAGTACCTCCCCCCTGAATAAAGCTAAAACAGGGATTCGGGCCCACAAAACCCTATAACTCTTCAATCGACTGATCAAAACTCCCCCGTTGGTGGTCTGTGTATGCGTGAAATATACAATTCTATTTGATAAACACCCTGGATCACTACCTACACGACATATGTAAAAATCCCTGGTTTAGCTCTATTCAGGGGGGGATTGTATATGCTATAATCTGGGGAAGGTGCGCGCACGGGCCAGTCGCCGCTTTCGACGTCTAAGTTGACCCCCTAGTAATAGGCACCCCCTCACTCATACGCGTCCCTCGATTTCCTAACCGATGACGGGACCCATCTCCTCTACGCTGGCTTTCGGGATGATACGACAACCGAGATTTCTCCCCGAGACTGAACTTGACGCCGCCCACTTTACGGCCCGCCTCGCTGTCCTCGGCGCGGATAACGTGCTAGCGAAAGTGCCGCGGGACAACAGCACTACTGAAAAGCTATTCGTCACCGTTGCGCTGGAAGTGCGATGGCGTCGTGCAATCGCCGTACTTGTGGCGATTCTCGTAGGTCAGGTTATTGCCGTCGGCGTCGTGAAGTACATGTGCTGGAACGTCTTTCTCCGCGATCATGAAAGCTTCTTGGCGCTCGCTGTCCTCCTGAATACAACGGCGGGGAAGGTGCAAGGGCGCAGTACTACGTTGGGAAAGGAGTCGGCGTCCTGTTTAGATGGAAAAGGGGTGAAAATGAGGTATGGCACTCGGTATAAGGGGTGGGGTACTAAAATATAATAGCGGAACATATAATGCTATTGTTTGACTCCCACACCTTTCATATGCGGCAGCCCAGCTTGCTTCAGATCAGAATTATTTTTCCTCATCCAGCTCCCGGGTGATCTTGACCATCTGTTCAGAGTAAAATTTGAACGTCACAAGCTCATGGACTCAAGTCCGTGTCCTAAAATGAGAGAAGGCTGGGGCTCAGTCACCCTTTCTGGCAGTGGGAGGACAAAATATGATATCGAATACCGAGCAGGCGTAGCTTCTCCGACTGCTTTCTAAAATTGCAACGCGGAGAAGAGCTCAAGGATAAAAACCTACAGAGTCGTTCAGGGGAGTACGAGCCTGAGAGCGGACTGAGTCTGCTACTGAAACGTGACGTGCTGGATGCTTGAAGTTGCAATTCATCGCGAGCTTCGTCTATCTTTATGCTGGTCTTCGTATGTTATACTCCAGTCTGAAATGCTAGGACAGCGTTCACGTTTAACAGGTATATGCGTCTCTCGCGGATAAATAGGTATTGGAGTTGTGTTGGACCAACACTAGTGCTGACAGTGAAAATAAATTTCCCATCAATTTCGTTCAATACACCCAATATTTAAATTCTTACCTGACCTGAGTTACTGGTGTCTCATATGCTTAAGTAAAATGGCATCTTTGACCCCACCTCCATCCGATGCGCCCAAAAACACTCGCAAACCATCCATCCTCACCCGCCAGCCATTCAAATTCCTCTACACCGCCTTCACCCTCACCAATCTCCCCCTCCGCCTCAGTTTAATCCTCCTCCTCTACATCTCCCGTTCTCTCCGCCAGCATCCCCAATGGACATATTGCCAATCAGTCGGAAAAGCCATCTTCTCCCTCTGGTGGAACTACACAACCGCCATCCGCTACCGCACCCCCAAATTCCTCTCACCCGGACGTGAAAAAGACCATTTCGTAATTATGCCATTTGTCTCTAATTCTCCATCACCGTACCGGGCTCCCCTTGATCTGCCTACCATCCATCCCACAACAATAGGAGGAGTCTGGTTTCCCAAATCTTATGTCACGACTCAAGAGCCGACACAAGTTGCTATTCATTTCCACGGTGGTGCGTATGTTCTCGGCGGTTGTAGACAGATGGAAAGTGGATGGGGACCAGAAGTACTCACTCGACACATCAAAGGATTTGTTCTGCAGCCGCAATACCGACTTGCTAGTGAAGAAGGGTGTTGTTTTCCTGCTGCGGTGCAGGATGGGTTGACTGCTTATTCTTACGTTTTGAATGTACTTGGAGTTAGCCCCAAGCAGGTAATTCTTTCAGGGGAATCGGCGGGTGGAAATCTTGTTTTGGCTATACTGAGATATCTTCACGGGGAAGGAAATGGGGTGATGCCTTTGCCGAGAGCTGCGTTGTTGTGGAGTCCGTGGTTGGATTTGACAGCTAAGAAGGAAGATATTGATGGGCATGGAAATGCTAAGATTGATTACATTACTGGTGATCTTGTGGAGTGGGGTATAGAACGATACACGCCTCCTGGCTGGGATAGCGGGAATCCGTATCTCTCGCCGTTGGGAAATGAATTTGAGAGTAAGGTCCCGATATTCTTGCAGACTGGGACAGCGGAGGTATTGTATGATGATCATGTGAAGTTTGCTGAGGGGATGAGAGAGAAGGGGACAGAGGTGGAATTGTTGGAGATTGAAAATGCACCACATGACACGTTTGGGGCGGGTATTATACTTGGGTATAGCAAAGAGGTGGAGAATGCGGCAGAGAAAGCTGCAGTATTTGCTGAGAAGGCAGGCAAGAATTGGAGAATGAATGTGAATATGTGACAAGTGCGAGGGGGAAACATTGAAAAGCAACCTGACCTGAGACAGTGAATGCAAATATTCCTTCGGGGTATGACCACATCTTTAATTTCTTTTTTTTAGACTAGTCCACAATCTATCCCATTATTAAAGGAATAACTGTCGGTGTACAGTTATCACCAAATCATCCATAAATTCGCAATCTGAATCCCACCCCTCAAAACACTTTCCCACAACGCCACAAATATCTTCTACTCCAACTCCCTTCCCACACCACATCAAATATCCACACTATCCCCCACCCCCTCCCCCAATCCCAAGCTCTCGTCCTTCACCTCCCAACCTTCCCTCAACTTCAAAACCTCCCTACTCTCCCAAAACTTCCCATTCTTTGGATGACCCCTCACAAACGGCATCTCCCTCGCCCCATTCGTCTGATGATAAATCTCCGCCTTAGCAATCTCCGTATTCCTCCCATTGGCAGACGCATTCGCATACGCCAGCATCAGTGCAATAGCAGGTTCTCTCATCAAATGTAGCTCCATTTGTAGTTCCAAGTTCGGGACGTCGCGCGGGGATGGGACGAGCGCCATGTACCAGTCGATGAACATCATTTCGATGCCGCGGTGTGGGGTTCCCTGGCTATGGTCACGGACAATGCAAAACCAGACTCTGTTGAGACATTGTACGCTTGGTACTTTGCCGGACATGAGACGCATCCACTCCATCGCGTTCAAGCACTCGTCTTTGAGGACATTGATCCCAAATTGGTGAGCTAGATCGTAAATATCGATGAGTATGGCATAGGGTTCGTTCGTCTGCGAGTACTTGACCAAATCGTGCGGGAACTGCTTTTGCTCCATCCAGGCCGCGAGTTTGTCGAAGGTGCTGGTGACGACGAACGGGAGTTCGAAGTAATCTTGGGCGACCATGCGAGCTAGGTAATAGATACCGGGGCAGTACTGGCTGATCAATGCTTTGGAGATTTTATAGCTGAGGACGGGCTGGTTTGGTCTGCCGCATTCAGCTCCCACTACAAAGATTACCATGCCTTCCGGAACCGCGCTGAGCTTATAATTTAATTGAGGCACTGGCGGGTGAGGTGGGACGCTGGCTTGATTTCCATAGAGACGGTAATTTGGGTACATGTGAGGTGGGTTTGGGTGATTAACGGCGGGACGATGGTTTCTAATAGGTGCGAAAGAGGCTTCAGGGTGACCATATCGGGGGGCTAATGGGCGTGGAGCTCCACGACTGGCAACCTGAGCAGGAGGCCCGGCGTAAGAAGCATAAGATCTGACCGGTCTCATGCCGATGTTCATAGTAGGAGCCTCTGCATATGTGTGTCGGGGGCGTTTGTTGATAGATTCCTCCGATTCTTTGGTGCCTTGAATGCGTGAGCCGGTGGCTATAAAAGTCCCCAGTTCTCCCGGATGATGTGCCCGCTTATTCTTTGTGTCGGTGAGTTTAGATGTGACCAACTCCTCTGGCACATGTGCGCGCTTATTGCTAGAGCCGGTAGGCAGGAAGGTATGAAGTACTGGCGGCTTTCGAGCGCTGTCACCAGTTGCTGGCCGGAATTGAGCACTTGGAGGACGCGACGGTGGGTTGGCCGTTGTCGGTGCTGAGAATGCCGGAGAATGATGTGTTGAGCTGGTGGGCAGGTGACTGTCTCCATCTGAGGGCGAGGATACAGTAGATGCGGGAGACGAAGGGTCCGGAGGCGTGGTCGTTTGCTTGACAGCTGGCGTTGGTGTCATTGACAAATCCATTTTGGGGGCAATAGATCTGAACCGCCTCAACTTGTAGGGAGACTTGTGCTTCATAGGAAATTCTGACTTTGTGTGTCCAGGTCGATCGTACTGCAAAGTCACTTAATGTTAGTCGGTACTGTGACAAGTGAATTGAAGATGTGCAGGAATGTGGCCTCGATCGAAAAAGCGCAGAGAGAATTTTCTAAATGAGAGAGTTGAGCTTACCCGACGGCAAGATTTGCAACTCAGGCAAGGACAGTGCATCTCGTTTGTCACCGGCTTGCGGTTGAGATGTTGTTGGTCTGGTGCTGGAAGTCAATTAGACGTGGTTGATAAGGAATTCAACTCGAACCGAAGCGGAGGATTTTGGCCTATCTTTTGGCGGTGGGGACCAGTAGAAAACATGCATTATAAAAAAGTGAATATGAAAAGTCAAATTCTTTTGTTTCAAGACCTGAAGATCGCAGTTCCATTCTGATCTCTGGCAACAAGAGGAGAACCAAAACCAGGAGCAAACATAAAAAGGGGACGCAGCCAAGGACAGGTAAATACGGAACAGTACTCGGAAAGCAGTATTTGGGTGGCTGCAGGACGTCAAGCACCAGGAATGTAATCAGTTCACGAGAAAGGTTTTGCGGCCATGCGATGTATAGCTGGCAAGTATGACGAGGCCACTTGGTAAATCTGGCGGTAGAAGAGCGGCATCGTGGCATCAATCACTAACAAGGAAATGGCATTCGAAGAACATTAATACGGCGAAGGCATTTTTCATGAAGAGGGCAAGAGCCAATGGGAAGGACCACAAATCAAAGTTGTACTTCAAGGCTCAGTTGGGGGAGTAGCGATCAGGGAAAGGGGGGACTATCATAGTATCACCGAGCAGACGAGGAAGCAACACTGGCACACGAAGAGGATCAAAGACTAGTACTGCAAGTGACAACATCATAAATCATTATCCCTGCGAAAAAAAGTAGCACACTAGCAGTAAGCAAAGAAAAATGCATCGTGCCTCTACACACAAATGCAATTATGTAAAAGCCACTGTCCGCCGTGAGCCAAGATCCAGATCCAGCTCGAAACATATTCCTACAGAAAGCAAAACCATGAACACCCCGCCGACCCCATCCGAAATCATCTAATCTCCCATCACATCATCATCGTCTTCCTCTTCGACCACCGCTGGCCCTTCGCCGTTTTCTTCAACACTGAGCGGCTCATCGTCTTCTATTAACTCCCTCCTCCTGAGATCTTCTGCTGTGCCTTCCTCCGGTTCTTCGTCCGCGAAGGGATCATCGTCGGTATCTTCCTCCGCAACGCGCGCACTTTTCCCTTTGCCAACTTTCTTAGCCAAGTCGGCTGCTTGTTGGGCTTTGCTCTTGTGGCTCTTCTTGGCTTTCGGCTTCGGGTCGTCGAGGTATGCTAATACTTCTCTAAAGTTTGACCCTAGTTTTTGTCGGTTGCGGAGGATGCGCGACCGGAGCTTGCCTTTCGATGATCCAGAGGCATCGAGAACCTTCGCGAGGATAGCGAGAACGATTTTGCCGGCGAGCTCGCAGAGCTGCTTTTCAGCCTTCAGGGTATCGCTTTGACGTTCGCTTTCTGTGGCATTCTCGTCCTCCTCATCCTCGGGCTCTTGATCCAGATCTTCTGGGTCATCATCTTCAGATGGCTCCGCAAGCTTCTTCTTGCTTTTCTTAGCAAACTGTTTCTCAAGGCCGTCGAATATTGCCGTCAACTCAGGCACAACTTCTGGGTCTACCTCCTTAGCAAGTGATTGCAAATAAGCGTTCTTTTCTGATTGACTCTGGGAGCCTTTGCCCTTTGTGCTTGTTTTAGGGATGAGGGTGGAGAAAAGGACATGCAGATCAAGCAGGGTGCCAGCTCCGAGCAAGCGCACTGCGTCAAGGGAACTCCGAGAAGAAAATGCAGCAATCAGGTTCGATGTGAACAGGTCTTGTGACTCCCTGAGCTGATCGACTTCAATATCTGCGATTTCCTCGCCAGCAGATACGGATGCTGTTAACGCTCGGGCCTTCCACATGAAGTAGAAAATAGAAGAACGGATGGCAGATATGACAACCTCGTCTTCAAGATTGTCAAGCTCGTCGTCGTGAGAATCTTCGTAGACACCGCGGCCGACAATAGCTAGAAGAATGCTAATGGGAAGAGTGGCGTTCTTTCCTGAGCTAGCCTCTAAGGGTTCGACACAATTCGAAATGCTGGCCAGTTGCTCAAGCCTAGCAAGAGCGTGCGACAAATCTGTGAGAGCCTTTCTCTTCAGACTTCCTCGGACCGCCATCTCTGCGCTTTTGCTAATCTTCAAGAGAGTGTTTATTGCATTCTCCCATAAGCCTTGAACTTTGGATTCTGTAACCTCCTCGAGTTCCTCGTAGCTGCGGGCATGGAGTAATGCTGCACCAGCTTCACTGAGAACGCCCTTATCCGCGTGACCACTGAACTGTGTGCTGATTTCGTCTAAAAGTTTGGCATAGGTGGTCGAATCTTGACGCAGGTCCTGGAAAATGCCTAGATTCAAAACATGCTCAAGTCGCAAAACGACTGTTGCGGTTTTGGGATCGGCGCCAAATTTCTTTAAAAGTCTTGGGATGAGCTCAGCCAAATGCCTAGTCATGGTGTCGCGCGCCTCCGTTGTTTCCGTCCTGCCATGCCTCTTGTTGAGCTTTTCGGTTTCCTCTGCCTGGATCAAACTGAGCTTAACAACGGCATTGAGGACCTCCAAGAGGATGAGTTCCTCCTTATCGTTGGGCTTGAATGACTCTTTCAATGCAATCTCCGTTTCGGAGCCTCTACTTCTCGACGAGTGATCAAAGAGTAGGTAACCAGCGAGCACTTCCCATTTCTTTAGGTCAGGAACCTTGTCGTAGAGGGCTTGGGCGGCTAGACTGAACCTCGATTCCGTGCCAGAAACATTCAGAAACTCGGCGGCGTCAATTTGACTGGGCATTTCCTCTTGGTCTTCCAGGTCGTAGCTCAACAAGATCTCTGCCAGACACTTTAATCTGATCCATTCAACCCGTGGAGCCTCAAAATTCTCTTCGTCCTCTACCGCCAAGAAGTCCAGGGACTCTTCGTCTCCCAACTCCTCCATTTTAGATTCGTATAAGTCCTTGATGTTCTCGGCAAAGAATCCGACGAGGGACTTGCGGACCTTCGGTTCCGAGTCAAAGATGAGTTTGCCAATGACATCGATATCGTCGGGCTCCAGCATGCCGGCTTCACGAATCATGTCAATCAGTTCCACTGCCGTCGCCCGAACAATGGGCTCAGAATCACGAGTCGCCATCTCAACCATTCGAGGTCTGAACCGCTCAATAAAATGATGCATGCTTCCCAGATTATTCGCGTTCTTCATGATTTTCACTAGTTGCTTGAGAACCTCGTGTCGCATAGCAACATGGGTGTCGGAGAGCATCCAACCCATGTAACGTAGATGAGAGCCATCCAAGAACCTGTCTGGGTAGGTCAAGATCCAAGATCCAAGTGCCTCGACGCACTCTACCCGAATTTTTGGATCAACATCGCGATATCTGTGGACATAGACCGTGTCGAAATAGTCCTGAATTTGGCTATCAACCAGTTCCTTGTGTTGTCCATTGGTTGCAACCTTCTTCTCGAAATCTGCAAGCCTCGCCTTATTTGCGTGCTTCTTCTTTTTCTCGCCTTCGAGTTGTCGTAACGCTTGTGCCGCTGTCTCTACCTCTTTCTTTATGACCATACAAAATGCATTCATCACCGTCAATGCTATGAGCGTAGCAGTATGCCGGAAAGGTCGTGAGGTAGATGACGATAAGGGAGCCAGCCATACATGGATCGTTAATAGGATGTCGGTATCTTCGTACATGAGGCCCGACTCATGGATTGCCATGAACAAATGACTGAAGAAACCAACGAGTGTCGTTCGAAATGCGTGCATGCTCTTTGCTCTTGAAATGAGAGGGTATTCGGATATATTTTGCTGTAAACAGTCAGATAAGGCGCCTCTACAGGATACGAATTCAACATACCGCCTGGAATTCTTCTTGAACATCAGCTAATCGGCCCTCAACATTATCTACATCGTTGATATCATCTTCAGTAATTCGTGTGGTGCAACCGGCGCAATTCAGTATGAAATTGACCAGCTCAGCCATCGCCGCGGGGTTGTTCTCCTTGTATCTGCCGAGCCACACCGATGCAACATCCTCGAGACTATCACCACTCGTGAAAACCTCAGCTAAATACCCATGTCAGCAAAATTCGCAAACGGGACCGGAAAACGCGCTCACCATAAAGTCCATCCGCGTTGTCATCCGCGATAACCACTCTCTTCGCCTTTTTGGGGCGGTTTGGTAATTTGACTGCGGGCGCATCTTCCTGTGGCGCCGTGCCATTGACTTTCGGCTTTTTCGCCGCAGGTTTCTTCGCGTTGGGTTTCTTCGTCGTCTTCGCCTTTCTCCGAGTATCTTTCAATTCCTCCTCGCCGGCGCTCTCTATCGTCTCATCGCTGTCCTCTGCATCCTCGTCGATATCCGACGCGTCATTCTCTACCTCTTCTTCTCCGCGTTTCCTCTTCGCGCTGGCTGGCGCGGGCTGCGACGAGGGTTCGGGTACGAATTTCTCAGGGACCTTCACGGCGCGTCCCGATTTGCGCCTTCCTCCCGTCGGGGCGGGAGAGCTCGTCACGTCGTTATTGGAAATATCCATGAGCGGCGTTCGTCGAGTAGTCATTGATGCATTTGTTGTGACGAGAAGAGAGTGGTGTACATGGATGGAAGAAGAGCGGATTCGGGGGGTTTTGCGGCGCGTGTGTTGATTTCGCGAAGTGGAGGGAAGTCGCGATGGGGTGGATGCGGCGCTGGATTGGGTTTAGCCTCATACTGGAGGATTAGCGCCTTGGCGGTTCTCGCCGTTTAAAGACCAGACGAGAAGAAGTGAGAAAAGCCACCAAATCTTGAATTTCACTTATACTTTGTTGTACCATGAGATTCACGAACCGCCATTCTATAATTTCTCTCAATTGCCTTATATCCTTCCATTTCTTTAAATTTACCAACAAACCAATCATTCCAAAAAGCTAGTGATGCGCTGATACCAGCTTCGATGGCTTCACCTTTCCCCCCTTCCTCGTCTGCGCCGGGAGAAGGGCACCTGGTCGTGGGCTTGTTACCCCAAAATATCTCAGCCCTATCGAGGATGACCTTTCAATATCCACTCAAGCTCATTTCTCCATCACCCACGGCACACCAGAAAAGCGTTCTCGTCTTCCTCCTTACGTATGGTGGTGGACTCGTTGGAGGAGACCAAGTCCACCTTACAATCACCGTCAACACAAACTCGAGACTGAGCATTGTCACACAAGGTCACACCAAGATTTTCAAGTCTCCCTCCCCAGAAGTGGTCACTCGTCAAAAGCTGCACGTGACGATTGCCCCTGAGGCTGCATTGTGTCTGCTTCCTGATCCGGTGCAGCCTTTCGAAGACAGTGTCTATGAGCAATCTCAGAGCTTCTTCGTCGCTGAGACTGGGTCTCTTTGCCTGCTCGACTGGGTGTCCGCGGGACGCACCGCAAGAGGGGAGGATTGGGATCTTTGGGGATGGAGTGGCCGCAATGAGGTGTGGTCGGCAGTGCCGCCTGGGAAGAAACCAAGGCTACTTCTGAGAGATAATGTTCTGCTAGATGGGGTTGCAATGGACCCCCAGAACAAGTCACTGAGGAAGAAGATGCATGGACTGGAGATCTTCGGGACGTTGGTCCTGAAAGGCCCATTGATGCATTCTCTGGCCGCATTCTTTCTCTCCGAATTTTCAGTCTTACCAAGGATTGGAGCTCGAGACTTTAGATCCCAGGACATGAAAGACAAAGATAATACACTTGTGTTGTCTCCCAGAGAATCGTGGAGGAAAGCTAGGCTCGACCAAGAGACCAAAGACAAAGTACTGTGGTCTGCTGCAAAAGTCCGTGGTTGTACGGTGGTCAAATTCGGGGCTCACACTGTGGAAGCTGGTCGCTTGTGGATTGGAAGTATGATCAAGGAGGAAGGATCGATCTCTGAAAGCTTTGGGGACGACGCTACCATGTGTGTTCGTTGAAAGCGAAAGTCCTATCCATTTCATGGTCAGCCGGGCTTTCAAGGATGCCGGCACCTTCGCAATCCACAGTGCGGCCCGTATCATGGATCTTACCGGGCAAAAGCCATCCACACCATGCTGGAAATTCGTCGTTACCAGATCGAAGAATTCAGCAGTGCTCGTGTTCTTCGCGCACCGAATTTCTTTTTCGAGAAAAGGACAATTGATGCAAGCTTCGTGGGCGCTCATGCCTCTTGGCCAGTCACACAAACTGTGGGCGATGGAGCTAAGTACCTGGTTGGAAAAAGACTTGGTAAGATACGGTTCAAATCGTCCTACGGCTTCTGGAGTAGCTCGATCACCCCTTTCAAAAAGCACCGATGCTAACCGTCCGCTCTTAGATATCGTCATGTACATAACGCTATTACGACGGAAACAGAGAACGCTACAGGGTCTTGGCAGGACGTTTTCGGGTTGAACTATGCAGCGATCCACTTTACCATGCATGCCCAGTTTACAATGAGCTGGAGGTGGAATAAAGCATTTCTCATTCTGTGGAACAATATCCGACTGCTATAAGTTTGAAATCCCAGCTAGGTAAGAGAAGCACAGTGATTCATGAATACAAATATCAACACAAGCTCAACGATACCCAAACCCCAGACCCCTCTCCCTTACCTAAGAAACGACACATGATTCCCCCTTTCCTTTCTTTTGAGTCCCATCAAACACCACCCCAGGCATCCTCTTACACCTTCCCCGCCTCGCCAAGCCACACTCCTCACTCTTCCAACAACACATGCGCGGCCACCACACAACAACACTATCCCCCTCCACAGTCTCACAAACCAACGTCTTACTACCCTCCGTCTGATACCCGACGCCTGTCCCACTAACAGGCCATTTTTCATCGTCAAGGCGAATAGCGCCTTTGATGAGCACAATGGTGCATTTCTCGGGCAGCGGGTGCTGCGATGTAGAATGCCCGATACCCCTATGCTCAACATAACCCGGGGAATCGATAGCTTCAAACTGTATACCCGTGAGACAAGACACGACGAGGAATTCAAAGAAACATTACAGATTCTTTGACAGCAGATAGAATGTCGTCTAACTCTTGGCTCTTGGCTAGTCTGTCGTGAAAAGTGAGGGGATCCGCCGCCTCGATGCGAGCGCGGATAGGCATGATGGCTAGCTAAGTTTGCTGCGGCTCCTAAGCGGTTGAAGGAGCAACGACGGTGATCATCGTCTGAGATGTGAGCGTCATGGTGTGAGATGTGAGGTCGAGGCTGTTATCTTGGAGGGTTGGAAGGTTCTGACATATTGTGGCTTGGCCTCCCCGCACTTTGTATTGGTACAGCCAATGTGGCGAGGTTTCAAGGCTGCCTATTGGTGGTGTGATTTGATTTCTGAAAGCCTCAAAGCGGCCTGAAATGGTCAAAATTGACGAGTGGAATTGTTGCTGATATTGGCCAGCCTGGCTGCTATTCATGCATTCTATGCTAAAACCTGTTTTGGGACATGTTTTGATGCAAAGGAAAAATGACAGGATTTGTCAATTTACAAGAATATACGTCATGAAATGTACCTAGGAGAGACATGTAAGCATTCTATAACCCTTCAAATATAATCCTGATGTCAAAATAACGTTTCCACCATGTCAGCAGAGACGTTGGCTGTGCCTCACTCCCGGGACACCCGCCGCGTGCGTGATTGGCTGAGTCGCTACCCCTGTCCCAATGGAACTCACCGCTAACTTGCCGAGACGCTTCCTTCTTTCTCTTCTTTAAAAACACAATAAACAAAACAGCAATCATCTCATCTCAATGCTCACTCAAACATTTCCCCAATTCTCCCTCCTACCTATTGAACTCCGCTTTCATATCTACATCCTGGCAAGCCAACCCCGCTTCATACACATTCGCGAGGTGCCATCCGAAGACTACGAGGATTTCCTAGAGAGATTTGCTTCTGATCCGCCCTTCAACACCCAGCTGCATTCATCACTGGCTTATTTCTCACATGAATGGCGACATACAATTCCCCGCAAACTGTAAGTGGCTACATTCTCACTCACCTTCACTCCCTCCATCGGCCTCTCAAATCAAAAATACGAGTACAATCATGAAACATACCCTCCAAACCAGACTAACCCACCGCCAGCGCCGAAAACGGCCCCCATCTCAAACAAACCCTCCTAACATCCCACTCCTTCACAACCACCAAACCCCTCCACCAACCCTGGCGCCCCACCCCAACATGCCCCTCCATCCCTCTACACACCCTCCAAGATTCCCCCTCCCTCCTCTACGCCCTAACCCGGACCTCGTATCTCACCAGTTCCGCACCCATCCCGCCTTTCCTCCACGTATCTCGTGAGTCCCGGCATTACCTCATGACTTACGGCTACGAACTCGCGTTCTCGACTCGGACGCAGGGACCTAGGACCTGGGTGTGCTGGAAGGACGATTTTGTGTATTTGGAGGGTATGTGCTTTGATAATGAGAATGAGCCAATGGAGAGCCTGGTAATTAGTAGGGAGCCGTGGGGATTGGGGGTGTTCATGCCTGAAGATTTAAGGAAAGTGAAGAGGGTGGCTTTGGAGAGGTACTTTTGTCAATATAGGTCGATAGAAGACAGCTTGGAGAAGTTCGCTAGGTTATGTGGGGGTTTGGAGGAATTGTTTATTGTGGAGCAAAATTTGGAGAATGTTTTTGAGGATGAGGGGGCCGATAAGAGTGAGGATGAATGTGAGGAGGGCAGGTATTGGGGGTGGGTGGAGTGCGATGAGGCGGATGCGTTGAACGACGAGGCGTGGGGGAGTTCGTGGTATGGTATGCGGTTGGAGTGTGTGATGGACCCTAATTGGGGACCGGCGGTTGAGTATAATTCTGGCAAGCTTGTTGAATATAAGCGGCGGAACGGAGGGGATAGTAGTGGATTCTTTGCCGATCTGTGTCAGGGGTATGAAAGAGATTTGCGGATGAAGAGGGATGAAATTGTTCGTAAAGAGGGAGTGGCTGCTTGGAAGATTCCGAGCATGAAGATTGTGCATGTAGGGAAAATGGCGGAGATGAAGAAATTATTTGAGCTGCGTCGACGATATTGGACGGCAGTTGCGGAGAAGGAACTGAAGGAGCTTGAGCGAGGGGTTCCTTTTGCAGAGAGAGTCCCGATTCAACGACCACTTTCTCCGTATTCTCTGGCCTGGAAAGACGACATAGAAGCATACGAAGACATGGTTTCTCAATACTACTACTAATAGAACGCCTAATCTATACCCTCCACCAATACTAGATCATGGTCCAAATCATCACTGCTCATCAACTCAGGCAGAAGCGAGAGTAAGATGAAGCCACTTCTCATCAGACTCCGCAATCGTCTTCGCCGCCCGTGATGCATATTCCGGAGCTTCAGGACCAATCAGCAGCCTCAGCGGTGGTTCTTTTTCCTCTGAAAGCTTCACCACAATATCTGCAATCTTCTCGGGAAGAGAAGGAAGACGATGTGCATTTGCCTTAAGCATCTCTGCCATAGCACCAACAGTTCCCTTATATGGCTCACTGATGGGCGGGACTTTCATCGAAGATCCGGCCCAATCGGTCCTTATTCCGCCCGGCTCGAGGACGGTCACTTTGATACCGAGAGGACCAACTTCTTTAGCGAGAACCGTGGAAAACCCCCCGACGGCCCATTTAGCGCTTTGGTAGGCGGACAAGCCGGGTGAGCCTAGCCGGCCGCCAAGTGAGGACACTTGGAAGATATGTCCAGAGCCCTGTTTTCTCAGAACTGGGAGGATGGCTTTTGTGACATAGACGACAGCGAGGAAATTCGTATCGATCTGGGCGCGGAAGTCATCAATGGTGACATCTTCAACGGCTGCTGTGTCTGCGTAGCCGGCGTTATTGACAACAATATCAATGCGGCCGAACTTCTCGTGGCCTGCCTTGACGGCTTTGAGGACATCGTCATTGTTGGCTACGTCGAGGGCGAGAGGGAGGACTTTGTCATGGCCGTATTTTGAGACAAGATTGTTGAGCTGAGAGGGATTGCGAGCTGTGGCTATGACTGAAGCTCCTGAGGCGAGAGCAGCTTCTGCGATTGCGAGACCGAGGCCTCGAGATGTCCCTGTGATAAACCAGACTTTGGACATTTTGGAAAGAGTTCAGAAGACGAAGATGCTGATGGGAAAGTGGAGGAGGGAATAGGATATAGATGCTTCAGTTGAGAGGTTTTATTCTGAAATATCATCTTGGAGTACGGGGGAAAGACCATTATATAGTCTTTGCAGACCTTTTGCACTTGCTGTACAAATATTGAAAAGATAGAGAAGTGAAAAGAGACTTGAGGTGGCCCATGGGCCCCGCACCTTAGCTGATGACTGACCAAAGATTACCGTAGGTGGCAATATCAAAGGAGTCAAGCTTCTGATGAATCCTGAGCATTCAGCTTCCCGGCATGTAGTGAGATGGAGCTCCGCAGTGAAGCTGCGTTGTTACCGAAGAAAACGAAGTTCCCGGATGCGGACGCGGGCGGATGAGAGATGCGGCCGCGCGTGGGAAAGCGGCCGTGTCAAGCGCACATCCCGGCCGAATTTCTTCATTGACTACTTCTCATCCTACTGTTAAGAAACAAATAATCAGGATTTGCAAATTGAAGATCGGGTTTCATTATCATATGTATTTCTTTGAAGCGGGAGACATGTCCCTTGACATCTGTGTGCGAGTACCTATATCCTCATTTGATCTAAGAGACCGCCATCGGGTAGCGTTTCTCGGAGACAAGATAATATACGCCCAGTCACCAAAGACAACGAGAACATTTTGATATAATATTTTTTTGAACTTTTGAGGCTGGCTCGACTGGGACTGCGCATGGATACAGGATATTCTGACAAGTCTCTTGATGCACGTCGTCAGAACATTGCCTGCATGCAGAGAGACGTGTCATCACGAGATACAATTCTCGATGTCGGATGTTTTGATAATAGAGAGGAATTGAAAGATTTAAATCGCGAAAAAAAATTGTTAGCTAACGTATGCGTAGAGTAGAGAGATTCGGTGTAACAGGAAAGTTGCGCCAGGATAGACATTTGTTGCCAGCTTACTCTAAAAATGACGGGAGTTCCAATTTTCAATGTGCAGCATAAGATATACGAAATAACGTTTGCATAGAGGAAATTTTCCCGTTAATCAATTCAACAGTAATCATTTCGGGACGCTTGAAGATAAGTAATTACCGGAATTCATTGAAGGAAAGACCCATCCGAGGTACTTCATCAGGATTTGGCAGGAGGAGTAGTGGAAAATTAACAAACAGGAATGGAAGAACTCAAGGGAGTATGTAACACAAACTATTTCTCTCTGCTGCATTCTCGTTGGTCCTTTGAGACCTCAAGTGCCTTTCATGATCACTACTGTGCACAAGGCTTATTCCCACAACTCCTCGAACCCACCTCACCTCCGATCTTGAATCAACCCACGAACTGGAAGAGTTTGATCATAAAATAAAATAAATAAGAACATAAGTCAAGAAGAGGCCGGAGCTTCAAAACACCCACTGACATCCAGACGCGTGCAACAATAAATCACGTGTTGGCCCTGAAACGCGTCTGCCGGGATCTCTTCGCCTTCTTCTCTCTCCGACATGACTCTTCACGAGCATCCCGCTCTTTAAACATTCTGCAGGTCGATCAAATGCCGGAGCTTCGATACTAATCAGTGATAATGGAGACTCTGCTCCATGATCTTCTGATTCTCATCGCTTGCAGGCTGACACACGCGCCGACGCCCCGCTGTCTCCAAACGCGGTGAAGCCGTAAACAGCGTTCTCTTGCGATATTCTGAGACGCCTGCGACGAACATCGACATCGCTGCAGACACCAATGTGATCGACACGAGGCGCAAGCAATCAACACAGGGGCTCTCGGCTCCTTGATTCAGATTTGCAGTGCATCACCTGCCGACGTTCCCGGCCAAATGGCGAATCCCCAGGAGGCCTCGACGAAACAGTTGGATGCACCCTGTGCCGAGCGGCAACTGGCACCCTTGGCATCAAGATTGTCGAGATTGGCAAAGCTTGTCGGTATAACCACACCTTCGGAGATAATGTTCTGTTTCTGGCGTTTGATTCTCGGGGAGAAATCAGGCTTATCTATAACTCTATATGTTTATTCTCCTTTTTGGCGTCGCACAGCTTTCTTTGGTCGCGTTGTTGAGCTGGGTCTCGTGTTTGACCCTGCCAAAACCAATAATTCTTCGCAATAATTACTTTGGTTTACCAGTGTAAACAAATACCGTCTTCAACTTTCAAACTATTTCCTTTCAACACTTTTTGGCTTCCTTCATCGTTGTAGCCGCAGTCTTCGCGAGTCGCATGGATTGCATGGAAACTCGCACAGACCAAGACAACCGTGACATGTTTGGCACTACGCTTCGTCAAACCACATCGTGGGCATCCCGGAAGGGCCTCTTCGCACAAACCTATCCAGTTTCAATCTCCAGGAGAGATCTCTGATTTGATAGATCGCCTTCAAGCATGTTGATGATCCGTGGCTGAGCAACCCCTTTCTCCGCATTCCTGTTTCGACGCCAAGCCCAATACATCGACTCTACCTTCCTCGTTTTGAAAGATCGATGCGAGCGTTCATCTCTGTGGAAACTTTTCCAAACTTTCGTCCAATGACAGTCTATAGCCTCCTGCAAACCAACCTTTTGACAGCCAGCTAGTCTGTTTGAATTCCCGTAAGACGGGTAGGTTAGACTGTCAACCGACCTCACCTCCAGCCAAGTACCCGACTCCTACCTGGCAATCTGTCTAGTTTCCGCGTCAATGCATGAGCTGTGTCCCCAAGATGGAACTTGACGGTCTTCTTGGCACTGACTCCCGGTCTCCTCGAAGGTCTTTTCAATGGTCGAGTAACAGGGATTCTCGCAACTCATGGGCTTTGTATGGAGCCAAGTGGAGCCAAGACAACTATTAAAGGCTCGCAAACTCCCTCTCTGTTCTAATCATCAGCGATCAACAGTTCTCACTTGCTTACTACTCTCCAATCATCTTCTTTTCACTTCTACAGCCGCTTACGATTGACTCGTAACCGTAACAATCTTTATTATTACTTACATTCATCCTTCCTAAGACCACCCAACCACCTTCTCAAAATGTTCAGCAAGATCATCATCGCCGCTCTCGTAGCATCTCCTCTCGTTGCCGCACATGGAAAGATCGCAGTCATGGTGAGTGTCTTATATAGCTTCCCCGCAATTCTTCAACGCTAACACATCCTCTAGACCGGTGATGCCGGTGGAAACACCACTGGTCTTGGTATCCAGGGTGGCGTCGTTCCAGGTCCAGGGCCCAACAAGGTCACTGAGGTTGACACAACTGTCTTCCAGTCCAAGCAAGCTGCCACTGATGGTCTCGGAAAGACCAAGGCTGGACCCAACACAATGGCAGACATGACCGCAGTCATGGCCGCTTCGGGGTCAACTCTTCCTCAAGTATCTGATGGCGGATCTCTTACTGGGACTGTCCACATCGTCACCACTGATGGTGCAGGACCATACACCGCTATCGTTGACCCCACAGCAACCGGTGCTTTCTCGCAGGGCAAGGAAGCCACAGTCACCACTCAAGTGCCAGGTACCAAAGGCAACATCGCCGCACCAAAACAGCGCCGCTTCATTCCCCGCATGCTCGTCAAGATGGGCATCATGAAGCGTGCTGCAAACGTCAACGAGGACTATCCTATCGCCATCCAAATGCCAGCCGGCATGACCTGCACTGGTACCGTTGCAGGCCAACAAAACGTTTGCCTCGTCAAGATCGCCAACCCATCTGGTGCTGGCCCATTCGGTGGTGTCGTCGCTATGCAAATGGCCGGCGCTGGCGCTGCCTCAGGAAATGCCACCGCTGCTGCTGCTCCCGCCGCTTCAGCCGCTGGTGCATCGACTGCCGCGACTACTTCAGATGCCTCGACTGCGGCCACTGGCGGAAAGGCAGCCAAGGGTGCCAAGGCCAACAAGGCGAGCAAGGACACCCGAAGCTTGAAGCTTGTTGGTGCCAAGTTCCGTGCTTAAATGATTGCATTCGAGAAAGATTAAGGGGTTTGGGTGACTGCGCCGCCGGCTGGCACTTGTATATATCTTGGGCAGAAGACTTGAAAATGATGGGAAGCGAGTATAGTATGGTGGGAACTGTTCCTTTAAATGATTGGATGATGGCTGGAACGAGACTCTTCTGTATATTGTAGATACGAATTACATTCCTTTTTTTTTTCTGTTCCTAATGATTTGGACTGTTTGCTTAATTTTGTGATCCTCTTCGATGGCATCTATTCTAGTGACCAAATCACGCTTTGACAACTCCATACCAAGCTGTCCCTAACGATCCCCCTAGCAAGATTGCGAACGGTGCACTCAAACCAAACCACCTGCCCGCAACAAAACTTATCGCAGTAATTGAAACCCACCAAGGATCTCTTCCAAGAGGACTTCCACTTTGGTGATCCGCATCCACAAAGCCAATTTGCCACAATTTATATACCGCAGTAAACACCAACCCCACGGCCCCCGCATTAACACCACGCAAAAAACACAATAACCAACGCCTAGATCGCAAAACATTCCATAAGCCCATAACTCCAATAACGATAATGATGCCCGGAGTAAAGATCCCAAGAAATCCTATCAAAGCCCCTACTGCAGACGGAAGAGACGTGCCCGCCGTTGCAAGTGAGCCCAAATACACCGCGAAATTGAAATTCGGACCAGGAAATGACTGAATCAACGCGAGGCCCAGAAGGAAATCTCTAGGAGATACCCATCCTTCGGCCACGATATACTCCCTGAGAAGCGGGATGACGACCGGCCCGCCGCCGAAAATGATCGTTCCTGCTAGATAGAGATTCCCGAATAGTGAGGCACCGCGGGGCGGGGATTTGAGGACGCCTCGGATAATCATGATGGTTGCGAAGGAGGCGAGGAAGGCTGTTATGATGCAGATTCCTACTTTCCAGGTGATGAGTTTGAGTTGGACGTTTTGGGGTACGATGCGTGCTGAGGTTCTAGAGGAGGTTTCGTTGAATTCGTCGGTAGTCTCGTCTGCGACCACTGTCGAGGTCGTATCATTTCCTTCCGCTGCTGCTACTCGTCTTAGCGACACGGCGCCCCTATCTTCTGACGTCCGGGCGAAGAATGGGGTTCCGTCTCTGAGACTCTCCGCGCGAACTCTGCTCTCTTCCACCCCCTCTTCTTCAGCCTCTGTCGCTTCTTCCCGTCGCCTCCTTCCAAGCGGCCGAAAGAAACGATGCAACCACTTGAAATCCCAAACCACAGTCACCAACCCGGAAAAAAGCATCAAAACGGGAAAGAACCACAAAGCCGTATACAACATCCCAGCAATCCCACTAAACGCCACCAATAATCTAGTGACTTTATCCGTGATCGCCTTCTCGGCCAGTTGAACAGCAGCCAGTGCGATGATGCCGACTGTGGCTGCGTTCAAACCAGAGAGAAGCGCGTATACGGGAGGTGGAAGTGAGTCGCCTATGCGTGATACACCAAGTGAGAGTCCATACATTCCGATGGCGCCGGGGAGACTGGTTGTTGCTTTAGTTCACTGAATGGATGGTTATTGGAGGGGGAACTATACCACCACAGGAGAAATCCACAAAGACCAGCGAGGAGTCCTCCATGAATGTAATTTATACAAAAGAGCATCTTTGTACTAGCAGGACCCGGGAGTGCCTGACTGAGTGCAAAGATCTCTTGATACTGTCACACATCCATTAGCCAAAATCTAACTACTTGCATTAAGGAGAAGCTCACGAGTTGCTCATCAATCCATTTATGCTTTTCCACAAACTTCTTATGCAGCTAAAATAAATTAGCCCTATCGTATTGACACACCAAAAGCCTCGCAATCCACAATTCTTAATTTACAATTTGAAAATGCACCGGCGGTCCCCCAAAAGCCGTGAAGCCCAGATGCCAATTCTTCAACGCTACTTCTTTTGGCCGATCGTACAACGCGTGGAAGTCTAGGTCGGCTAGACTAGCGCAGTATCGAGTTGCGGACTGCATTTTGTGACGGTTTAGCTGTATACCTAGGTAGTGTCCAATGTATGTGTGCGACAAGACTTGATGTATTTATTGTACGAAATAATTGGTGAAGGATGCCAAGTATCACGACATTCCACGTGTCAGCCACAAGTGCTCGAGAATTGGAAGCCCCTGAAGCTCGCTAAATGTTGTGGCTTCAACGCTAAATTTTAGGGGGTCTTAGTGGGACCTTAGCGTCTTTTACGTTGTAAACATAGCGACAAGGGCTTATGGAGCATTCTAGGGCCTTACAGACGGTTTAGTCGCTCATTTCATAAGCAGTCGGAAGTTACAGCTTTTGATCAGAAAAACGGTGTCACGAGGCATTGGAACAAAGCGGCAATAGTGCGAGTTTGGCAGATTCTTGAATCAGTCGGAAAATTCGTCTGTTCTAGAATAATGCAACAAGAGTTGACTAGATTGATGATTTTATGGGAAAGTAGTGTCAAGTATCCTGTTCAGCCGTATTTCTGCATGAAGTGTTCTTGGAGGCTTGGACGACTTCACGCTTGACTCCCTTCTACCTCTTTATTCTCGTTTGGCACCTCTCCGGGATAATCGGCCTGCAGGGGTCGATTTCTGCTCCTCATCTAGCAATGACAGTCCCCGAATGACATCGATGCTAGATGTGACAAGCATATACAACGAAGCGAGAATGTATAGCGCACTAGTAAGACGACCAAAATCAGTCCCCCACGCTGCGAACACTTGATTGGGAGAACACTTACTTCATAGTTCCCCACAAATACACAATTCTGTAACGGTGCTCCGGTAGAACATGTTCATACCCAGAGAAGTGGCGATTGAAGACTTCGAACCAATCAGCCTCACAGCCAGCACGATAAATTGCAAGACCTACACCACAGCACCGATTTCGACAGGGTGATAGTCCCTGCCACAATACATAACAAGGCGGCAATAGCACCCACCTTCCCGCCTATGCCTTTCCCACCGCCATTTCTCATCACTACCACAAAATAAACGAGGCAAAGAATGGCCTCCGATAAATTGATAATCTCCTGTGCAGCAACGAGCCCTTCATTTTAAAGCCATGCATCCTCGCTGTAGGCTCGGTCGACAGTCGCCCAATCGGCGACTCCCTCGAAGTAAGAGCTATGCCATTTGTGGCCGGGAAACGTGTGCGGGCGGAGGAAGACGAATATTGCGTCCCAGACGGTGAAGGGGAAGACGAATGCACACCAGATTAGGACAAATATACGAGTTGTGTGTTTCCAGGTTGACATTTTGCGAATAAGGTCGTTTTGGGGGCCTTGTGCAAATGAAACGGATGTTGGGAAGATGGATTTATAAAGCCAAATTGCCAAGACTCTGTGTTAGCGGGCTTACGTGAGATCTATCTGACGCCCTTGACAAGCTGCGTTTATTCGCAAAGAGAACGAGTATTTGACCTTAACGTTTTCCATTCTTTCTCCCACAACCCTATGGTCTGACACCCTGGCTACGCAAAAAGACAAGGATGGACTCGCATAGCAAAGATACGAATAATTGCACCACCCATAACATTTAAGCGTCCTAGAAATCTCCTATGGAGTTTGCTATATAGTTTTACTTTGAATATTTGAAGTTTAGTTACCAAAAGAGGATTTTGCTCAGCGCTGCCTAATTGGCTCGCTTGCGAGAAAGGGGAGTGACTGTGGGGGAAAAACACAAACTCATGGTCACTCGAGTAATGCTACGCCCGCTTTTAATTACTTTTTGCAATTAGCAGTCAGTAGCAGCAAAGAATATAGCTCGATAAGGCTTCTTTTTCTTTGATAAATTTGTTTCCTATGCCTACGCGATGCGCGAAACACTGTAGGAAGAATTGTACTGGAACAAGTTCAGCAACGCACAAGTCTGAACCTGTGAAGAGAGCCCAAGAATCTTTTATCAAATTTTGTACCCATTCACCCCTGCGATGTTGCTCGTATGGCCCGATCCGTGTTCTAATGTGGACTGATTGTTAGCTTCCGCTGCAGAAATTTAGCTTGCGGTGACGACTTCCCGCACACATTTACAAAAAAGTTTGATCCCACATTCTACTGCAAAATAATCAACCCCAACAGCAGCTGTCCTACCAGAGCATTGAGAATGTGCGGTATTCTTGCTTTGATCTCTGGAGACGTGGAATGTGATGACGCTGCGGTCGACTTACACGAGGCCCTCTATGCACTTCAACATCGTGGTCAGATAAATATCATCTTCTTCAATATTTCCCCCCTCGAATAGACTCTCTTGAGCCATATTGTACCCAAAGTTTGCCCCGGATGCGTCACTCTTAACGTTTGGATACAATCATGTATTAATTGGTCCTTGGTAGGATGCCTGTGGCATTGTGACATCCCACAATTCAGGGAAGATATATCCATGGAAAGGCAATGGCCTAGCATCGAAAGTATTCCTGGACGGCGCAAAGGTTTCGGAACTCCATGGATTTATGGGTCTGGGCCATCTCCGATACCACACTGCTGGAACTTCATCGGAAGAGGAAAGCCAACCTTTCTACGTCAGCTCGTAAGGACAAATATAGAAGCTTTTGGGTGAAACTTATGCTAAAAGAGTAAAAGTCCCTATGGTCTCTTGTTTGCTCATAATGGGTAAGTTTAGAAAAATTGCAATGCCTACCATCCCCCGTCACTAACATGTCTCCTAGGAATCTCCTCGAAACCGATAAGCTGAAGGAGTATCTGGATGTTGAAGCACATCGACATGTCAATTCAGAAAGCGACTCTGAGATCATGCTTTCAGTTTTCGCTTCGCAGTTACTTCAGACGAACAAGAGACGTGTGGATGAGGGGGATCTTTTTACAGGCCTCGAAAAAATGTATGTATCAGTTTCACGCAAAAGCGTCACACTTTTCCTGTCCGTTTTTTTCTAATCACGACTAAATTTTGGTTACCAGGTACGAGATGGTAGTTGGCGGTTTTGCTTTCTGTGGAATGGTCGCTGGATTCGCCGTTTTCGGAGCCAGAGATCCCCACGGTATCCGACCTCTTGTCATTGGATCTCGCCCAAACTCGAAAGGAAAGGGCATGGACTACATGCTGGCATCAGAGTCAGTGGCTTTAGATGTCCTCGGATTCAAGAACATCAAGGATATCAAACCCGGTCAAGCTGTTATAATTCCTAAGGGAGGATTACCTGTCTTTCGCCAGGTTCATCCACAACTTAGTTATACTCCTGACATATTCGAGTACTGCTATTTCGCTCGGCCTGACTCTATTATTGACGGTATCACTGTACATCAAAGTCGACAAAATATGGGTCGCAAGCTTGCTGATACAATCTTGCGGACACTGGGTAAGGAGGTTGTGGATAGCATTAATGTTGGTGAGTATAGCTCTTCGCTAACCCCAGATTCTCTGCAGAGCTGATCATCGATTTCAGTCATTCCCATCCCTGACTCTGGCACTGCTGCAGCAGAGGCTGTCGCCGAGACACTCAACCTACGATGCCGTCAGGGTTTCTGTAAAAACAGGTATATCTTCCGGACTTTCATAATGCCTAATCAAGAGAAGCGTCACAAGGGTATGCAATCAAAGTTCAATGCTTTGAGGCCCGAGTTCGAGGGGAAGAATGTGCTTCTTGTTGATGACAGGTAGGTTCCCATTCGTTTCGGAGATTGAGCTAAGTTTTGCAGTATCGTACGTGGCACAACCAGTCGGCTGGTGTACAAGAAGGCCCGAGAGGCAGGAGCAAAAAAGGTTTACTTTACCAGTTCATCGCCGCCTGTCACGTATGTGGGTCCAGTGAGCTCTTAATCTATTTTACTGACCTGTCATCTAGTCACCCCCATATCTATGGCATTGACCTAGCCACCTCGACAGAATTGGTTGCGTACAAGCGAGACCGAAAAGCCATTGCGGAAACGATAAACGCCGACGAGGTCATATTCTTGAGCTTGGAGGATCTCGAAGCTGCGTGTGCTGAATTAAGCCCCCGCTCCAATCAACGTTTCGAAGTTGGTGTCTTCTGCGGTAGATATGTCACGCCTGTCTCTGAAGGATATCTGGAGAAGTTAGAGAAGACTCGAGCGAAGCTGAAGGTCATTGAAGGAAACCATAAAGCATCATTCGTGGCTGTTGGTGATAGAGCGCCATCACATTCAGCTGTGGTTGAATGTTCAGATCTCAGCCTGGACAATCTGGCTGGCAATCTCGAATTGCTGTGAGTCTGCGACGATTCGGAGAAGCAAAGGAAGAGAGTATAAAAAACGATATCTAATAATTCAGGTATCACCACATTAATATCATTATCTGCACAAAATATCACATAAGATTCAGCACATTCCTTGGCTTCGTTCACATTGCAGATGGAGTGATTAATTAGTATTTCCCCTTCCGAAACCCCAAATTTTCATTCGGGCACACGGCATCTCAAAATAGTACGAAAACCGCAACAGTCTTTATGTACTCAGAACCCAGACTATCTCAGATGTCTTTGAAAAGTTTGCAAATAGACTTCCTCCGCAATTGGCAGAAATAGGCTTTGAATCTAGGCTGCCAGAGAGGCCCTTTCTTGTGCGGCACGGGTAGATATTACATCGAGCCATACAATAAAATTCAGTGAAAAATAAAATGGGCGAAAGTGGATCATCTCGCCAAATACCGACTTGGAACAACATGGAAGTCAATAGCAATAGTTGAACTATGAATGATAAGATCTATACTCCTGATTTGAATTCAAAGGGTTTCATGTTTCTCTTCGGGTCGTAGAAAATGAAGTGAGAATAATGTCTCATGATTGGTTTTGAACTGACTAAATTTACTGTCTACAGAATCTTGATATAGCATAGTCTGACAGAGCGCAAGCCTTGAAATTATGTAGCGCACAGGTCCATATCAATGCTGTACCTTGCGGCCTCAGATTATGTGCCACATTTGATGACATAATTTAATCGTATCCTGTTTGTCTTCAATGGTTTTTGGTGTCAGTAGCGGCATAATTCACTTCCAGGGTCACAACTCGTCTCTGCAAGTGAATTGCTTCGCATAAATACTGGCTGCAATGCGCTTATTAGACGAGGTAAGAATGTGGGTTGAACAAGAACTGTAAAAGGAAAGTGATTCATTGTAAGCATAAAAAATGCAAAAGAGTAATCGTGCTGGACCAGTTGCTAGAATGTCTTGTTGAGAAGGGATAGTCTTCTCCGCAGGGATAACCATCATCCAAGGTTCAACAGGAATCATTCAGAAGTGACGTACTCGAACTTACTCTTAAGGACTATGACCCGAAGATCAGACAACCTTGTCATACTCATTACGATATCGGCAGTAGCAGTGCTACGCAATCGTTCATATTGTTGCAGAACTTTCTGTTATTTAAACATATAAGGGAATACTTAAACATAAGCGGAGTGTCGCCGAAGGCTGGTGGCGATTGGCTCTCTGCTGGTATTCAATCCTTAATTCTCGCTACGCACATCAATATTCAATGTTCAGTCTGAAAAGATCGTCATTTTGCATCTGATAGATTGTGCTGGCTACCGAATATGCTTCGTAACCCAAGCTTTCCTCTGCTCCTCACAGCAGCAAAGCTCGTCATCCACCTCCTCAAGCTCCTCCCATTCTCCCCTCTCAATACACCCCCTAGCATCATCCAACATCTTTTTTCCCTGATCCAAAATTCCACCCTCCGCTTCACACTCATCATGCAATAACTCCACCCTGCTCACCCCCCTGAAGATTGCAGCAAGCCTCACAATAACCGCAACAACCCACGCCTGCCCTTCCTCCTCAACTTCCCCACCAAGAAATCTAACACAAATAACCACCCTCCTGAGAGCCTTCAACTCCCTCAAAATCGCTCTAAAAAACAGCTCCTCTTCCCTATACCTCAGATATGTCATATGGGTATTAACCAACAACCTCAAAAACACCCCTCCCATCTCCCTCGCCTTCTCACTCCGCTTACTCATAAACACGGGCACACAGCAAGCACACTCTCGTCTCGGCCACGCGAAAACAAAGTCCCCGCTACGGTAGAAGAATTCTTCTGCTTCGGAGCGGATTTGGTGGCAGATGAGGAAGAGCATGGACATGGAGGATTGGCCCCAGTGTTCCGGGGTGTAGAGTTGCAGCCGGGGCGGGATGTAGGAGGCCCAGGGCCAGGTCCAGGAGAGTTGCACGGTGGTGGGGGTGTAGGCCGGATAGGGTTTGTAGGTTGAGGGGGCGAGGAGGACATAGTAATAGATGAGGCGCCGGATTTCTGGGGGTAGGGTGAGGAGGGTGGGGTTGGTGGGTTTTGCTGTTTTAGGGAAGTGCTTTTGCGACCATAAGCGCACTTTTTTAAGTCTAGTTGTCAAAGACGCGGAGGCCATTTCGCTAGATAGTAGTTTATTGATTTTGAGGGGGGATGGATTTTGGGGATGGTGGGGGACCTGCGTCGTCGTAGCAAGAGTCTGTGCCTCGAAATTTAGCCGCCGTGCATATGATCTGCACCTCCTTCTAAAAAAAGATTATGCGTGACTTGGTTCACAAAATTATAGACGTTATGATACAAATTAGTACTTTGAAAATGAGAATACATTTAGGGATATAAGTCCTAGGAAATGTGAATCGCGAAAGGAGTGAGACGGTCGAAATGAGTAACAGACCATGAGGCGCCTAATTATTTCAATGTGTAAAGTAGACCACAAAAGGTTGAGGTATAACAAGCTGCTATACTTGAAACGACTTTGCAACTTGAGCTGAAGCTCAGGTCTGCAAGTTTATGTTTCTAAAGTGGGCCACGTTCAGCTTCTGTGGGTATAGCTGAGATAATACCTTTCTCCGGTAACTGCTCACATCCTGTTCTATAAAATGATATTCTAATTTCAATTGACATTTCGATAACATTTCGAATTTCCGTGGCTCACTAATCACCATCCACCCATAGTCCGATTCTCCTCCCTCTTTCTCTCCAGCCCCTCTCTATTCATTCTCTCTTCCTCCGAAACCCTAACAAACTCCATCTCCCCCTTATAAGCCCTCTCCACCTCCCTAAAAAACTCCCCATAAAGCTCCTCCACCCCCTTCCCCTAATCAACCGCCATTCCCCTCCTCACATCCTCTGGCACCATACTCCTCAACGCAAACAGCATATCCCTCCTATCAGTAGCCCTCCGATACCTCATATCAAACGCCTGATCCAACACCGTAACTTCCCTACAACTCTTGCCCATCTTTCTTCTGGTAACCATCATACTCTGTTCCAGAATCTCCAGCAAGGGACGGATATCTATATCTTGCAGTTTAGCGGTTTCCCAGGAGGGAGAAATGACGGCGAATTTTAGGCGGCAAATTGCGCGGTGGGTGGAGGCGCCGCTGTGCCAGGTTAGGGTTGCGGAGCCGATTTGGAGGGTTATTTTTGAGGCGAGGGCGTTTTCTTGCACGACCCAGATGCGGGAGAAATAATCTCTTTGTAGGATATCTTGGAGGCCGGCGCGGAGGAGGGAGGGTTTGTATTTTTGCCAGGGGGGTGAGGAAGTGATGTCTTTATCTCCGAATAGGAAGGTGAGAATCTCGAGGCCTAGAGCCGTGTTTGGTGTTGAGGGACCGAGCCAGTTGACGACGTGCGATGCGCAGGTATAGATATCGGCCATGAGTGAGACTTGGCGGTTTCTTTCAGAGTCATTAGCCTGGTTGATACAGATTGCATCAATCCATAGTGTTCGGTTTGAGGTTTCGGAGCGGAGATGTTGGAGGGCTGCATAGAGGTTTTCGTTCAGGGCGAAGTGCTCATTGTTTAGAATCATGGATCTTCGGCGGGCCGAGTCACCCCAGACATAAGATAATGCCTCGTATCGCTGCCGAGAAGATTTATTGTCGAATCTGTTAGTGATGAGATAGCCGCGTAAAGGCTCATTGGGTTTTCCTGAGTATAAAACCAGGAGCCGTATGAAGTCATGTGATAGGGGTCTGTAAACATTCGGGTTCGAATTCTATTGCAATTTTGGTCAGAATATTAATCAATCTCTGCTGAATTACAACAGCTAGGTACTTGAAGACCATTACCTGAGCATTGTCACTGGAGTACACCAAAATATTTTTGTAGAGGTCGGATGCAAATGTTTTGCCTTTTCGTCCGGACCACCAAAGAACAAGCATACACAGCTTGAACCACTCAAGAAAGTGTGAAATATAAGACGTCATATTTTTCTTGACGAAAGCAAATATAATTAATCCATTAATTTGTTTGAAGAAAATTGCGTTTACGCAGCTGGATATAAGCTTGGACATGCCTCGACTTTTAATACAGCCTTCTGACAAAGCTGGCTTGCACAGCCACCAACTCAGCCTCAGCGATGAGTGTCTCGTCAGCCTCACGCCCCTAACTGATGTCACGGTGAGACATAAATCATCGCCCTGGATTTGTCTCTCATTTACTAATCTTACTGAATATTATGTACTTTTTTGTGTGCGCCTTGAGCCCGCATAAGTCTCTATGCGGGTCATTAGCACTGCAACAGTACCTGCGGACTATCGCATTCGGCTTCACCATTCATTTTCGAGAAAATAGAAAATAACAGCCAGGAAACATACCAATAATTCAAGCCAATAACAAGTTCTTTGAAACAACTGACACTGGCATGTTGGCATGTTCAAATTCACTCCCTCAAGGCCACCCTAGCATGTACTTCCGCCAGTCACGGCGTGGGGAAACATATAAGAACCAATAATAAGACCCAGTACGATGCAACAAGTGGTCGATCTAGGAATTCCTCTAGTGCAGTACATGGCTGAAGAGACCTAGAGAGAAAAAAACGAAATTGCTGGTCTTTCAAGCACCAAAGTATTTCTCACCTAGGCCGTACCTCTGCCTGGAAGATGGATATTAATTCATTGAACAACGGCCCAGTTGTCGACGAATGAATTGCTGTTATTTTCAAACATTCACCATCCCGAGGTCGTTGGTTATAATCAGGTTCCTTATTACATGAATGACAGGGAATGGAGAAATACACATGCGGCTTCTCTGAAGACAATTCGGAAATTAATAGAGGTAAGCTTACAGGCATAGTTGCTCGTCTAGATCGATTTCTACTCATTGCAATTTGAAGTAATCTCAAATGAGCGGGATTTTTATAGTATTCTCGGAAGGCTACCTCTGGGCTAGACAGATATGAGGCTTGGCGTTTATGAGTGAATTGTAGACAGAGGCGTCATTTCCGTTTAAAGAAATTTACACTAAGTTTGAAAGTTACTAGGAGATAAATGTGATTTAAACTAGAACTGGCTAGGATCGCGTCTCGGACACCACCGAGAAGATTTGCGACAGATGCAATTTGCAAAACCTAAGTTAATAAGAAATAAGAGATGATGTCATTTCAAGAGTATTCGAACCAAAATCGAGGTGAGTTTTACAAACGAAGCCGCGACTTCACTGTAGTCAATAAACAAATTGCTATCACTTGCTATCCTTTCCCCAGCCGGTTGGAAAACGAGGCCTTTCAGTTGGCACGTCTTCATTCCGAACTTCGTGAGCAAAAGAGTATGTGTGTCCGCTTCACTTCCAGGGCAGAAGGGCTAACATGAAGTATTCCTCGCAGTAGGCTTGTCCATAAGTCTAGCTAGTTGACATGAATCTAGAATGTTAGGTATTTATAGATGATGTGTAGCGACAACACCAAATTTGACTTCACAGGTGAGTGAATTAGGTTCGGATGAATGAAATTGTATTTGGGGAAGCAGAGTGTAGATATTCATCCGAAAAAGTAGCGACGACTTGTAGTGAAAAGTTGAAGGAAACTCGAATGTACTTGCCTATTCGCTTCGTTACCCCGCGCTCGTTCGACCTTTGGAGCGCCCCGCACTTCCCTTTTGACAGGTTTATGTTTTCAAACTACTTGGATTGCTCACTTTTTCTAAGACTTTCTAAGACTTTCATCTTTAAACCCAAAGAGCATCGCAACACTGATGTGTGTTTGCTGCCAGTCCGGCAATGCCGAGCCCGTCCCGAATGTCAAGATGCAACCAGAGAGCCTGACGAATGCAAGACAGTCTTGCGACTATTGGCACAACAAAATATTCAGGAAATTCCTTATCTCCCTTCGACTTCACCGTTCCAAAGAATTCGGGAATGGGATGGTCGAGGCCGGAGATTGGCCATATCTACCTCCTGGCTCCTGGCTCCAATTTCCAATTGACAAGGTAACCCTGGACACGTCCTTATCATGAGAATGGAATCAATTCTGCAGAGACCAAAGGTCTTGATTGGCTTCCAAGACAACGAATCGGAAGACTTGTGCGAACCAGGAGAATTTTTCCATCTGCTTCCGAACACACCTCTCGCACGGAGACCAAACGCCACCAAACTGCACCGTGATGAGTCCGAAAGGATTCAGCTGGTCCGTAAATCCCAAACGGGACCTGATATACTTCTCTGAGCTGCCGTGCTGCACCGTCACATGTGTCGCGTGCCGCATCCCCGCACAACCCCACATCCAACAATAACCCTTGAACACTCCCCTGGATTTCCACCCAATGCGAGCAGCGCAAAATGGCGTTAGAAGCCACCATCTCGTACTAAGGGAGATCGGGCTATTCCCACCGCCAAAAAGTGAGGCACAATGACGCGCAAGGGGAGCAAAGTTCAGGGAGCTCGAGGCGCGAGGCTCGTCCGACGGAAATGCCGTGGTGTTAGTGGATCGTGTCAGTGCAAAATGAGCACGCCATCTGCAAGGCTGAGAAGTTGGTGATGGAGGTTCAACATAGGATTCTGGAGATCGAGGGAATGAATTGAATGCACGGTACATGTGAGGGGCACTGAAGACGAGTGCCAGCAATTTGCTGCCAGCTCAGCAGGTCAAGCTAATAGTGCGGGCATGGACATGGACGAGTCAAGATGGTCACATGGGATGCGTGCATGGTGGGCATTTGTCAAGAGCTGAGGGGAGGGCTGAGGGGAGGCAGGCGGAGAAAAAAAAAGTGGTAAAAAATGGTAGAGAGGCGAGACCGGAATGCATAGATGCCTGGTGCGGGGGGAAAGTTTGCCGAAAGTGGCAATCGTGAGGCTATTCACAAGTTGCAGATTACGAGAATGACAACCTGCAACGCCACAAATTTTGAACTCAAGCCTGGGTGGTGGGTATGTTTCGCTGAGTGTGAATTTGAAGACATTTCTACGAGTGAGAGATGCGGAAGAAAAGAACTGAATTTCTGGGTGGGCACGCGGGGGTGTTCTTGATGCCTGGCGGCTCTGCGATGTGTGAGGTGTGAGGTGTGATGTGTGATCTATCGAGTCTGTGCTGCGGTGGGCAGGAAAACGCCGAGGGATTCCTTCGTGTTGCACCAGGGGCGTCTGATAAGGAATCCAAGGGGACCACCAAGACCATACCATTTTCTCTCTCTGCGCATACTCACTCTGCGCATACTCACTCTCTGCCCAATAATAAGAATCGAAAGTGAAATCCAATATCCACTCTCACTCTCACTCTCACTACTTTTCTCTTTATCCTGCCACGTTATCCCCGGGTAGTAGGGTACTCACTACGGTATCGCCTAAACGGGGAAAGGGTCGTCTGCCCAGGCGAAATCTCGTCAACGTTTGGCTCGATGGCGCATTTTGCGAGAGCAATCACAACATCAACCCCTTCGCTGCACCCAGACTGGTAGATTCTCCGTTTCCCCCCGCAAATGCCCAGGAACCCGCACGTTTCCTTCTTTGTCAGGATGGTCAGACCGCTACTCTATGCCTAATATTCAATCTCTAAGCAACGGTCCCTCTTCTTTTTCCCACATATTCACCTCTTCCCTCCGCATTTCGCAGTCAATTCACATTATTTTTCTAGCACAAGAGCCATTGTTCTCTTGTTTGCTTCCCATCTCTTACTATCTCATCTCTTTGAGTCAAGTCTAGATATCTCGGCCTTTCAAGATATTCTCATCTGCATTACAAAGAAACAGATTAAGCCCCTCCTTACGTACACCATCTACGGAACACTTCGAGTCACGAATACGATTTCCACGAACCCCACCACCACTTCCTCTGCGACAAGAGCAGAGTGTCAAACATCAGAAAAAGCAGTCGAACAATCACCTTCAATTTCCCTCTTCCCACAATGGCTCCCGATCTCAACACCGTCCCGCTCTCCCCGAGACAGAACGGCTCCAACGGCATCTCTACCGCCAACCATGATCCCCCCTCTCCCGTTTCTGCTCCAGAAAAGCAGCCAAATATACTCTACATCATGGCAGACCAGCTTGCGGCGCCGCTGCTAAAGATGCACAACCCCAAATCCCAGATTAAGACTCCCAATCTCGACGCCCTAGCCGAAGGAGCCGTGCTCTTCGATTCCGCATACTGCCCCTCACCTCTCTGCGCCCCATCCCGAATGTCCATGGTCTCGGGCCAGCTCCCAACCAAGATCGGATCCTACGACAACGCTTCCTCTATCGATCCCAGCGTTCCTACATATGCGCATTACTTGCGAGCGGCGGGGTATGAGACTACATTGGCGGGCAAGATGCACTTTATTGGGGAGCAATTGCATGGGTATGAGAGTAGATTGACTAGTGATATCTATCCGGGTGACTATGGGTGGTCTGTGAATTGGGAGGATCCGGAACGGAGATTGGAGTGGTATCATAATGCCAGTTCCATTCTGCAGGCTGGTCCTTGTGTTCGCAGTAATCAGCTTGATTATGATGAGGAGGTCATGTACAAGTAGGTTCTACGCCACACATACGCATAAAAATGCTAATTGGTATAGGTCCAAGCAATTCCTCTACGATCACGTCAGAAAGGGCGCCAATACCCGACCTTTCTGTATGACCGTTTCCCTTACACATCCTCATGATCCCTACACGATCGAGAAGAAGTACTGGGACCTGTATGAGGGCGTTGATATTGATCTCCCGGAAGTCAACATTCCTCAAGAAGAGCAAGATGGTCATAGCCAACGTCTCCTCAAGGTTTGCGATCTATGGGACAAGAAGTTTACTCCCGATCAAATCAAGAGAGCCCGCCGCGCCTACTACGGTGCTGTCTCCTACGTTGATGACTGCATTGGCAAGTTACTTCAAACTCTGAAAGACTGCCGATTGGACCAAGACACTATTGTCGTCTTCTCCGGCGATCACGGCGACATGCTTGGTGAGCGAAACCTGTGGTACAAGATGTCATACTTCGAGTCCTCAGTCCGCGTCCCCCTCCTAGTCCACCACCCCGCAACCTTCACCCCCCACCGCGTCTCCGCCAACGTCTCAACCCTCGACATCCTGCCCACGCTCGTCGATCTCGTCGGCACCAAGCTCTGGCCCGGTCTACCCATGGACGGCACATCCCTGCTCCCGCATCTCGAAAACAGAGAAGGAGGCAGCGATACCGTCTTCGCAGAATACTGCGGCGAGGGAACCGTAGCACCAATGATGATGATCCGTCGCGGCCCCTGGAAATACATCACGTGTCCTGCCGACAGCCCCCAACTCTACAACCTTTCCTCCGACCCCAAAGAACTAATCAACCTCGCTCTCCTACCACCCAAACACCCCCTCTCTACCCCCGAAACCACAAAGATCCTAGCAGCTTTCACAGCAGAAGCAGTCGCTAAATGGGACATGGAAAAAATCACCACCGACGTACTAGTCAGCCAACGTCAGCGCAGATTAGTGTGGTCCGCGCTACGACAGGGGACGTTCACGAGCTGGGATCATAACCCGAATGATGATGGAAGAAATAAGTATATCAGATCTACGATCCCGCTCGATGATTTGGAGTTGAGGGCACGTTATCCTCCGGTTGATGCTAAGGGACGCGATTTGTATGCGGGGATGGGTGGGTTTGGCGCGGGGGGCATGGGGGGCGTGGTGCAGAGTCAGGCGGGGGCGCATGGGCAATAAGTCTCTTGGACTGGACCCTTTTCTCTTTGCTTGGTGGATGATGCTGCGGGATTAAGAATGACCTTGCACGTCCCGTGTCGGCGGGGGCCCAGATATCTTCGACGACGTCTTCTGCCCACACCCTTTTTTTATGTTCCACTCAAGCGCTTAGCGGGCGCATATCGTTCATGGCATATTTTCTCTTTGATCATCTCCTACCACTTCACGCCCATGATATGATTTCCCGACACGCGATGGCCTTTACGAATTTGCTTTATGAATCATAGGATGCGCTGCGTTGGGTTTTTTTTAATGCTGGATGATGGGTGGAATGCGTTGCTTTTTTTACTGGGTTTCAGAAATTGAGATGGGGAGGAGAATGGGTTTTTATGGTGTTTGTTGGGTGGGCGGATTTGAGAATGAAAAGTTGATAGTGGGAAAAAATTGGAAAACTTTTGAGGATTAAAACACTTCGTGTCTTTGGCTGCTGTGTGTGCGTGATTTTGTGTGAGACGCACTCTTGGATCGCCATGTTTGGCTTTAGGTCTTGGATACTTGATCTTTGCTGCCACCAAAAATATGACTTTTGGTGATACTCCCAATTTTTAAAGGGCCGAAAAAGCCGTTCTTGCTGTTTCCGGAAGGAAATCTATTCTCGGTCTCGGTCTCGGGCGCGGGCACGGGGTATAAAACCCCCCTTCCCCTGTAGTCGCTACAGGTTTATGGCAAAGGGGAAAAGGATCTATACCCAGGATATATGCTTGTCGGGGGATTTATTTCTTTCTCTCTTTGAATGAGATTTTGTTGGAGTGTTGTTGTTTGGGATTCTTGGTTGTGGTGGATTTTGTAGGAGATTGAGTGGTGACAGGGGAAGGTGACAGTGAAAGTATTCTTGACAGCAGACTTTTCGAATCGATTTGGGGAATGAGATTCCTAGATGGTTCCTGTCAACGAGGGAGGAATAGGTTTGCATTTGGGGAAGGATGGGTGTTGCGGTGTAGCTTGGGAGGCAGGGCTTGCTTCTCACATGCGTAGTCTGGATGGGTGCTTTGATATTGGTGGGGTGCTGAAGGAGGGGAATGGTAGGGTTTATATACTCCAAGCTTTCAGAGAATGGCCCAGTGGGAATAAGCAGAAGGGGGGGGGGAGAAGGTTTCTGCTGCTATAAAAGAATGTGCTTTTCTGATTCGGGATACCAGCCAGCGAACACAGATCGCAAAAAGGTCAGACAATGGGCTCGGTGAGAGACACGAGAAAATCGCCGAGGTTCAAATAATTTTCCTGATTTACGGCGTATTTCGTGCATGAGTGTACAAGTCTCTTTTGGATCTTGACTTCTGGATGAGTGACTGAATGGATGGAGTGACTGTAAAGAGGTACTTGACAGCAAATAATTCCTTTCGATCAAAAAATAGACGAATTGAATATCCATTACTAAACATTCCTCGAAGCTTCACCATGAAAATAAAACAACCCTGGTAATAGCCAGAAATCTTAAAGGGGGCGCTATTACGGACCAGCGTTCGCTTTAGAAGGTCGTGTAATTTCTGCTTGAGGGAACGAACGAATTCCAAATCGGTGGGTATTTTTATACCCAAAGCCCCGTATGCAGTTGAAAGACACGGAATCTAGACGTCTTTGCGAGGTTTATTGAATGTCCCCGCCGTAAGGGGAGGAGCTACGATTTGTAATAAAGGCTCGAAATAGGGCATTTCACAGAGCTGTTCCGGGGAAATGTAAGAATCGTAGTAGAAGGGTAAGTTGAGAGTGTGAATCTCGCGGTGAATGTATTAGGATTTTGGAGGGTATAAATGGAAACTCTGCTGAGTCTAGTGTTCTTCAATCTAAAGTGGTCAAATCATAAAGTTCTACTGGTTGCGGATCTAGATGTAAATATCACCGCCTCTGCCACCTCCTTTGTCTATCATGATTCGAGGTCTCCTTCACTTTTTGCATGTCTTGTTGGCCTACGCCAAGCTCGGGAGTTCTATACCCCTCTCTCATTAAACCTCACTCGTATCTCTGGTTTTTGCCACAAGATGTACATCCCAGAATCTTGCACCAAATCTACATCTTTGTTAAGTAACTCAGCATCGAAGGTCCAATGTAACTTTGCTAATGCCAGGCGAAGTTCAATGTACGCAAGGCTGAATGTCAAATAATTGTCAGAACATGGGCTAATACGCAAATTTGGATGGATAGACTTACTTCCTACCAAGACAGATTCTTGAACCGAGATGAAATGGCTGGAAAGCAGCCATAGTGACGTTTCCTTCGGGGTTAACCCAGCGCTCTGGATCAAAGGTTTCAGGATCACTAAAATATCGGGCGTCTCGACAGATTGCCCAGGGATTGACAGATACCTCAGTCTATGCAACGTCTTAGCAAAATTGGCTGAACTTCAATTGACTAATCTTACCCCTTTAGGAATCCACTGCCCGTCAACATTTGAACCTGGCGAGAGGCGAGGTGGCCCAAAAGGGACCGGTGGGTAAAGACGCATAGTTTCGTTAATCACGGCGTTGAAGTATGGCAACTGCCCGACTTTGCTAGATGTGATCTCGCTATAGCTGCTGAAATGATTTCGAATTTCGTTTTTGAATTTCTTGTATACGTGAGGATGTTTCATGACGAAGTATGTTAGTGCAGATAAAGTTGTTGCTGTTGTTTCGCTCCCCGCGATTCTGCTCATTAGCGTGTTAGAGAACTAGCAGGACACCAAGTAGGTGGCTTTACTAACACTAGATTTTGTCCCTGAGCAGCAACTTCTTCTTGCGTGATAACATTCTCTCGTCCATCGGCAAGCATTGCGGATAGAAAGTCTACTCTTTTGTCGTCTCGTGGTCGTGCAAGCCGTCTATGTTCCGATATCAGCATTCAGCTTTCAGTATACAAACTCAAGGTCAACTGACCTTGCGGCCATCTCCCTGGTAATTTGTCGATGCCTTGTCATGGCTTCGATTCCCTCGAGCGGTAACCATTCAAACACCTTCTTGAATCCAATATAGAATCCCAATCTCCTCACCAAATCAATGTACAGACCTGCTGCCATATTGTCCAATATCACACTAATCCAGAATGAAGACGTGCCCTTCGCAAGTGCACCGAAAGATTCTCCGAAGACCAGCTCGCCAATTATATCAAAAGTCATGTAGTTGAACCAATCAACCACATTAATGCCCTTGTTTCCATACTTGCGGACTTGCGAGATGAAAAGATCTACATATCTCTGCTCCATCTCTTCGTGTGATTGCAGCGCACGCGCCGAGAATCCATGGGCCCAGAGCCGCCGCATGTTGGCATGCGCAACAACATCAGACTCGCCGATAATATCTGAGGCATTGAAGTTGGAAATTTTGTAGAAACGGCTCTTGACGAAAGTCTGGTCTCCGGTCGGGGTGTAGATGTCTCGATATGCATTGACGGAGGAGAAGCTGAGTTCGTTCGGGGTTATGCGAACTACGTCTCCGTACTGGCGGTGGAGGGATGCGATTTTCATGGGTAGTTTGCCACCCATGGCAATCTTTGAATAATAGATCTACGTATTTGATTAATTTTATTCCTGAGTAACGAAGAATAGACTTACCGGGCTAATTTTAGCCCAGAAAGGACCAGAAAAGTTGGCCAGCGGATGGAGAGTCAGTGTATAGATTGTCCAAAGCAGAAACGTTGTGGTACTCTGAATAACAGTAGGATATTAGTCTTAAGATTAAATTCTAATTATTCAGGAACTTAGGAACACCCACAAGAAAAATCACAATGACTGGAATATACCAGATGAGCGTCCCATCTTTCAGATGTTCTCGGATGAGGGAAAACCCAGAAGACGCTATCATTGTGGGCAGAAATTATATGTCAAGTTTTACAAGTTTAAGTCTCGCGCAAAATCGAAAACATAAATCCCCGTTACTTTATCTGTACAGATCAATGGACTGCTATTTTGTATAAAACGAACGGGCACCCACATTTACAGCCAGCATTGCCTCTACCTTTTGAGCGTCACCGATATCACGGGCCAACGTTCACCCCGGAAGGGCGAGACATAACTAAAGCACTTTCTATTGCTCCATGCCAGTACTTGTCGGATGAACAAGAAACGGGATGTCTTGCAAGCTGCTCGGAGTTTCCTTCCTACTATATGAGTGGGGCTTCGGCATTCCCTAAAATGGAAACAGCGAACGCCCACGGGAGGAGGATTCGCATCCCGGCCCCTTATGACAGTTATTATCTTCTAGTGATAGACAGCACTACATATACCTAGGTATGCTGGCATTTTTATTACATAATTCCATACTTGCGCAAAGCTAGTGCGTACTATTAAGCACCCGATCTGTTTCATTGTGTATCTGGACGCTGCTATAAAGGGGCTCTGCACTTTTGGAACTTATGTAAGACTCGCTTATTTATTTCAGGAATAAAATGAGGATCTTTATTATCAATACATATCAAATCTTTTAGAATTCAGGGTATTTTTTGACTTAAAGTCTGTAAGACTGGGGAGTTTGGAGCTCCTCTGAAAATATAGTGAGTGGCTCGCTAAATTTCGCAGCCGGAGCGCTGGATAATGGAGCCCCAGCGTCCCTGTGCACTGTACCTGCAGTTGCTCAAACACCAAATATTGGGGACGCTCCGTCGAGACCTCCTCGCGCATCAAATATCTCTATAGTCTGGAACTCCTGATGTCCTTGTCCCCAACTTCTGTCTTTGCGCGCTCGCGCAGTATCTTCCGCAGTATCTTTCCAGACTGAAGAATATCAGTAAACTCATTTAGAAAAAGAGCTTGACTTACTGGATTCTTCGGAATAACGTCTACGAACACCACACCACCCGTCAGCCACTTGTGCCTCGACACTCTTTTTTCCATCCACGTCTGAAGTTCTTTCCCTGCTGCCTCTTCTTTGATCCCAGCTTTGGAAACAATATACGCCCTCGGTCGTTCCTCCCCTCTAATAACAACTCCAACCACAGCCGCATCAGCGACAGACTGATGATCTAACAACACACTTTCCAGCTCGGCAGGCGCGACCTGATTTCCTTTGACTTTAATAAGTTCCTTCTTACGATCAACGATGAAGAACTTCCCATGCTCATCTACGTATCCTATATCGCCAGTCTTCATCCAGCCATCTACTGTGAGCATTTCAGCAGTAGCTGCTGGTTTGCGCCAGTACCCTTTCATGATATTGGGGCCTCTAACCCAGACCTCACCGCGCTGGCCTCGATTAAGCAATTCAGTCGCTGGGTCTTCCGACATGATTTTTGCAGAGCAGTTGGCCATCAACTCCCCGACAGAAGAGGAATGTGAGAGTTCGCGTGGGTCCCAGCCAAGGAGGGTACAAGTTGCTTCAGTCATTCCCCATCCTTGCTGAAATTCGACACCCAAACTATCAGAACCTTAAAGGTGCACAAAGCTGGTCATTTGGACATACCTTCATATTAACCTGACCCTTAGGCCAAAGTGCTTCAAATTCCTTGCCCACATCTGCGCCAAGAGGCGCTGCTCCAGATGCGATGTTTATCACACTACTCAGGTCATACTCTTTGGTTTTCGGATGCTTCACAAATTGCTATACTGGGTCAGCTTTAGGTAAATATTCAAGAGAAAAGTAAAATACGCACAACAACAATGGGAGGAACCAGATCCAGCTGAGTAATTTTGAATCTCTGTATATTTTCCAACACCTGGATGAAATCGAATTTCGGCATGATATAAACTGGAATACCTCGTCGAGGAGCAATAGTAACGAAGTTTGTCTGGCCCATTGCATGATACATGGGGAGAAAACAAAGCCACTTCGACCGATCTGTAATATCTTCCGCATCCGGATGGAGATTCGCGTTATAAATGACCTGCGAATTATTCGCTACGTAGTTGTAATGTGTGATTTCTACTCCCTTAGGGACACCGGTGGTGCCACTGCTATAATTCAAGCAGCAGGTTGACTCTTTTGGATTTTCTGGTTCCCACCATCGAAAACGCTCCCCCTCGGATATTGTAACGAGTAAGTCTTTCCAGTTCCTTACCCCAAGGAAGCTATTGGAGGACTTCTCATCATCGAATACGAAAACGTGTTCTTTTGACATATGTGACTGTTGGATCGCTTCCAATGCAAGCTCTAAGCGGCTATCTGCTGCTAGAAGAAACTTCGCCCCTGAGTCTGAGAGCTGGTATGCTAATTCTCGGGCCACAAATGAGGGGTTGGCGCCTGTGAATATCCCTCCTGCCATCAAGATACCCATAAATAGCACTGGGAAATATATGTTGTTTCCAGAAAACACGAGAACTCGATCACCTGGTTTTAGGCCGGACCGTTGGAGACCGGCTGCAAGGCGTCTTGACCACAGCTTGTACTCGGCGAATGTTAGACTGTGGGTTTCTGGTCGGGTTGTGTCCACGAAGGCAATATTATCTGAAACTGCAGCATCTGGGGGACCAAAAAGCCATGTTGGAAGCCCCAAGGAGGGAATTGGTATCGAATGACGGGAATATATTGGCATGGTCAGTTATGCTTCAGCAGTTCCTCGGATGTGAGCTAGTATAAAGCTGGACTGAACGGCATAAAGTCAAAGATGGCCCAAATTACTTTTAATTGCCCAAATATGAATGAAGATATTTCTATTCTCTATTAGATTCTTACAGGGACACTTTAAAAAAATCTTTCTCGGACAAGCCATACAAGGATACTTGGCGTCGTGCACAGTACTACTGATTGGGATTGAATGCTTAAGCATCTTGCGGGAAGTTCGGGAAAGTAGCGACCGAAATCATTCCCACATTCAGTTATTGATGGACTTGTACCTTGCAGAGGATGAGGCGCGGGTTGCGATCTTCATCTCCCACGCCGTCGGAGTCCCAATGTAGTAATCCCGAGACAAGGTTACACGCAGATCATTGCCAAGCATTTCAACTATCACATTCAGTCAGGTACGTATATCCTGGTTCCCAGCCGACTTGTTCCTTGCATGGAAGTATCTTTCCATGCTTACATGCTGACAGAACGGAGAACGATTCCGTGTGGACCCAGCGGATGTTTGTTCCCATGTATGTGCAGGACATCCTGTATATGAAGCTCATGCACTCCCGACATGAACTGGGACGCCGATGCTGCTTGAACTGAAACATCTGAAGCTTCAGGTTTTTACGCTGTTCATCATCTTTGAAAATTTGCTTTTGGGATAAAGCTTCTCAAGCATGCGGGGTTCTAAGACTTTCTCTGCCCAAGTCGTTGGCATCGTTTTCGCTAGTCTCGCTATCGCATCAGATCGTAACTCAATCAATGCATTAATCCCCGAACTTTCCCAAGGGACTGGTGTATTTTATCCAAATGACACCAATTGGGTTAACGAGACGGTCCAGAGATGGACTGCATTTGACGAGCCGACTTTCTTTGCCTCCGTCAAGCCTGCTGAAGTTTCCGACCTTCAGACAATTGTGAGCTTAGTTCCCATTTTCTCATGTGCTGGTGAGTATTTAGAGTATTGACTAACGCAATTGCATGTAGGTGAAATATGCTGGGGCAAACAGCATTCAGTTTCTCGCCATGGGCGGCGGCCACGGATACACAACCACCTTTAAAGCCCTTCAATCCGGCCTGGAAATCGATCTGAGTTCTTTTAACAGTGTCACTGTTGATGCTGCAGCTAGCACAGTGACTGTGGGAGGGGGTACCAAATTTCGTGACCTGTTTGGACCTCTATATTCGGTGGGAAAGGAGCTACAGACCGGCTCTGGTTCCTGCGTAGGTGTAATGGGCGCCACACTTGGAGCAGGTGTTGGCCGGTACCAAGGCCTCCACGGCTTGATCATCGATTCGCTACAATCAGTGAACATGGTTATTGCTAACGGTTCTCTTATTACCGCCTCGGAGACAGAAAATTCCGTGCTCTTTTGGGGCATGAGGGGAGCTGGGTTCAACTATGGGATTGTGTACGAAGCAACCTTTCAAGCCCACGACTTGACGAATAATGGCTCTGTCTTCAATGCAGATTTCAAATTTGCTCCAAGTTTGAACGGGACCTACTTCAACATCCTAAAGAGCTTCGAGGGAAAGATTCCGGCACCCCTGTCGCTCTTCACTCTGGTCGTCTGGGATCCGGACTTTGGCGTAAGTCTCTCTCCTTTTGTATTTGCTACTGCTGACACCTCCTGTTACAAGCCGGTCATCATTTTGAACGCCGCATACGCAGGCCCAGAAGCAGAAGCCCGTACTCTTCTGCAGCCATTTATTGATCTTCCGTACTTGCAACGGAATCTGACTCAACTCACTTGGGATGTACTTGACAGCTCGGCCCTCTTTGGTCTTGATTCTGCCTTCTGTGTCACTGGGGGTTTACATAGCCTATGGGCAGTTGGCGTCGCTCAAATCGACGTGCCAACTCATGTCGCATTCTTCACCGATATTGTTGGATTCTTGAATGATCATCCGGATGCGCGCACAACTAGCTATGAAATCGAATTCTTCGCCACCGAGGCTGTTCAGGCTGTACCTGACGATGCCACAGCGTATCCTTACCGTGATATTGCGGCTCATGTGTGAGTGCTCTGCATAAGACAGATGCGGGACCAGTTCTAACACATTACACAGCATGCTTACATACGGCTACGACAATGATAACCTTACGGACACTGTCAATGCTGCGGCAGACAAATGGACCTCTGCTTTCAATGCTACCAGTGGGTTTGACTCGCTGCAAGTCTATGTAAACTATGGGCACGGAACTGAGGGCCTCTCGGCGCTGTACAGCGACCGGAAACTTCCACGTCTCCTAGCGCTGAAGAAAGAGTGGGATCCCGAAGGACTTTTCGTTTTCAATAACCCTCTGCCGATTCAGTAAGGACCAGCAGCCTCAATATTAGATTTTTTCTTCCATTCTGAATGTATCAGCTGTTGAGGATTGGGGGTTGAACTGCCGAAACGCACTTATTTATGATTCTTCAGTGTGCTAGCTAGCAATCAAATCACAAACTTGATCCAAATTTAAATAATAAAACTTGCCTGTGATGCTCTGAATCATTGTTTACAAACTTCTCAAGCTTCAAAATGCCCCAAATCTTATACTTCCAGCCCGAGGTTACACATGCTCTTCTGTTCTTGCGTGCCCGGCCTCATACGAGTTTCTCAACATGGCCTGCAGTACGGCGTCATCCCGTCGACAGTTCGGGCGCGCTTGCAAGAACCAGCAGCCCTGTAATTGTAGCGAGTTCCAGCGTCAGGGGCCTCAAATTTAACGAATGTCCACTAAAATTATATCAGACTAGGCTGAATGCTGTAAGTGTAATCCCGAACTTTGCCACACAACCACAGTGTTTAATCTTTCTTGCGGGACCCCCAGAACTGTCGAAGGGATTGGATCCAAGTGACCAACTTTCATTTCAGGTTTTGATGGAGAAGAACGCTTGATCGAATCTCAAGTTGTCAACTTGAAGCTAAGACTTACAATTGAGGCAATTCCCAATCTCCTCGGTTTTCACAGTGATATCTAGAAATATTTCATGAAGGCTTTTCATTGAAAGAAGATGCAACTATTGTATATCATATGGTGCGTAACGATTGGCAATGGGGTTAAATGTGTAAGCGACGAAAACGGAGTGACTAGCAAGGAATATAAGCCATCTATCTCAAGAATCCTGTTCAATCTCAGTGACCACAGTCTGACTTAATGTACTCAGAGTGACTGTTTTGCTGAGCAGTTCCAGGAACGGTATGTCGACCTTGAAAGACTGGAAAAACCAACTTCGAAACTCTGCCGCAATCATACTGTCCATTCCATACCCTGTCAAAGGTTTCGCGACTTCGACTTTATCGAGGGGCAGGAGGACTAAGTTGCTGAACCTCTTTGCGATGAAGTTAAGGATTGCATCAGGTACCGTACTTCCACCCTCGATCTGCGCAGCTACTTCTGCTGGCAACCTTCCCGTTTGCCCCTTCGAAGCAAGATCGTTCTGACCGTCAAGCGCGCGAGCCAGCACTGCTGCCCTCGGATCATTCAAGGTTGGGTTGCTGCCTTCGAATCCTTTCTTGCGCATCTCTTTTAGCCCAAAAGGTTCCAGGCCCGTCAGTATGTGGGAGTGGGCCAACGCGTCGTAGGCATGGGGAATTTGACTCTTGTCTGAGAGGGCAATATCGATGATCTGGAGAAGTTCATCCTCATTGATAGCTTGTATTCCCTTGCGTAGTAGGAGCTGCTCAATCTCTGGGTTTTCATGGAGATAGCCGACCTCAGATATCATACCAAGACCGATCGAGGTAGCAGGAAGACCTTGAGATTGACGGTAGCGTGCAAAGCAGTCCAGGAAATAGTTGCCAGCGCAATAGTTCGACTCGGTTGCGGTGCCTACGCTTCCCGATACAGAGCTGGTCATCAGGAAGAATTCCAAGGCACCGTCTCTGCCCTGAATGGCTTGGTGCAAATGTATCGTACCCTGAACCTTCGGGTCGATTCCAGTGTGCCAAAAGTTGTTTGACATGCTGGTAAACAAAGACTCCTATAAACTCGTTAGTCTTGCCATCTTTGTTGATTAGGTCTTTTCATAGGGCATGCTCACATTGAGGCCCATAGCTGCTTGAACAACACCACCGATAGGGCCGTCGACATGATCGATCAATTTCTGTACGTCTTTTACATTGCAGACATCTCCACGGACAACTGTACAGCTCGCACCGTTCTGCTCAAGGTCCTCAATTAGTTGTCGTGCAGAAGCCTTGTCGGTGCCAGATCTTCCTAGGAAGCTGAATTTTCTAGCGCCCCTACCCATCATCCATTTTGTCATACTTCTCCCAAGCCCACCGAGGCATCCAACCATTACATATGTTTTGTCCGCAGTGAACTCGGTCTTGTACTTTTGCGGTCTCACCTGCAGCCGAGAGTCGGAATTTTCGAGAGAGACGACGACCTTTCCCATTCTGTTTCGTGATGAGAAGTATCGCAGGGACTGAACGACGTCGGCTACGTCAAATACCTCCAGCGGCTCGATCTTCTCGATCTTGTTGGCTCGATAGAGCTCCACGACCTCGTTGAGTAAGCTGGCCCATTTCTTGTGGTACGCGGCATTCGTATGGTAGTACATGTTGGAGAGATCAAATGCTGAGAAGGTCGCATTCTGAAGAAACTGTTCCATCTCTAGCTTTCCACACTGCACTTGATCGGCTTTGCCTATCTCGATGAATCGTCCAAATGAGGCGCAGCACTTCCAACTTGCGTGAAGCAAATCACCAACAAGGGAATTTAGTACGACATCGACTCCACGGCCAGCGGTAGCTTCGAGTAACTCGGGGAAGAAGGATGTATCTCGAGAACTAAAAATATTCTGTCTCTTCAATCCAAATCTTTCGATAAGATACTCTTTCTTCGCTTCACTAGATACAGTAGTGAAAATCTGCGTGTGGTTAGTTTCTTGTACATATACTGTATTAAGTAAGTATGATACGCACCTCTGCACCCGCCTGCTGAGCTACTTGTATTGCGGCAATACCCACACCGCCAGCTCCCGAGTGGATTAAAACACTCTCGCCTGGCTGGATCTGAGCCCTGTCCCTTAGGGCATAGAGTGCGGTTGCGTACACCACAGGCAGTACGCACATAACGTCGAAGGACTCATCTGGAAGGAGCTTCTTGCAAGCCCATGCCGGAACGATTTCAGAAGTTCGGAAAAAGGCAGGGGCCATCACTACCACGCGGTCGCCTGGATTGAGACCATCAACATCACATCCAACGCGTTCGACCACACCGCCAAATTCCAGCATGCACGTGGCATCTTTTGTTTCAGTCTTGCCACCGAGCACGTAGTAGTCTTTTGCATTCAGCCCGACCGTTTTGACAGCGACTTGGACCTTCCCAGCCTCAAGTGACTCGGGCAGTGTGATCTGTTTGAAATGTATCGAATCGAAATTTCCGGCCTCGGAAATAGCAAGTTGAGCAGGCTTTGCCTCTTCGAGGGAAATATCGAGGAATTCATCATCTTGCTTTTGTCTGAAAGCAGTGTTGAGATTGTTGTCGGGTACGAATCGACTGATGTGCACGACACCATTGCGCTGGGCGAATTCGTAGTCTGTTGAAAATCTGTTGGCGGAAAGAACAGAAATAATGTTGTTGGCAGTGATGTGTGGTGCGGCATCGATATTATCGACGTCAAATGTGTAAAACGAAAGGGATGGTTGCTCCATCATTAAGGCTCGAGAAAGGCCATTTGCTAGTCCAAATTTCGGATTCTTGCCTTCGAGCAAATTTCCCCCCGTAACCCAAACGAGCTTGCTTGCATTGTCGGTGATGACTTTGATCTTTCTCATGTCATAGTTGCTGCTTTCGGCAAGCAGAGGCCCTTCAAATTCGAGGAGCGAGAAGACAATCGATTTCGAGGGGAACTTATCTGGAGATACCTCATTGAGAGACAGACGAGGCACTTCACGACCAGTAAGTGAAGAAAGTTTCTCCGTGATAGCTTTGCTCACTGAACTGATCCCACGATCAACAACAACGATTGCAGAATTGCTGGCTCCCAGTTGGAATCTCAGCTCCGGAATAGGATGCGATAGAATGATGCGCCCAGCACCAGAATTCAGAGTACAGGTAATGGCTTCAAATCCGTTCTCTGTCGAGTGAAGGTATCCTTTGGACGGGGACAAGGCAAGGAGAACACCTTCAGGTGATATAAGTTCTTTAATCACAGAGAGCTTCGTCCCCAGATACGCATCTGTAGCTTCGATTCCCGGGAGTAGCACAACGTCAAAAACTTGAGACTCGATCTCCTCGAACGTTGTGACGGGACTCTGAAGACCTTTTGTAAGGTCTACTTCTGAGCCGAAAGTCTTATTGTCTTCCGAAATATATCCTGTTGTATATTTCAAAACTCGTGGGAAAGAAGTGTTTCCTTGAAGAAGGTCGATGGTAGCATTCGTAATCTGATGCACAGTATTGCCCAGCTCTAGGATGCGAAGTGCGGGGCTTTTGTGAGACAGTAAGTCAAGAGCGGCCCCCATTTTTAGTAGGCCTTCGTCTGCGACTTCAGAGTGTGCTTCAGTAGCAAAAGCATCTAAGTATTGAGAAAAGGCATCCTCGGGCATGAGACCCAAGCCATGAACATCGGGTTTCCAGAGCACACGTAACATTGGATGACGCTTTTCGCCCTCGTCTGCTTGAAAGCTAGCATTGTACGGAGCAAGCTTGACATTACTGATCTGGGCCGCAACCTTTCCTTCAGTTGTCCTTAACTCCGCGTCAATTTCAGCTGCACCAAAACCAACTACTCTGGCCTCGGAATCAATATACCATGGACTATTGCAGGAAGAACTTGGCGGGGTTTGAATGGCCATAGATCCGAAGCTGACTGGAACCTTAGCCTGTAGCGCACGAGGCGACCCGCTGGTAGAAGCAATGATCGCAGTCTGTAACATCGCATCGATCGTTATTGGATGTACCACATACTCGAGGTGCTCATCCCATTTGCTTTCCCAGTCTCGAAGAAATGGAACTCTCGTGGTGCAAATGTTGTGTTCTTTCATCCGTGAGACCCAAAATTCTTGGATCGATTGAAATGCCGGACCAAAGTTCAATCCAACTCTAATTAGATTTTGATACCAAACTCGGGGCTGCGTATTCTCGAGCAAATCTTGGTTGAGCGAATATTTGCGCTTGATTGGGGATTCTTCCCCACAGCCAATTGAGCCCACCGCCCGGGTGGTTGGTAAGCCGTCTTCAAAGGAGACAATATCAAAATCCCACCAATATTTGGAGCTTGCTGTCGAGGTCACAGCGCCGGGCCTTAAAGTTGTAAAAAGTTCCACATCTGCGGTCTGCTCCGCATGGACGACCAATGCCGCAAGAATGTTAACGTTTTGCAGTTTGAATGAAGGCTGCTGGATTTCGGCACCACCCGATACTTGTCTAACAGCTTCAATCGCCATTGCAATGTAACCTGCTCCTGGAAAAACAATGGTGTCATCGAGTCGGTGATGAGATAACCACTTTATGTCCGCGAGACGGATGATGTTGCGCCAAGATTTCTCCAAACCATTGCCTCCAGGAATCAAGGAGCCAAGTAGCTCGTGGCGAGGATGCTTTCGATGGCGAAACTCAGAGCTTGATCTGCATTCATTCCACAATAAGGTGTCATATGACCAGCAATATGGAGGAAGATCATGCAAGACCTTGGGTTTTAGTTTCAGATTGGACCCTGGAGAGCCAGCCAAATCATTCACGCTAGCCCATGCAATCTTGTCTCCTCTCTGGTAGAGACCACCGACCAAGCTTAAAATGGATTCAACCTCGTTCTTTCCGCGTGTAATGGCTGACGAGTACGAAAAGTCAATATTGAGCTTCGCATTAATCTGCTTGATGGGCATTTGAAGTGCTGAGTGTGGCCCGAGTTCAATGAAGTGAACGTTACCCAGCTCAGAAATCTTCTCGACTGCATTCGAAAAAAGAACAGGACTTTCGAGATTTGCTCTCCAGTAAGCGGGAGTTGCTCCATCAGATTTCTTCTGGGCAGAAACGGATGATATCCAGGTCACAGGGCCTTTCACTGGCATGACGAAAGAGGGGTCGAGGCTGTTCAGCGCCGCACCGAGCAGTTCTTCATATTCATTGCCTATAGCGGCCATGTGATGGGAATGATATGCTCTGCCGCCTGTGTTCAGTTTTCGAGCAAATATTCCTCTGGACGTGAAGCTAGCAAGCAATGATTCGACAGCGTCACGGTCTCCAGAAACCGTTACACTCTCCGGCGAATTCACGCAAGCTACAACAGCACGGCCATTCATAGATGCAGATTGAATTTCGGTTTCCACGTCGTCTCTCCCAAGTCCCACAGCAATCATAGCACCATCCTTTATCTGATTGCCGAGGACGTAGCCTCGATAATAGGCTGTGGTGATCGCTTCGGCCGCAGAAATGAGTCCCGCCGCAAAAGACGCCGCAATTTCACCAGAAGAATGCCCTACCACCGCTGAGGGCAGAATATTCCAGGAGGCAAGCAGCCGTGTCATGGCAACCTGTATGGCAGTGCATGTAGGCTGTGATCGTGTCACATCGTGAATCTTACTTGTCTCAGCGGACTCAAGGATAGCTTCACTTAAACCCCACGTCGGTGGATGAGGAAGATTCCTCAAGACGGTGTCCATCTCGGAAATTGTTCGCGCAAATACCGGGAATTCATTGAACAGAGTCTTGCACATTTGTGGCCACTGTGCGCCTTGGCCCGTGAAGACAAAGGCATATTGACTTTGGGAAGAGGAAGAGGATGTCGCGGAGGTCCGAAGATTTTCAATCTTAATCGACTCGCTCAGGTTGTTAGGCCCCAGAAGCATGAAACCCCTCTGAGAAAAATGGGATCGGCGATGCCCAAGCGTGTAAACGAGGTCGCGTATGTCGACGTGTCCGGTGGAGACATAGCGGTTCAGATGTTCCACCCGCGCTTTGAGAGAAGCTTCATTCGAGGCGGAGATTGGAATGAGATACGTACTGCGCAGTGGCGGGTCGTATGATTGAGCAGACGGAAGATAATGTGATGCGGCGTCTAATATTGCATGAGAGTTCGCGCCGCCGTAGCCGAAAGAATTGATGCCTGCTCGTCGTGGGCCTAGCGTTGGGGGCCAAGGCGTCATGGTTGTAACGACCTCCGCGTTCCATTCTCCCGTCTTGATCTTCGGATTAATCTGATTCACACCAACCGTGGCTGGTATAAGTCCCTTTTCGAGAGCCAGAACCGTTTTGATAACTCCTGATATCCCGCTCGCTGCCTCACTATGCCCGAGATTTGTCTATTCAAAGAATTAGCATACCGATAGCAAAACATAATATTCCATTCTAGGAGTTGAGAGCTTAAGAGCTATATCGGGATCATGCATGTTACAGCATGACCACGGATACAGATCTCAGGCTACGGGGCTCTATCAAGGAGTACAGTATCTAGTGAAGTAATCAGACAAACCTTCACGGAGCCGATGAGCAGAGGGTCACCAAGTCGTTTGCCAAACACTCGAGATAACCCTTCAACCTCAATGGGATCCCCGACTGGTGTACCAGTCCCATGACACTCGACGTAGGCTGTGTTACCAAAGTCGAGATTGGCTTTCTCGTACGATTTACGGATGACGGATTCTTGGCCTTCAGAAGAGGGCAGGGTTATCCCTGGTGTTCTTCCATTGGAATTGATAGCGGTTCCTCTTACAACTGCACGAACCGGATCATTATCACGAATCGCGTCGGATAGGCGTTTGAGGTACAGGGCTCCTATTCCATCAGCTCGGCCATAACCGTCAGCTTCGGTGGAGAACGTATGGCAAGTAGATGTGCCAGACAGCACACCAGCTTTCATAGTCCCGAGATGTTGTTCGGGAGACTGGATCAGATTTGCGCCTGCGACGACCGCTGAATCACATTCTCCACGCTCCAATGCCGTGCAGGCGACGTGCAGACAGTACAAGGATGAGGAACAGGCGGTATCGAGCACGAAACTATCAGTTGTAAGCTTCAAATCGTTAGCTACATGCGGAAAGCCCTACCTTGGTCCTTTCAAATTAAATACGTGATTGATACGATTTGCTAAAATTGTTGTCCCCATTCCCGTAGCGCTATATCGGTGCAAATATTCAGGGTCTCGTGTCTGCATCACTTGAAAATCGACAGTGAAGTTGCCGACATAGCATCCAACGTTGCTGCCAGATACATCTTCAAGTGATGCTCCGGCACTTTCGAACGCCTCATACACCACCTCTAAAAGTTTTCTCTGCTGAGGATCCATGTATGTTGCCTCCAGAGGGCTAATTCCAAAAAACCCAGGATCGAACAACCGAGGATCCTCTTCCAGGAAATATCCTCCTTGTGTATTCATGCTGCCTGGTCTGTCGACACCATCTGGGTGGTAAAACGCATCGACATTGAAGCGAGTGGGGGGAATCTTGCATTTTCCAGTTTTCTCCTGTTCGAGGAGCTCCCAAAATTTGCTACTCGAGTTGACCCCTCCAGGCAATCGGCATCCTACATCCACTCATGTCAGTCCATGAACCTTTGAATCATTCATTTTCGATCAGTTACCTATTCCAACTATGGCAATGGGCTCAGTTGCTTGGTATAGCTCAGGTCGAGGACTAGAGTTTTCGTAGGGGGATGAGCTGCCAGAAGAAGAAGGTGAAACTCTGATTGGGGCCATGGTGTTTTAAAATCTATGTTTTGACCTGCGTCTTGCCGTCTGGTTATACAGGACATTCAGTGACTTGTTGTCTATTGCTAAAGAAGAGAACGGCTTACTTGGATCTTTTCTCGCGGCATCAGAGAAGTTACATATGTTAGAGATATCGGATCATGTTAACAGCCATCTACTTGAATAATAGGGACTCTTTCCCTATTGGGATGCCGATCAAGTCAATCTAGACATCCCGAAAGTGACGATATGGATGCAGGATATCAGGAGATGCCTAAATTGGAGTCTCCGAAAGTACGTTACTCTGGATCATGCCTGTCTGCGCAAAGGGCATTTCAGGTTGGTTCTTTTCAACTTCTCACTTGTGCATAATCGAGCTTCAACTCACTGCAGCTTCTTCCCATTGATTACTGAGTTGAAGCTATGGAGAAGCCAAAGTTCGCCTTGATTACGGGTTGTGGTAAAGGTGGCATTGGTCATGCTCTTGCGAAGCAATTGAGAAAGAAAGGTCTTATCAGTTTTTTCTTTACTAGTTACTATGGCTAATACCATCAGGGTTTTACGTTTTTGCGACTCTTCTAGCCTTTGAAGACAAGCAACATCTAGAAGAAATTGGCGCCCAAGTAGTCATCTGTGATGTAACCAGCCAAGATGATGTCTCTGCGTTGAAAAAGACGGTCGAGGACGTTTCAAATGGTAGTCTCTCTGTACTCATTAATAATGCTGGAATCTGTGAGTCTTTCTTTACAACCCCGGAAGGAGCAATTTGTTGAGTGTTTTGTCTGTAGGTTATACCATGACAGCAGCAGATACTGAAGTCTCCGAAGTCGAGAAGATGTTTGGGGTGAATGTTTTCGGACCCATGCGTATGGTCCGAGAATTTCATCGATTCATTCTAGCCACAAAGGGTGTCATCGTAAACATAGGCTCCGTGGGTGGCATCGTACCATTTATCTACGGAGCCAGTTACAATGCCAGCAAAGCAGCACTTCACCATTATGGAAACACTCTGCGAGCTGAAATGAAGCCATTCGGCGTCCGGGTGGTCAATATCATATCTGGGGAAGTATCGACCAATATCTTACAAAATGACAAGAAGAAATTGCGGCAACTTCCAAAAGGTGCGCGCACTGCATCAGTTCTTGATCTGGGCTAACATAAATCCAGATTCGATTTTTTCGCCCCTCGCTGCGGATTTTGAAGCTCATATCTCTCGCACGCCCAGTGAGGCGCATTCCCGCGTAAAACTTGCAAAACATACTCTAACAACTAATAGATACCATAACCCCGGATGAATACGCCACTGCCGTAGTGAGGGAAATTTTGAAAAGGTCACCATCAGCATGGTTCTGGTACGGTGCACAGACCTTTACGGTCCGATGGTGTGATATGTTCCTCCCGCGCACCTTTTGGGACTGGCTTTTCGCTCGCATGTTCCATTTTGAAAAGATCCAAGCTTAAGGATAATGAGCACTCGGAGTCATAGTCCTTCCAAATTCGGACATCTCGGGGAGCTTAATTAGGAAATATATAGGCACATTTTCATAAATACACAAGTTTGATCGAGCTCTTTACAATACAGAAAAGCCATCATCTTTCTATTCTTTTTAACCTTATAAACCTCACTCAATCAAAACTTTCTCATAGCTGTTCAACATGGACATTCGAGGCTTTGCTCTTGTGACTGGGGCAGGGAGTGGAATTGGCAGAGATTGTGGGATGGCATACGCCATCGAGGGAGCTTCCGGCGGTGAGTGTGGATTTCTCCCAACAAAATTACTCTTTTGGTAATCTGGCACTTCCGAGACATCCTCAAACTCTACTCTTGACCAAATCTCGGGTTTCTCAAAGAAGTGATACTGACTCCGAACTCGGGACCGACAGTTGCATTCGCGGACATCAACGGACCTGATGCCCAGAAGGCCATGGAAGATAGTAAGCTACTTGCCACTAACCCCAATTATCAGGCACTCAGTATCACTGTCGATGTCTCTGATCCCTCAAGCGTTGAACGTATGGTCACGGATGTGGCGAATAAGTTTGGACGGATCGACTATAGTGTTCACAGTGCCGGCGTACGGTCCCTGCTTTCATTTCGTGTTTCCGATCTCAAACCCTTCTCTCTATTCGTGTCCCTTACTGACATTCTTTGGTTTCCTAAAGGTGGGGGTGCAAGATCCGCAAAGCGTCTCAAATGCCTCCCTATCGGAGTTCCAGAGATTCTTCGACGTCAACGTCAAGGGCACGCTCTTGTGTGTCCGAGCAGTCAGTCGGCAGATGCGCAAGCAGGCCCCCCAGATGCTACCTTCCCGCTCAAGTCTGCATGGCCGAGACTGCGGCCGGGGAGTCATAATAAATCTTGGCTCTAGTAACTCTTACGTTGCCACCCCCAACATTGTTCAGTATACTAGCTCGAAACATGCTGTGTTAGGTTTAACTCGCAATGCAGGTAAGTTAGCATAACTCGAATGGCCCTTACTATCGTGGAACTGATCACCAACTCTATGATAGCCTTGGACTTAGCCAAAGATGGTATTCGAGTCAATGCAATTTGTCCATCTTGGGTCGAAACACCGATGGTAGAGCGTGCTGTGGCCGGTGATCCTGATTTGGGTGACTTGATGAAAAGAGTCGTACCACTTGGTCGGATTGCAACGCAGGAAGAAATCTCGGACGTGTTGATGTTCATGAGTAGTCCCAGATCCAGTTACGTCACTGGGGCTGGTTGGATGGTAGATGGGGGGTCCACTTTGCAGCTGCAGACCTAAAATGGGCGACCCGGAGCTTCGGCCGAGTTAAAATGGAAATTCCCGTTCCAGGTCTGACTTTTTTTTACTAAATGGAAAAACATGGCAGTACAAGTATGATAAATTATACGTAATTAAGCTGGCATCTATCATTAAGATTTTCTTCTAACATATCAACCTCAAAGAAAAAGAACTACGTCCACTATTTCCAGCGACCAACTTGAGCATCATCTTATCATGGGTTCTATCGAAGCTCAAGAAAATCTGGACCATGGTCCCATCTCTAAATTCCCCGCCGATGACCTTCGAGCCTCTCAAAGATTCATAACTTCACACAACAAGGAGGGTAAAGGTGTTTTTATCACGACCGATGATGGAGATCATCACAAAATCATGGTGCGTGGTAAGGGTGTTGCCAACATCATTTACAGCACCCTCGGAAACCCCGTAGATTTGGCCAACGAAGTTGATGTTAAATATGCCAAAGAAAATGAGGTATATCTATTAATCCACTCGGGAATTTTGTCCTGGTCTCACTCAGCTGATCCCGAGATATAGCCGGGGCTTCACATTCCCAATGGTTCTGTTGTAAGGCTCATCGACTTTGCGCCCGGTGTCGAGAGTCCCATGCATCGCGCCATGTCTATAGACTACGGCATTGTTATTGAGGGGGAGTTTGAGATCACACTTGACAGCGGAGAGTCAAGGATCATGAAGCCGGGTGATATCTCAGTGCAGAGGGCCACGATGCACAAGTGGCGGAATTGCTCCAAGGAAAAATCTGGCCGCATGGTATTTGTCTTGTTAGACTGTCTGCCGTTTGAAGTTAATGGGAAACTTATTACGGAGGAACTTGGGGATTTGGCAGGGGAATATGCTCAGCATTAAACATTGGCCTGGATTTCCCCCGCCGTGCAGAATAGGGGCTCTAAGCGAGCCAATAGTGTTTCAATGGGACTTTATTCACCATACATATCCTATCAATCCTAGAACAAATCGCTGGCCTCAACATGCACGTCGTTCCTTTCATCTGCATGACTTCATTTACTCCCGAAAATGCCATGCCTTTGAAGAACTCGGAGATCCAAATCGAGACATGATTTTCGGCCTATCCTATTTGGTCGATTCCGAACTTTCGATCTCGGGTCACATTTTCTTGAGCTTCATGGCACCGCCTAGATGTATCGGGATTTTCAATTGGAAGATTCCGTCCCTCGCGGTTTAATGTGCGGTGATCTAAGTCACAGCGATTGCATTCAAAGGTAGCCAAAAATCAAAGTCTAAGTGTATCGAAGACTTCGAAGTCTTCTTTATTCCTCAACACGCGATTCTCTGATACTCGAGTACCGTTACCATGTCACCCCCATTGGACTTATCATCTGCGTTTGTATTTCCTGCGCTTCCGATACGATGGAGCGAAATTTTAAAGACAGGCATTTCCGTACTTTTCGGCATCCTGGTACTTCAAATTATCTACAATCGATATTTTCACCCCTTGCGAAATTTCCCCGGACCATTCTGGGGTAGTGTGACGGATTTCTACAAGCTATTTGTAGTTGCAAAAATGGATGCGCACACCCGGGGCGTCGAGATGCATAAAAAATATGGTGATTACTCCTTCTCTGGGTCCTCTACAACTTCTATAAATGCATTTCTTACGACTTCCGAAGCTTCACTTTATTTCAAACATAAGTATTGAGCTACTCACAATATAAGTAGGCACTATTGTGCGAGTAGCTCCCAATCTTCTTGCTTTCAGCCAGGCGTCGCTACTTCCAGAAGTATATCACCGTAGAGTAGACAAGACCGATTTCTACAGCACTGGTATTCTTGGTGAAACAGCGCCCCCTTTCCAGACCTTGAAGCATTCAGATCATGCTGCGAAACGAAAGCGCATAGCTTCATCGTTTTCTATGTCTAACCTGCGGCGTCTCGAGTCTGAAATGGACGAACACATCGGCGAGCTAATTTCAATTTTCCGTGAGAAATTCGCAAATACCGGGCGCCCAGTTGACTTTGCCTGTTATGCCCAGTACGTTAAAACTCGCCCTTGCCTGGGAGCCGAGATTCTCGGGAGCCTTCTTCGGGAGCTCAGCTCCTGAATAATCTGAAATCTTTGTCAAAACCCCATATTAATTTATCTACAGATGGTTTGTATATGATCTCGTTACTCATTTGGCTTTCGGGGCTCCTCTAGGCTTTGTTAGAGAGTCACGGGACATCGGCGGTCTCATTCAGCATTTTCACGATATGAGCCCCCTAGCAGGCTTTATTGCGGCGCTACCGTGGCTGGCAAATCCGCTTCTCAAGAACCCAATAGCGAAATACTTCTTCATTCCGCGACCTGGGGATTCAACTGGGACAGGTCAAATCATGAAGGTAGGTCATTCAAAAAAGCCTGTTGAAAATATGTTAATATTACAAAAGTTCCGTGACGACATGCTTCGTGATCGACTTAAAGATCGATCTGCAGACGGTTTTGACGACTTTCTTTCCAAGTAAAAATATCAAACTTCAATAAACCGAAATCTTAAGCTAACAAAGCCCTAGTTTGCTGAAGTCACGCAACGAGGATGGAAGTCTAATAACCATCGAAGAAGTCAAATCCGAATGCTTTGTGTTGATGGTCGCCGCGTCGGACACAACTTCTGCTTTTATCTGTCCATTTGTCAACTATGTGACTCAAAATCCTCATGTGTCCTCCAAACTAGTGGAAGAAATATCAGATTTTGAGCGAAAAGGATTATTAAGCGATCCAGTTGTCAAATACGACGAGACGAACCGAATGCCGTATTTCATGGCCTGTGTAAAGGAAACACTTCGATACTCTCCTTCAACGCCAATGATTATGCCGCGATATGTCTCAAAAGGAGGGACAACGCTTAATGGTACCTTCGTTCCGGAGAAAACGGAAATAGGGGCCAACCCTTATGTAGTCCATCGGGATACCACGATATATGGCGCTGATGCTCATATTTTTCGCCCAGAGCGTTGGTTGGAAAATGATGAAAAATCAAAGACGATGGATAAGTATCTGATGTCTTTCGGCTATGGAACTCGAGTGTGTCTGGGAAAGAATATCGCTCAGCTTGAAACTCAGAAGCTCTGTTGCCAAGTACGTCGAAGTTTCTCAGCCCTGTCGTGATGGAGTGATGGAGTGAGCTGCTAATGTGAACCCAGTTGTTCCGTGACTTTACGATTGATATCGTGGACCGAAACAACCCTTGGAGAGCAGCAAATTGGGCAATCATGATTTATTGGGACCAGTGGTTACGGATCAAAGAGCGTAGACACGAGAAACCTGAGATAATTTATACAAATGCTGTATAGGTCGGTTTACTTTACTCATTCTAAGATAGTAAGAATGCATTCCGGGTATATTTAGTCGAGGTCGCTTTACCAATGCGCAGGAAATCAGTAGATGTCCTCACTGGGAACCTAGCAACGCCTCTCAATATGTGCTCATGAGTGTATCATTTGAAGTGAGAAGTTTTCGAAATGTCTATCTCAATTCTCAGTGAATGTCACTAACTTGATTTCTCGATGAGCCATCGCCACGTCTCCCATTGTCAAAAGCCCCACCCTGCCACAGCGAGATGTTCAAAAGCTGATATTTTGTTACCAAAATGCGACTGCAATTAGACGGAGTTAGAATTGCATAGAATTGAGCAGCGACCTTATGTCGCTAGGACGGTATAGTGAATGATTATCGCAGAATTTCTCAAGTCCTAAGTACATGTAAAGAGTGAATTCATGAAAGCTGACGCGATCCGATTTGTTCCGAGCAGATTTACCTAGTAAATGATTGTAAAAATGATTCAAAAACAAAGATAGCTTATGTTTCCGGACTTAGGCCGTTGCTACTGGCGTAGAAGAAGGTGTCGGGACCAGAGGTTTGAGTTTGCTGCGCTGCTCAGTTCCCTGCATTTGGTCCCAATGCTCTGTTCCTTTGAAGTTGAAAGTCCGCTTTCCCATTGCCCTTCTTGCTACCCAATCCTTGCTTGTAATTTCTTCTTCGACCTCGTCAAAAGCCAGCGGTGGAATTGCATCGCTGCCATTAACTCTCTTTAGCAAAACATCATCTCGAGGGCGCGAAAAATAGACAAGGGAGTATCGCTGAGCAACTTTCTGCAGACCCATAGGAGGGTCGACCCGATGGACATTGGAACGCAGTAGGCCATTTGTGAACTTGACCAGAGCGTCTCCTAGATTGATTATGGCATGTCCAGCAAGAGGGCGGACCCATGGCCACTCATCCCACGGGTTATTCTGGCCAGGCTCAACCACTCTCAATCCTGACAGACGGTTGAAGAGTACAGTAATGCTGCCAAAGTCTGTGTGCTCTCCGACAGCGGTTTGTCGACCTTCATCTGGCTGTGGTGGGACTTTGAGAAAACGAACGTGATCTCCGGATTCGGCAGTGAGGTCATGCAGATCTGCAAGGGCGCCCCGAGGGAGATTGAGACCCCTCTCAAGAGCTCGCAGGATCGTCATTGCAATCCCGTGGCAGCTCTTGATGTACCCTTGGATCAAGGTACGGTTGTCAGTTATTAAAGGAGGATTTGGCCATTGGGTTCCTGTTTGCATGATATCATCCTTTCCAAGCTTTAAGTAATCAGCAAGTGGAGTTGTAGCGGAAAGGGAATCAACTTACATTCCAAGCTTCCATTTTGTCTTTGGTTCCCTCCCTGTCAATGATTGTTGCTCCCACTGCTTTATATCTATCGATACATCAGACACACTCATTTAATCTATATAACAATCTCACCCAAAGAATGATCCTTTAGTTGCATTATCGTATTTGTTTTTTTCCTCAAGAGGAAGGGCAAAAACCTCATCAGAAAGATGGAAGAGCTTTTGAACGACTTCTAAAAGCTTCTTTCCCTCCTCGCAACTATCAAGGTCTAAGTAGAAGAACCCATAGAACTTGCAGGCTTCAAGTAAGCTGCTTGATTCTTCATTGTCTTTCTCGTCGAGAAGCCTGGCCAGAGAAATCTTCTCAAGGCTCGCGAGTTTCAGTCCCTCAGGAAAAGGGGGCTCGTTATCAAAAGCGTGACGATCCATTAAAAGAAAAGGCTCGAGATGGCGGGGCTCTACTATCAAGCGATTCAGTTAGGATATTTGTTGCTCCCAGAAAATTTATCTCGTAGGCTGTAAGTGTTTGATGGGCACATTAACTCGTGCGGGCTTCCTCTCAGATAAAGTTGCATAGAGGTCATATTCACGTGCATGCCCTACCTAGCTGAAATACTTCCAAGTGTATCTGCATGAAGCATAAGATGCCTGCGAACATGCGCTGTGAAAGTTGAACCTTCCGTCGGGGTAGGCAGAAATGGAAAGTCCCGGGCCCGGTAGAAACACGGATCATTTCCGTGTTCCTGAATGACGCCCTGCATAACATCCTGGGCACAATCCCTGACAGCGCCGCCACCAATCCGGAGTTTCCTAGAATGAACGGCCGAGTATATATGCCCCTAGCTTAGACCTCAGTTAACTCCGGCTTAGCCCCGCCTATGACGAAACACTCCCCCACCTGTAACCCCTCCATATCAAACTGACCTGTCCGACCGTTTAGCTTACGCGCTCCTAATCCAGAGCACACTTCTGATAATCGATTTAGTACCATTACAACAAGAAAGTAGCAAACATGTCCATCACAATCGCTGGCAAGAAGGTAGGAGCAATTGGATTCGGGTTGATGGGTAAGTACAGCGATGCAGATGATTTTCGCCTCGTTACCCGGATAATTTCAATGACTCTTCATTTCACAGGTCTGACCTGGCGCGCAACGCCAACTCCATATGATGATGCTGTCAAAGTCATGAAAGCGGCTTTGGATAGAGGCGCGAACTTCTGGAACGCAGCTCAGTTCTATGGTCCACCAACAGCGAACTCGCTGCAACTCCTAAATCATTACTTCACAAAATATCCCGATGACAGCAAGAAGGTAGTTGTGAGCATGAAAGGGTGCTTTGGTGCAACAGGACCGGACTGTTCTCCCGAGGGGATAAAAAAGAGTATCGACAATTGTCTTGAAATTCTGGACGGGAAAGCGTTCATCGATGTTTTCGCGCCTGCACGCATCGATCCCAACGTTCCCGTCGAGAACACGATGCAGACTCTCGCCGGATATGTCAAAGATGGAAAGATTGGAGGCATTGGACTGAGTGAGTGCAATGCCGACACGATTCGACGTGCTCATGCCGTGCATCCGCTTTCGTCCGTGGAGGTCGAAATGTCGCTTTTTTCCACGGATCCCTTGAGCAATGGAATTACGAAGGCATGTGCGGAACTTAACATTCCACTTGTAGCATACTCTCCGCTGTCTCGAGGTTGGTTGACTGGGCAGATTCACAAACTCGATGACATCCCTGCCAATGATTCTCGTCGCAATTTCCCCCGTTTCCAACCAGATGTCTTCGACCTAAACCTAGAGCTAGTGAAGGAAATTGAGAAGCTTGCGAAAGCTAAGGGATATACTATGCCGCAAATTGCAATTGGATGGGTTCAAGCGCAAGGAAAGCAGCCTGGAAATCCTGCGATCATTCCAATTCCAGGTGCAACGACTATTCCTCGTGTGGAAGAGAATTTGACGCCTGTAGCTTTAAGCGCACAGGATCTTGAAGAGATTTCTCAATTGCTCAGCAAGATCTCTGTACATGGAGATAGGTATGGAGGAGTTTACAAAAGGTTTATGAACTTGTGATTTGTATCCTAGTTTTCAATGCAGTCCACTAGCACGGCGATAAAATAGGAATTTTCGTTCAAGTATCGCCAAGATAGTCTTTGAAGGCACGTGTGACCGAATGATTAAAGCGAATCATAAGTATCAAATGATGATACTCTTGAAACATTAAGTGGCAACTGGATACAGTATAGGTTATCTAGCTCGAGGAGCCAATTACCACTTAGTTTGCCGTTTTCTAATCTTGGGATGTTACGCAGCAGAGTGATTTTAGTTATCTCACACCCAAATTTAGTCAGAAAAGGGTATTAACTACATTATTATCCTCATTAAGGGTAATCTCACAGCGGTGTTGCGTTCGTGAATTAAAAGATGGCACAATCATTTGTGAATTGTCTCTGCTCTGTGATGTAGCTTTTCCTATACAAAGTTTATGTATGTAGACTTTGCATTGCAATATTCGAGGAGCCCAGCAAGTCTGAATTCTGTGCCAAGGCCACTCTCTTTATGTCCTCCAAAGGACCCTTGGAATGTTGGCTTTTGAACGCTGTTAATGTAAACACTGCCCACGTCGAGCTCAGCTCCGATATTGCGAGCTCTTGTGATGTCCTTTGACCAGACACAAGCACTGAGCCCAAACTTCGTATCGTTCGCCCGTGCTATTACATCATCTTCATCTTTCCATGGTTGAACGGGCAAGATGGGTCCCTATCATTGTTCAGTACGAAGTTGAAAGCTGGTTTAACATACTTACGAATTGCTCTTCGGTGATTAAGCGGGAATCGTTGGGAGGATTGTCAATGATCATGGGCTTTATGAAAAGCCCATTTGTTGGTTCAATCTCACCAGATCCCACAGCGAATTTGTATCCGCATTTCTCCGCCTCGTGAACAAATGTCTTGACTCGCTCAAACTGCATCGCATTTTGTAGTGGGCCAATCATCACACTAGGCTCATCACCTCCAACCTTCAGATTACCCACGGCATGATGCAGTGCCTTCATCATTTCAGGGTATATGTCTTGATGAACAAAAAGTCGTTTGGTAGAGGCGCAAACTTGGCCAGTATTGATGAACACTCCAAGGGCCACCTCTTTGGCTACTGACTCAATGTCAACGTCAGGGCAGATTATACTTGCGTCATTGCCTCCGAGCTCCAAGGTCACCCGCTTGACAGTCTTTGCACATGCTGCCATGACCTTCTTGCCAACAGCACATGAGCCGGTGAAGGAGACTTTATGGACGCCATTGTGCTCGGTCAACCAGGGTCCCACCGTCTCTTCTAGACCCCCGCCCAGGCATTGTACTACGCCTTTTGGAAAATGGTTTTGTGCGATTTCCACCAACTTCAAGAGAGAATATGGTGCGTGCGGCGATGGCTTCAGAATGATGCAGTTTCCGGCTTGGAGCGCGGGACCGAGTTTGTTCATTGGGAGGGCACAGGGGAAGTTCCATGGACAGATGGCTGCTACCACACCGATGGGCTCATGCGTTGTTTGAACCACTTTTGAGGTTGCCTCATCGAGGACCGTTTCCGATGGTTTGTGGAGCTCTGCGAAGTGGAGAATGGTGTCAACAGCGATGCTGATTTCACCCTCAGCTAGGAAACGTGGCTTGCCAGTCTCTAGTATCAGAAGATCTGCGAGTTCAGCCGAGAGTCCTTTAACGTGTGCTGCATATTCCTTTAAGAGTTGGCTTCGATATTCCCACGTTGTTTTCTTCCATGAACCAAAAGCAATGTTTGCAACGGATACGGCTGTGTCGACATCTTCTTGGGTGGCCACAGGGACATCCCACAACCTTTTGCTGGTCGTGGGATTGAAGCCGGAATGAATAAACTCGCTAGAACGAAACTCGCCGTCCACGATATTGTGAAAGTTTTCAAATGAGATTTGAAGTTTAGCCTCTCTACTGGGTTGAAGAAGGGGCGACATCATAAAATCAGCCTTGCGGATTGATTGCAGGCTCGACTCGTCGACGGAGCAAAGAAATAGCAAGAAAAAGAAAAGGCGGAAGTTTTACCTGGACTCCTGTTTTCGATCCTTCAACTAATACGCAATTGCTGTGTCCCATGCCGGTTCCGAGGTTCCATCTACACCATGCTAATGATCGGCCTCCAGTAGTCCCCCGGCAATGTCTGTTAAAGATCTACTCTAATGGCGACATTCGGGTTTAACTAGATCTGACCAAACCGCATCTTAAATGTGGAAAGTCCGAATGTTGAATGTCAGATTGGGAAGATGCCTGCCACGGGTCAGCGCCTGCCAGACCGGATACGGAAGGCCGAAAACATGCAGTGCTAATCCTTGGTGACCATGGATCAAACATTTCTACCGAGAAATTCAAAAAGGTCCCAATATGGGCAGATAGCGTATCTTTTACCGCCTTCAATGCCGCGAAGTCTCATTGGAAGCGTGCTGCCAACTACAATCCCGAGACAGCCGTGCCTTGGATTACCAAATTTTCGAATTGTCAAAGGGCTTCATCACCTTTTTCATGTTCGTGATGGAATCGACGGGCGCTCTGGCTGCCGCTTGCACGAATCCTAAGCTGTCTCATATTTAAACTGCAAGTCCGAGCTCTCTCGAGGACCGAGGACCGAGCTCTGGTAGACTTTTGCATCCTTTCCAAAATCGAAATCTCATCGTTCTTATTGACTTGCCGTAAAGCTTTCCTCCCAAAATCTCAGCAGAACACTTTTATCTCTGTGTAATCAAGGGGAGTTATTCCAAAGACCATCTCATAGTCACCACGTATGGCTTTTAACTTGTTAGCTGTGTCTCAGTGCATGTCGCTAATTGTGCCGTCGCATTGGACCTTGGTATAACTTAAGGTGTGATGATACCAGCACACAGCATTGGTGGTGCTGCTGCCGCGGCATCTACTTTCCTAAAGGTGATTTGATCATGTCAGTTATAGCTCAAATAAGAACTAAAATTTGAACCCACGTACCTTCAGGCAATTTGCAGGTGCAATACTATGTAGACGTGCCGCAAAGTGGAATTTCCGGTGGCCAAATGACCGAGGCTCCCGGCATCTTCTACAAGCCTTCCGCACGTTCGAAGCAGGTAGTGAATATACCAAACCCCCTTCTTTTATTTTTATATTTTTTTTAGTTTTATTTTTTACCCCACCAAGGGGCCTCCAATTCATTGCTAAGGCTATGGAGCAATGCCAACATCTAGATAAACATCAATTGAGGTTGCAGCAAGGTGGGTAGCGGAGCGGCGTTATGTTCACTTAGGTAGTAGATCCTTTAAGGTCTAGTCTGAGGCTCCTACGCAACCTCGAAGTTGGTCAGAAGATGGTTTAGCTACTGTTTAAAGAATTAGGGGGCTGATAATCTTAATAGGGCTTCACCGAGATCAAGTTTTGACTCTGGGGGCTCAATGATTTTGTTTTTAATAGAAATTGTACGGGCCACGAATGGTCTGCTAACATAACTGATCGAAACTCGTAATATGACGGAGTGCAATTTGGCACGTTTACCAATGACAGTAATTTATTGATGCTCGTCGGGGTTGATTTTGCTGAAAACACTAAGTACAGTGAAAAACGAAAATACGCTTGCAAAAGACAAAACAATTGATTCAGAGCTCTGCTCGGGGTACCTAAATCGGACACGGCGCATGATCCGCGCCCGAAGCCAGCTTATTCCCCTATGGACGATCCGGCCCGAAACACTGGTAATGAGTTAGCGACACTGTAGAAACTATTCCTGGGCGGGGCATTACCATGGTAGATTTAAATTCCGTGCAAGAACCTACGTCCAAATTCGCAAGTATCATCTGATGCGATTCGCTACAGCCCGGAGTTTCGCCCCGATTCCTTCCAAGATCCTCCTGTGTCCATCCCATGAATGGCCATTCCTGTTTACAGCGCTCAGCATGCGTTGCAGCAGTCGATCCACAAAATTCATGCGAGACATCAACAGGACTCTGATGACTTTGACTTCGTCATCGCTATCGATTTTTAACTCTGCTGGGTTCTTGTCAACGTAGCCGTTGGTCCTAACGCTACTAATGCTTGCCACGTTGTCATTGCCGAGCCGCAGGCTCATACCGGACATTATCCTGGGGCTCCCTTCCGGAGATGTGATCAAGTGAGTTGACGTGGCTAGCCCTCTCGGTGTGCGGCGGGTGAGGTAAAGGCTGATCACATTCTCGAATTGGAAAATCAGCTTTTCGCAGACGGAGGCGACGAGAGTGACCAAAGAGGAACTATTCGAACATGAAGGGCAGTCCATCATACTCATACCGTGTGCAGCGGCAATTTTGAGAAAGTAGAGTGCTTCATTGATGGACCCGAAAGCTTCAGAGTTCTTTGCATAAGAGCTGAGCATCAGTTTTTCGTAAATCTCAAGGGCAATCGGTGTACAACGGCACGGATGATTTCCTGAAATAGGATGAGCTTCCATATTCATCATAGTGATGGCCTCCGAAATATTCGTGGTGGAGTGTTGATCGTTGGCACCCTCCACCGCTTGTGACAATGCGGGTGGGACGGAAAAAGGCTCAGATAGGAAACTGGGCAGCTGTTCCGACATGTTGGAATCAAACATGTTATTAATTTGGGGACCTGACCGACTTCAATTTTACTTCGATCTGGGGTGGTATGAGAGAGCAAACTAACATGGCCATAAGTCTCTGTCATAGTTAAATGCGAGATTCTCGTCTCGCCAAATTCCACTCCCAGTACCTGGTGGCATTTGATCCAGACTTCCAAATTCATCAAATTGCGACAACTCATAATCCGTAGGAAATAGAGGAGTGGTCAGATCCATACTAAAGTCAGGATAAGGGCCTGTTTCCATTCGACCCGTTGCTGAGCCTGCTGTGCCGGGGCTCGGTTCTGGCTCGGTCGATTCATCGACATCCGCGTCCATGTTATTCTTTTCTACACGGTCCTTATTACGGTCTGCATCCTGCATCGTGGATCTTTTCTCTTTTGAAAGCCGTCTGTCTCGTGCTCGATGGCCCGTATACTGGCATTCCAAATCTTTAGTTAAGCACCTCTGGCAGCCTTCTCGCTCACCAGTGCATTTGAGCTGTGGATGTAAACGGTTAATTCAGTAGGGACTTTTTTTTATACGACCAGATCGAGTTGCCGGATTGTTTAGAAAAGAACAATAAATATATACCTTTTTGACTCGGCATGCAACACATGCAAGCCTTGAAGGCTGTGGTTCGCGACTACTCTTGAATGGCGGGCTCGTGGCTTCTATTGTATATGACTCGTCGCTTGAGTTATTAGACTTCAGTGTTCCGAACATGATGAAGACGAAAGTCCAGCACTTCCTAGGCACCCTTACGAACAGAATGACTTAAAAAACTCTAAATCCCAAGGGTAAAAATGGACCCGAGGCGTGGGGGATGTATAGTATATAATCCTGACCCCTTGAATCTCGCTCTGTCGCGTCACCCCGCATTATCTCCAGCACGTTTCCTGTCTTCCGCCTCTCTGCAGCAGCCACCCGTCCGCCTCCCGTCTGCGGGCCATACCCTGCGATCTCTGCAGATCTCGCACGATAGAAGTAACTGTCGGTCTAGGGAGCGACAAATTCTATGGACCTATCTTCAGGGGTGCGGCGGGGATATCAGAACTCCGTCGATCCTGCGGAAATATTTCCAAGGGTGCAGCGGGGATACCAGAGCCCCTGTAGAACTGAATATGTACGAGGAGACCAACAGGAAGGTGTCCTTCACATACCAATAATAATACCTTTCGGAAGCATATTTCCGTTAACAATACTTCTAACAAGTATCGCCGGAACTTCCGGGGGCAGAAAGCACAATGTATTAAGAAGTGTAAAACGTGTGTCAAATTCGATGAAACTCGCGCCCTCGCCGTCTTGCAGGTGATCTGGCAGTTCGAATATCCCAGAGGAGCCCACCAAAATTCGGTTTCGGTATCGTTCCGCATTTTAAGGAACTCAAGAAAGGCTTCTGAATTGGACGTCAGCGCTTGGGCAAGGGTTTCTGCACGAACTCGGACCCAATCGGAACACCTGGGAATGAATCACGGGATGGGAAAACAAGCTCACTGGCTAAGGAACTTGGCATTGCTTAAACCAAAAAACGATCTACAAAGCTCCTAAGCATCCTTGCACAACGGCAAGGGGTCTGAACAACCTTGAAAGGTATCCCCCCAGCCGATATTGGCTTGACTCGCCTGAGCCTCCAGCGGCGACGCCACACAAACTCGGGTTAAATCCTCCCGACCCGCTCTTGCGCAGGATGTGGTAAGTTGGGCGAGCATATATGTGCTCACTTGTGCTATCTGGATATCTTCTGCTTACATGGCTAGTGTGATATCTCAAAAAGAAACTGTCCACCGATTGGTAAATCTTGGATATTTACTCTCAAAGTCGGCCGCGATAAGGCATTTGAAAGGCAACGAAGGTCCTGAAGGATTTTTCTGAAAACATTTATGGAGCGCACTATACTTATTGTAGTATAATCCCCGCCTCTCGTTCTCCTAACCCGCGCCGCAGGGTAGCAGACATTTGATTTTCATCCCAGTTCACACAAAATCAAATTATATCATATTTTACTGAATAGGAAATTCCGAGTAGGATTTCTGCTTAGAAAGCTAGCGCTGGCGATTTCAATTTTCTAAATTTAGCATCGGCCAACCTCGGGCCCCTTGTTAAGTGAGCTCCGTCGGTTTCGACGTCGATATATGTATTGTCTCTCAGTATATAGATTGGAGAATAAGTCAAACTGTAACATTCGGTTAGAGCACGGTTTTCACTCGGTTGCCGGGTTAGAGAAATACACTTCTGAGCCTCTCTTCAAAACTCACTAGCTTAAAAACATATTATTCATTCGTTCCATCCTGCAGCTGCAAGATTTCAAAGTGCTGTCAATGGCCACGTTAAAGTTCCTCCGTCCATTACTGAGCCCCGCCAAGCTGCATAAAAGCGGTGTGGTGACCGACAGCGAGGCCGAACTCGGATCTCTTCGACAACGCAATTCGAACAATGCGTACGAGCCAAGATGGGAAGTCAAGTTCGTCCCTGACGATCTAGAAAATCCTAAGAACTGGTCACTATCATACCGTATCTTTGCTACCGTTGCATTTGCATTCACAACGTGGGCGACCCTCCTGTTCTCGACATGCTATACGAGTGGCATTCCAGGAATGATGGCAGATTTCGATATTTACAACGAGACTCTGATGTCACTGGGCCTTTCTATCTATTTGGTTGGCATGGGAATTGGGAGTCTGGTGTTGGCTCCTTTGAGTGAGACCTTCGGAAGACGACCTGTGTACTTGGTCAGCCTGACAGTATTTCTGGCATTCATTCCGCTATGTGCTACTTCAAAGAGCTTCACACAATTGATCATATGCAGATTCTTGGCGTAAGCCCCCCAAACTTGCTGTTGCAGGTGTTCTTTAGAAAGAAGGCTGACTGTTGATATGGTTCCACTTCAGATCTCTCGTAGGTACGGTCGTAGTAGCCACTGGACCTGGATCAATTGTCGATATCATGGAGCCAAGTCATCTCAGGCTGGCTATCTCTGCCTATTGCATTGGTCCAATGTTGGGACCTGTGGCTGGACCCATCATTGTGAGTTGTCCCACCGGCATGAAAATCTCACTCCGAGAAGCCAAATTAACCTTTACACATCTAGGGTGGCTTCACCTTCGAGCGATGGGGATGGAGAGCGCTTGACTGGCTGGCTTTGATCCTATCTGGAGTAGGTGCAATAGCTATCTTCTTGATTCCTGAAACTCATGCCCCTATCATTTTACGAAAACGGGCGACCAATCAACGTGATCAGACCCAGGACCGACGCTGGTGGTCTCAATATGACAACAAAACACGACCTTCAGAGGTGTTGAAGAAAGCAATATTTCGTCCATTTATATTGGCCTTCACAGAGCCAGTGTTATGGTTCTGGAATTTTTACATCTCCACGGTCTATGCAGTTCTCTATCTTTGCTTCGTTGCTTACCCTTTTATCTATGTCGGTGAAAGGAATTGGTCAGTAGGCATTTCTGGACTTGCCTTCACCGGTGTTTTCATTGGAACTGTTTTGGCCACTGCTTGCGAGCCTCTGTTCATGAGAATCATAAATTCCCAACCTAAAGATCCGCAAACGGGAAAACTAGCCCCAGAGGCTTCCCTCACAGTCGTTTGTCTTGCCGCAATCTTGGCACCAGTAGGGCAACTGATATTTGCTTTGACGTCTATGCCAATATCCATTCACTGGTCGAGAGGTATTATTGCTGGCGTGCCATTTGGATTTGGCAACACTGTCATCTTTATATATGGCATGCACTACATCGGCGGGGCCTATGGTAATTACGCCAGCTCTGCTCTAGCTGGAAATGCCTTCTGCCGCTTTGTTCTTGGGGCGGTTCTGGTCTTGGTAGGCAATGACATGTATGCAACCTTGACAGCTCGAACTGCTGGGATTATTTTGGCTGCAATAGAATTTGCACTTGTTCCAATTCCATTCGTATTCTATCGATGGGGTGGGAAGATTCGCATGAATAGTCAGGTTGTGCAACAGATGAATAGAGAAATATAGAAGAATCACCCTTAAGGGGTGGAGTCTGAGTCATTTCACCTCCTAGTTTGTGTTCACCTCGTACAAAAAGCATCTGCGAAAACGAACGCTTTCAAAAACTGCACATTTAAATAACCTCATGGGAGATACAAAGCTCTCACAATCGCGAAGCGGTTGTACTTGAGTTCTCGTCCTGATTTAATCTCACAACGCCCTAGAGATAAATCAGCCAAGTGCATTTAGATTTTCGGTAGGGCCACTTACTTCCTGGTAACATGTTGCGATGAGCTTCCCGTTCGGGGCGTAAATCTTCTGCAGTACAACACCTCGCTCGTGGCCCGACCAAGGGCTTTCGACCTCAGATAGCAGCCAGTCGTCTGCTCGAAATCCTTGTGTTTCATGGAAATGAATAGCATGGCTCAAGCTGACCATCATACTCACATCTCCAGGACCAGTCGGCGTAAAGTTCGAGGATTCACCCCTATTCTTACGCCATGAGCATCGCAAACCGTGGATCATGGCAATCGCTTCAATCAGAATATTATCTGACATATAGGCGATAGCTGCGGAATGATGATCGCTATTACTGACGTCGGAGATCGGCCCACGAGCTTTTAACCACCAACGGGCTTTACGCCGAGAAACATCCTTGTCCTGTGTAACATCGAGCGGCACCAAATGCATGGGATCGAGACTTGACATCTGGTCTTCGATTCGTGGCGCTCTTAGGTCCTGCGGCATCTGTGCCGCATGCGTGACAACAGATTTCCCGGAACGCTCCTCTCGTTTAGCAAAAGAGGCAGTTGTGGTGAAGATGCACCTGTCATCTTGCAGCGCCCGCACGGCACGAGAAGCAAATGACTTCCCGTCCCTGAGGCGCTCCACTTCATAGATGACATCTTTTTTTGCATTGCCCGAAACGAGGAAATGGCAATGCATGCTATGAATTGTAAATTCGGGCCCGATAGTGCTTTTGGCTGCTGATAGGCACTGCGCGATGAGGCATCCTCCGAAAAGACCACGGGATCCCGGGGGCTGCCATAGAGGATTTGCATTTTTGAAAGTATCCTAGTCGTAGAGTCAGTTTAATATCATGCATGTATGTAGTAACCGTACAAATTGCTTTCCTGGGACACGGGTGACGCCGAGCCCGTCTTCCGTGAGGGGCTGCCGTTGCTGCTGAAACCCCGCCATCGCTGGGAATGTGGGGTAAACAATTTCTCAGTGGAAACCTCACGGACTATATTCCCTACTTGACATGGAATATCTTAGGGGCTCCCGAATCGGGGACTCCGAGATGCAGCTGTAATTTTGTCACGCGACTGGACTGACCAAGAAGTGTACGAGGTGACCAATAATTGCAGCCCGAGCCTCTACCGGCATCGAGTACCTAAACTAGGGCCGCGGGCGCGAGGCTCGGGCAGTTCAACCCTAACTTTGACTGCTGAGACCCACTGGAAATCGCGGGAATAGGCCAGGGGACAACATCATTAAGTTTAGCAACAGCGATACTGTGGATGGCCCTGGATACGGTGGGTCTCAGTGCTGGTGGTGGGTTAATACTCTCCACGCACTTGTGCATCATGGTGGGGAGGTTCTCTTTCGGCGCACTGGTCGCTATACGTTTAGCGCAATGTCGCTAGAAATCCAGGCAGTCCAGCCCCGCCGTGCAGCCCCTAAAGTCGCCAATTTGCAGGCCTTGATCGGTTACGAGCCTAATCGTTTAAGTCTGTGCTTTCAGGGCATTTTCAGCGTTTACCGAAACCTGCCCCAGGCTCCTGAAATTCAAAAATTATTATTATTATAAATAATATTAAATAATAACAAAAAGAGAATCTTATTTAATTTATAAATATAAAAAATATTATATAAAATTATTTCTTATTACTAAAAATTCAAAATTTTCATTATTCTCATTTTTAGTTTTGGTGCGAAATGCCCTGAAAGCACAGACTTAAACGATTAGGCTCGTTACGAGCCTGGTATGGATGGTCCGTGTTTTCAGGGCCTCTTTAGCGAATTCACCCACTAAAACTTTCAAAATAACCTCAAAAATGGCACCTATCACCCCTAAACTCGATTTTAAATATTTCCCAAGCTTCGAGATCTTTACCAAATATAAAAAAATAATATATCAATTTTATAAAATATTTATAAAAAAATTTATAATATATTACAAATTCTCTAAATCGATCATTTTTAAAATTATTATATATAACAAATCTAAATATTTTTAGTACAAAAAAAAATCTATAAATATCCTTCCAAATTCTAAAATTATTAAAATTATTAAATATTTGTTAGATTTTTGAAATATTCGAATATTTGATTAGATATATTTCTGAAATAAATTAAATCTGATTTATAACTTTTAAATATTTGCAATCTATTATAAATAAAAAAATTATTTTCGATATATTATATATCAAAAATCTTATTTTATAATAATCCAAATCCTAGTCCGATTTTTTTAAATAATTATATATATATTTTAATATAAAAATTAATTGAAGATTCTTTGGTCAAACAAGATTATATTTCTAATAAAAAATAAAATTATAAAATAAAAAATTATTAGGAAAATAAAAAAATATTATTATTTAGATTATATTTAATATTAATTTTATAAAAAAAATATAAAATCAATTAATATTTGGGGAGCTATAAATTATAGTTATAAAAACCTTTTTATATTTATTAAAAATATTAGGAAAAAAATATATTCAAATAAATAAATAATTTAGCTTAAATCTTAAAATATCTATAATCAATTTTAAAAACATTTGTAACTATTATATATATTCTCTAGCCCTTTATAGAATTATTATTTATAGAAAATGATAATATTATATATAGTTATAAAACTATTTATAATTGTTATATATAATAATATATAAAATATAGAATTATTTTGATATTATATTTTTTTATAAATTTTGATATAAATCTTATTGAAAAATACTAAAAAAAAATCAAATAAATATTATATAAACGCCAAAAATAATCTATTATAATAGCCGAAATATAAAAAATAATATTGGAAGAATAGATTAAAATATTATAAAAATAGATAAATAAATTAATATTAAAATAGGAATATTAGGTAGAAATATTAATACAATATTATGGGTGGTCAATTCCTAATTAAAATCTATTAAAATATATGCAATTGATGGTTTTGTTGGCCTGACAGCCTGAAAACACGGACCATCCATACCAGGCTCGTTACTCGTTAGGTTTGTGCAGGAAAGTGGGGTGAACAAAAATTCGAAATCGTTGTGTACACTATTGCGGATTCAACACGACAAATCATTCAGCTTGGAATACATTTCCCCAGAGATGAAATTCAATTCGACACTAAGACCTTGCTTCACAATGATGGAAAAATTATGAAATGAAATTTTGTGTGTTGCTTGGAGTCTGAAGAAGAGAAGGTATTGAGAATCCAAGATTCAGAAAAAAGAATTATTGCGGGTCTTGGAACTTGATTAAAAAATGGAAAACTTACTAAGAGCTGAAAGCAAAGAATCTTTCGGAATGCTCATTGTAGCCAGCAGGTCATAAGTTTGTTGCGTCCTCCTGATCCGCATGATGCATCTGCGTGAAGTTTGAGTTGTGAAAGAAATTGCTTGAGTACTACGGATACCATTTCAGAGATATAAATGATAAGGAGGACGAAGGACTTGTAGCAAGCTTGCAGGAATTCGAGGCAAGAATTTCCGAATGTTGCTTTGAGAGCTCATATTCCACGCAAAAGTAAAAGAATTTTGTACTTCTTATGCATCTTGCACAGATCCGAATTTCCCCCAAGCCCCGTTCCTTTCTACTCAACATCAGTTATTGGCCCTTTTCTCATAGGGTTCTCGCGTGTCCATCCCCGCATATACTTTTCGGCCTGGCTTGTGGCGTGTACGCCACCCTTTTCATAGTCCTTCCCAAATATTGTCACTCTCTCTCTTCGGCTGATAGCTCTTCAATTTCAAGTCCTCTAGGATTCTCGAAATTGATGTAATCTATCGATACTCTATGCAACATGTCAAGGCCTTCCGCCCACATACCGCTTAGTAGATATATCTTGTGCAGCGTCAAGCACCTCAAGGAGCTACCAAAGCGGTCAACAAACCGTTCCAGCTCTTTCAGATGTAGAGCGAGCGATTCTAAGCGAACATCTTCTAGATGAGGCCATTGGCGTAGATCGATGATAGAATATAAACTGAAGGAAGGTGGACTTGACTCATCCCTAAGAAAATTGAAGTCCAATCTCATTGTCTCAATACTGTCGGTATCCAGGACTGCGGTCAGGAATTCGCCTAGACTCACGATCTCACCGCGCTCACGACGACTCTGGAAACTGGTCCCTTTTCTAGACAGCATGCGAAAGTCAAATTCTTTCAAAGTCTTTACCAGAGCCTTGATTGATTTGCGATCTTCTTCATTGGGGCCCAGCATGGTGCAATCCTCGGGGGGCGTAACATCGACTTCCAGCCCTGTGAGTAACGCCCCAGCTTTGTGAAACGCTAAAGGTAACTGACAAATCAGTTCCACCGGGGGCTGGGCCAGGTCGTGCAGTCTGGCATCCTCCCATTCTGTCGGAATGAGAGTCGCTTTGATTACAGCTTCATCATCCACAGTCTGCTCAAAGAGGTATGGCGTCCGCTTCCGCAGCATTGGATTGCGGTCTTGTATTTCGAGTCTCGTGACGGTCGGCATTCTCGCAACAGCGGCAGTGATCGTGTCAAGAAAGGTTCCTTCTCGCAGTAATTTCTCTTGGTCCTCCAATTTCCTCTGATATTCATTGTGAGCTCGTACTAGAAGCTCAAGACAGCCTCTGTCTTCTTCGGATTCAGGTTCTTCTTGCCAAGCATAACCCTCCCATGACTTACGGACTGCTTTCATTCTTCTAACTGCTTCCAACGCTTCTTCTTTGGGCTTCTTGAAAACGTCGGATTTTGATCTGGCCATCTGTATCAAGTACTGGAACCCCTGATCCCGCAATTTTTCGGCGTTGTATGAAACGAAATGCTGTATGTCTTCCGCCAAGCAATAGTCATAGAAGCGCGTGTAGACCCGGATGGTCTGCACACCTTTACTGATAACAGGGTGACGAGATATCTGTTCGAGGCGGGAAAGGGATGATGGATCAATCTCAAGATCCAGGAAGTGAACTAGGAGGTGAGAGCTGGTGTCACGAAATCATCGACAAGTGAGCCTAAGGTTCTTTATATCTCGCGTAGACCCATGGAAGCCCAGCAATAGCACTCGAATTCTTGTGGGTCTTTGACATAACGGAATATTTTTATAAGTAGCTCATCTGGAAGGTCCAGGACACTCAGATGCCGAAGTCCTGGCCGGGCACATGTGTTGAAGGCCGTTCGAATTTGGCTCCGCCAGGCGTCCAAATTATCCTTGAAATCTTCCAACAGCTTAACCTGTTCGTCTAGGAACTCTTCCGAAAGTGGGGGGTTGCTTTTTTCCATCATGCCGTTATTGAGCAATCTGAATTGAAACTCAACTCGCCAGAGATAGTGGTCGCGAATCTGCTACCGAGTGACTTGATCCATTAACTCGACCTCTTTCAACTGGTGATACAGGCCGGCAAGATCGAAGCCGTGGTTGATACCGATATGTTCTTCGTTTGACGCCATTCTCCGACGTTGGCGTCGGTTGTTCTTGTTCGTGAGTCGGTGGGTTGGGGTTGGGTTGACGGTCTATGCTAGGCAGATGCAGATGTCGATTTAAGCTTCGCTTAGCTTGCAGGTATTTAGTCATTCTGCGGATACCAAAGGGAAGGACTATCTGAATAAATGAAAAGGGAGGCAGGCGTCCCTTTCAGCAGCTTAAGATATTGATCTCAATTCTACGGCTCTTGATATTGTACTCAATAATTATAGCTTTTGAGAAGTGGGAGTCTTCCGGGTGGGTGTAGTAAAGAGGGGTTAAGCAAACGCCAACGCGGGGGTGTGGTTGTAAAGATGCACCGCAGCAATCACGTTTTCACGTATCAAGACGCGGTTGCTCTTTCAACCAACACCAGGGCAACCTCGCGACTTCCCAGAACCATTGTCGAGACTCATTGCAGAGTCATCATCCGAGCCAATTCCTTCCGTGCATCATCCTCCAAACTTGGTCCAGAAAACAGGAGCACCCACGATATTGCTCGCGATCGGTCTCTACCAGAGTCAACTGAGGGGCCAGTCACTACAAACACAGAGGTAAGTCATATTTTGCGTTCTTTTTAGCTTGTGGGTTGAGCTTCAAGGAGTTTGGGATTCGGTGCTATGTATCGCAATAGGGGACATTTGTCTCATCGTTCCCTGGTTCAAAGAGCTCTGTCCTACGTATAATTCACAGTCTTTACTAACCTGCATTCTCCCAGGCCACCCTACAGTATCAACCGCAACCCCGCCAATTGATCCCCAATTCCTCCAAACTTCACCTCGAAAATGTCTGACGCCGGCAGCCCTCCACGAGAACAGAAGCCGGAGTCCTTACAAATCAAAGTGCGGGAGCAAGACGGTCAAGAGATGGAATTCAAGATCAAGATGAAGACACAGATGAAGAAAGTCATCGACGCCTATTGTAAAGCGCATAGTGTAGACCCCGCCTACCGTCGATTTACGCTGGAGGGCCATCGGATTCAGAATGACGATACACCGGCGAGTTTGGACATGGAGGATGGAGATGTGATTGATGTATTCTTGGAGCAGCAGGGAGGGGCGCTCGTATGTTGATTAATTTGCGCGGGTGGCACTGGAGGTAATGGGATGGGTATGAAAAGTATTGGCGTTGGTGGGTAAACTTTTAATGGGGCGTGAATTTCTAATTATGGTCCGCGCATTTCGTCCACATAATTAGACGTTGTAATGGCTTGTCAAAATAGGGACACATGCAAGCAATTCTGTCTAGATACTCTTCGACCTGTGTCTCTTAGCCTCTCCGTCATTGCACACAAGCAATTTGTTCATTTTCAATCTTTTTGAGACTAGCCTAAGCAATATTTAGACAAGTGTTTAGTACTGAAGGCTGAGATAAGTCCCCCTCTGAGTCTCTTGGGGCCGCTGTCAGACAAATAGTAGACATATCTACTTGTTATCTCACTCGTGTCCCAGATTCTCCCTATTCTGAGTTTTTGAGCAATTGCTATTTATTGATATTTAATTCATTTCTTGAGCCAAGTCTCATCAATGCCTCAATTATCCTGAATCATCGGTGACTTGCAGTATCCAATTTCAATCTATACATACTTATAGAAAGTAACCTCCTTCATATGCGGTCTATTGATCGGCGAGTCCTCACGTGTCATCCTAGACTGCGTATGCACAGAACAACGCGATGGATCGGCCAGTGTTCTAGCGCCAAAGTACCCCATATCCGCGGCAAATAACTCACAATTTATGTACCGACTGAAGGTTTCCTACAGCGATTAGTAGAAATTATTTAGGGATCTCGCCACAGCTAACGTATCCGTTATCCAGAATATGATCATGCCTCAATCCTTCCCACGACCAAGCGGGAGCCAAAACCTTCCTTAGCAAGAGCAAGCCTTACCTCATCACGTCAAGTACAGAAGTAGCTAAATTTGCCATGCGTTTACTGAATGATATAAAGGTGTGCCAAGCCATCCCGATGCAGGGACCCGCGCCCTTTTTCTTTCTTTCCGTGGCTGCACCACGTTCGGCGAGATGAGGAATCCATTCGCTTCCGACACGAGGCTTTCGCCTACCTCCTCCAATAATTTTGTTGGAAATCTGGATGGCGAGCATGGTAGTATCACAGAGCCCCTTTTCGGAGAATTGGCTCCCGGGGAAGCGGAAGCTGGAGGCCTGGGACGACATTTGGACATATGGTCCACAACATGTCTGATGTAAGCTAGCCGCCCAAAGTTTCATAGGCTTCCTCTTCTAACAAGTCTCAGAATCGGTCGAATTATTGGAGTGGGTATCTTTTCGACACCTTCATCAATTACGACGAGCGTTGGCAGTGTTGGCGCGGCGATAATGGTGTGGCTTTTAGGTGCCTTGATCCCATTTGCGGGTTTTTGCATTTGGCTTGAGTTTGGGTGTATGATCTTAGGTCTTACCATTGAAACTTTGAACTTTGAAAATTCATGAATTGAAACTTCATAAATTTGAATCCGACCCCTTCTTTATAAATTTGACTCGGTGATGGATTTATGAATTTTGGATTTTAGATTTATAAATTTCATGAATTCAAAATACCAATTTTTATTATATAAAATTGTTTATTTACATTTGATATTATAATTAAGACTAGATTTCAAAAATCAAAAAACCTTGGAATAAAAAAAATAAAAACAAAAAAACGATTAGTTATTAATAAATTTAGAAATTTTTTTGACTAGAAACTTAACTAGCCCAAATAGGAAATTTATTTCATCAAATTTACCTCTTTTATTAGAAAAAATATTAGGACTTTGAACTTTGAAACTTTATGAAATGAATTGAATCCAGGTTTTAATTCATGAATCTTTCATGAATCGAGATATTAACCATGAAACGAATTTGAATATATCTCAAGAATTCATTTCGTTCAATGGTAAGACCTATATGATCCCGCGGTCTGGGGGTGAGAAGGTGTATCTGGAGGCTGCGTACAGGCGGCCAAGACTTTTGGCAACTGTTGCTTTTGCTATCCAGATTATTGTTCTTGGGTTCACGGCAGCGGGGTGTATCATCTTTACAGAATACGTGAGTTCGAAGTTGGCATGTATATAAAGGACAGTTAGCTGATTAGCACAGATCTTTTCTTTAAGGCTGCCGGCAAGACAGCATCTGAATGTGAAAAGCGAGGAGTTGCTATCGTGGTTATTTCAACATGCTGTCTGCTCCACTCTCTATTCCCCAAATTAGGAGTGAAGGGGATGAACGGCATTGTCATCATCAAGATCATCACGATATCCTTCATTTGTGTGACAGGATGGGTTGTTTTAGGAGGCGGTACAAGAATCGAGGATCCCCGCGCCAGTTTTCGCAACTCCTTTGCTGGCACGAGAAATAGTGGCTATTACTGGGCCAATGCTATATTCGATGTCATTAACTCTTACGCTGGCTAGTCAAACGCCTGTTACATCTTGAACGAAGTTCGCAACCCTGTCCCCACGCTCAAAATCGCCGAACCTCTTGGATTGGGTGTCTGCGCCATATTTTATCTGCTGACCAGTGTTGCTTACTTCGCGGTAGCAACGCCCGCGGAGGTCAAAGCCAGTGGGCAGACCATCGCCGCGTTGTTTATGGAAAAGGTATTCGGCACGGCGGGGTCAAAGGTGATTAGCGTGCTCATCGCAATTTCAGCTTTGGGAAATGTTCTCACCATCACGTTCGCCCAGGCGAGGGTAAATCAGGAACTGGCCAAAGAAGGCGTAATTCCTTTCCCCAAATTCTGGGCTTCGATCTGGTCTGTTGGAGCGCCATCCGCGGCTCTTTTCTTGCATTGGATCCCAAGTTTTATCGTCATTGTCGCCCTGCCATTTGGCGTTGCTTATGACTTCATTCTTGATCTTGAAGGATACCCAGGCAGCGTTATTAACTTTTTTGTTGTCATTGGCTTTTTCTGATTGCGCTATAGTCAGCCCCACCTCTCGAGACCGTTCCGTTGCTGGATACCTGTTGCACTTTTCTACATGGCTGCACAAGGCTTCTTGATGGCAGCACAATTCTTACGGCCACCGGGAGATGTTGGGAGTACTCCGCCTCTTCCTTACTGGTTGTATCCCGTGGTTGGCATTGCTATGCTGGTTGCTGCTGCGCTTTACTGGCTGGTCTGGGTTAAGATCATGCCCGCCGTCGGGAGATACAAATTAGCGCCCGAGCATGAGAACTTGGGGGATGGGACTGCCGTTGTTGTCTATCACAAGATCAAGACTTCGTAAAAAAAAACATGAAGTAGACGGTCGAGAACTAGTGTCAATAGATTCATTTACCAAAATTGTATCTTAGGACATTTCACTTCGCACATGTAATATATATGTAGCAATTGCTAGCTGGTATGGTATCCGAGATTGGTAATTAAATGCCCGGACTTTCTAAGGTTTGGTGATATCATGCAGCTATATTCCCGAAGCATGCGGCAAGTCAATCAAACAATACCATTCAATGGGATATCGACAGCACGCTGGTCATACTTGAATATTTGCAGTGGTTTTCTTCATTCCCTTTGCCTGTTCGATCTTGACTTAAGAAGACTCGTTTTACGGACCCCCTTTCCAAAGGGCTCGATCCTTGTGGTCAAAGCCCATTATCATCGCCGGGAAAATATTCCTCAATAGCCTGAAAAAGGGGCTCGGTTAAAAAAGAGGGGCGCTCGTGACACTCCATTGGCGCCCGAAAATGACTCCCTGCTTCAAGAAGCTTCCTGTCATATGTTTGGCAAAATTTTTAAGAATCGCGAGCTAGATCTTGCGTCAAGCAAGGGCAAGGCTTTTTCCATAAGTGGACATCAGTGTGGAGCACGAATATTTGCAACCACCACGCGAAGGAATTCAAGAGCCTAGCGCCTAGCGAGATTCGGAAAGACATCTCCCCATTCACTTCAGACACTTCAGGCTTAATCCGGTACTTCCCCAGCTATTCATTGGATATCACCCTACTCCAAGAACCATTCATCTATCTAATTAAATTAGCACAATTTGCCAATAAATGTTCATGGTGTAGCTTAGAGGGATGCAGCACCTCTATGAACAAAGTCCCCTATGCTTTCCGTGAGTAGCAATAGGGCTAGCTATGCAGATAGATACGTTCGTCTCGTGTGCCCCTTTAGTGTAGTTCCGCATAGCGAGCTCGAGGAAGGAAACCCCGTTCACCGCCTCTGTCTACCACTTCCGTCATTGGCAAATTAGAACTTCTACCATATATCATGCTTGTTTTATAATCCGAATTTTTGGAGTAATTTCTTGTACCAGTATCCAGTAATTGGCGAAATCGGAATGGGCTTCGCTTCTGGGCGCCTACATTTTATGAATCGTCGCTTGCCTCTGTTAAATATGCATAATGCAGATCATTGCTCCTTGTCGTGGAGCCGCATCTTGTATTTTAGGCAGATGCACTAGGGGCTGTGCTGAGGCTTATGGAACACTTGGCAAGGTCAAGACGCGATCTGGTTGGTTTGTCCAAACGAAGCGGCCGTATTCCTTGTACAACCTCACAGTTATTATATAACATCAGCTTCCCACAAATTTTAAGGCTCATATTCTCAATACTGTATTTCAACAAACATTGATTGTGTTCCAGTAAATATTATGTCTGTACGTCGGCGAAGTGACGAATCCCAACTATCCCACTCGTCGGATACCGTCAGCACTCGGACTGTCAGGGCCGTCGACGACGAAGGCAGTGACCAGCAGCACGTAACCCTCGATGTTCCAGTTTCAAGTATCGAAGAGGAAATCTACCCTCCTCAATCGAACATCAGCAGCGTGTATGGGCAGTCCCGAGGAGACCAACTCGAAGATCCAAGCAAACGGCTGCTATCACCACATCGTAATCCAGACGTCGTCGAAGCTGGCCCCAAACATGAAAAACAAACATCTACAAAACTACAGCGCGCCACTTATATAGTGGTGATTGTTCTACTCTATGCAGCAGTTTCACTCTTCGCCTGGGTAATTACGTGCATACTTGTGTTCCGCCCAATAACACTACAACATTACGACATCTGGGTTGGCAAAGATGGAATGGCTCCGGGTAAGGACTATGATAGCCACTGGAATAAAACAGCATCAGGCATCTACGAGCAGAGCGAAGCATGGTTCCAGACGGCGCGGGTCCTTCAATCAATTGCGAGCGTCTTGACGATTCCAGTGGCGTCTGCCGTCTGTGGCAGTGCCGCTGTCATCTACACGCAGAGGCGGAAAAGCTCCAAGGATATATCACTCGGACAATTGGTGCGACTGGCAGATAAAAGTTGGTCCGATCCTTTGACGATAATTGATATTTTGTTTGGGAAACTGGCTTGGACAGCAGATGGGCTGAGAATAAACCGTGCCAAACGCAGCTATACCAGCTCTCTACTGTTTTTCGCCATCCTGTTGCATCTACTTGGCAGCGTTATAGCACCCTTACAACAGGTACTGCTTAGCACGAAAGCAGTACAAGTCCCAATAGGTCCCCAGATGGTAGTAAAGCTTACAGATTTGCCCTATCAATTGGATGATGGAGGTGTTGAGGTAGTCTCACCAGACTCCAACGACATTGTTTTGAGGACACGAGCGGCAATAGAGACGGTCGTAAATACCCAAGCACAAGCACAATTATGGCCAGGTGGTCAGCTCAACTGTACTAGCCAACACCTACCGGATGCAGACATGCAGTATTTTTGCGGTAGAGGCACGACGCTTGGGGACTTGTCTAAACTGCCAGATCCATTTCTGGCTGAGCTAACCAGCAGTTTCCATACGGGCCTCGTCCGACAATTCATTCCGCGTATCAACTCCACTGCCACGTACGAGCAAATACCGGAGTCAGATTTTCCACGAGGCTGTGGCAATGCTTTCGGGGCCTTTTATGTCAACTATCAGAATACTACACTTGCGCCGGTGCTCGATACAACTTGGGGATTGCAAGCCTGCATGCCTAATGACAATACAATCCCACCTTGGAAGTTCAATCGTGACCGACAGGACTTTACGGAAGAGCTATATCTCAATATCACCCTCGCTGGCCATGGATACGGTTATAATGAAGGCATTGGTGCGATACCCGCCATTTCATATATTAAGATAACACTATATACCACAGCCGGATATTTTGAGCTTCCCAACTATACAAACAAGGGTGTTGCAGGGCCTCTTCTGGATAAGGACCCGTTTACAAGCGGAGCTTGTGATCACACATGCGTTAACGGAGGAAACAAAACCAAAAACTGGGATTATCCAGCAGGCTTTAACCCAAAGCGCAGTGAGAAAAGCAACTCATATGACTCAACGCGACTTGAGCTAGTCCAAAATAAGGGTCCCCTCCTTACAATAGCAATGGCTCTGTTCGGCCGTGGCTCTTTCCCACAAACTCGGCTGGCCAACCCGAAGGCTTACGCCATCACCTCTGATCCCACTGGTACATCTCAGACGGTGAACTATACAAACGATGCATGCGGCTATCTTCTACCCTTAGTTTCTCTCCTTCTAGACCCTCGTTCAAACGTTCAAGAGGATAAGGGAGATACAACAGGGAGGAGCCGACCCTGTATCTTCAACTCTGAAGGTCAAGGTGGCGCAGGCGTCCGCTTCGAAGTCGGTCGATGGCTGAGACTATTCACAAACTATACCAAACCGGAGCGCCTATCTAATGCTTTCACGGCGGCTGCTTTTCTCGCGAATCAGAATTGGCTTCTAAACCAGCAAGGGGTTATTGGTGGTAGTCACCTGGTCGTCTATTACGATGAGGGCATGGAAATACAGGCTCCCGTAATATCTATGACCGGCACCATCGCTGTGTCGGTACTGCTAGGCTTGTATCTGGTGACTTTGTTCTCCTTGGCAGTGTATGCTGCCTGGACGCCTCGGTGGACGAGAACACTTGATTCGTTTGCTATGATGCGTATTGGAGCTGCGTATGAGTCGCATTTCCCGATGAATGTAGGATCTGGAATAAATGATGTAGAGGATATAGACCGGCTTTCTGGTACAGTGGGCACCGTTGGCGGCGATGAGGGAAGTGTGCAGCGGCTTGAGCTAGGTGCTAAGGGGAGAATAGGACCAGGGAACTATTTGAGATATAGACCAGGGACATGAAATGGGCAAAGAGTATTGCCAATGATATATTTCCAAGACCTCAGAGCTCAAATCCAGATGGACCCCCAAAACTTTATAAATTTGAATGAAGGACGAATGTAAAAGGTGTGTTTTGACCCTGGGAGGATCATGAGGATGTTGACCTTGGTCTACGAAGTACTATCTGGCATTTGATCAGAATTGAAAGGAAATCGTCTCAAAGAAGTAAACATCCAGCCATCATCGAATTTACGGACTTAGAAATCATTCTCTGAAATTATCAAAGTGAAGGAAGTACGGCAGATGAGACATACCCCACTATACAGATACTTTGCAGTGCATTGATAAGCCAATTTTGAGGTTACACCAGACTAGGTAATTACCCGCCGGTCGAATCCTCAGCCGTCTTACACTGTAATTATTTTGAGACCCTCGAGCTGTGTGCTAACGAAGCTCCAGCAAACAAGTTCTCAGTGCATGAACTGCTTAGAATCAACCAAGTATATTAAGCTATTAGTCAGCTGTTACTGAATGACGCCCTCAGATACTATCGATGGCTGGGTCATCCTCAGGAGTGGCCTTATTATTGCCGGCTTATGGCTAGTTTATCAAGTACTCCTTGCCGCATACAATATCTCTCCTATCCATCCCTTGCACCGATTTCCCGGTCCAAAAGTAGCTTCTGCATCATATTTATATGAATTTTATTTTGACGTGGTTCTATGGGGAAAGTACACTTATAAGATCAGGCGGATGCACGAAATCTATGGTCTGTCGTCTATCACACATTGCTTGATCAGGCATAATTGACGGCATACAGGCCCCATCGTACGAATCAATCCTAAAGAGCTTCATTGTAATGATGCTGCTTTCATCGACGAGATCTACTCCAAAACTCATAGCAGGACCAAGCCACAGCATCAGCTGAATGCTGTGCCGGAACCGTAGATCTATAAATGCCCAAAAACTGCTCATCTTTGCTAATTTATTGCAGCTCTACCAGCTCAGCGTTCGACACCGCTGATCATGACTTAAATCAAAGGCGTAGTCTACCGCTGCGTAACTTTTCTTCAAAAGCCCGCCTCTCTAGCTTCGAACCTGAAGCGCATCGCCTTGGGCAGTAACTTTGCGACCAACTTCTTGCTCGAGCACAAGACAAGGAACCTTTTGATGTTCATATGGCTTATGGATGCTTCTCATCAGATGCGGTCTCTGCTTTCTACTTTGGGGGCACTTTTGGCCTCTTGGGGAGAGACTCGTTTGAGCCCAATTTTATAACTACTCTTCGTACTCTACAGATGCTGGGCCCCTATTCAAGGTCTTACCCTTCCTTAGATTCACGGCAGAGATGGCTCCTTTGTAAGTTTACCTACTTGTAATCATGGTATAGTGGCTTCTTTGAGCGCAGTTAGCTTCATATGCCATAGATTAAAGACTAATCCATTCGAACAGGCTTGTAAAGTTCATGCCAAAAGATCTTGTTTTCCTCACCCGGACGCTCTACGTATGTAAACGATTTTAATTTCCTCTTTTCTACCATTTCCAAGACAGTTCAAGCTCCCATGCTGATTCAAATAGGTCGATATACCCAATCTCATTCAAATATCTAAGGCCAACTTCAAAGCCAGACTCGGTAAGGATGAATCGATATTCGATGCCATCTTCAGATCCAATCTGCCGGCTGAAGAAAATTCCACGTACAGGATAACGCGGGAGGCGATAGCATTGGTTTTCAGAGGGACCCAGCCAAGGAACTAGACACTAAGTGTCCTTACATATCAACTTCTCACTAAGACCGAGATTCTGAAGAAATTTGACGGGGAGCTACTTGCTACAGTGAACGATCCCCGCCATTTGCCGAGTTGAAAGATCTTGAAAAACTTCCCTACTTGAGTACAGTCATCCTAGAAGGCGTGCAACTCTCTTACGGCATATCAAGTCGGACTTCTCGCATACCGACAGAGGGGAATCTCAATAACCATGGGTCGTGGTCACCGCCCAGATCATCAGAAATTATTGAAGTTCAGTATGTTATTCCGCAGGGAACAGCAATTGGCATGTCAAGTGCCATAATGCACCACAATAAGGAATTCTTCCCTTCGTCTAACGAATTTATCCCTGAAAGGTGGTTGGATGAGAAGTAACAAGGAAAGATTTAACAAAATATTTGCTTGCATTCTCGCACGGTAGTCGTCAGTGTATTTGCAAAAAAAAAATCACCCCTCATCCCCCATCAAAATCGAAATAAGAAATTATTTCAAATTATTTTAATAATTAATTAATATATATTCATCAAAAATATTTTTCATTATATTAAAATTTTATTACATTTTTATATATCGCAAAAGTATTTAAATTGTTTAAAGATTTGTGAGGCGAGCTTGGTACCCCGCCAGACTCTTGCAAATGTGTCGAGAAACTTGTCGCTCCAGACACTCGGTGGTGGCTGTGCGTTGTCTTAACCAGCTGATGCAGTCATCGGCCTTCTCTCGTGGCAGTCGCTCTACGACGGCTGGGTGGCCTTCTCAAGATCCGTTAGCGAGGCGCGTGGGAGGCCAGTCGGAGTCTGCCTCTACTGTAAACCGTCCGAGACTGAAACATAGCGACTACTTTCGCTTCCGAGAATATGGTTCGAAATTTAAGGGAGCTTGGTTTGATAACAAGCGCTTAGTGGTAGTTTAGATAATGGGCGCCTGAAGATGGACGATAGGTAGAAGCGCTGCGGTTGGTGTTTGACAATGGGCTCATAATGAAACATACGAACCTCTTCCTTTGAAAAATCTATGGTAAAGCGGTTATTAGTCTCTGTCACAGTAGTCACGTACACCTCCTAATATAAGTTTGAAATCCGCACATAGCCTGTCTCGCAGCACGAAATCATCAAGGCAAAAATTTTACCCCCTGTTTATAAACCTGAGCATTGCTAGAAAGCAGTATCTTCAGCGTGGATTACTCGAAGAACCATGGACAACCTGTCTTGTTCAACACCGCGACCATCCGGAGTTGACTCTCTTTTAGACGGCGACAACTCTTGGGAGAAGACTTCTCTTCTATTCTTTGCAATCAACATTCTGGAGGCAGAACACAAGATTTCCGGGAGTGTTGATCACCTTGGCCAGACGATTATCTACGCTGAAGAACTGACAAAAGTTCTAGCAGCGGAGCAAACGCCGCTGCACTATGGACCCACAACTGCCACAGCTATGGAACTTCTCATGGGACTTCTCGAGCAGAAGATGGACCAAAAAAGTGGTATCAATCATCTTACGAAGCTGATAGAAGCTGCGAGAGCCCACCTGGAGCTTGTGGCGCCAGCAAAGCCCCCCACAACACTTGGCAGACTTGGCATCGCCTGCGCCCAGCATTACCATCTAACTGAAGACCGCGACATCCTTTTGGAGGCAATCAAGAATCTACAACTGTATCTCAAAAAGGCGGAAGATAGTGATGTTGCATCAACTATGGGCAAGGCCGCTCAGGTACTTGACCCAAATCAAGCACGAAGCCCAGGACCAGGAAGCTCCAATGATTATTGTCACAGCCGACCACATGAATCAGACGGATCAAAATCACCTCAAAAACTTTACTTGAGTGCTCGACTGGCCGTGGTAAAGTGTTTGCAAGAGGCTTATCGGATAGAAAGGGAAGTGGACATTCTGAATCAGCTTATCTTTGAGTGCGATTATTCGTTGAAAGTTTTCTCCTCAGGGTCCCACCACAGGGAAATACAACAAATTCTGAAATTTGCGATTATGCAACGTTATTTTCGGCGCACGGCATCAGACGGGGAGCCCCAACAATTCAGTCCCATTGGTTTAAGTCCCACGGCAGAAGTCCCGCCGACTGTTATAAGCGATATTTCGGCTCATCCGACGTCTCCTACTCCTAGTATCTCTGAGAGCCTTTACAACACGCATAAATTGAGTCAGTGGAGCAAAGAATTTCGACTGCTCAAGCTTCATCCAGGCAAGCAGAATGATCCAATCATCTGCACACTCGAAGTTAGCGATCTGGATGCTGACCCAGCTTACGATGTGAGTCTCTTCCCAAACACTTTAGAAGCTAGTAGAGACTGATCTAAGAAACTAGGCGCTGTCCTATTTTTGGGGAGACATAGATATTACAAAAGGCATTTTTGTTGGTGGCATAGCTCTGGATGTCACAACAAACCTTTATGCTGCACTCTCTCGATTGCGGTCACCTGCAACCCTGCGTACACTCTGGGTTGATGCTATATGCATCAACCAAGCAGACAAAGTGGAAAAAATGCACCAGATAAGCTTGATGCGGAAAGTCTACACATCAGCTACAGAAGTTGTTATCTGGCTTGGTGAGCCACAAACAAACCCGGTTGGATCTTTAGGCAAGATCAAATGTTCTTATCAAATCATCTCTCGAATGAAAAGGGACTGGCCTGAATGGTTGTACTCATCATTAGCACTCTATCTAGAGGATCCTCCCTTGACTGGCTCTGATTACGCCAAGACAGCAAATAGTGCTGGTGATGATCTACGGTTTTGGCAAGTACTTGAGCAATTACCTGACGAAGTACGACCTGTTTTCTATGGACCTACTGCTCGAGACTTTGGCGATGATAAAGATGCAAACGACGAAGATTTCTTGACTATACTCCTTACTCAAATCGAAAATCAAGGCTTAATCCAAGATTTTGGAGAACTTTTGCGCCAAAACACATATTGTGGAACTCAAAATGGCCCAACGGCTCAAAGCTTTGACTGGAGGAAGCCATCTGAGATACCTCAATTCTTTTCTGGGCCTCTCAAACCGCTGGAATGGCCCCTGCTGGGTGCCTTGACTCTCATCTACTCGCTCTCAGCAAACAGACACTTAAGCGAGATTCCATTCTTCTCCAAAAGTGGTCATATTGGCGACTGCACCTCTCAGGCCTTGCTGAAATCTGTTGCCGCGCTGAACAAAATGCTTACTACACCTTACTGGACACGGGCGTGGATAGTCCAAGAGATCGTTCTCGGCCGGAATCCCACAATCTACTACGGTCCTCATATTCTTGACTTCAAAATGCTAGCCAGGGCTCAGTACAATCTTGACTTGCATCTCCATCAGGCATGTTGTAGAGATGCACTCGACAGATTTCACATGAACACGCTTAAAGATACAACCATTTGGGGCAATTTAAGTCGCTCTTTCCGGCCTGTCAAAGAATTGTTCGAATTATGGGCACTTAACGCTGCAAAACGTGCCAATGGAGGTGAGTTCAATGCATCCTGGGGATGCATTATGGCATCTGGGTTTGGAAACCGCCAGGCCACCAATCCTCGAGATCTCATTTACGGGATGCTAGGCCTCGTATCCAACGAAGGGCCTGATAAGATCATGGCCGACTATAGCGTCCCGATTGCAACCGTATTTGCTGGTGCTGCCAAACGAATTATTGAGGAGAAGGATAATCTAACAGTCCTTGCCAGTATTAATAAGACGGCTAGAGTTAAGAAATTCCAACTTCCTTCTTGGGTCCCAGATTGGAGTGGGGGACCAGAACCCGTTGGAATGCCATATCCTTGGCAATTATGCGACTCATCCTTGGATAGAGCTCTCAAATTTCATGTGAGCGACGATTTGTGCCTCTCCGTTACTAGTACCTTTGTCGACATTGTCGATAGCATCGGTGACGAAATTGAAAGCCCTGGGCCATATCTCCACAATGATATGATGAGCGTTATACTCTCTTGGAGACGACTAGCTGGACTCCCAGACGATATCGGGGATGAATGGGAGCGAGAGAACCGCTTCTGGAGGGTCTTATTTGCGAATTCAATTTTCAGTTCTGGCAGTGAGGCGATACTCAGAGTAATGGAACCATCAAATATCGACGCTGTTAAAGAATGGTGGAAATGGCGCCGTTGGCGAATTTCTTCGCGTCTTGCAGGCGACTTATCTATTTGCGAAGAAGATATTGGCTCTTGTCTAAACCCAGCGAACGACACTATGGATCGGTGGGCACACTCGTTCACTAATGGCAAACGACTTTTTATCACTTCAAGCGGCAAGCTAGCCACTGGCTGGGCACCTACTTCCAAAGGAGACGAGATCCATATCGTTGATGGATGCAGCATGCCCCTGATACTCAGGCGTATCATCAACACATGTAAAAAAGTCAGACAAGTAGGGGAAACTCCAAGCTCGATAATTAAGCCCATAGCAATACCTGTGCCCTCAGCTAGCAATCATGGGACTGGCTACGCACCATTGAGCGAGTGCAATCATGTGGATCAGACTGTCTATCGTTTGGTTGGAGAAGGCTATGTTGATGGAATCATGCATGGCGAAGCTCTGACAAATTCATCAGTGCAGCCACGCACTATCATTATTCGGTAGTGTCTGACAAAAGTGTACCGTTCCTCACGCGAATTCGAGCTTGGGACCTTTGATACATCACTCTTAGCCATCACAATGAGAGGGCAGTCGAAAAAATGGAGTAGTATCGCTCTAGGCTATATTAGCAACGTAGAATTTAATACCGCACTTAAAGCAATCGTAACTTGGTAATTGTCTATCTGACCAAGGATCAAACCCAGTATCTGGGTGAGCCCATCCACAATCCTCGGCAATGTCTGACCAGTGCAGAATTTCTCTTTCAAAGTTAGTTACTTTCTTGCTAGACAGTTCCTGTTTTGTCGCTTCCCTCTGTTCGTCGCTTGCCGATTGTAACTTCTTCACCTCAGCCCAAGCCTCCAACTTTTCCTTGCTGTTTGTGCGCCATAAAACAACTCCCCCTCTAGCTAGCACGTCTTTCAAACAGTCATGGATCCCTCTCTTGTTACTTCGAATCGGCGAGCCAAGAATTTCTTTGCAAAGTCTCTGCAAGCCCCATTGAGAACTATACATACCAACTTCATCTCTCGCCGAGATCGCAGAGTCCGCAACCCGTGTGTGCACCATCCTTAGAACATCCAAATTGTGCTGTGAGGCATGACCAACAAGGATAATGTTCCGATTGGTGAGTTTCCACGACTCTGCGCGAGCTTCTGTCCATCCTCTCAACACGCTCATGTAAGAAGGCCTTTCTCATCATAGTAGCCGATATCCCGTGAATTTTGGGACGCCAATCGTGTACTTTCTTCCTAGGATTTACGAGTATACTAAGAAGGACTGCACCCTGTGAAGTAATTGATAGCACAGATGAGGATAACTTCACTTCTCAAATCAAATAGTCTTGCTTAGGATGCTTAGGGCGCTCGGGTGAGCTTGACTGGGCCGCGGGTGATTAGGGCCGGAGCCAGAGCGGCAAGCTTACTAACCTTAATGCGATGTATAAGAAAGAGGAAATTAATTCATGATATCTCAAGATTCACAGCTAGTGAACGAATTGCCCTTCTTGACAACAACTGCAAGTAAGCCCGTAATCTCATTATCCCGGATTCCAATTCACGGAAAGGGAGAACTACTAATCTTCTCATATGACTGAAGCAGTGCTCCCGATGGGCCAGTCGGGTTATCGAGTGGGCGTCTTTAAGTAGAGCCTAGGTCAGGCGTGGGTCGGGGGTCTTAAAGACCTGCTAGATATAAATCAAGTTTATATAAACCCATAGGTATTCATTAAATACTTATAAAATGTTTAATATAAAATTAATATAAATAAATTTAGAAATAATTCTTTTAGTTAACCATGTTTTAATAAAATAAATATAGAATACTATTTATTTTAATCTTATATATCTTTTGATATTTAATTTTTGTAATATTCTAGTGGTTTAATAAAACGTTATATTTAATTAGTATCGGGGTATTCTATGTAATTTTTTTTTTTAGAGTATATATTTATTTTATAATTAGTATATAAGTAATTGTGAGTAAATTTGCTAAGAGGTTTAACCTGATTTATTAAAAGGTAAATCAGGTTAGGTCAAGCCTTCTATTCAATGAGTCAGGTCAGGTCAGACCCCCAAAAGCGCCTGACCCGCCCATCGAGAGCACTGGACTGAAGCAGCTATAGCGAACAAATGGAACATACCACACCTGCCGTCGAGAACATTCCGGCGATTTTATCCTGTAGGGAACGGAATTCTTGGAATATCTCGTTTCTTTTATATATCCAAGGGGTCAAAGTATAAGTAAATGTAACTAAACCTCTCAGCCAATCAATTCTGGGGTCCCCCCATGAACTGGAGACGGTATTTAAACGCCTAGTTCTCACTAAGTGGGGAGGTAAGTATCCACAGCCGTGTGATTTCCTGGAGTATATCTCTGTGTGATCTTAGCTGTAAATTGCTCTTCTCCCCGCAATTTCCGCTCAAAAAGAATATCCCAGTCCGAAGCCTCCTTGGATATATCTGAAATTCAGTACAGTTTTCTCTCTTGCGAACGTAGCAAAAACTTTGACTACAAGGAAATACTTGACAGCAATTCATCAATGGCCGAATAGGAGAAAAGTAGATCCAGGTTATTCAGAAATCTTTCAAACAATTCAAAATTGCGAAAATACACCAGCTCAACTCTTGCACGTTTCAATAACTCGTTCTCGTATAGCAGCAATCGCATAGCATGGTCATCGCCCTTTCTCCTCGTCCTAAAGATCTCGAATTCGAAGGGAATTTGGGTTTTATAAGCGTCCAGAATTGAATTGCAGTTTGTGAACACGAGGTAGGGGTTTACTGCTGCTGCGGGGTAAAAATTAGATTCAGAAGCAGTTGAAATTCAATATCGACCTGCCACTTACGAGCAGTGAATTTTACAGGATTTCGTATGTTTATAAACATCGATACTTCTCCAAAAGGAAGAGCAAACATAACAAATTCCGAGCTGAAGCAGTATCATTTGCTTCCTCGAGAGTAGACCATCACCTGGAACATCATTGCTATTCATCTCCGTAGCTCTCGCATCTATAACCTAGTTTTTATATGTGAATATACCATTTTTCGATTTGTAGCAGTGACTGTAAATTCAACTTGACCGTGAAGGGAGTGACGACAAAAAGTGTGTGCTTGCTGAATAGGGAAGTTAATGAACGAAATGAATGAAAACACATCGGGGTGATCTCAATAATCTCGCGAAGGAAGTTGAGAGCCTAGTTCTTGGGCAACTCACATATCTGCGTTTTCGATTTGGGATGTGGAGCTTTGTTCGGGAAAAGAAAAGCAGTCAGTGTGGAGGTGCTTTTTATAGTCCCCTTCAGTCAGGCCAGAAATCCAAATCGTGGCTAGTCTAATTTCGGTTGCTCACATTCACTTGAAGGTTTAACATCACTCATAAAAGCAAGAGTACGCTAAAACATCCATTTTACGGAGTATAAAACCCAAGTGCAAAAGCAACCAAACTCCAACTCCCGCATCGCTGATGCTATACAAGCAAAGTTCTGTTTTCCTCATATTGCCAAACCCCACATCCAACTCCATCTCCCCAAAACCAACCCCACCCAAGAAGAGAAAATCACGCACCCTTAACCCCCTCAACCGCCTTCCCATTCGCATTCCCATTCTCCTTCCCCACCGCCTCTACCTCCGACCCCTCCTTCACCCCCTCAGAATTCAGCGGCTTACTAACATCATACCCCACACTCTTCACGATGCCTAATCCTTTCGTTCTGCCCTCCCTAAACAACAGCCTATCACCCGGCGCCAGGTACTCCGGTCGCTGCACGAATCTGAAAGCGACGGTGGCGCGGTCGCCGGTCCGGATGAAGGAGCGGTCGATGTCGATTATGGCGCATGTTTGGGAGACGGGGCCGACGTGGAGCATGGCTTGGTATTTTGTTTTTATGGTGGTTGCGTGGGAGAGGATGAGTACTTTGTGTTTGAGTTAGTTGGCAAGTTGGGAGGAGGGGATGAGAATTGGAAAGGGAGGGCGGGTACCTTCAGCGACGAATTCACGGTAGACTTTTGGGGCGTTTTGTTCTAGTTTTGGGAGGACTACCATTCCTTTTCTGACATCTTTCCGCCGTACTTTTTTCAAGGCGAAAGAAGCGGATTGCCCCGCTGATGCACCAGGGACAGAGATTCGTTTTCGCTCGATAGAACGGATGTTAGTAGTTGTGAATTGGCCGAGAGAGTCAGGTCCAATTAGCACTGTGTCACCGGCGTGGATGACACCGCTCTTGACGATGCCAGATACAACTGTTCCGACGAAGGGGACGGAAAATGTGTCGTTGACATGGAATTCGAAAGGGGCGTCTGCGTCGTAATGTCCGTGGTGGGGTAAAATGTTGAGGAAGGTTCGGACGAGATCGAGGGACTCGCCGGTTACGTTGGAGACTTGGAAGATGGGGCAGATTCTCTGACTCACAAATTGCGTGGCGGTGTTGATGCATTCTTCTTTGTTCTTGATGAAGATTGGGATTTTTCGCGCGCCAGGGGATTTGAGTATTCCGGTGATCTGCTTGATAGTCTGTTCCAGGATATGTGGCGGACAGATGTCAATTTTGGTAATGACTACCATGACTGGGACATTGAGAGCCAAGGCAATACCGAGATGCTCTTTACTCATCCCGATGAGACCATTATTGGCGGCTACCATCAACAGACAGTAGTTAGGGCTGGAGGAAAGAAGCCCAAAAACGGTGGTTCGGAGGTATCGTTCGTGGCCAGCCAAGTCAGTGAAAGTGATGACTTTAGCAGAGCGTTTGCCAATCTCTTCCCAGGACAACTTACGTCCCGGGACATCAGATGCAACAACTTTGCCTAGAGTGTCGAATCCCATAATCTCCATTCCAACAGAAGAAGTCCGCCCACTCTCAATCTCGTGCTTGTGTCGAAAGAGATTGACTCGAGCTTTCCCTCGACCATCATCTAGTCCTCCTTTGACCAGAACACCCAACATGGTACTCTTCCCCGCATCGACGTTTCCCACTACACAGATTCGAGTCTCAATAGCTTTCTCTGGAGTAGCAGGATGTTGCCGTATCAGAATCTTCCCGCTACAATCGGTCTCTTTTTCGCTGGCAGCACTCGGAGCCTCGAACTCTCCACCGACATGTTTCGTCAACAGCATCTGGCAATCAGCCCGGCACTTAGTCCCAGCCTCATTGATCCTTTTCATCGCCACATCCCAGTCTTCCTTCTTTAGCGCCATTGTTTCACCATTGTTCTCGAATCCAACCTCAAGGATCGTCTCGCCGTGTCCTTCCTCAATCCGCTGTTCGAACAGGTTCACCAGCCGCGCCAGTGACACATCGTCATTGCTCAGGAGCAGTTCTTTTAACCGTACGGCTGGGGTGTTGTCTGCGAGATCGAGGGAGTTTAGGAGGATGTCTAATTCGGCATGGTCTTCTACTGATGTTTTCGAGCTGGCCGAGGCACTGGCGGCGGAGGGGTATCGAAGTGCCTGCTGCTTCTCAACGTAGTCGGCGAATTCGCTCAATGCCTTGGATTGGTTTGTTAGTGGGCAGAATTGTTACGCAGCACAGAGTACATACGGTTTCGCCTTTCCGCCGCTCGTGAGGCAGCTGTTTCCCTTTGGTAGCCATGGAGGGGTGAGCTCGATGTAGCTGATATCAACAGCGATCGAATGCGGGGTTGTTGTAGGCTTAGCTCAGGTGTATTCGTAAGATCATTTGTAATGATGATTATCGAGTATTTCTTGCCCGTTGGTATGATTGATTACTAGCAGTGCATTTTCTGATAACTCTGTATGTGTGTGTGTTGTTGGGGGAAGTCGGATGGGTTATAAAATAGATGTTGGAGGTTGATGACTCGTTCGGCATGGGGAAGCTTTATCACGATAAGCCGAAAAGGGTCCCAATCATGAATCATCTCCAACTTCTGAGTCATTGACAAGGCTGAGCAATATGGTTTCTATGTCACCCAAAACTGTCTTTTGCTTATTCTGCCTTCGAAACTCAATCGCATTGTTGGATTTTGATATCTTTTTGCGGGTGGTTGCTATCATTTTGGCTTCCCAAATTGATGCCATGCCATGCCATGTCTGTCTCTCCTCTCTTCACCACTTCATGCCCTAAATTCATAATCCGCCCCAATCTTGCATGTCCATATGTATATCAAGGATAGAGTTTCGACTCTCGCTGTGTGTTTCGATTTCATGACTGGCCTATGGGAGAGATGAGGACCACACTGTCGCCTGGTGGGGTTAGCAAAGGTAAAAACACGATCAGAGAAAGAAAGAGCGACGGCCTGTCTGGACTCACCTCGCACAAATAACATCTCGGATTTCTTGTGAATGGTCTGCGGATCTCTTAGCAGTCTGCCCGCAATATCAATGCATCCCTTGGGCCGAGTTCAGCCTACCTTCACCGTCTCATCTCCGTCTTCATCCTCCTCCACCACGTAGACTGTCTCTTCTACATCTCCCAGCACCAGATTGCAATGACTATCGTATGCCTGCCCGTCTATCAGTACTGCACAAGTGTAGCGCATGGAATCCCCTCACATGTAGTCTCCCTTTTAACTCGCGGTCTCCTCTCAGCTTCACAAAGACCACCTCGTCCAGACAGAGCCGTACCAGGTCGAGGGGCTCCGAGACGGGAGCTGCAGCTCCATCATCAACATCGGCCATGGCGTGTTGACGTCGGGGGTGTAGGTAGAGAGCGTGTTTTAGAAGGTTTGTCGCGTTCCCCCCTTTGAAGGTTCTCGACGAGGCTGTGGT
>Ga0247778_1000083_pt1 | contig 157822 bp, 150 predicted proteins | sample UWRJL049202B5_FD_179939 | JGI IMG/M metagenome (GOLD analysis project Ga0247778, IMG submission 179939) | Plant litter microbial communities from Arlington Agricultural Research Station in Wisconsin, United States - UWRJ-L049-202B-5 | ecosystem: Environmental > Terrestrial > Plant litter >... | reverse complement strand
AACTAACACCTCCCCCAGTACTCTGCCCCTTCACGCGAACAAGCCAACTTCGTCTCCCAGCCTCCTTCACACACCACCCCACCCTCTTCAACGCCCCTTGACTAGCAGACACCTTCTTCTGCACTTCCTCTCCCAACTCCAGAACTTCAAGCGGTCGAGCAGCGCGCTGGAGAATCGGGCACGAACTTCCGAAGAGAGTCCCGAGATCGAGTTGTGCGGCAGAGAGGTCGCTGACATCGATGTACCTAAGACCATGTGGCGTCCACTCCTTTTCTTCTCGGACATCGGAGGTAACGAATAGCTTGACCAGGTCGGGGAGCTTGAGGTTGCGGCCTAGACCTAGTTCTTCGAGGTGTTTCGTGAGGGGGAGGAGGAGAGGGATGTGTGTGCCGTCCATTTTGCTTCCCTTTAGATTCAGGGATCTGAGGGTGCTTGGGAGGACGGGCAAGAGGGAGGAGAGTTCGGGGCCGGAGAGAAGATCGTGGGATTTTGCGTCTGTGGCTAGGTTTAGGTAGACCAGTGTTTGCGCTGCTGGGTGCGAGGAGAGAAATTTGACAACTGCTGCGCCAGAGAGGTGGGAGCATTTGCTCAAGTTGAGATGAGTGAGGCGGGCAGTTTGAGGGATGGAGGCGAGTCCAGCATCCGTAATACGCGTGTGTGCTGCGTCGAGGTGGGTGAGTTTTGGGAGGAGAGGAAGGAGAGTGGTAAAGGTTGTGGACGGAAGAATTGTACACTCGTGGAGACTGAGACGGGTCACTGGTAGGGCAGAGGGGAGCTCGGCTGTTTCAAGAACGGTGTTGAAGGAGTCGCGGAAGAAGGCTGATGAGCAGGCGCAGAAATCAAGAGCTTTCAGCTTTGGCAGGTCGCAGAGAAGCCTCTTGATGACATCGGAGGAGAGGTCATCGTCGATGTGCTCTTGAGCGAGGAACTCCCGCAAGTTGGGCGTCAAAGAGAGACATTTGAGGAGAGTCTTGGGGATGAGGTTCAGCGTATTCTCTCGCTCGCGCTTGGTTTGGCCTGCTCCGGTTGGATTGAAGTGAGAGAAATCCAGGCGCCGTACAATCGTTCCTAGAGCTGGGTGGTCGGAGATATGAGCCAGGAATTTGGCGAAGATCCGGGAGTGAGGAATGGTGATATGCTTGTACAAAGTAGCCAAAGTAGCAGCGTGCATGCCATGTGATGTGAGTAGCAGAGACATCAAATCGATATTCCGTGCCGTAAATCCATTTGGCGGGATATCAGTAGCAAGCTGATCAATAATAGCGCCTGTACAAGTCAGTAAATACTCTCCGTATCAGGAAATGGACGAGGACTCTAAAGTCAAGACAATCAGGTGATCATCAAGAATCATCTCTGCTCCTCGAATCATGACCACTCTGTAACCCGTCAAATAGAAAATCAAAATCTGGAAAAAAACATACCAAGTAACTCCATCGGCAACTTCTCCAACCTGCTCTGTCCCGCCTCCGCCCGTCCCTCAACCCTCTTCCTCACCTCCCCGCCACCACTCTTCACCTCCCAATCAAAGCCCTTCCCAAGTTGCCTCAAATCCCCAAAACTCTTACTGGCAACCTTGCCTCTGATACTAATCGCTTTCCAGCCCCTGAAGCCCTCACACGGACACACGAACCCATGCAGTGCGCTCCCCGGGTTCGTCATCGGTCCTGAGGGAGGCGTGACCAGTCCATCAGCCACGGCCTCCTCATCTTCGGGCCTCAAATAAGAAGATGTCTTCGACGTGGTGAACGACTGCGCGATTCCAGAGGGACTTTCTTTGATGCTAGAAAACGAGGTGCGATCTACGCGGTCGGTGGTGGGTTTGGCCGCCATTTTGGAGATATGATTTTTATTGAAAGCCGTGTTTGCGAGATTGATGCTGTTGGATGATGATGATGTTGTAGTTGTAGTTGTTTGGTAGGGAGGCGCTTTGCGATGGCGAGATGTAGTTGCAGTGGTAGCAGTGATAGCCATTTGCGTCGCTCCTTCTTCTCTGAAGGAAGGAGGGAAACTCGTCGAAGTTTATACAAAGTATCAAGCTAACAAAACGTTCCAACGGCTATTCACTAAGACAAGCAAGCAGTCAACGAATGAAAGACAACGCGCGTTCGTTTGTTTGTCTCGGTTCGCAAGGCTGTGTCTGTAGCTGTACTGTGACGCACCGGAGATGCTGGAGATGCTGAATGCTGACTCTATATGCAAAATGCCAAATCCTGCTTGCCAGCAACGAAATCTGCTCCCGGATTTGCGTGCTTCGTCTGTCCAAATATAATCTAAATCCTCCGCTTCCGAGAAGGATGGTGCAAACTCTTTGTCAAGAACCCCTCGAATTTAGTCAAGGAAACTGCTCGGTCCCCTGTCTTCCCCGCAACACGCTTGGTTCCCCAGGAACGGAATTACGATTGAATAATAAGTATCAAGGCGCTTGGCTACACTTGGGTTGCTGGCTTGCTTCAGATCATGTAGTTAAAAGAGTAGTAGAGTTGTGCGTTGTGCATTAGGACATCATCTGACGGGATGGCGAGCCCTCTTTAAAGCTGATCACAGGAGGCGGTATTGAGTAATGGAATAAAGAAATCTCTGCAGCCTCACTCACAAGGTACCCGTAGTCCGGAATCCGGCTCTGACAAACCTAAAGAAAAACTGGGCGATTTTTGGTCTTGCCTTGCATCCTATGGATGTGTCAAAGCAAAGGAAAAAAGCCAACGCGTGATGGCCCTCCAGCCTCCTAGTCGTCGGGCAAAAATGCAAAAGAATGTCGAGATTTTGCTTGGCGCCCGAGCAGGACATCTCATTACGGCATCCTCATCTGCTGATTGGTCGTGATGAGGTAACACATATTCCAACTGCTCGTACTCCCCTTACTCCCCTTTTCAAACTAACGAACTTAATTGTGCTTGTGAGACAAAGGAAGATTTGTCGACGATCCATCCATGGCCGACTTTTTCTGAAATCTGGGGAAACAAATGGACACCAAGCGCTCCGTTTCTAAGCGCCCGGTGTCGGCGCCGTTCATCTTCAGCTGAAAGGAATGGAAGGGTCATCACGTGGGTCCATCACTGAGTCACAAACAAAGAAAAAATTCTCTTGTCTGGTGTATCACTTTTTCTACCGCTACCGATATGTTTCCACCATGTCATGGTTTCACAGCCTCTTCTCGCCCAGTGGCGTTGCCCGATCAAAGGCCCTCCAGCTTGTAACACAAGTATCTACCGGGCAACTTGGGCAAAGGCAAAAGCAACTCATATCTTGAGATGAGGCTGGCGAGCCGTGTCCCTGAATGCACGTTGACTGTACCCCGGATTTTGAGGTATTTGTGCCTGTACCTGGAGCTTCCGTACCAGAGGACTGTATGGTATCCACTCTCCTGGATACGTGTACCCGGTCTCACATGTATATTACATCTTCACATATAACACTCCTGTACCTGTACAATCCTCTAGAGAATATACAATTAAAGAGAAAAGAGAGAAGGGAGTGAATGCTCTTTATATACAAATTAATTATCTCGTACCCAGACGCGCGCACGTGAGACCTACTTTTAAGGGGCGGCCTCTCTGCGAAGCATCTATAGGTAAAGACAAATTGAATGATTTTACGGGAAAATACGCCTAAGACCAATACGAGGTACAAGTAATTGGTTGAAGGTTCCAAAAGATTTGGTGGTGGCCAAGATATAACGTGACCAAAATGAAGTCCGATTTCACGTGCAGGTCTGCACGTGTAGAGCAGGCCACGCCCACAGTATCTAGCCTCTTCTAGCCGAATAAGTGGGTTGCCGTCGTAGAACATAATTGATATGAAATTGGGAGAAAGTCGGATATGCTAGTGGAGTTAGAATTGCTTGGTTCAATGTACCTGTAATTTCTCTCATAACGGGCTGCGTCTCTCAACGCAAGAACGGATATTAAAATCCGGAGACCAGGACCAGGTCTGGAAGCAATCTATAACCCCCAACTGTTGAGAATTCCTTTTGAAAATGCACGTGATGTGATTCAAGATTTTGATGGCGTCAGACTCAACTTGATTTCGCTATTTGCCTTTCTTGTTCCACTTGTAATGTTAAATTAGAGACTCACAGTGTCTTCTGCCACATCAACTTACGGAAGGTTCCCGTTCTAATGCCAAATCGCAGCAACACTACTATATGGTATCCCGGTGGCCTAATCCCCATCAGCAGCCAGTTCCGCATGTCTCTTGGGCTCGCCCGTTCCCATTTCTATCGCCGTACTCTGGTGTTGCGACATATTTCTGTTTAGGAAGCTTTCATGAAGTTCATGTCTCCCTTTATTGTTCCCACCTGTGGCCTTCCCACCAGTACCTCTCTTTCGTCTCCAGCCGAGAGTTGCAATGCCAAGCAATATCAGGACACCGATCACTACTCCAACGGTTATGCCTGCCTTGGCACCTGTTGAGAGTTGTTTGGAGGAAGGAGGATGAGAACTCGATTTCTGCGCAGGACTAGGGCCCGTCGGTTGTGATACTAAGCTTGTAGTCGGGGATATTGATGGCGTCGAAGGCACACCCGATGTCGTCGAAGGCACACTCGATGTCGTCGAAGGCACACTCGATGTCGTCGAGGGCACACTCGATGTCGTCGTAGTATAGAGGCTTAGTTCATCTGCTTGAAACTGCACAGTGATCGGCACTCCCCACATTGTATATGAACCGGAGAGAGAGGTGGATGTCGTGCCTTCGGTTTGCCCAAACCCTCCAGCCCGGGCCGCAAGGCTGCTTGCGCCACTATAGTAACCCAGACAGCCTTGAAGACCACTAGAGTCGGTGGTGTAACTGAAACCTCTTGAAGGCATTGTAAGCTAGGTACTCTGGCTTTAGTATAATACGTACTGAGAGCAGCAGGTTGCAGTAGTAGTTCCCCCATTGACATTGAGAAACGATGGGGACTGGGTCACATATCCTTCCGGACAGGCTCCAGGACTGAAAATCTGGTGTCCAAAAGTTCGACCAAATTGCGCGAAGCCAGGCGGGAAGCACTTGTTATCCCAAAAATTAGTCACAGCATTTTGGAGGAAAATACCACTAGCGATGTTATTATATGTCGACGCTTCATAAGTCCAACTTGTTGAACACGAGGCTGGCGCAGAGAAGACTGTCGAAAGCGGGACCGTAGTAGTAGTCATCTTTCACGCAACTAGCCAATTTATCGTAATAATATAAATCGTACATTTAAATAATACACGAACACTTGACGCGATAAAACAGTAACGAGCAAATGAAGACCAAAACAAATGTTGAAGGGATGAACTCCTTAACGTGGTGAAGGATTGCCTTATAAGAATGAAAGATGCATCATTTCATTTACCAATCATAGTGGTACAGGACCTGAAGGATCAAAAATTTGTGTCACTCCTATCATAGCGTAGAAATGAGCGCGATAATATTGGTGCTACGCCATATGCAGATATCTAAGCGAGCGACACTCAAGGGCTCCCACAGCACCTAGCTAGACTTCCCTCCTTAGCATTACAATATATCTGCAGTACAACCGACGCCTGCGTCAATAGCGGGATTCTTTTCTTTCTCGTAACTTCTTGCAAGGCACGTTTGCAGTCACTCCTATCACAGGGTATCTGAGCCATCTCGAAACCGCGTATGAGTCGTGTCTAAGCCGTGTCTGAGCCGCGCTGAGGCAGATATATCCTTCCGTTAATGATACGCTCGTGCTTGATACTTCAGGAATTGAAGGCACGAGGCTGCCCCTTTAAGAGGATCTTCCTCATATGTCAGGCACGCAACAAGAACACAAAGCAACGAGAAGAAGCAAAAAGAACAAACAGAACCTTGATCAGGCTCTGCTCCGGCATGCTAACCCTCGGCTCAGGTTAGCTTACCCTCAGCTCTGGTTGAAGCAGCTGCTCACGTCCGCAGACTAAAACGGGACCAGCGAAAGAGAGAATTTTGCCTGAGTATATGGGTATTTGTGCCTGGAGCCTCATTCTATTGACAGCAAGCTCCAGCTCCAGCTCCCATGATTCCGAACCAGAAGACTGGATGGTATCCACTCTCCTGGATACTTGTACCCGGTCTCACATCTTCACCTCAAATGGCACTCTCGTACCTGTACAATCCTCGCTAACACAAAGTCAAATGTCGTCGTTCCACTTCCATTCCCATTCATTGTAAGTACCAGAAGTTAAGTATGCACAATTCTTCTCTATCAATGCTCCGCTTCCTCGGGGAAAAAAAGGCCCCACTCCGTTCTGAAGAAGCTCAAAGGTCCCAGCGTTAATATACCCCGGCCCAAATTCCCAGGGCCGCCAAGAGAAGTAAGTATCTCTCTCTCCCAAACGCCAAAAAACACCTCTCCAATATCCAGTCCATTTCCATTCCCGTTCCGTATACCGAAGCTTGAATTCATTATTACCGGCCATTAAAACGCTTCGTCTTCGTCTTTTCTTTGCAATCGTTGCAGAACCACTTGACTGTAGCACAATCTCGTTAGCAATTGCACCACCAAGTAGGGGAGGGATAGGAAGCTTACCACTACTCTTCGGTGGAACCTTCAAGCCCACACATTCGAGATGGAACCATTCCTTTTCGCAATCGTCCGCATCACAAGCAACCATCTCCCCATAACTAACCCCATTACAATAACAGTACAATGGCTCATCAGCGCCAATCTCCTCCTCGTCTTCATCCTCCTGCGCTGTGCTACCCGCGTCGTCCACTTCCTGGTTCTGCTGCGCAATGAGCTGCGCCGCCGCGCCAGCTCCTTTCTTGTGACTCCGTTTTTCTTTGTTGTTCGAGGCTTCTAGGGTGTTGCGCGAAGATCTTGAGCGTGCGGGAGGATCGGGGAATTGTGGTATTGCGGGCGTGGAAGGCTTGCTGGCTCGGCCGCTCTTGGTCGTTATGGTTGTTACTTGGATCGATTGTATGGTGTCCCCATTCGTCTCCGGCTCCTCTCGTTTAGCTACAGCATCTTTCTTGCTGCCAACAACCACGGCGCCTGCAACTTCGGGATCCTCCTTGTCCACGTCCTCGAGCATGTGTTCACCCTTGGAATTCGATGCCGTTTCCTTCATGGATGCCTTCACTTCTGGTATGCTTTTCCCGGTGACTGCTGCTGCCGCTGCCAAGTCTGGTGTGCCTGCAGAATTGCCATTCTGCTTCGATGTGGATGATTCTCGCTGTCTCGCGTTCTCGACAACTGACTGTGTCGAGTTCTGCCTTGCTCTAGCAGAAGCAGGTCTTCCACCATTTGTAGGTGCTGGCGATCCACGTCCTAACGCTTTCGTATCTGGGAACGTACTTCGGATTGGGGAGGAGGCTATCGAAGGGGACATGTTGGAGGTTACGGTATTGTTTCTGAAATTGTAAGTAGATGATTGAAAGCACAGAAAATGAGAACATACCTCTTTCTTCCTTGCCCATTGGCTGCGCCGCCTCCTCTCGGCTTTCTCACCTTCGGTCCGTCTGGGTTTGGAGTTTCTCTTGGGCTCGCCGCCTTTCCTTTTGTCGCTGTCCCATTACTGCCAAATACCCCACTCATGGCGCGCTCCATTACAACCCCACCAGCAGGACCTTTATCGACCTTTCGTCGCTTGGGGGGATTGCCATTCGTTGTCGCTCCATTTGTAATCCCAAGCCCAACCCCCAGAGACGCGTCCGCCGCCTTGCGGATCTTGCTGTTCCCATGAAGCTTCTTCTCCTTGTGTCTGCCGTCGTGATGATCGTCGAAATCGGATTCGCCCTGTGGGTGTTTATTACTCTTCTTCGCCAACAAAGCTTGTTTTCGGGCGTCGCTTCTAGCAGCCGCTTCCTCTGCAACTTGTTGGCCCGCCGCCGATAAATTATTGACCGACTGAATATCCCTTCTCGAGCCGCCGCCAGAGGTCGTCTTCGCTATTCGGTTCTCGGGATATGCCCAATGTGTAGTGCTGCCATACTTTGCCTCCTCGCTGACCTCGAGCTCGATGTAGGGAAAGCAGTCGTCGATGCGGACGAGCTGTTTATTGAGGGCTTCGGCAGCTGTAGATATAACGTGGTTCTTTTCGTCGAGTGATACTAGCATATTCTGCATTGTGTACGCGCAGTGCTGGAAGATTTGTCTGCGGGGAATATTTGCCGGATCGTAGGCCTGCGTCGCGAGATTGTAAACGTCGGCGTCAGGAACAGATGCAACAGAAGCAGGATGCCCATTTATGATTGAGCCATTGAGACTGCCTTGCGCACTCATGGGCGTAGATGTTGGACCGAGAGCATGTTGCGGCTCGACTGGCGGCAGTCTTCGCTCTGGAGGAGGGGCGTTGAGGGCAGCGTCCACGAGCTTCCCCAGATCTTCCTCTGGCGCAAAGATTTTCGCATCGACCTCTTTGAGCAATGTAAAGTGTCGCATAAGCTCCTTGGGCAGAGCTGTTATGGCATCGGCGAAGTGGGTGATCGCTGGGAAGATCTCGATGCCTTTGTCTTCCAGACCATCGCCGACGGACCCAAACGTTCTGGCACCGGGGATTGAGGATCTTGGAGGGTTTGTTCGAGTCTGCCGCAAGGGCTGAGCCCTGCGACTCGATGCCAGATCGGAGGCTAAAGGTTTCGCAGTCTTCATCGTGTGTTGGAGGTGTTTTCTTCGACAGGAGGGTGTTTTGGGGGGAGAGAACGGTGCGGAACGCGCAAAGTGGGTTTAGAAAGGTCAGGACGGTGATTTCAGCTGGTGAGTTCCATTGAGAAGTGACAATAGATGCTGGAGAAAGTTGGATTCTGTCATGGGAGTGTTGGAAGCGTGTTGGTGGAGGAAACCAGAATGTTGCGCTGCTGCAATCATGGGGACGCTGGCGGAACAAACAGATTTGGTGCAAATGCAAACTCCCTGGTCCGTCACTGATAGGCTGGACTATCTTGTCACCTCAGGCAACTTTGACAGCCCCGTCATTCTATTCTTAAACCACTCCGTATCAAGGATCCAAAGACTTTCACAAACTCGCTATATTTGGTTTTCAACGGGTCGATCATTTTGTTCACACAAAAAAACGGCGAGATAAACCGTTTAGAGGTCTATTGTCTAATCCTTGTCAAAGCTCCTTTTTCGAAACATGACACCGAGGTCTAAATTCCGCCGCCCAATAAATATGACAGAAGTCAAAAAGTCTCAAGAGGACAAGCGACTCCCAACCCCTAAACTTTCCCTATAGCAGATATATTTACAGTGGCTTTTCTCTATCTAAGTTTTGTCTTGGACCTTTTGACTCCATTCGCAGACCCTCTTTCCTCGATATGTTTCTGTTTCCATTGCCATTCAACCAGCACTGGTAAGAAGGACCACAAGTCGAATTCCGGCCATAGAGTATCTAGAAATACAATCTGTGTATTTTCATGACATTGCCAGAGCATGAAATCGCTCAGCCGCTTGACCCCACTCGTTCGTATTAGGAGATCTAACGGTGGGTTCCCTGCCGTCAATAGATGGTCCTCGATGGTCTCCGCAGTAATTGTCTCTGGATCTGGGTATATTGACCCTTCTTGGCCACCGTTCGGAGAATCGTTGTGCAAGGTTGTAGTGGAGGATATTGAATCGTCGACATCGGATGTAGAAGATGGTGTAGGAGACGTAGATCGTAGAGGCGAGGTACTGAGGTTTCTCGAGCGAATCTTTTGGGTAATTCGAGTCTGGGAAAATGGTCGTGCTTGTGCTGATAATGGTTTCGAGTAATCTTCGACTGTATTCTTGATGGCGGAGGTGATTTCGTCTCGGGAGGTATACGGGAAGCAGATGTTCAGGATGCAGCTACCCACATCATTAGCTGTGACCTTCGACTCCGTATATGGAATACTCACTCTCCATTGTTCTTCGTTAGATTGACTGCCCTATCAACAGCCTCCAAGACATCTGGCTTAACCAGATCCCGCTGTCCGAGGACCCGAACGCTCGCTCCATATCTGTCCAGCAGCTCACCATGTTGCGACAATTGGGATAACTTGATCTTCGCCATATCCATCAGGGCATCGACTTCGTATTTAGACCGTTTGAAGTTCTCAATGCTGAATGCGTAGACTGTAACGACCTTGACTCCAGACTTATAGCAAACCTCCAAGATCTGTATGTCCTGAATTAGCAACCTTCTGGGATAGTAAGATACTCTTCATACCCTAGCAAGCGCCTCAAATCCCAAATTATGTCCCTCCACTGTTTCGATCTTATGGTTCCTCGCAAACCGTCTATTCCCATCCATAACGAAGGCCACATGTTGCGGCATCGGACCTTGTCGCAAAGCCCCAATTAACAATTCTCGAAGCTGCTTGACACCCCATTCGATGGGCGGAGATGCGAGCATCCATTTGCGGAGCTGGGAAAGGTGCATAGAAGACATCTTGAATGTTTTGAGCAGGCGTTCTCGGGAGGCTGGGAAATTCGGGAGAGAACAGCTTGTCGGAAGCTGAAAAGGAAACGAAAGATCTTCGAGTTGTCGATTCAAACGAGTGTGATATTAAAGAGAAATCCTCCAGCTGATCAGTCGTCGAGTTGTACGCCTCAGCTTGCGCGGTCAACTGGCCAAGAAATCTGGTGAGCCTTGCCGTCCGACCTTGTGGCGCCACTCATTGGTGGAGCAGAAAGGCTGAGCCGGAACCTACAAGCTGGCTTCTTTGATATATTTATCACAACTCCGCAATCAGAATATCACGCCCATTTATACACAACCCAGCCCAGTTTATCAATAAACTGTAGCTATGACACCTCTCATCTAGATTCAATAATCCAAATACCCTTCCACCGCCACCACAATGCTAGGAACCGGCTTCACCGGCGCGCCCGTAACCCGCAGCCTTACCTACGGCATCGTCGCCGCCTCGATCCTAGCCAGCGTTATAGACGTAAAGCATTACTTCTATATCCAAATCGATCCGCATCTATGGCGCTACCACCAGCTATGGCGCATTTTCACATACCAGCTCTGTTACACGAATTCAACCGAGGTGTTGTTTGCCGCCATGACTCTGTATAACATGCGAGTTATAGAACGGCTGTGGGGATCTAGGAAATACGCTGTAAATGTTTCCCTTCTCTCTCTTTAAAATAAAGGTTCAATTGCTAATTTGCGTTTGATTTGAAGTCTTTTGTAATTCTTTCATATGCTTTCACAGCACTTCTCCCACCGATGTTGTTGGCACTCATCATCCGCCCCCTCTCCCTCAACACCCTCAACTACCTCCCCGCAGGTCCAACCCCCCTAATCTTCGCCCTCCTCGCCCAATACCACGCCGCCATTCCCCACATCTATAAATACCGCATTGCCGCCTCCGCTGCTCCCCCAACCACCGATCCCTTCGTCGGCCTCACATTCTCAGACAAATCATACGTCTATTTACCTGCGGTCCAGCTCTCATTGAGTCAATTCCCGGGGAGTTTGCTATGTGCGTTTGTGGGCTGGGTGGTGGGGTATAGTTGGCGCAATGAGGTGTTGCCGGGTTCGGTCATTAGATGGAGAGTGCCTGGATGGGTGGTGGGGATGAAGGGGAAGAAGAGGGAGGAGGAATTTGAGGCCTTGAGGAGGAGACTTGAGAGTGAGGATACGGGGGCTGCGGCGACGGGTAGTGATGGTAGGGCTGGGGGTGAGGTTAATAGGAGGAGGACGTTGGGGAGGCAATTGATGGATCAGTTTAGAGGAGCTTTTTGAGATAGTGGGGTAATTGAGTACTTGAAATGTGCCCTTTTGGGGTTGAGGAGTGAAAGAGGGAAGCTACCTCTGCTTGATTGATTTCCCCGTTTCTGGGTTTCTGTTGAGACTCGCCTTCAGAGTCTGATACTCGCCAACAACAAAGTATCAGTCGCGCTTGTGTTCATTTCTTCAAGCTTTCCATGGCCTGGAATGAGGATGCCATTCACTCTTTCGGCAGAGCGTAAATGACCGAGCTCAAGTTACCTATTGAATGATATGTCTCAGGCATCTTCTGCTCACGTATTCTTCACAGAGTAGATGTGGTCAATGAGCATGAAATGGCGTTGTGCCGCAAGGAGCAGTTCCTGCTTTATGAGAATCTGGTCAATACACGTCTCAATGTTCTTTTTGAGGCGGCTTGTACCCTTTGTTGCAATTCGTAGCCTCTTGAGTTCGCAGGGATTTAGTCAATATAGTTGTCAAGAAGTCACTGTGGTTGAGATTCAACCTGAATAGAGTTTTGATTCAACTGGCTATTGCTCACTTGGTGAGCAGCCAGTCAATATATTTCCTAGCTCATGGAGTGATGTGAGAGCTCTGTTGTGTCTCGTGGCTCCCAGTGTCACACAATTTTGTTCCATATGGCAGCTAGAGACATTCAGGGTGGGTATTTTGCAGATTGCTCATTCTAAAGGCAGCTAGTCAAAACGAAGCTCCCTTCGACGAATTCTGATTTTATTGACGTTGGCCAACGTCTCACTAGCTGACGCCTTTTTCACAACTGTCACTCTTGCTACTTCTTTCCCTCCGCTCTCTCAATGAACCCCTCCAAGATCCCATTAATCTCCTTCGCAGCCTCAAGCTGAACCCAATGTCCATGTCCCCCCTCTACTTTCACCAATTCAAACTGATCCGCATACTTCCCCGTCCGCTCATCAAAATCCTTCCAACTCAGCACCGTCTCCTTACTCCTAGCAAACGCCACCGGACACTTAATCCTCACCTCCAACCCCTCATTCGCTTCTTCATCACACCCAACATGCAATCCAAAGCGGCTTCTATACCACATCAAGGGTCCTCTATAGCTATTCCCCTCGAATATCTTATCCCGCGTAGCTTTATACTCAGGCGTAACCCAGGATTCGGGCGGTGCCCGAGTATCAGCTCTCAACCAGGCTTCCAATTTTCCAGCTGGGAAGAAATCGGAAATCATTTCCGATTCAGGCCCATATATCAAATCAAAGAAACTATCTTTCTGCCACCGTCATTAACTCGGCACCTTTTTCTTCAATTTACAAAACTCACATGCTCATCCAAAACCCTCCACGCATCCTCCTGTACCAACAACCTCCTATACCCAAAAACCTCAAACCCCACCAGCTTCTCCGTAACGTCCTTCATAACATCCAAATCCATCTTCACCCCCGGTGGCACAAACGGCACCGCCAAAAACATACACGACTTCGCCAACGCCGGATACTTGATAATAAGATAACTCATCAAATAACTCCCAAAATCATGCCCCACAACATGAACTTTCCCCCCCTCCGTCTCTATCCCCAGCCCTCCCATTAAATCCATCAAATCCTTCGCCATAACACTAAATTTATAAGCCTCAGCTTCTACGGGACTATCACTTCCTCCATAACCCAGTAAATCAGGGACTAGGACGCCATAGCCAAGAGAAGAGAAATGAGCAAATTGGTACCGCCAATCATGCGAGCTCGAAGGGAAACCATGGAGGAATAAGATAGTGGGGTTCCCGTGCGTAGCGCGGGAATAGGCGTATGTGTATGTATTGCCGGAAGGCAGGATGGCGGTGTGAGCCTGGGCGGGGTAGGCGATGTGCGCCATGATTGCTTGCGTTATTGAAGAAGTGAGACTTTGGGGAAATGTCGGTTAGAAGAGAGGGTAATGTCACTGTGTTGGCAGTGAATATATGCAGTTGGTTACGCAGTTGGTAGCTGCGGGACACTTTGGGGTAACACACCCGTTGGTGCATGCGGGGTGGAGTTACGCGGCTGGGAATTGCTGGGAACAGGGTAGTATGCATGGGGTGGTATTTATTCGGGTAAGCACTGAGTTTTGAGAGTCAGATCGCTCGGTGGTAAGGGGCTTGGGATGGTAGGAGAGGGAGGGTCCTGATGTGTGTTACTTGACGAAGATTCCGCATATCTGCCGTAGTTTAGCAGCTTTGAGGATTTCAAAGCGCTAGATTTAGAAATTTAAGTTAAGCTAGTATATATAAAGGGGCTAGTAGAATCCTAGATTTTTCTTCTCACTATGGCCAAAAGTAGTAATTTATACATATCTCTCAAACCGCTCAAGCCGCTCAAAATCTCGCTGTTCGAATAAGCCGGCCCTCATCTTTGAGCTTAACCAGAGCAATGTTACTATGATTATTCTCCTCACTCCAATCAAATTCCGTCCTCGTTTTCTCCGGTCCCGACTTCGCTGATGGCTGCATATTGGTGGTAGCCAAGGAACCGGATTGGTACGGGGGGCGAGTGGTTGATCCGTCGTCGATTGTAGTTGTGATCCATTGCAGTGCTGCAATGAACAACGCTCGATAAGTGGGTAAACAGGCACAGATGAACAAGGTACCCATGTGAACTTGCATCCTAATTTGATAAATCAGTATGAGTTCTCCATCAGAAAACTGGGGAAGTTTCGAGAGCTAGCAGAGCCAAGGTTCGGGACAGAGTTCGGCACCCAAAGAACTGGGATACCGAGAGGGTGGCAGAGTTCAACTGACCAGAGAACATCGGCATCCAGATTAACTATCAAGGTATTAGCTAGTCAAGGTGCGGGTTTGCATTTGAGGTACATACTCTTTGCAGAACCACTAAGTGCAGATAGAATGATGCGAATCATTCCTGTAATTACGGCACTGATAGCAAATTAGGAACACAAATACAATTAACTAGTATCGGAGAAACTCACAAAATACCAAGTAAGAAAATAACAGACACTAATGACTTCTTCTTTCTCGACATTCGCAGCTTATGGATCTCCCTTAGCGGCAACACAAGAATGATAGCATCGAGAACAAGCTCCAAGGAACAGGCGGCAATGAAAAAATTCCGAAAATCGATGCATTTCCCACCGGTCACGCTGGCGTCCCAATTTGAATTCGCTGGGACACATGAGAATCCTTGTGCTAAGCTCGTTGAGATACCGAGGAGGACGCAAAGCACCAGTATGACCAATGAGATCCGATGGAAAGCTGGAGTCTGGAAGATCCGGCGGTAAAAGAACAGAATACCAATGCGAACCAACGCCCCGGCTGGAAAATAGAAGAAAGAGCCAATGTATGTCCACTGCCAGTCCAAGAATCAACTCCACTCCTCCAAATTAAAAATTTCCGGGAATCTGGGCTCACCTTTCGGAAGTTCTTGAACCTTGGGTCGGTGAGAGACGTCGCGGCCTTGCCTGAATCCAACGCTGCGAGCCCACATCCTTGCTCGATTAACCAAAGTCCAAATCCCGTCGAGATACACCAGTCGTCCGCCCCGAAAGGAGAGTGTTTCGCTGCTTTGCTCACTAGACGCAGGACGACTGCAAGCCCAGCCAGGATCGTAAACGCGATACCCGTCCCATAAATCGCGTCCCCGTTCGGAATCAAATTAACTTGCACCAGTGAAGGCATCTTGAGTAGTCGAGGGACCGGTTACACTTGCAAGACCAAGAACATGCTTGAGACAGCACCTTTATCTAGAAGACGTCGAAAGATCAGATCGTCGATGGCTGGTAACCCATCGTTTCATGAAGAGTGCTTGGTTCTCACAAGTAGGGTTACATTCGTCGTAAGCCGGGGTTTGGTTCCTGCCGTTTTTGGTGGCGGTAGATACGTCAACGTACGGGAAGCGATGGCGAAAGGGTGGGGTGGCGGGCACAAAAGCTAGACGCCGGCAGTCATTCGACCCTGAATTGAGGAGACCATCGCGATTCATAAGATATAAAAAGCAGCAAACTATATTAGAATGGGGCGTGGTTTGCTTGCTCGGGGGAGAGCGGCTTGATTCACGAAATAATTACCGAGATAGTCGAGACGGAACCAGGGTAGAGAATAGCTTGCATACACTGGACTTGTCGCAATTTTGCATCTCATGATAGCCAAAAAAAAAAACGTAGAAACGATCGCCATAGAATCGGCTCAGACTTCTTATCGTTTGGATGATTCCTACATGTTCCAACGCCTATACGTGGCACGGAGACATGGTAAGCTTGAGGGAAGGTGGCTAATGCAACCGATTTTAAATGGGCCGGCCCGCATGGAGCTGATCCACCAAATGCTTTCCCCTCTTCCCGACAACGGTTCTGGGGTCCGGAGGGGTAATTTCGTGACAGAGGGGTTGCAACTCCGACCGTCTGGAACGATAGTCGCATAGCGTGGGGTCGATGGGAGATAGCAGCAGTTGGTCTTGTAAACCGGACTGTCCGACGCATGAGGATGGATAAGGGTAATTCAGATATATGTAAATAAATCAAGGCTACCAAGGCGTTATACACGTGTAGGATTGGTCGAAATAGATACTAAATGAGTGGTATCAGTGTACCAGTGAAGTGAGGCTCCGCTCCCACGCACCTCATATAAATAGTTCCCACCATGATTTACTTAGCTGGACTTTTCTGAACTAGATTGATTCCCCCGGGTCTCAATTTTAAAGTGACACGGTCCCTTTCTCTCCGCGAGAATTCCCCAAACTTGGAAGATGGCGCCCGGCCTTACTGATGTGCAGAATGGCGCAAATGGTGCCTCAGACGAGGGCTTCGAGCCCGTTCAGCAAGAGCCCATCGCCGTCATTGGCTTCTCATTCAAGTACCCACAGGAAGCAACCACTATTGAGAGCTTCTGGAAGATGCTTGAGGATGGTCGTTGCGCCTCGACTGACATTCCGGCGGACCGAATGAGCGTCGACGGCTGGTATCATCCCGATCCTTATAGACATGACTCGGTAAGTTCGGAAGTCAATGGCTATCCCCAGCGCCTTTCTAATGAATTGGCGAAAGATAAATTTCCGAGGTGGTCATTATCTGAAGGAAGATATTGGTAGTTTTGATGCCCCTTTCTTCGCTATCAACCCCGTCGAGGCGGCGGAGATGGATCCTCATCAACGCGGCCTCCTAGAAACCAGTTATCAAGCCCTCGAAAATGGTTCGTGGTCATCCAAGCCTGGATATGGAGGTCATTGCTAACCTATATCCTTAGCTGGTATCCCAATTGAACAGGTAACCGGAAGCGCTACTTCGGTATATAGTGCGAGCTTTGCAGACGATTATAAGATATGTTTGTACCGAGATCCCGAACGAGTCCCAACCTACATGATCCAGGGCATTTCGTCTTCCTTTCTCGCAAATCGAATAAGCTGGTTCTATGACTTGAAGGGCCCGAGTCTGAACGTTGATTCGGCTTGCTCAAGTAGTCTCGTCGCAGTTGATCATGCTTGCCAGGATCTTCGGAATGGGCAATCCAAGATGGTACGTTCCATTTAGCTTGAAAGAACTTACGCTTATCGTATTTCAGAGTCTTGTTGCAGGGGGCAATATTGTCCTCGACCCAGGAATCCTGATAGCTCATGCAAACCTAAACGTCCTTTCGGCAGATAGTCGCTGCTACAGTTTCGATTCTCGCGCCAATGGCTATGCCACAGGAGAGGGCATGTCCGTTCTCGTCCTCAAGAGACTTTCAGACGCAATTGCAGACGGCAATTGTATCCGAGCTGTCATTCGCTCGACAGGAACAAACTCCGACGGGAGGACGCCTGGAATCTCACAACCTAGTTCGACGGCCCAGGAGGCTTTGATTCGAGCAACTTACCAGAAGGCGGGCCTAAGTATGAAACTTACTAGATTTTTCGAGGCTCATGCAACCGGTACATCGGTTGGAGATCCTCTGGAGGCAGCTGCGATTGGCAATGCTTTCGCTAAGCAGCGTTCGGAGGCGGAACCGATGATTGTGTAAGTCATGGCCCTTTCGCTATTGAGCCTTAAATTAGGCATATCTTTCCATGAGACATGACTTTTCCATAAGCCATATCCTGCCATGAAATATAGCTAATAATCAACTCCAGAGGGGCCTTGAAATCCAACATAGGCCATCTGGAGGGTGGCGCGGGCTTAGCAGGCTTGATCAAGACGATTCTCGTTCTCGAGAAAGGAGTCATTCCGCCAAACTCGAACTTCAAGAAGTTGAATCCCAAGATCGATGCTGCTTCCATGCATCTTACGGTTTGAACCCCATTTCACATCGATGACTGAAACTGACCACTTGTAGTTTCCACTCAAACCCACGCCCTGGCCTACGACTGGATTGCGCCGCGCATCTGTCAATTGTTTTGGTTTTGGGGGAACTAATTCTCAGTCAGTCGAATTCCACCTTTGAGAGAGATCGAACTCTTTATACTAACCTGCCATATAGTGTCGTAGTTGAGGACGCCTACCACCACTTGCGACTCCGCTCACTTGATGGGATCCATTCCACGAACATCTCCGATATAGGGGTACCCAAAGCAAATGGCAGTGGTACCAACGGTAGTTCTATCAATGGAAGTGACACAAATGGTACTGCCACCAATGGCATTTCCACAAACGGTAACGCCACGAACGGAAATACTACAAATGGAAACGGACATCATACAAATGGAACTCACAAACCTATCTCACCCCTCCCCAAACTCCTCATCTGGTCCTCAGCAGACCAAGAAGGCATAAAACGCCTCCTCCAAACCTACACCTCATACTTCACCTCCTCCCTCCCCACCGATTCGAATTCCAAATACGCAGAAACTTACCTATCGCGCCTAGCATACACCCTAGAACACCACCGCAGCTCTCTCCTCTGGAAGTCCCACACCATCGTCAAGTCCCTCACCGACCTGCTAGAACTAGAAAAGCTCACAGCGCCTCCCGTAAAGCATCTTTCGGATCCGAGCGTCGCGTTTGTGTTTACGGGTCAGGGTGCGCAGTGGGCACGAATGGGCGTGGAGCTACTTGCTTTCCCGACGTTCAGGGAGAGCTTGGAGGAGGCAGAGACGTATATGAAAGGTCTCGGGAGCGAGTGGTCTTTGATTGAGGAGTTGGAAAAGAGCCAGGAGGAATCGAGAATCAATCGTGCTGCGTTGAGTCAACCTCTTTGTACTGCGCTTCAGGTGGCGGTCGTTGATCTGCTCACCGAGGTTGAGGTTCGTCCTGTGGCTGTGGTTGGCCATTCGTCTGGTGAGATTGCTGCTGGGTAGGTCTTTTCTCCATTACTTGTGATGCTTCACTAACGCTGTCCAAGATACTGCTCCGGCGCATTGTCACGGGAGTCGGCTTGGAAAGTCGCCTACTATAGAGGGCTGCTCGCCGAATCCTTCACGGACTCAGACCAACCTCGGGGGGCCATGATGGCGGTAGGTATTTCTGCAGACGACATCAACCCCTTTCTAGGCTCCATCAAAAGCCAGTTTGAGAATTGCGAGGTATACGTTGCGTGCATCAACAGTCCCCAGAGTATCACCTTGTCTGGCGACGAGAAGCAGATCGATGCAATAAGTTCCATTCTCGATGAAGCCAGTATATTCAATCGGAAGCTGAAAGTCGATGTGCCGTATCATTCTCCACGAATGAAGTCCATTGCTGCGGAGTATCAAAGACTCTTGGGCAAGCTTGAGCCGGGTGAAAAGTCGGAGAACGCGCCGCGCATGATGTCGTCTCTCAGAGGAAGACAGGTTACGCCAGAGGAAGTCAACGAGAGTCAATACTGGATTGACAATCTGACGTCTCCCGTGAGATTCTCCAAAGCTGTTGCTCTGCTTTATCATAAGTCGGAGAAAGAAGCTGGTGTTGGCAACATTATCCCCGACTCACTACTGGAAATCGGGCCCCATTCAGCTCTTCAAGGCCCAGTCAAGGATACTTTGAAAGAAATCCCTTCCAAGCCGACCATGGAATATATTTCCGTTCTCCTACGACAAAAGCCATCCGTCGACACATTCCTCGCCAGCCTTGGAAAATTAGCTTGCCGCGGGCATGCTGTCGACCTCTCTAAGATTAACAATCCCGGGAAACAGGCGAAAATGCTCACAGATCTTCCAGCTTATCCTTTCAACCATTCCCAATCTTACATGTTTGATGGCATCATCGACAAAGGATACCGATTACGCAGCACGCCCAGACATGATCTGCTCGGCACACAAGTTCCAGGATTCAATCCGATAGATGGGCTTTGGAGACATGTTATAAAAGTCAATGAAGTGCCATGGGTAAAAGACCATGTAGTCAATGGCGTGGCAATCTACCCAGCGACAGGAATGATTGTCATGGCGATCGAAGCCTCAAAGCAGACTTCTGACAAAGACAAGACCATTACCGGCTTCAAGATCCGAGACTTGGAAATCAAGACGTCGCTCGTAGTCCCGGATGACTCGAAAGGCGTTGAGACAATGTTCTCCCTTCGACGACTCAAGGATCGCCCTTCGAAGGCTTCTTCTTGGTCCGAATTTATCCTCAGCTATTTCAACGCAGGCTCGTGGACCGAGAGCTCACGCGGGAAGATCAGAATCCTGTATGATGGTGGCCCCGGAGCTGATCGCGTCCAGTTTGATCAAGACTTTGCGAATGCCACGGAGTCGTGTAAAAACGCCGTTGACACCAAAACGTTCTATAACCACCTCAAGCAATGTGGAATAGATTACGGACCAACATTCCAAAGTCTCCAGTGGCCTCTATACGATGAGAACAGCAATGCTATATCTGACGTCGGCCTCTTTCAGGATAACGATGATATGAAATTCAACTCGCACTATACGGTTCATCCTGCGTCGCTGGATGCAATTTTCCACTTGCATTATGCTGGTGTGTCTGCCGGAGGCACTAAGTCTATTCCCACCATGGTACCGACCAGAATTCGAAAGCTTTGGATCTCCAACAGTGGCTTGTCGTCTCATGAGACGTCGGCTGTGCAAGTCATATCCAAGACTAAGAATCACAGTCCCAGAGCTGCTGATTCGGCCGTCTATGCTCGGAGCTGCGATACTAAAGAGCCAAAGATTCTGGCTGAAGGCATTGAAGTCATCGCTGTTGCGGACGTCGCAGAGTCTACGAAGTCCGTGCTGAGGCCTCAGAGATATCACCGTATGATATGGAAGCCTGATGTGGCGATCGTGTCTCGGGAGGAGCTCACCAAGGCCGTAGGCGATTGCGTTGCCGATCCGCCTGACGATAGGGAGTTTTTCGATAACTTGACGCTGATCCTTCTCATATTCACAAACGAAATTGTCAACAAGCTTGATAGCTTCGACATGAGCAAGCTAGAAAAGCACGAGCTTAAGTATCTCGAATGGTGCAAACTCAAGATTTCTGAATTCAAAGCCGGCAAACTCTCAGGGCAGAAACCCGGCTGGGAGAATGTCCTTGAGGACGCAGATCTGCGATCCCGTCTTTGCCATTCAGTGGCAGCATTTTCAAGCCAAGGCAAGCTCTTCGTCGAAGTAGGGAAACGTGCCCAACAGATCCTGCATCGAGAGCTGAGCATCCATGAAGTGCTGTTTGGAGGCACCCTAGCCAACGACTTCTACGCAGATTTCTTCAAGTCTGAGGCTAACTTGGGCCATTGTTTCACGAAATACATCGATGCATTGGCGCACAAGAATCCGAATATGCGTATTCTCGAAATTGGTGCAGGCACAGGTGGCGCAACGGAATTTCTGTTGAACATCCTTTCGAGTGATGATAATGGAAAACGCAGCGCTCCTCGGTATAGCCAGTACGACTTCACGGACATCTCACCGTCTTTCTTCGAGAAAGCCCGTGAGCGATTCCATGAGCATGAAGGCCGGATCAAGTTCAAGATGTTCGATGTAGAAGTCGATCCTCTGAAGCAGAATCTTGAGCCTTCATACGACTTGATCGTTGCTTTTGCCTCTATGCACATCACCAAGGATCTAGCATTGACTATCCAGAACGTCCGGAAGCTCCTCCAGCCAGGTGGTAAATTGATCATGTGCGATCCTATGAGACCAGATCTGCTTCGAAGTGGATTCGTTTTCGGGTTGTTGAACGGCTGGTGGCTGAGCGAAGAGAGCTTCCGCGAGTGGGGTCCTTTGTGTGAGGAATCTCGATGGAATGAACTTCTTCTGAATAACGGGTATTCTGGGAACGATTTGGTGATTCATGACTACCTCGACAAAGCCTGCGGTGAGAGTAATATCATCGTTACTACCGCCGTAGAGCCCAGCAAGCCAAGGATCTCTGTTCCCAAGACAACTATCATCGTCAATGAAAGCTCAAAAAAGGACGGCAATGTAGCAAATATCCTTCGCCAATCGATTCTAGAAATGGGTGGCGAAGATGTAGAGATTGCGTTTCTACCGGCCATCGCAGCTCGAGAAAACATCAAAGACCGATTTTACATCTCATTGCTGGAGTACACTAATCCATTCTTGTACAATCTCGACGAAGCCAACTTCAAGACATTGAAGTCGTTCATGCTTTCCGCAAAGAATGTGCTCTGGGTTACTGGAGGAGCCGTATACAACCCAGCATCCCCTAACTTCGGTGCCATCGAAGGTTTCTTCAGAGTCCTTCGTAACGAGGATATCGGTGCATCTCTGGTTTCTCTTTCCTTGGAGCCGTCGCCCGATGCAACCGAACGACATCTTCAAAACATCTCAGTTGTCTTCAAAGAGATGCTCAAGCCTTCCGATTCTCTTGGCCGCACTGTAGAATGGGCAGAAAGAGACGGAGTGCTGAGTGTGAACCGCCTTGAAGAGATAGATAGCGTCAAACAGGACATTTTAGAGCAAGTCCAGTCACAACAGGTCCTTGAACAAGAAATTGGCTCCGCGCCACCGTTGCAGCTCGATATTGCGAGACCTGGATTCCTCGATACTTTGCACTTCATTGAGGATCCAAGCGTGCTTGACCCGCTAGATCCGGACGAGGTTGAGATCAAGGTGAAAGCCGTAGGTATCAGCGTCTGCGATACTCTCTTTGCCATGGGTCGATCCAAGAGAAAGATACTCGGAGACGAATGCAGTGGCACCGTTGTCCGAGCTGGAGCAACATCTGGTCTCAAAGTCGGCGACAATGTTGCTTGCTGCGGCACGAACTTGTTCCGCACCAATGCGAGATCGAAATCTGCCGTCGTAATCCCTCCGGAGTTGAAGAATGAAGAAGCTGCTTCGGTACCGCTCTCTTTCTCTGCAGCTTATCATGCCCTGGTGAATGTTGCAAGAGCTAGGCCTGGTGAGAAGATTCTAATTCATAATGGTGGTTGCGGTGTGGGTCAGGCCTGTATCCAGATGGCTCAGTATCTGGAGCTCGACATCATCGTTACAGTCCCGAAACTAGAGGAGAAGAATTTGCTGCTGGAGTCCTATTCTGTTCCAGCAGATCGAATACTCCTAAATAAAGACGAATCTTTCGCCAGCGAGGTTCTCCGGATATCCGAGGGAGGTGTGAATATTTTGCTGAACAGCTTGGATGAAGATGGCACTGCCGCATCATGGGAATGTGTTGCACCCTTCGGGCATTTCATAGAAGTTGGACCGGACTTCAAGTCGAACGAGCGGCGCCTCAATCTACCTGAGCTGAGTAATTTGTCGTACCACACCACAGATTTGTTCGTGTGGGCGGAGCAATATCCCAAGTTGGCTCAAAAAGCTTTGGCCAGCGTGATGGACTTATTCAGAGAAGGAAAACTTCGACCCACCAGTCCGTTGAATGTGTATCCTTCTTCGCACGTTGCGGATTCGCTTCGTAACTTCTTCGATTTGGGCAAAACGGTAGTTACTTTCTCAGATGAAGACGTTGTAAAGGTAAGTGCTATCAAAGACCGCATTGAAGAATAGGAACTGACTCCGGTGTTCAGATGACACTCGACAGAAAGCCAGCGTATGATTTCGATGAAAATGCAACCTACGTTGTCAGTGGTGGTCTCGGCACCTGCGGTAAGGCAATCTCGCAGTGGATGGTAGACAAGGGAGCAAAGCATCTGCTCCTCCTCTCGCGATCCGGAGCTCAATCTGCACCAGAGTTTATAGCATCACTTGAAGCCCAAGGAGCCGAGGTATCAGCTCCACGCTGCGATGTGAGCAACCTCGACTCTCTATCTTCAGTCATAGCCCAAACCGAAGCAACGATGCCTCCGATCAAAGGGTGTATCCAAGCGGCAGTCGTCGTCGACAACATCATCTTCGCCAAGATGTCCTACGCGGAGTGGATCCACGTCAGCGGAGCCAAAATCCAGGGGTCTTGGAATCTGCACACAGCTTTGCCACGGAATCTTGACTTCTTCATCCTTTTGTCCTCCATGTCAGGCTGTATTGGCTTCCACTCGCAAGCCCATTACGGCGCTGGTAATACCTATCAAGATCGTCTGGCCCGCTTCCGACTTGCATCTGGCGAGCGTGCTACTTCTCTCAACCTTGGGCCCATCGATCTTGACGGCCCCAACTATCGCGCTGCGACTTTCCGCGACCTGGTCTTCAACAGTGGTATCCACCTGATCCAATCTGATACCGATCTCTGTGCTTTGATCGAGTACGTCTGCGGGCAGGAGCAGAAGAAGCCTCGAACGCAGGAGATGGCGCAAATTGTGATGGGTATTGAAGACCCGGCCGTGATACGCTCGAATGGTCGTGAAGAGCCAGATTGGATGCATAGAGCAATCTTCTCCCACTTCTACACTCGAGGTAGCGGCGACCTCAGTGCAAAAGATAAGGAGGACGCGCAAAAGGATAAGAAGAACACCAGCACTCTTCTCGCTGCCGCAGCCACGGATGCAGATGCTGTGACTATCGTTACGAAGGCGTTAATCCAAAAGCTTTCTTCGGTGCTGTCGCTTCCGGCAGATAGTTTTGATACTCAGAAGCCGATGCATGCTTATGGTATTGACTCACTCGTGGCGATTGAGCTTCGGAATTGGTTCTCAAAGGAATTGAGTGCGGATGTTGCTGTGTTTGACATCATGGGAGAGGCATCGTTGGCAGCTATAGGGGAGTTGGTCAGCAAGAGAAGTGCGTGGAGGAAGGGGGAAAGTACCGGTAAAGGTGCATGAGTTTATGGCTTTCTGGATTTGATGACATTATGATTTGATGATGAACGGCTGATGCTCGATATTAATGAATTGATGAGCTCAAAATTTTGGATGCACAAATTAAAGCCAAGAGCAATAATCGTGTCTGATTGTATTCTATGTTGACTTCGTTCGTTCAGAAGAGAGGTACGCGGGGTACGCGGGGTACGAGCCGGGAGATTACGGTCCAGGCCGTAATAGGCTGCTCTCGATGTCATGGAAGGTTACACAATCCTCTTGGCGAATAATAACCGCACCTTTGGAGAAAATTTCATCTTTCCTACTCGATTTCTACCATTCAGGGTAGAGCTGATGGCATGCTATTCCCAATCCAGGGTGTTTTTACGAAGCTCATGTACCTAGAATTAGCTGCTTCCTAGGTATCAAACCTATCAAACAACAAGCCCATCCAGCATCCCCCCAAATACCGACCCCATCGCATACAACGGGATCTCTTCCCCAAACCCATGCGCCGCAGCATTAGTCGGCCTATTGCTGAGACTAATCGTCGTTTTGCTCGCGCTGTTGTCACTCTGCCCGCTACTCCTCCACGTCACATTCCTATTCCCCGCCCTCATCTGCGTCTGCACCACAAATGGCGTGCTCGCAAAATAATTCGCCGTATCACTCCCCACCAGCGTAACCTGCCTCCTCGAATCCTGCGTATAAGTATTATTCTCGCTCTATGTCCCCAAATCCACCTGTTTTTCGCGCACGCTGTAGAGTTCCCACCAACACACATGGCCCGTCGTCTCGTTGCCTACGTACGGCGCGAATTCGAAAATAGGCAAAATAGGCCATAGGTTCTTGCCGGCGCTGTAGACGTTGGGGAAGTTCCCGTTGGAATAGTTGTCCATCCATTGCCAGGTGCCGTCTGATGCGTATTGTCCTACGGTGGAGTTGAAGGTTGAGTTGGAGGGGTAGATGGGTTCTGTTCGGCCAGCTTGCGCGCAGCGGGTGATCGTGAATGCGGGCTTGGGCGTGGTGTATGAGCCCCAGAGGCCGTCGTGAATTACGAAGTTGGTAAGTGACGAGGTGTTGCCGGAGGTATAGTCGGAGAGAGTCTTGTCTGAGGGGATGTTAGGGGGGTAAATAAACTGGGTTGAGGCGGTGGGAAGGAGGGGTAGCAGGAAGAGAAGGAAGGATGGAGGCATGCGGAAATGGAGAGGAGTTGCGGTTTCATCTTTGAAGTGGGAAATAAAGATATTGATGTGTTGTACGTGAAGTCGCGTCTCAAATTTCTGGTAGGGCTGCAATAGTCTCGCGGGTTCACGTGGTGGCCTGAGCTTTGAAGCTATTCTCAAATGTTGGGTATTCCAAGACATCATTATTCCACAAGATCAAAGATATTCTAATAGGTCTGTAAATTATTACTTCATTAAAAATTATATTCATATACTTCGTATTACCGTCATCCATTACATTACTTTCACTTCATTTCCATCACTATGCTCCACCACTCGCACAAGCCAAAGAGCTCTACAGAGACTTCGAGGCCAAGAACGCATTAATAACACTGTAAGCACCGGTGGCATTGTAGTGCAAGTTGATTCCATGACCGGTGTTTGGCTGGACATACGAAGAGAAGTTGGCAGCACTGACAGACGGGAAGTTCTTGCTGACTTCCGCCTGCAGAGATGGAGCAACACCACCAGTCGCAGTGCAGTTGCTACCACAGTACGGCAGATCAGCGTCACCGGCAATGACCAAAACTGGACCAGCAAAGTTGTTCATCAATGTAACGGAGCCAAGAGTCAAGAGCTCGCCCAAGGTCACCGGCTGCTTGGTGCGCTCAGCTAGTCTGAGGATATCGGGGTCGTAGTAATGGGGCTTGAGGAAGAGGTACTTGTCTGCTTCCGTGTTGGACGAGATGAGGTATCCGTTTGGCAGGTTTTGGGGTTTTGGGAGAGTAGTGATGTCGATAGGCGCGAACAAGTCGACGACATTCCCGGCGTACATGTTGAGCCGGTTTTGCACTTGAGTGCCAGTGATACTACTGAAACGCAGAGGCTCGTTCAAGTTTGCTTGCTGGAAGTTTCCGCCGGCTGCGAAAAGGTTGACGAAGGAAGCATTCATTGAGAAACCAGTAAGGACAATGCCATCGGTGATATTTGGATACAGGTTTGCCAATGAGTAAGTCTGAGCAGAACCGAAAGAGTGTCCAACGTGGACGACCTTCTTGGGGGTGTAGTTGATGCCTGGGAAGGAACCATTGCGAAGCATTCTGGTAAGTTGTGCTAAAGTTTCAACTTCGATAAAGCTTTGGATCTCGTTCAATGGCTCTCCGTGAGACGAGTTGCCAATGCCGAGACGGTCGTAGCTGAAAGTCGCGTATTTGTACACATCGGTAGCAACGTTGATATATGAGTAGTTGTAGTTGTTGAATGACAGATCCCAGTAGCTGTTTACTGTCAGTCAATGCTCAATCTTGATCTCGGCTTGGACAGGCACATACGTTTTGTCAAAACCGATTCCATGGGTCAGAATCTGCAAGGTCGAAGGACTTGTGGCATTGGTGCCGTTGCTTGATGGCAGGCAGAATTGGGTGGAAATATTGTATGTTCCGATAGTGGTGTTGTAGCCAGTCAAAACAGTGTTCGTGAAATTTCGGCCTTGCTGGGTCACGTTCAGAATGAAGTCTGTGGCCTCAAGGCTCGTCTGTGGCACTGCCAGATCGAAGATGGCTTGACGAGCAGATACTTGGATTGGAATGGTTTGATTTACGCACGTCTTTGCTGCCGCTGGGGCAAGCAAGAGCGCGAGCGCGGTGACGGAAGAGAGATACATTGTAGAGTAGAGGTGAGAAAAAAGGACCTGTATTGAAATACTAGGAATACCTTGAGGCTTTATGAGCCCCAGATTCTCCACATAGCCGACTAGTTTCTTGTCATCGACATAATAATCGAGCTCCCCTCGAGCTCCCATCATCCGGAGAGAGCTACTAGCCATCCCCACCAAGTTACCAACTGAACCAGCTGCGAAATGGTTCCTGGGCTAAAAATTCAAAGATTGTCGGGCTCCTAAGGGCCCGAACTCACCAATGCCTCATGCGGCATAGGGCATGCTGATGATGTTTTCGTAGTGAAGTCGAGGCGTATTTGGAATTTTAAGTCGGGTATAGCTGCTATTAGTTGCTCTTAGCAGAGTCGAGAGAGAGAAAACGTCATCGTCCACTTCCACCCCAAAATCAACAAAACAACACACCACACCTAGAGCAGGACTGAAATGGGGAGCAAGAAACAGTATGAAATAATGGCTAGGAGACATGAAAGCTTGGTAAGAATTTCCGTTATCCAAACGGCAGCAATGACCATGATGGCAATGCCATCTTCAAAGTGCATCTAGAGCTTGATGGGATTTGCACTTCTCCATTACGGAAGCGAGGCAGCGCTTGCCGCTCCCGTCTATCCGAACTAGTTACAGTACAAAACCACCTCACTTCGGACTTTGGAAGTCGTGATTGCCGATGGACGTAAATTTATCCCAGACTCTCAGCCCACGTGGAAGATTGAGTACAGTTAAACGGTCACTGTGGAAAGTGATATTCGCCAGCTATTGTGCTAGCTCGGACGCTCAGAGCCTCCCAATTGCCGAAGTGGCAGAAGTGCCTCATACTACTAGAGCGAGTGATGACTTCTTCAAAAGTTTCATGACCAGCCCGCTTGTACACAGTAACATGGCAGCCGTGGCACAGCCACTCCCTGATTCCGTGGCCGAAACTCACCAGTCGAACAGGACTATGCGGAGATGGAAATACAATTAATCTGCCTCGTTTTGTGTAATGAGGAGGAAGAGCTCCGAATTAGATTGATTTTGGAGCATAGTCGTGAAATATCGGGAAGTGAAGATAAATTTGGAACATCCCAGTCCTGGTGGTCCTGACAGCTTGTGGCAGCAGTGTATTATTTAGACGTGACAACGTACTCAGATGACGAACAATTTTGTGAGTGAATGAGATGGTATGCTTCACTCCCAATTTCGACTAGCTGTCAGATTCCATCTCTCTGTGAACAACTTCAGCTCCATGGCTTTTGGTGTCATGTATACCGTCTCCGACACCTTCAGTATAGCAACGACTCTTCCTACCATCTTCTTGATAGCCATTGCTGTACTACCACTGTAAAACCACAAAGTTATATACGCGCCTGTAAATGCACTGGTGCATATGCGACCAGATTTGTGTCGAGGCAGCTGCTGCATCAGCATGAAGTTTCCATTGTCAGACATGGAATCCACGATTCCGTTAGGCGCTGAGAGAAAACCATTCTTGCCCTGTACATTGGTGTTTATTGTTGTCTCCGGTGATATTGGACTTCGCAATATTATCATTTCAAGAATCTCAAGCCCGAACACTAGAATGCTTAATTCAGTCATAGGCTGTTAATCGATGAGGGAAATCTCGGCTTTATGTCTCACATTATTTCATTATATCATTAACCCTCACATGTCACAGCTCAGGGGCCTCAAAATTCTCCCTCCTCAACTTCACAAACGCACTCTGCTTATGTGGAAACGTGATCTCTCTCTCCTTCAAATACCCCGCCGTATTGAGATGCGAAATAAATCTAGCGGCCCAATATCAGCATCCCATGTGCACGCAAGAAAAGGGAGGAAATACATACCTCTCATTATCAACCCTAGGCTCCAGCACCACGGCATTCGTTCGATAATCCTGCACAAACGCCCAATGCGCCAGACTGGTAATCCAACACTTGACCCTATGCAAACCCCTGAATTCCTGCTCCCCAACAAGTACATGAACACCCCTATCCCAATCTCCAGCATCCCCGCCCAAATGCCTGCCCAGAATATCCTCCTTCACCCAATAAAGCTCGAAATACCCAAACGGTTTGCCATCCCAGAGCCCAATAGCGGGGAACGAGTGCTTCGACGTGAGATTCGCGCGTAGAAACTCCTCTTGTGTCTTTTGAGGGCCTGAACAGCCCCAGAAATGAGATACGCGGGGGTCGTTCATCCATTTGTTGAGTAATTGCAAATCGGACATGTGAATTGTGTCTTCAGTGGGCGGGGTAGACGGTCCGTCCGCGCGGGAGGCTGCGGAGACGTGTGCTGGGAGAGAGGAGAGCGAAGAGGATGCGCCGTGTTTCCCTGGGGCGAGGGAGCTCGAGGGGCCATTGTAGGCCACTGGTTTGGGGGAGAGGGAAGCGCAGCGGAAAGAGAGGTATTGGCCTACGCTTGGGATGTAACGTGTGTAGAAGGTCTCGCCTTGACGCGGTGGTTTGGGACGGATGGGATGGCGTACCCCGGATGTCATGGTGTATTGGAGAGGTGGAGGGGGGTAGTATGTTGGCAGATGGCTTCCGGATGAAAATGGTCCTGGTGCTGATGGAGACCAGAGGCCTGGACTTGACAATCCTGGACTCGGTGCACCGTGTTCCAGTGAATCTCTTTTGTTTGGGGACGGGTTTCTTGGTTCTCCACGCACAGGAGAACTTGGCCGGCTGTTATATGGTGATGCTGGGAACGACGATCCCGTTGTGGGTGTCAGCGTGAAGAGGAAGAGCTTCGCAGACAGCTGCCAAAATGTTCTTCTCGACGTGAACATCTCAGACCAGCCGTTTGGCGTGTTTTCCTCGGGGTCTATTCCAACCGCTGAATCTTCCGAAGAGATCAATCCCATTCTCTCAAGCTTTTGTATCAGATTCCGACCCCGCAATACCCCCTCGCGCTTGATGTTTATGCGCCAATCCCCCCTCGGCTTCCCAGCAGTTGGTGTGTTCTTTGAGGATTCATTCGTCGTGTATGGCAAGGGCTCTTTCAAGTGAAAGTACCAATATAGGGTCGCCCATAGCATCATTGCTATCTGTCGGGTTGGGCTGGTGGGGGCTTTGAAGTCGCTGCTTGAAGGGTTCGATATGGAAGATATAAAGAGGTTGTCATTGTGTAACGTAGGGTGCTTGAAGGGGTGGATATGGCGATGCTTTTCCCTTGGCGGCATACCACTGAGTTCAACACTCCTAGAGTCTGGCTCAGGTTGGTGTTCGTCGTCGTAGTCTTCGGATTGGATGATGACGGTCCAGCCTGCCGGGAAGACACTGCTGTGGATATTGAGCTCGTTCGCTTTGAAGAAGTAGCCTCCAAAGACTGGGATAACCGTCAGGTTTTGCCCATTGGGAAGATGCACGACACTGGGAGTCGGCGCCATTCTAGACCTGCGATTTCCCCTGAAGCCTGGGGTCGAGCACGAATTAGAGGGTAGGTGGCCGTGGGAGATCCCTTCGTGTCGTCGATCTCGTATGATGTTCGCAGATGGAGCTTGTCAACCCCATATGATGCCCGCAGATGTCTCAAAACAAGGCAAAAGATGCAAAATCCCAGCGAGAGTATATATATCCGATCGGTTGGGACTTGCGAAGGCTGGTTCTTGATTCCCAGGTGTTCTTTTTCCTGTCGCACAGTACAGCCCTTACTCTGCCATACGTCAAAGGCGACTTTGGAGAGCCGAGACGAGACAATTGGATTTCGAATTTCGCAGGATACGCAGTATGGTCTCTCTATTTCGTTCTGTGGTGGTTGAGATGCACAGAATTCCTTCGTCGCGAAGCCGGAATCATTTTCTTTCTCGTCTGATGACGATTTTGGACCTTCACCCCACCAACCCACCAGCGGCAAGACGTCGGCTCACGCTACTACCACAACTGGGTTCAGGTGTCATTATAAGCTGCACTTCACCGCGTCGTCTCTTCGCATCTCATCAAGAGCATTCATCCACCAAAATTGTTCTCCTCACAGGCAGAACAGAAGATATCATTGACGGGATGTAATGAAACCAGAAAACCAGAACCGCAAATGCTCTCTTCCAACTTGCCACGCGGCTTTTTGCCAGATCACCAGATGATAACCTGATGATTCCACCTTAGGTCTCTGAGATGGAAAGTAGACTGAATACGTGCTCTTGGATAAGAAAGCCGTCTGGTTGGCTAGGGTTGCGCCCCTACTAGAAGAGCTCGTACGACACGGGCATACATATCCCAGTTCAGCCTTCTGTAGGAGGGCACAGTGCGATAGTGAACGCTTGCCATGGGTGAGCCAACCTTATCTACACAGGAGCCTTCTTCTAGGATCAAACTGACTAAGTACAAAAGGTTATTATGATATCTTTACCGTGCCTCAATCTGAAGCCACGGACCCCCTGGTCCTGTCCCTGATTGGCATTGAGACTAGACTAGCACTCGAGAATCGAGAGATTCTTCATACTCGTACCCTGGACCACCAGGCACCAGGACTGATATTCAAGGCTGAAAATAGTACTTGTACCCCTCCTCGAGATTCGTTCTTGTGCTACCACAACAACTGGATCGCGGACTCGGAATAACGACCCGTCCCATCTTTTATCGATGGCTTCACATCGACGGTGAAAATTGCCCATGCTGGTTGCTTATCGAGCCGGCACAGATTGCAAGCCAGGGGAATACCCGCCTACCCCGGCCGGTGTTGAACTTATTACAGGTCTCATTTCTATACGCCGGCATATGCAACCACTCTATACCGTTCCTAACTGGCCATAAGATTGTTCCATGCTCTTTATTTGCTGGCATCCCGCATTGTCTTTGCTTGATAGGTCCACATTCTATATTGAGCTCCTGCAAGCTGACAACGAGCTTCTCGGTCCGGCGAGATCTTCACTGTTACGTCAACCCTCCAAAAAGTGTTGAAGTCATCGCCTTATGTCGCTGTTCCTGTCTCCTGGAGTAGAACCTCCGTACCGACCTCGGGACTTTCAATTTCTTCTTGTCCCACACAGTACCAAGATACATCTTTAGGCCTGCCACAACTTCCCGTTTAGAGCCGATACCTTTGGAACTCTTCCTGTGGCTAAATCCGCAAGGCTGATCCCGACAGAATGCTACCATCGAAGTTGTATCACCTTGATCCCCAATGCAGGGTCTTCGTGTCACGAGAGAACTGGCTGGCTTGTTCATTATAGTGTGGTTGGTCCTGAAATGAACAGGCATAGAACAGGTTCCGATATGCTTTGGACGCCTCCATCTGTCACTCGTTGACCGCGGGGAACCTGCCCGAAAGTGTGGAGGAAAGTCCGATTTCCATTGGGAAAGAATTATCGGCAATCTTTCCCAGACTTTTGGCCCAATTACGCAAATTGAAAGCAGAAGACCTTTTGGAATCACCCGGACAGGTCCTTGGTAATGATTGGAAGCGGGGGTTCGTTTTGTTTGCTTCTTTCAATGTGTCTCGTAACCGGTTATCGCCATCCTCTTGGTTGACAGAAAAATGATGGCCAGTCAGATATCCCTGCGGAATACGCAATACCCCTCGTGTTTAAAAGCCTGCAAATGCAGAAACGGCTGCTAATCGGCTCCATCACGCCACAATCGTCAATGTCGTTTTGCAGGCTCCAAGGATATTGTGCAAGTCCCCCTTGCTCGTACTGATCAGCATGGAGGAGGTCATTGAAGCCTCCGTTGTCGACACCTTGTCCCACGTAGTCGGGGTCGGGCACTCCGCATGTTCTATATCTCATCGGCATCAAAGCAGCCAGAACATGAACATACCACCTTCCTTTGAACGCAAGTTTCTGTACCGTAAAGGAAAGTTGACACAATCCAGCCATCGATATGGCAGGTCTTGCCCCCCTTGCGATGAGCCAGACCAAAGACGACCTACTAAGACACCTTAACATGGCCCCCGAGACGTACTCGATGATGGCGGTAAGCTGCGCCTTACCTTCGACCCTCCACTAGCCCCATCCGTTCCTTCCCCACCCTTTGCGGCGTCATCATTGAGCTTAAATTGGCGAAAACAAGATGCTTACTGATAGTGTTCTCTTTCCAGAAAGAAGCAGACAGGTACTACAAGTGGTTAACCCAGGAGAGACGTCACCTGAAAAAGAACTGCAAGCGGAAACCTCCATACGACTGGAGTGACATTAATGAAAAGTCCAAAGACGAAGCCATGGTGCTTATTGCCCAATCCGGGGACGCACATACTTCCTACTATTGGAACTTGGCCGTGCCATCAGACGATTGCCCAAATTGGATTGCAAGATGGTTTTTATATCATAAATTCCGGTACAGAGATGGGAGGAACAGGAACGCACCTAGTCAGGGTGGTGAGAGCTCGCACCATCATAGTTCCCACCATTCCCGCCACAAGCACTCATCGGGTGGGGAGTCCGGTAGTCAATACTACACCAACCCTTCTTCGTCTTCTTCGTCGTATTATCAATCTGGTTCCATGGTTTCCGGTGAGTTTTCCCTTCAATTACCCTACCGTCCCTCATGGAAGAAGTTTCTTCTATCACCCCCACTTCCACCACACTTGGGTCACCATCGCTGGATAAATCTAGATCGCCAATGGCGTCGGACTAAGACTTCTCACTATGCCCGCTTCCGCGCCGCTTGATCTGTACAAGGTTCTGACCGCATGCAGGGTCCCAACCTTACTACACATCTACAGGTTCGTGCATATGGTCGAGGCCATCGCCGATGCTGCTTCCATTTCTGGCTCGGTATCTGTTAGCAGGCTGACATTTTGACAGAGGCATCCTCCTCTGGGTATAGTGCTTACGACGCCGCTGCTTACCCCCCCAGCTCCAGCTACACTACTCCCAGTGGGCAGGGCTACGAGGAAGATGACGCGCAAAACTCGAAGAGTTATTACGACCCTGTCAGAGACGCCTCAAGGGATCATTTGTAGGGCTAGGATGTTAGGGAGTTGACGCTTGCGTCGTTGAGGATGAAGGGGCCGGTTGGCATCGATAATATGTTCCTTCTCATTTGTCTAAAAGTTTCTCTAGTACACCCATTATTCCAGAAGGAAGGGGCTATTTCATGTCACTTATACACGAGTGGCTTACTATCCGTGGCTTACTTTCGTTACTACTCTTCTGTCCGTCGTGTTATATACCTACACTAATATTCACCCATATCATACGAATTTATGTGTCTCAGTCATTACTGAAATGTCTTGGCGCCTGATGACAGTAGTGCATGATCACTAAAGTGCGCAACGATAGACCAAACATAGTTTCTAGGTGAGATGAAGCTATCTGGCCGCAGCTTCTCAGCCTTGCGGATTGACTGCGGTTCAAGGATGACAGCAAGGTGTGGACCCTAACCTAGCCACCGTGTGAAGACCCTCAATCGCGGGATGTCTAGCCTGTAAGAAGCTAGCAAAGTCTCGGGAGTAGGGAGATCGGCGATGGGAATGTCACCGCGCGGCGTATATCTACCACCTACCGGGTTATCATCCCATCTTCCGGATGTGGTAGGCTGGAAGGGTCCCAGAGATGCAGCTCTCCTGCTGCCCCTCTTCGGGAAATTAAGTAGCGCGATTCTGGCGGAAAGTGAATGTAGGGACATTGGACCCCTTTTCTCGTGTGATACAAGATAGCTGACTGACAGGACAACCAAATTGTGGTAAGAAGCGCACAAACTATGCGCTCCCTGAAGATCAGGCCACCACGAGCTACGTGGCTTAACCCTTTACATGGAGATGAACATGCCTATCCGTACTACCTATCATTCTCGAAGACGATTTGCAGAAGCCTACCTTTGGCTCGGGTGCTTCCTTCCATCCTCTCTGCCGATACAATACCTTTGGGACCACCTGGACCCTCTGATAGGCCTGGTGACATTGGCGCCCAGACCTCTAGCCCTTAGAGACCGCCAACCTGATATTCTTAGAAGCATCCATGTGCTGCACCATGTTCCATTTGTGGCATGTCAACCCGGTGGAATTTTGGGGCAATCTTCTTTGGGCCGCCGCATAGATCAAATTAATCGCCGAACATGACAAATATGAGCACCCATTAGTCTCCTGACAAAATAGGATAGGTTGATTGAAAAGCGGGCTGAAACAGTCGGGAAGGCATGAGTGTAATTTAGACGACCCAGCAGCTACTCCGAACCTTCAATTCTCGCAATGTCAACTTTCTGAACTCATAAAACACAAAACTTGCTTGCCTCAAAATCTCTTGAAAAATAAAGTGAAGCTGTCAGACCTAAGCATTTATTACAACAGCACATAGTCGTTGTATAAAGATGTACTCGATTGTGAGTACAAAGTTCGACCACTCTTTGTCGCGCCGCCACGGAACACCTACCAACTGCACTCTCTGATACTAAAGCACTTCTCTCAATACTTAATCGGCATATATCTAAAGCATCTTCTAACTCCACCGTAATACTTGAGACTGACAGTGCAGTACAAACACGGAGACGACGTTCGTAAAGACGCGGGGACTCGGGCTGCGGACCGAGCCTTCCCTCAATCATCGCCTTGACTCCACCTCGAGTCTGCGACGACGAACGGGCAGTCCTCAAAAAGCATGCTAGAAGAGAGCGCTGGGTCTGAGATGCAATCTGTCATTGAGATCGGCGTCCGACTACAACACAAGCACTCGACACGCCGAAGACCTCAGCTTCAACGACAAGCATCCTCCCTCCCTATGGCCAAGACTGAACAGGATCAAGGAAACATTAGCAACCAAAAGAGCAGACCGGCAATCCTCTACTCGAGTATACACATTGAGCCATGAAACACGTCGGCAGCACTTGCATTGACAGTTGGGCATCGCAGACATCACAAACTTCGCCAGCCTCCGACTCAACGAGACGCTCTACGGGGCGAAGCCAAGACACCAAATATGTACATTTACAGACTGGAACTATAATGCGGTGTAACAGGCAAAGACCACCCTCAAGATCAAGGTAACACACCACCCACCATTGAAAGCATTCAACCACTAACCAAGAATTTCAGGAAAAGTTCCGATGCCCTTCGCCCTTCGCAACCAGCCTTCGCGTTCGTATCAAAAAGGAAAGTCGAACTTGAATCCCGCGCACCCGAACCAAGATTTAGTTGAGCTTTACTCGGTGTCTAACGCAAAAGGCAACGGCTGCATTGGTATTCACATTCGGCAAGGGCTAAGCTTGCATCTATATAAACGCGAGACAAGGCAGAAACGAGAGGGTATATACAGCAAATACAAGCATACGATGGCGCTCTTGGAAAGAAGGACAGGAACCCACGGGTAGGTGTTAATGGCGTATAAGCAATCCAGATCGGGCCAAAAGCCACGGCATAGAATAATCAGGCTTGCTTCCATTCACCGCGGGTAGCCCGCTTGGCACCGAAACGCCCACCACTGAGCTGAGGTCCAGAGGATTAAAGCCAAGAACAAGAACCAATGTGGTTTGTACTTGCAAAAGCGTTTCCTAGGCCACGCATCGCTCCTTCTCATCTCCATCAGTCTTTTTTCCCGCTCTTCTCTTTCCCCTTCGTATCCTTGTCTCCTTCCTCATCATCCTTGCTCTTGTTCTTGTCTCGCTCTTGCTTCAACGCGTCATGTACTTCTTCGCTCCCCTCATCGCTGCGCTCGTCCCATTCGACATCATACTCTTGAGCAACGCCTTTTATTTCCTTCCTCAAAGCATTCGCTTCCTCGATCAACGCCTCCCATTTCTGCAGATCGAAGCCTCGCGTTTTATACAGCGTGTCTTGTCTTCGCGAGACGGTCAAATTAAGAGCTGCCCTGTAAGACACTTCGCGGTTGTGATACAGAAACCACAGATATCCCGACATAATCGTGGACAACCCAACAAGATACTGTTCAATGGTGTCACATGAGTCGCAATCCTTCCAAATAAGGGGAAGGAACTTACCGTAACAGGCTCCATCGTATCCCACCCGTAGTCCGTTTGGAATGTGAAATGATATATGGCAACCCACCAACTCAGCAAGACACCGAATCCACCCATCGCCAAGCGCTGCGCGCTTTTGTGGGCTAGCTCATCGCACTCTTTCTTGACACTCGTAAGGTCCGCAAGCTTCCGGCTCGTCTTCCTCAACCGAACACGCAGGTAATGCGTGCGGTCATTGAAGCTAGGAACGCCAACCCGGATCTCCTTACTCGCTCCTTCAATCTCAACTGCAAACTCCTTCCCTCTCGCCGCATCGCGAATGAAATCGCCGATCTCAGTCGACGACGACCAACGCACAAATTTCTTCTTGCCGTCCGTCGATGAGCCTTCTCGTCCTTGTCCAGAATAACTCTCTACGCCGCCCTCACCAGGCCCGCCTCTGAGCCCAGTCTCTATCTGCTCTTTCTTCACATCTGCCGTCTTGCCAGAAGACGAATCTTCGCTTTGGATTTTCCCAAGCTTCATTATCTTTCCATCCACCATCGTCTCGTCACTGCCCTGCTCTTCTTGAACAGCGTCCTCCTCCTCTCTTGTATCGGCCTTAATCTCATCTTGTGCGCTATCCTCAGCTCGGAAATACACATCCGGAACCTTCTCCTTCCCGTCTTTCGTCTCGATCATGGGCAGCTCCGACTGAATAAGCCGTTCTAGATACGACAGTGGTTGCTGGGGATGCACCAGCAGGGCCAGCGGCTCAATGTCTTTTCGATCGCTATTTTTGTCGAGAGTTGTAAGAGGTAGGATGAGTTTTAGGAGACGAGAAGGCGTGGTGAGTAGTTTGCCTAATTGTAATCTGTTAATACCAGCTTACAATTTCCAATTTGGAGGAAGAGCACAAACCTTTGGTCATAGCTCCTGCACTCCTCCTCCTCTTCACTGGCGGTTGATCAGAGCCCTCCCTATGCCATGGCGTGCGCGCTTGCAGCTCCTTGGCCTCCCCAATCGCGTTATCGAGCTGGTTGTTGAAGCCATCTTCCTGCTTATCCAGGCCCTTTTGATTCAGCTCTTTTGCTTGTGCCGCATAGTCTTTCCCTTGCCTCAAAATCCTACTATCATGAAACGACCGAATTGTTAACAGGGTTTGGCAGAACGCGAGGGCTGGTGGTTGTGCAACGCGCGATTTCCTCCGGCTGATGGCATTCTGAGATTGCGATGTTGCTCGAGATGCGCTTCTCGGCAGCACCCGCGTTATGCCTCGCATGCTGGGCTTTTTGACTTTTTGAAGGGTGAACGACCGCGGACAGAGATACAAATCTCTCTAGTCAACGATGGATCATCGAAACATTGTTCGTGTATTTTCTGAAGGTCTACCAAGCTTGTGACACAGGCAAGGGGCCACAACAGCTGTCAAGATACCCCTGCCTTGGAACGTGGGATGACGTAGCTCGGTCTTGGTCGTGGATTCCACGTGACTGCTCTCGAGCAAAGATGATAGCCATCATTTTAGGTTTATCAGAAAGTGTGGCATTAGAAGAGAGATTTGTTATGTGATTAGACAATTTCTCACTATTTGCATCATCTTATATCTAAACTGCTGTTGGCGTCCCCCTTTGCTTGTCTCGGTGGCATGACGAGCGAAACCCCCTGAAAATACCCCCAGTGATATACTTCTCTCTCGCAGGATGAGAAAGCGGCAGTTGAACCCGGCAAACGATATTGAGGGTCAGAAGACTGCTTTCTTAGTATGATAGCGGACGGGCAACCCTTTACATGTGGGTTCAGATATACTGTCGAACTTGTGTGGCTATTGGCCGAATGTCGTGCGACGTACTATGTTCTGCCCCGTCCAGAATGATTACCCTGGATTACCCAGAAGTGTTTGAGTTTCTGCAAGGCCCGAGAAGGCCAGTGGATCTTCCAATCAATCCTCGACGGCCTTGCAATGTGTATGAATGGAACGGTACTGAACTTTACCGCGATCTTCATCCTAGATTGAAGTTTCGAAATCGGCCTCTAGCTCGATGGCTGCTACTGGGATACACACAAGTACGTTGAGTAGCTTCTCACTCCTCATTTTATCACTCTCAGGCTCCTTTGAGGCGGGAAGAGATGAAGTCATACTGTAAAGCGTCCGGAGGTATGCTCATGTAGAGATGTGAGACAAATGAAAGGAGGAAGTGACCACCCCAAGGTAGGTGAAGGCCCCGTCAGACGTGTTTGAGAGAGAAAAGTTTTCGGTCGCATTGGCTGTGACTCGAGAATAGAGTGCCAGGTTTCGGCGGAAAAGGAACGGATTAAACAGAAGTAGGTTGCATGTGGGTATAGCTTGGTGCGGTGCAAGTATGATATTCTAAGTCTAACTGCATTGCCGTCACTCCATCTCATTGTACTAATTGTACAGGGTAAACGAATCTAATGAAATTTCAAAACTCCGATGTCGTTGGTATTATAAAACCCTGTCAGTCGTGGAAGATGGATATTCTGATAATTTGCTGAATTTTCCAGGAGAAAGTGTAGTGATAGAATATTGAACGGTCAAGACGCCTCAGATTGGCTCATCACGAGGCTCAATCAGCACCTCATTCACAGCAACATGCTCCGGCTGCCGCAGCGCATAAATAATCGAAGACGCAACATCTTCCGGGTCAAGAACCTTCGCTCCGGACGGCTCTCCGTATTTCTTCAACGCTTCAGCATCAGTCGATATGCCTAGCAGCTCGGTAGCCGTGTTGCCGGGCTGCACGCTCGTGACGCGGAGACCTGAGCCGGCGGTCTCGAGACGCAAGCTCTGAAGCGTGGCTTCGACGAAGAATTTACTTGCGGAGTAGACGCCCAAGCCGGCGAAGACTTTTCGTCCTGCGTCTGAGGAGATGGCGACGATGTGGCCTTTGCCGCGGGAAAGCATTCCGGGGACTGTCGAGGAAAGACAGTGCAGGAGGCCCTTGCAGTTGACGTCCACAGTGCGCTCCCACTCCTCGGTTTGTACGTTTGCCATCATGGTGAAGTACATAACGCCGGCACAAGAAACGAGTATGTCAATCGGACCAAGTTCCTCACTAGCAGTACGCATGAGTGACTCGACATCCGTCTTCTTCGTAACATCTGTCTTGTGCACAATAACTTTACCACCTTGGTTCAAGCACTTCTTCTTGACGCCTTCGAGAGCTTCAGTGCGTCGTGCAGCAAGAGCTACATGAGCTCCTTCCTTTGCCAGAGCAGTAGCAACGGCGGCACCGATTCCGGATGATGCGCCTGTGACGACGGCTACAAGTCCGCTGAGTGGACCCTTCTTGATACGCTGGGAAAGGCCATTGGACAGATTCTTGCGTGACGGTGGGCGCGAAAGCCAGCCTCTGGCATACCAATGACGAGCATAGGTTTCGAGCAGCTTGCTGTCGATTTTGGGGCGTTCGATGCCTTCGAGCGCAGGCTTCGTGGAGGTGTCGTTGAGAACTGTGATGCTTTGTAGGAAATCGACAGTTGGCATACCACCTCGGAGGACTGAGCGAACGAAAGTTAGTATTTATAGCAGAAAAAGCCTCAAATTAAATAAATTCACTTACTGTCAGCAGTGAAGGCGCCAGCGCCTCTCTTGGCCGAACCCCTTTTCTCAGACCATAGCTCGACCCACTCATCCCACCCAAGTCGCTTTGTTGGGTATCCGAGCTCATTAAGGCTTTCAAACAGCTCCCTCGTGTTTACAGGATTCGAATCGCCGAGATGGAATACCCGCTGTTTCGTCTGAACATCATTGGAGAGCGTGGTAATTGCCGTGCTGACGTAGTCGACAGGAGTCATCTCAGCACGCCAACCCTCGATATCGGGGGCATAGCCAAGGTGTAGCGACTCAACCAAGATGGCAGTAAGTAGATCCCACGCGTTGGTCGCGCCGTTGAGACTGTGGCCACTGATGGTGCCTAGCCGTATTATTCTCACTGGCATCCCGCGATGACTGGCTTCGTGGACAAGCTGCTCGGCCACCCACTTCGTCTGACCATATCCATCAGCCAGTTTTTCTGGCACCTCATTTACATCTAGCATAGCATCTTCAGACCAGCCCTCTTGTGCGGAAGGTGGCAACACCCCATTCGTCGATATATATTGCAGCGTCGCTCCGCTATGACTTGCTAGACGCAGAATCTCTCTCGTACCACCCACATTAGCATCACGCAACGCAGCATATGGGTATACGAGGTTGACTGTGGCACCAGCGTGGATAATGACCTGAACCCGATCCTTGAGTTCTTCATATGCATCTGGCGAAATACCAAGTCGCTTTCGGCCCAAGGTACCTGGAATCACTTCGACGCGATCCAGCATCGAGTCTTGCCACAGTCCGAAGTCGAGCAGATTCTTGCGTAATCTAGCCATCGCCGCAGGTCGGTCATCCTCTGAGGGATCGTCGAAGCGGACCAAGCATACAATACGGGCTGAGGAGTTTTCTAGCAAGTCACTGAGCAGGAAAGCGCCGAGGAAACCGGTCACACCAGTCAACAAAACCGTTTCAGCGTCCTTGAGCGAGCGCCATGAGGCGCCAGAAGGCTGGATATCCTCGGTAAGGGTAGAATCAGCACGGAGCACTGCGGGCAGATCTGCCTGTATTTCTGCGGTGCGCCCGTCGCGAGCAGAACGCACAACTTCCAAATGACCTTCCAGAGTCGGATTAACAACCAGGCGAGCCACGGGGACGGTAAAGCCGAAGGTTCTTGAGAGGCGAGTAGCGAGATCCGCAAGAGTCAAGGAGTGGCCACCCAAGTCGAAAAAGTTGTGTGCTTTCGTCACGGACTCAGGGGCTAAATTCAATGAAGCGGCCCACATTTCCGCAATAGACTCAATGCTGATTGTTGTATCACGTTCTTTTGGCTTCCCATTAAGGATAGCAGCACTTCTCGATTTGCCATTTATTGGGGAAGGCAGGCGTTTGATGTCAGTTTTTCCAGAGACTGCGTTAGTGGGAAGTACATCGAGTTCGACCCAGAGTGCAGGAATCATGTACTGTGCCAAACATGTCGAAAGTGTTTGCCGCGCAACCGGACTAAATCCAGTTTCTTCAATGACCAAGGGGGTCCGGTCTCTCGTGTCTTCCTTGTCACGGACAATATACGCAACTAGTTGCCGCTCGAGTCCCTCCCCGTATGCAATCACAGCACAGTGACTGACGGCCAGTTTCTCGCCGATGGCACTCTCAACTTTGCCGGGAACAACGGACCATCCTCGAATTTTGACCATAGCTCCGACGCGGCCGGTGATTTCAAGAAGGCCTGAAGGAAGCATTCTTGCCAGATCTCCAGTTCTATACATTCGGGACTCTAGAGTTGGGTCGAATGGGTCTGATGTGAATGCCTTTGCTGTGGTCTCAGGGCGGTTGAGATACCCTCGAGCGAGTTGAGAACCGCCAACAAACAACTCTCCACTGACACCAACTTCTACCTTTTGACCACTCTCGTCTAGAATGTAAGTATGTTCTGGGTCTATGGGTGGTCCTACAGGAACGTACGGAGCGTTGTCGTTGAACATGTCTCGAATATCCCCACAAGCAATCTCATGAGTTTCACTGGCACTATAGCAGTTGAGCAGACGTGTCTTGGGAAGAACTTTCATGGCTCGGCGTATTAGGTCAGTGGTGACAACCTCGCCGTTGAGCCACAAGGTCTTCAGATCTGGGAGGGCGTTTCCAATCCGCGAGTTTCGTGCAAGGATCGCAGCTAGAAGTGTAGGTGTCATGAGAGTTTCGGTGATCTTTTTGGAAGAAAGAAAAGCCACCAACTCAACGGGATCGTAACTCGCCTCGTCGGGGACTGCTATCACAGTCGCTCCTCGCAAGAGCGGACGCAAAATTTCCCAGATGAAGAAGACATTGCAGGCAACGCGATCGCCCGGTCTAAGATCGCTGAGACGAAATCTTAGATCGTAAGAGCGTACCGCCGCTCGATGTGGATTGGCAATTCCTTTAGGACGGCCAGTTGTGCCTGATGAGTAGGAAACAAACGCAAGTCGTTCAAGGTCATCTTCAGCTGGTAAAAGAGAGAATTCCTTTGCGTGACCATTGGATAATGTGGACCCATTGAGACCAGTTTTGGTTTCGTCAAGAATTATGAGTGGGACATCTGCCTTGATCTTGCTGGCGTAGGCAGTGTGTGTAACCACGACCAACGGTTTTGCATCATCAATCACGTCGGCGAGAAGTCCAGGAGGATATGCGAGTTCGAGAACAAGGAATGCGCCCCCTGCTCGAAGTGCTGCAATACAAGCAATTACGTAGTCAACGCCGCGTCCCAAAAGCACTCCAACAAGGCTGTCGCGAGTAACTTTCTGATCACGGAGACGATTAGCTAAGATATCGACTTGCTGATCCAGTTCGGCGTATGTCAAAGTTGTTGTCTCATCTTCTAAAGCAACGGCGTCTGGTGTCGCTCGCATTTGCTGGAGAATGAGCGCCGATAAATCTTTATTTGTATCGATGACGGGCATTTTTTCTGTTCATCGATTAGAGACTGAATTTAAATATGCTCAAAGTCCAAGTAGTGTTCAAGTCCTGGGAATTTACCTGTGAAGGGTTCGGTTTTACGCCGCTCAACATTTGCGTTTTTTATTTCTCGTTCGTTACCAAGTGCGCCTTTTTCTCCAACGGCTTCACCGCCGGCGGGAGTCCGGTACCCATTTTCGTTTGGCATTTTTGAGTAACCTCGAAAAGATGCAAACAGTGGATAGAAGACGGCTGTCCCCCGAATATATTTATATTCGTAATGGCTAAAAAAAAACCTTGATTTAGAGAAAAAATTTGGACGCTCTAGATTGTAGAACTGCTGAATTCTGGTTGGTAGTTGGACGCCCGTGGGGGTGATGATGGCAGAGCCTGGCTTGCAAGCCCATTATTGCGAATACTGCGCTAGTAAAACTAGACTACAGTGGGCATCGCCAAGCTGCCGCGCTTAGCCCTATCGTCACTATCTTCGGAGTCGGGGGAAGATATTACCCAATTAAGTGGATCTTTGCCACTGTCAGAGGCGGTCAGACAGATGAGTTGTCGTTGGTGAGCAATTGTCAGTGAAATCACCAGAATTGGAACAAGTGGGCCTCTTTACCCCATTTATGTGGAGGACCAGGAACACTGCTCAACAAAATGTGTTGTACAATCCCCAGAAACTGTCCACCGGATGCTCCCCATTTTACAGGGTCAGAGGTGGAGCTGTGTAACATCTTCAGCCGCTGGTAAATCCGTGGGGAAAAGTTCTATGATAGTTTCCCATGGCGGGCCGTGGCGGGGAAAAATTCTGTGATAGATTTCTGTGATTGTGCTACGGTCTTAGAATCGTCATCTCCGATGCGGTACTGTTTGCCAGCTCACGCCAGAGAAGCTTTCGCATGCTCGAGAGATGGAGGACATCCCACTTCTTGTGACTCATTTGTGATCTATTGAAGTCAGCAGACCTTCAATGTGAGAGGTTTGACCCAGCAGGCCCTGGGAGGAGGGAGTTTTCCACTTCATGAAATCTGGTGATCTGCGGCTTGCATAATGAGTTCAATTGAGTTTGGAAACAGAAGGTATAATTTGACAAGTAATTTGATTTCATGCAGTTTTTCTGAGCCCATTGCCTTCATACTGGCTGGCCAACGCCCCGTCCGGACAAGGATAGAAGACTGAGCGGCTGTCCCATTACCGTTCGGAGCTGGCCGTAGTACGGGCTTGAATTCAACATTTGATCAAGCATTTGGTGAGGCTGTTGAATCTTAGCAAGGTTCGTTTAAGAAGCTTCGGGTCATCCCTAACTATCGCAAGTTCCAGAACGCTGTGCCAAAATAGCCGTTCGAGGAACGACAGGTCAAGCTGGGCATCGAATCGATCGCTGCTTGCTGATCACCATTCAATTTCTTTGCTGTCGTTGCCTTATTTCTCTCTTCCTGACTCTCGTTATCTATATGTATAAAATCGCCGGCCCCTCTCGTTTTGGACTATTTCTTCTCGCAACGGCTTCTGCATAATCTTTCGTGGGTTGTGCTAAGTCGAGAAACGTCTTTGGGCCTGTCGCAAAATGTGTCAGATACGGTATCTCAAATCATCAAATCGAGTTTGAAGAGGGATGAAATAAATGCCACTCACAACTTCAGCTCGTCCTACACCTCCCCCAGTGCAGTGCCATCTTCCGTGGCTCTGACCACACCTTGGCCAAGAAGGCATGCGCTCCGTCGCTGATCAAAGCCCACCTTTCCGAAATAAAGAGTGGTTCATTGGGGAAGTCTTGGTAACTCAGTCAAGGTCTATTCCTTCACACCAATAGCCTTGCGGTACACGCCACGAGGTAGACAGCATGAGCTTCTTCCAGCATCACCCAAGATCGTTCGTGGCATTTCTGCTCCAATGAACTGCTCTCGATAAATGCACAGATTGTGACGACGGGAATGAGAACAGTGTAGTTTTGCCGAGGCGGTTGCTTTGGAGGAAATGACATGGGGAAGGAGCCTACATAGGTACACTTCGAGATGTCTGAATGTGTACGCGGAAGTTGGAGAAGGAACTACCGACCCAAAACAGGTACAGTTCAAAAAAGAAGATATTCACTGAGCCTCTCGATTGTGGTTGGCTTTCCGATTTAAATTCAGGCCGCGTCGCCAGGAATACCGCGTATTAATGTCGACCCACCGGAGTTGGAGTCGTGATTGCGAGGATTCAGCGGATGAGCTTTCCCGTGTCTTTTCATCGGTCAACGCTTCACCATAATGATATTATCATTTTGCATTGTCGAACTTGTATATCGTGAGAAGATGTCGCGTGAGGGGTCGGAGATGGAGAATGGCCGGCCCGAGGTTTATCCGAAGACCAGCCCCTCCCTCTGAACTCTTTCCAGATTCCAGACAAGAATTTCAGAGGTGGCACACGATCACAATTAAAGAGATGATATTGTTTGAGATGAATTGAAGTGGCTCATTATAAATGAAACTCGTATCTATCTATATACAAAACAACACATTTACTCGTCTAATGAGCAGCAATACCATTAGTGCCATTGACACAATTAACCCCATTCACACCATGGCTCCCCTTAACCGGCGCACCATTATTCGCCGTAATACTTTGCTCAACACCTTTCAACCCATTCGCATTCCTCTTACTCTTATCCTTCGCCATCCCGTTATGAGTTCCATTGAAGCCCAAGCCAGCAATACCATCATATCCTTTCACACCTGTCGCCTTCTCCAGCCTCGACGCAAGATCCTCTGATACTTCGCGGAAGATGGCGATTTGGCGCTTGACGATTTCTTCTTTCTTGCAGTTCGCCATGTGGCCAGACACGTTCTTGACGAAGCGCTCCCTGGCCTTGGCGTCGAAGACCTTCTCCCAGAGTGCACGTGGAGCATTGAAGTCTTCCTCGCGGATCTCGGAAAGGAAGGTGATGGCGTTGCCAGTGAACTCGCCGTGCACCTTATCCAAGTTGACCTTTCTCTCACGGAAGCCGATAGGCTCGATGGAAGAAATGTAGTTTGGTCGCGAACCTTGGTTGAAGAATGCCATAGCGCCATCTCGCTGGAAGTTGGCCATGCGGTAGCTGGGTCGTGGTGCATTGACGGGTAGTTGCTGGTAGTTTGTACCAACGCGGTGGCGGTGGGCATCGGCGTAGGAGTAGAGGCGAGATTGGAAAACTGGGTCGGCGGAGGGTTCAATTCCTGGAACCATGTGTGATGGGCTGTAAGCAACTTGCTCAATCTCGGCAAAATAGTTTGCGGCGTTCTCGTTCAATGTGAACTCGCCGATCTCGCGGAGAGGGAACTGCTTGTGAGGCCAGATGTGGGTGAGATCGAAGACGTTGATTTTCTGCTTCTCCCAGAGCTCTTCGGCTTCCTTGGCTGTCATGGTTTGAACCTGGAGTGACCAAGATGGGTAGTCGCCCTTCTCAATCGCCTCGTATAGATCCTTCTGAGAGTAGTCAGGGCCCTTAGTCGCCGCCTCGTCTTGTGTGAGGAACTTGGTGCCTTGCTTGCTGATCATGTGGAATTGGGAGTAAACCCACTCGCCATTCTTGTTGACGAGCTTTGTGGTGTGTCCCAAGTAGCCGTGCATAAAGCGATAGCCATCAGGAATACCTCTGTCGCCCATCAATATCATGACTTGATGAATCGATTCTGGGTTCTGGGAGAGATAGTCCCAAAATGCGGTCGAGTCATCGGCGTGCGTCAAGTGGGTAGATGGGTCGCGCTTTTGCGTGTGAATGAAATAAGGAAATTTGGCAGGGTCCCTCAAAAAGAACACAGGTGTGTTGTTTGCCACCAAATCCCAATTGCCTTCATCGGTCTTGAATTTGATAGAGAAACCTCGGGGATCTCTAGCACAATCATGGGAACCAGACTCGCCACCAACTGTTGAGAATCGCACTGTCACTGGACATTCCTTTCCCTGCTTGAACATATCCGCAATACAGAGGTCTTCGAGACCCTTTGTCGCCTTGAACACACCATGAGCCCCGCTGCCCTTGGCGTGGACAACGCGTTCGGGAATACGCTCGCGGTCGAAATGAGAAAGGAGGTCGATCAAGTGGAAGTCTTGAAGGAGTAATGGTCCGTTCTCTCCTGCTCGCTGTGTCTCGTATGGATGAGGTACGGGAACCTGCAGTTTCATATTAGCATTATTCAGAATCGACAGGCAGAGTTATACATACTCCATTTGAAGTAGTGTAGACTGTATCTTGAGACTTTGCAGACCGATCATCCTGATAGCTGCGGAAGTGGTCGCCGGATGTTTTTGTTGAAACCATATTGTGTAGATGTGGAATAGTTACTGTACTATTCAAAAGATAATTATTGTCAATTACGGAACAGAAGAGAGGCAACTGTTTATATCTAGTCAAGATACCCCCGCATCTTGCTTTCAAACCACATCATGATCTCATGAATGGGTCCAAGGGACTATGCTCTATTTTTGATTCGTTAAGACTTGCTGAAATTTCGAATCTAAAATGAGCCAAAGCACATCGGGATCTAGTCCTGACACTGGTGCCGGCTGCAATGTACGGAAAATAGCTAGAATCGAGATCTAGGGAGCAAGGGCCGTCTCCACGAGACTTCGGACGGTATTCCGGTAGTACAAACCTTGCTGGATAGCATGGGAAAGACTTTTCCCGATCTCTGGAGTTAAGAAACCGATCTCGCAGGGAAATATGCAGATCCATGTTAGCTAGGAATCGATGAGGCTCTTTTGAATCTCAATTAAGAGACGTCGTCATGAGTTTGTCCGCAGCGGTGGGGGCTAAGGAAGGCAAGAAACGAGAACGAATGATTTGATCTTGATTTGCAATTCCTGTGGGGTTCAAGTCTTCAAATGAGAAACGCTAATTTGTTAAGATTTTGCCGTCAAAGACTCCGTAGAGATCTCAAAAATGGACGACGTCAGTGTCAAAAGCAGAAGCTTGGACCATCAAGATTCTTGGCGATCATCACCTGATTTGGCACCACGTGAGCATTTTTATTTGAATCTTTCCTTATTCCCCTATTGCTGTACCTAGGTAGAGTATTGCAATCCAAGAGTGGTCGATACTACAAAGATCGAGAAGCCATGGAGTGGGCAACGAAGAAAATATTCCACTTGGCTAGAGTAGAGGCCCCCTTTTGGCAAGCGAGACTGAGCATGCAGAGGCCATCTTCAATGCCTGAGAAATGGAGGAAGAGGAACGTACTTGCTTGATTAGTCTGCTGAACGTCTCCTTAATAAACTCTCGAATAGTCGAGGTTAACTTCCGGTCAAATAGCAGAAGATGATTGAGCTTCCGAGAAGGTCGTCAAAGTCATTAATTCAACTGCTCAAAAGTCCCGCCGTGTTTTTGGTGCTTTTTTCATGCCTTTTTCTTGTCAGAGAATTCTCTGTGCGCAAATATGAAATATCAAGGTGCGGGGGCTAGCCTTAAGATCAGCTCGTAGAAACGATTCCTCCGATTTCAGGAGCTGCAAGATGGAGATGGCAAAGCCGTCAACAAGCATGGCTGGCGTTCCTGCCGCACCATCGATATCAAAACTTCAAGAGAAGGTTGGGTGTTAATAGAAAGTGTTTGGTTTGAATATACCGAGTGCTCAACGAGTGATCCCAAACCCGAATTGCCAGTGGGGGAAACTTCACGACGCCAACCGTATTTCAGTGACGACAACTGTAGTTCTCGGAGTGTATACGCTGAATCCTGACTTCAGAGCCTTTGCGTGATGGTACCTTTCCGTGCCATCCAAAGTCAGGCGATGGCGATTAAAGCCGAAAGTTGAAGCAGGGGTCTCTTTATCTGGTGGAACACATCGCGGAAGACTTTTCCATGCTGCGCGATTCTGGAAGCTGCATGATATGATGAGCGCCTTGAATTGTGTTTTGCATATTACTTGGCTTACTTTCTTGCCCGCATCTTTCTCGCGGCTTTCGCCGTTGATGACCTGTCGTGAACGTTGGGCCAAGTACGCATTCAACTGCATGAATTGGCTGCAGGGAGATTATAGGTGAGACCATTTGTTAATGGCGATCATGCCAGGGGATGCAAACCAAACTGAAGCCGGGTACCCTTTTGACTTTATATCTCCACTCAAAAGCCGAATCCTTCTGGCATCCCGGTACTCAAATATCGGTACGGCACTTCTTTATCAGGTGCGGCAATAGCTGGATCATGAAGCAGATCGTTGGGAGTACCCTGAGATCGATGGGCCCTGTGAAAAGCCACTGATGAGGTGGCTGTAGAATACCTAGCAAATCCTATAAACGATAGGGCATGGTAGGGGGAGCGTCGGAGGTTGAGTGCAGTGGTGTGGTTGCTCGTCCAGGATGCTCTGGTGGTTGAGCAAAACAAAGGGGGCCGTCGCTGGGGGCCATGGTCAGATGAGAGTCGCTTAGCAGCCTCTAAAGCCAGAACAGTTCTAGCGGTGCATGCCCCCGCATTTCCCTGCAGAACACTCTTGCCCCTCACTTATCCCATCGATATCAGCTCCCAACCACTATGCTGCTGTTCCCCTCACGTCGCTATATTGCTCGCCCAATTCATGTTCTGGATGCGTCCAGTTCTACAACTTTTCTATGATACTTCGGTAGCATTGCGGGCTAGGAGATGGGATGTCTCCAGAAGCTGGCAAACCTCGTACCGGCCGACGCACAGTCTGTGACCACTGTCGAAGACGCAGTAAGTTCCCCCCTCGAGCTAAGCCTTCAGCCTCACACGAGACCCTTGACATATCCCAACGTGCCCACATCAAAAAGACCGGAAATCTCTCAGTCGATTTAAGCCGTTTCTCCACTTCACACATGTAAACTATTCAGCTTGTTTGAGGTTGGTCACTGACTTCAAAATCTAGGAATACGATGTGATGGCGAGTTCCCTTGCGACCAATGCAATAACGCCGCTTTAAGCTGTAGAAGAGATCATGTCCCGAAGCGCAGAGGACCAAAAAGGGGAAGTGGTAGAGTGATAAATGAGCTTCGGGCTCAAGATGGTGATGACGGTCAACGGCAGCCGCAGTCAGCGCCAGGAAGCCAGAGCACTAGGCCCCCATCGTGAGTTCTTATTCTGCCAAGTTCATTATCTCTCTTCAACCTCTATACAACCATTTATGTTTGAACCCAAGCCACGAACTGTCATTTCCAGCCGTGTGGTCGTTTGAAATCGTCCACTTTTCAGAATGTTTAGATACTCTTGAAGTTCTAGATGCAGCTTGATAGGAATATAGATTTGTTCTAATGTTTCATTATAGCATCGACCAGTGGATGGCTGACAGTGCCGACGACTCCATCCCACCGACTACCGATAAGCCGCAATGGCACCCCATCATGTCGGATGTGTTACATTTATCAGATGAACCTAACAGCATTTTTACTACGGAGCAATATCGACCCAATGCTCCAAGTTACTTCCATTTGATTCCAACGTGCCTAGATCTTTTCATGGAACATATCTATCCCATCATGCCACTCGTTCACATGCCCACTCTTCGAGCTTCCATCCACCGACCATTGGAGATGTTTGAAAAGAACCTACTTTACTCCCTTTGTGCACTCACTTCAACTCATATGTCCGGGAAGAGTATTTTGGCACCCGGACCTCCATGCTGGGAAGCAGCTGGACGCTTCTTTCTTGATGAATGCATCTTGGTGCGCCAGTCCTACGATTTTGTGGAAGACAAAACGTTAGGCGCTGTCATCTCTTCGTATTTTGTTTCCACGGCCTTTTTCGAACTTAACCAATCTCGAAAGTCTTGGTACTATTTGAGGGAGGCTTTGACAATGGGGCAAGATCTGGGCTTACATAACGAGAAATCGTATGTTGGACTATCGGACTCTGAATCACTCTGCCGGAGAAGAACATTTTGGATATTATATGTGACCGAAAGGTATGTATTGTATTGAAGGACTCCTATATAGTCTGATACTGATGATCATAGATCATTCGCTATTCTTCGTCACAAACCTCTTACCCTCTCAAAGACCCCAAATCTACCGACCACGCTTCACGAATACGAAGCTCCCGAGATTCATTCCGGATTCATGCACCTAGTAGAATCTTACCACCTCCTCGATTCATCTTTCGTTGACTCATGGAATGAAGCATCCGACGCTCCCGCCTCAACATTGACATACACTGCTCTCCAAAAACAACTCAGTCTGCCCCATCCTTCACATGTCTCCCTCACAGACATACAAAAGGCCGATATTCTCGTCACCCAGCAGTGGCTGCGTCTCATTGTTTGGCAATCATCCATGCGCCAAGGTCTATTGTCTTCCAACGCTGAAGATGAAAGCATGACGTTCCGCTATCCGCTCAAGATCGCACATTCATTACTCAAAGTAATCTCCTCACTGCCTACAACGAGTATCGAAGTTCATGGCATGGGAATATTCGAGAAGATATTCGAAATCGGCAACACGATGCTAGATGTGATGCAAGCATGCGGGACCTCCATCCCGAGCGAGACTTACGGAATAGCCCAAGATCCTTTTGAGGTGTTTGTGAAGACATTAAGCCAAACGCCGAATTCGCAACGGCAGTACGCCAATCTCTTACTCGCAAAGGCAGCAGAGAAGCCAGAAATGCAGCGATTCACGCAGACCTTGAACCCCGCGTTGACAGATCGGTCTATGTTTCCTTCCTACAGCGCATATCCAGAATTTAACTCGAATCATGATGGCCTAATGGCACCTGTCGTTTCTCCGAGGCAGTGGAGAGGTAGCATAGTGGGCGAAATTGGTGATGATGGCGTTTATAAGGTTAATGAAGAGGCGCAACAAAATATTCAACAGTGGGATGAGTATGCAGTCTGGGCTCCTGGTCAAGGTGATGACTTATTAGACAAGGGATTTGCGTTTAAGCTGGAAGCTAAGACTGGTGTTTGATGTTCTATGAGCACATGTTTTCATACCTTGTGTATACGACTGATTATGAGTTTCAACTGTTTATGAAGGAGTGGGGCAGCTACACTCTAGGAGACCCATACATTCTTTCGGGTTCACGATAGTTACTGAGATTGAGACGGGCCGAGTTCTGCCAAGTCCGTTAGGTTTGATACATTGCTGGACTGGCGGCCGTTGCAGCCAAGATACTCCGAGCATAATAAATCAAGTTGACCGAGGTGGCTGGAGGAATATCCGTTTGATGTGTGTAGCTGAAAATTGTTTGAGCTATTCGTTTCGTGGTCATCATCCCTTTCGTCAATTATTCATGAAGTGGTGATATCTTGCCATCAGCAAACACCAACTCCCAACTCTCTTCAACGCAACCGAATGACTCGAGAATCTGCATGCAACCTCGAGGCAACCCAAGTTTGAGACTTCGGCATCATGCAGCAAGTGCTTTCGGCACAACGCGGACTGGGCACGAGATTCGTCGGAATCTCGGCGAGCTGCGTCTACACCCGCATGGCTAGGTAGTACAACGGAATTTGACCTCGCTTTACATCAATGAGAGAAGAGGGGAAACTTGTTGTGCAGCATATATACAAATACTATGCCGGTGAATGCATCGAATGCTGCAGAAGCCCGCCTTGTCACAAGATGAGGGGCGATATTTGGTCAGGGTTGACTTTCACTTCAAGTCGCCTCACCATGCTTCAGCTTTCCCCAGAATAGTCCTCTCTACTTAATGACTAGGTACTTTAACTTGTCACAAAGTATTCCTGCAAGAGACAGAACTCGATGTTGGAGAATCAACCCCACCACATTTTACCAGAGTCGAGAGGAAGGAGCCATGGGAAGACTCGAGCTTGGACTCGAACCTTCCGCAATGAATCCAAGGCGAGCTCCAGGGCCCTTTTCCCGACACCATCAAATCCTCAGCCAGTCTTTTCAAAACTCACGGAATCCTTCCCGCCCAAACCCACGATTCCAGAAGCGCCACCAACACAATGCTTGGAAAGCCGCGCTGGGCCAGTGCCTCAGAACACGGGACCTATAGACACAATAATTTCGATATCGACAAGTTTGCAAGTCGTGATGCCTCAGCTCTCTTCGATGGCGGAAGTTTCAACGAGTCATCATCCTCGATCTAGACACTCGACTCAAATGACAGCGTTCAATGCAACGATGCCGGGACCATCGACATTGCAGACTTCTTCGATGATTGCGGAATCGTCACAAAATTCTTCGATATCTACTACACCATCATCCACGCGTTCTGCAACGGTTCCAACTTCTGAGTCCTCACAATCTGCAACCCCGCCAACCAGCACCAAACCACCCACCACCAGCGCAGGCGCTTCCTCCAACCTCCTCAAAAAAATGCCCATCGACGCAAAAGTCGGCGCAATCATCGGCCTCGTCATGCTCCTCCTCATCGTCGGCGTCCTCTCCATCCTCTTCTGCACCCGCAAACGGCGTCGTCGTCGACTAGAAGCAGCCAAAATCCCAATCGTCGACCCACAATCCATCTTCGATCCACCGGTATTCCGCAACGGAGATGCGATTAATAAGAGTGCGCCTAGTCTGGACTCTGCTGGGATCAAGTGGCCGGAAAAGGTGACGTTGAGTGGGGAGGCAAAGGAGGTTTGTGAGTTAAAGAGGGAGTTTGATTGTGAGTTTAAGAATAGGAGGCCATTGAGTTGTAGGAAGAAGAGGGAGGAGGAGTGTCAGATGGTGGTGGGGAGGATTGAGGTGGGTCATTTGAGGAGGGAGAAGGTGGGTAGGTTGTGAGATTTTGTCAACTGCAAGGGAAAGAAACGACGCTCCGCGAAATATATTTTGGATATAGTTAACGTCATGTGCTGACACGAAATATCCATTTTGAATAGAGAAGAAATCTCATGCCCGGGTTCATTGTTCCTGAATTCATACAACACTACAGGCAACAATACCCAACTTTCAACCCAATAATAACTGACTCGTAATAGCCCTAATCATCCCGACAGCCCAAACGACACCCTTCTTCCATCCAGCCTCAACCCCGCGCCGGAAGAAGCATCACGGCAACTCCACTCACTGATATTCGTCTGATTCCCTAGACACGAGTACATCCGCGCTTCTTCGGTATTACTAGAAACATTACAATACAACTTTTACATGTGACACGTTAGTCTCATCCATCAATCATACCTATGAAATATTTCTACAATGAAGAAGATAGAGTCGTCAAAATGGGGTCACTCACAAAACAATCACCATTCCCGAACGTCGAAATTCTATTCGTACCACAACAGGAATCCAGGATGGGAGAAGAGGGGCTGAATGTGCCGCTACTGTAGCGGGAGGTGACGCATGATATTCTGTATGGTGGATCTGGGACTTGGTTTGCGGCGGATAGGTACGCGGGGGGAACGGGTTTGGAGGCCATGATTGATTTCTGGATTTGAAAAGAAGCAGAATATTCTAATTGTTGGTTTGGGGTGAGTTGAAGGACGAGAAAAGCCGTCATGGTTATTTATATGACGATGAGAGGGAATCACGTACTGGGTTCAGGATACTGCGTCGCGCATGTGCGGATTTGGGGGTTTTCTCCTGGTAAGGGCACTAGGGCGTTCTTTGCCTTGTAAGAAATCAGTTGGATTTCAGAGCTCATTGGCGATTGCGCCGTGGATCATCAGGAGTAATTAGGCAACCAGAGATATTTGAAAAACCGTGCCAGCAGTCACATTCAGTTGAATGATAGACCTGTGATCGGTTTGTGAAGATGATACTCCCACCGACAATGAAGCGTTCCATGAAAGAATGACCGAGTATGAGATGGGAGAAAATTAATAGAACACAGCTCATTTCACAGAAACCATAGCCCCAAACGTATTCTCAATAATTCAAAGGCAATTGACTCGTACTTCGAGAGGCTCCGTGGTACGTAGAACAAAGGAAAATGAAAGACGATACGGAAGGAAATCAACCAAAAATTATACAATTCCATTGCGGCACTGCGAAAAGAGAAAGAAATATAAGAGAGAATGGATCAGCAGATACAGATCCAAACTTGTCTCATGCGAAAACTCCAGAAGAACTACCCTCAGAAAATCACCGCTCTTTCAATGAACAAGAATCATCCCCACCGCCATCATAACGAAACCCACCAGCCCCAGAACACGCGCTCAATCCTTCAACCTCAACCACAATCGCGACCCGTACAACTCATCACCAATCTTCTCACGGCCCCCGAGTGATTCGCTTACCAGGCAGTACCAGTAACAAGCGTCGATCTTGTAAGTTATGAAGTCATTGATGGATGTCTGCGCCGCAAGATGCGTTGTCCTGGTTTCATGCCGTGCCTGTGTAAGAAGGCGTTGCGTGATTTTCTGCAATATCGTAAGCCAATGAAGCGGCGGAGATGTCTTGAATATGCGTGCATGGTGCAAAGATGCGCAATAATACACTCGTAGACTGTTCTGTGTTGATTTTGAGTTGGTTTTCAGGAATAATGAGAGGGGTTGGGGGTGATGAGAGGCTGGATTTAGCGCTGGGAGTCTGGGATTTTAGCGATGTGGCCTGGGGATTCCGCGGGGTACTTGTCAACAACACCTGGTGCACCCCTCTTTATGTCTTTATGTTTTCTTCCCACAGATTTAATATTTGATAAGCACGAAATACCGCATCTCTTGCGATCAAATCCACTCAATTCTGACAGAAAATGGGGAAGGGAGAAATGGTGGGTGAATAATGAGGACGAGTTGGGGTAAAATCTGCGGCTTTCAAAGTATTATTAAATATCCATCTATCTGTTTCTAGCTCAAAAACAATACCAACGAAATCAAAACCTCGGACCAGCAGCCTGCTGACTCTTTATCTCCCGAAGTTGAACACGCTCACTCTTCGTCGCAGTCCCCTCCTCAACTGTCTTCGCATCCCCACGATTCCAAAGCAAACTCCCAATATAACTCCCCCTACAAATCTCGTCCTTCGCCCCTTCCCGTCCAATCTTCACATTCCCTAACGCCATACACGCAAACACGCCTAACCAACAAAACGCACTCAGCGCATAAAACGCTAGCACAAGGCCCCTCTTCGCCTTCTCACGGAAATACTCCTGGTCCGCGGGACTCATGTCGGCAATCGCATTAAATGAGCTAGAAGCCACGCCATCGAACGAGACGCCCGCTGTGCGGAGGGTGTTGTTGAAGATATTGAGCATGAGCGTAGTAGCGATTGTCCCGCCTAGGGAAACAGCAAGGGACATCATGGAGACGATGCTTGCGATTTGGTCTGGAAAATATGCGACGCCGTGTAGGGTGCCGGGCATAAATCGTAGACCGGTACCGACGCCCGTGAGGGCGAGCATGCCGTAAATTGTGTGGAGGTCGTTGCCGTTGAGTGCCATAGCGAGGAGGGTGATGCCTAGGGGCTCGATGATGGTGCCGAGGAAGAGGGGGAAGAAGGTTTGCCTGGGGAAACGGTTGCAAGCGAACATTGCTAGGTATGCGCCTCCTGTTGTGGCGAGTTAGTGCCGATAGAAAGGAAGAATGGAGGGGAGAGACATACCTGCGAGACCAGGCATATAATACAGGAGGTTTGTTCCCGAATTTCCTGAGGTGAACTGCTTGACTAGCGCGAAATATAGGCCGACGAAATAGAAGACTGCGTACATCGCCATTCCGGTGACGAAGTTGATGTACATCAATACTCCTGCGTTGCGAGAACAGACCAGGTTGAACGGGATCATGGCTTTCTGTGTTGGGAAACGCAGCGACAGGCCGTTGCCGGGCAGCATAAAATATTCCCATCCGACAAAAGTAACCATTAGTACGACGCCTACAATGAGGGGCGCAAGGACTTTGACATCGGACCAGGAATAATAGGAGCCGGCCCAGGTCAAAGCCAGCACGAAGAGCCCAGTACCGAAGAGGAAAAGGAATTGACCACCAAAATCAATTGTTGATACTCTCGCAGCAAAACTTTGAGAGACTTCAATATCGGTGGCGCCATCTGTTCGTGTAACCTTCTGCGGTCCAAGAAGTTCAGGTCGGAGCACGAAATGCGCGAGGACGAGGCCGATGACTCCAAGGGGGATGTTAATGATGAAGCACCATCTCCAGGAGGCTTCAGTCAAGTATCCGCCAATAACAGGACCAACGCCGTAACCGACACCGTTAACGACGGTGAAGATTGTGTTGTTCTTTGCGTTCTCTTTCAATGATACCTTGTCGGCCAAAGCTACTTTCGTAATGATCAAAAGGCCGGCGCACCCGATCCCTTGAAATGCTCTGCCCACGAGCAACATTGAGAAGGAAGTCACGGGTGAGGCAGCACAAAGGACGCTTCCGAGTAGCATGACAAGCAGTGCTGTTTGGATGGCGATGTAACGGCCGAAGATGTCTGCGTACTGAGCCCAGAATGGGATAAATGTCGCCGAAGTGAGTTTGAACGCCGAAATAATCCAATTGAGCTGCGAAAGTTGATCTATTCATGTTAGTCAGACACTCGAACTGCATAAGAATGGAAGGTCGCGTACGGAAGTCCGAAGCAATGTAAGGAAGAGCGCCAGCGATAATGGTCGAGTCAAGTGCTTGAATCAGGAACGGCAAGCATAAACCAGCAATTATTTTCCAGCGATATTTCCTGAGGGCTGCTTTCTCGTATCTACACACTTCGCAAGAGTCGTCTCCGTCGGAGCTGAAGTCCTTGTCAATGGCCCGAGGAATGTTCTTTTCTCGTGGAGGATCGAGGTCCGCGAGGGGAAGATCAGAAGCATCGCTCATGGCCCGCTGGTGGTGGCAATCAGGTGCTTGACCAGGAGCTTTCTGCTGATTTCTATCTTTCTTGATGAACTTTTTGTAAATGATGGTCGCCATTTGCGGGTTGCGACTTGAGGATGAAGTCTAATGGGGTCGTCCTAGATTCAACTGTTGTAGTCGATTGTGTTGTATATGCTGTCCGATAACACTATGCTGCGAGGTATTGCATTTACTTATATCATTGGGAACACGTACGAAGGATGAAATGACGATACGATGCACTGGCCTGAGCTTCACTTGAGGCTCCGAAGGAAAAGGCATCGCGGCTGTGCAACGCAAGATAAGATAAACTACAGAACTCTTGCCAGAATGGGGATCCTGGTTGTTTGATTCTGATATGGATTCGTGTGCTCGAAGAAATGGCAACCATGCTGAGGGCTCCTCGCCTCCCCACCTTACTTTGTTTGATTGACTCAACGAATGCAGGGCACACTCTGGGGATAGTAAGACGGAGGAATGCGATGGGCATGGCTCTGTATCAAGTGGGCTTGTATGAAGGTTGCCTGGTTCGACAATGGCTGTGTTATGCGGTTATCAAAAGAAAATTGGTTGGTGTTCAGATGAAAATCGCTTCTGGTTGGCCAACATCCTGCAACCCCAAATGCGGCTTAGCGTGGGAATCGATGGCTTTCGTCGTAATTGGGCCGATGTTTTCCACGCCTGCGGCAAAGCATAGCTTTGTCCCACCATAAGCTTGACCAGAATCCACCTGACGTCAAGTCTTCAACTTAAACTCGACTTCTACAACTTCTTACATTGCCATATTGGGACGTTCTGCCAAGAGAAGCCCATAGGGCGGATTTTGCAACTCATCACGCTGTTCCGTTGCTTTTACCGATCTTCCACTAGGGCCGCCGCGTGTTTGATTGTATCGGCTTGCATCAGTCAACATCTTCTCTTTCCCTATGCGGAAAGAGCCGACCATCTCTTGGTCTGGGCCACGCAATGGTATTCTGCGGGAAGCCATCGGGCGGTTGCCATGCTTGCAGAGCTAGGAAGACAAGAGTATGTACGAGCGATGATTTGCAGACTCTTGTTCATTAAATCACATGTACCCTGCTTGCACATCAGCAACAACGGCCCCCTTCCCCCCACAATGTCCAGGATACTATTGACACCTAGTATAGTGCGATAAGGTACCCGAGGGCTGTACGCAGTGCAAAAAGGCTAAACGTGTCTGTCCCGGCTACCGAAACCCTGGTGATATTATATTTCGTGACGAAAGCACGAATGTAGTTCGAAAAATAAAAGCCAAAGATGCTAGAGAGGCCATAGCTGCCAAGAAGAAATCTTCTCCTCCTGCTTCGAACGACATTACTTTCGACGATGAAATACCATCTCCTATTTCAGACACTTCGCTCGAGATTGTCCAGCAAGATAACTCACCTCTAGCAGTCCAGTACGCTTTAGCTCCCACACTCGAGGATCGAGCTGCGGGCTTCTTCGTCTTCAACTATGTAATGGGTCCGAATGGGCCCTCGAAGGGCTATCTACACAATCTCGTTGAGCTCTCACAAACGCAAACATTAGAGGACAACCTCACCACAAGCATGAGAGCCGTAGGACTCGCTGCCTACGCCCACTCTGCACAGGCTCCTTCCCTCCTACAAAATGCTCGCTACCAATACATCAAAGCCATTCAGCTCACGAATGCCGCCCTTCGATCCCCAGAAGACGCCACCAAAGATAGCACGCTGATGGCTATCCAAGTCCTCGGTATCTTCGAGACCATCACAGGATGTAAGCAGCGTTCGTTCAAAGACTGGTCTGAGCATCTCTTCGGCGCTGCAGCCGTTATCAAGCTGCGTGGTCCTAACCAGATCAACACGCGGAGCGGTCGCCATATGCTTATTCAACTCACATCCAGCCTCATGATCGTCTGTCTCCAAGCAGGTAAGCGGCTCCCAAAGCATATCCGCGAATATATGAAAGCAGCAGTGGCAATTTTCCCAGTTCCTGAAGCGTCTCTCAAGTTGCAAGAATGCATGATGCTCTACACGGAACTCAGCGCCGATATCTGCGAGGGAATTCTCAAAGACCCAGAAGTCATCATCTCAAAAGTCTTAGAGCTGGATGGCGTTCTGCTGGATATAGAAACGAATGTTCCTCTCGGCTGGGAGTTCGAGACCATCTACACGGACGTCGACTCGGACTTCGTATACAAGGGACGATATCATGTCTACTACGACCACTGGGTAGCCCAGATGTGGAACGCGCTGCGTACGCTAAGAGTAATGCTCAATGAGCGAGTTCGAGACCTGCTACTCGAAGGCTTCTCCTCCAAGCCTCCCCGTTTCACGCAAGCGGAAAATGTAGCTCAGTTCCAATTATCGACGGAGACACTCTATCGTTTACAAGACGATATTCTGCTGAGCGTATTCCAACATATGGGTAGAGGAAGGCCGATCAGCAAGGACGCTACACTTTCGCGCCGGGAGACGGAAGAAACGACACCCGTTCCTATGTCTGGGGGCGCGTTCCTCATGTGGCCGCTCTGGTTCGTGGGCGTCCTGGATATCTCGACTCCTGAAACTCGCGCTTTTGTGATTAAGAATCTGCATAACATTGCGGATATCTTGGGTATTCAGCAAGCGCGCGCTATGGTGAAAAGTGTTGAGACACAATCAGAGATCAAGCCTTTGACAGACGGGCAAGTCTTCATTCATTCGGGGGAATGAATGGCTGATCTTGCTTGTCAGCTGCGACATTATGATTCGCCATGCCATGAAGTCTGAAAAGGTCTAAACCTTTAGCTCCACTGCCGTGGCGCGCGGTACTATGCCATCGAGTATTGCCCTCGAATAGCCTTATGCCAGCCGGCCTCAAAAGAAGAGCCCCATAGGACTGGACGGATATTTGATATTTCCTAGCCAAAGTCTGACACCGATACCCAGAACATGCCGAGGGGCAATGACAGAAGGAAATTGTGTCTTCCCATTATGTTGCTTTCGCGCGAGGCATCTTTGTGTGGGATGTGATTTGTAAACGATGGATACGAGCTAAGAAGTCAGGACCAATTCGCAAAACCAGTATGCCCAAGTTCGAGTTAGAACTCTAACTCGGCCATCTTCAGCCAACTCAGATTCCGACTCGGGCGGATATTCTTAACTCGGCACTTCAAAATACGAGTCAACCTTGAATTAGTCAATTTTGACCAAGTCAGCCCGGGGTTGCCGAGTCAAATTTGAGTTATGCTCAACCCCGCCGGAGTCATGACTTTGACTCGGCGTGACCCGACCTGGGTCGAATTCCTTCTTGGGCATCCTTGTCGAAAAACTTATGAGGTTTAGATTGAACCAAGTTCAGATTTCCGCGAGAGTAACACCTAAGCAATTATAGGGCTGATGTTCTGAGATGGACATCTGAATATTGTTGAAGCTTTATCACAGTTTTCAGGAGCAAGTATCCTTCGTCACACTCCTCCGATCAATGTGCACCTCCCAGGTATTCGCAACCCGAATCTCCTGCAATTTCGCATTCGCCGGCTCGATAATCAAGCTAAATGGCCTCTCCCCTTTAAACACTTCCAATCGAATCGACTCATCCTTCGCACTCCCTTGAATGATCAGATCCTCATCGCTGTCCCATCTGTTCTTCCTGCCTTCGATTACGGAGACTCTTCGATCTGTGCTACGTTGTTGTTTGAACTTCGACTTTTTATACCCTCGATCCTGGAGCAGGGATGCAAGTACCACGGCGTTTGCGGTGGCGGTTGAGAGAAGAATGTCGAGGGAGGCTATGAGGGAACGTATTGGTTGAGCACCGAGCGCGTGGATTATGCGGGGGATTTGGTAGGCGGTTAAGGCTGTACCAAGAAGGGGGAGAGCAAGTCTGAAGATAATGGATGCTTTCCTGCTTTATCTGTCAGCGCCGTCTTTGGGTATCGAAGGATGTAGGAAACTAACTGTTTCTTTGAAAGACGAGAGATTAAGACCGCAGGGAGAGGAAACAGGAAGAGCCCGAGGTTCGTGATGATGTTGAAGGTGGCCATGGTGAAGAGATAGGCATATCCGCCTCTACAGTGTGTTCCAGGGTCTGGGATCACTTGCCAGTAATGGCTGAAGGGCTGGCATGCGGCGAGGTCGCTAATGACTACTGCGAGGAAGGTGATGATGAGGAAAGCATGTAGACAGCGCATGAGGATCTTCTGGGAGCTTTTCCAGAATGGTTCCGCGAGACTGCGGACGAACATGAAGGTGGAATACTTGACTGTCCATAAGCTGGTTTGAAGTTAGTATTTGGGGTCCTAGACGGGTGTAACATCGACTCACCACGCAGCGTACATTATTCTTGAGACCAAAACAAGCTTGCTGCCAATTTCTCGACGTTGTGTATTCTCCGGTGACAACTCTGTGATGATTGCATTGTTCGTGCCGAATATGAGGACAACATGAACCAGTCCCATTCGTATGAGAAGTGGAATGATAGCCAAGAGCATGATGCCATCTTCGGTGAATATCCTTTCAGTCCTAACATATCTTCCACAGACGCGAAAGAAGATGAACGTGACTGCATATATTGTACACCACCAACTGACAAGAAGTGTAGGTTTATCGTCTCGGAAGGACCGAAGCTCAGGAGCTTCACTCGCAAGACGTCGAAGCAGCTCCATAACGTCTGGTTGTAACTTTCAAACCATTGACGTCCAAATCCTCCGACCAAGGCGTGGGCGAATGATAACCTCCTCGACACAATTCAAATTCCAAATAGGTAGTCTCACGAGACTCATGAGATAGAAATACTTACTCCACCACTTTGGACAAATGTGACCGAGCTTGACCCGTGGCCACGGATCAGGTAGACGAAAGCTGGTACAAGTACACAGATATCACCAGCTGAACATCGGGGCCAAAGCAGAAATCTATCTCCGAAAAGAGGGGAAACATGGAATCTGAAACATATGAAGAATGACCTAAATACCGTAGAAACTCAGGAGGTATGCCAGACAATATGAGAAAGTGGACGTTGGCAAAAATGTCTTAATGAGGACATTCTCTGCGACTACGGATCATCGGAGAAGATGATCAGAAAGGTTTGGTCGCGACGAGGATAAAAGTATCCCGTCCTTCATGACGGTTAGTGGAGAGACTGGGGATAGTTTTGGACACTTCTACTGTAGAGAAAAGCAAGGCAAGGGCCAGTCGACGCGGTCGAGGTTGAAAATCGCCGCATTGGGCTGACTGCGGCTTCCATAATCGCGGGGAAGGTTCTCGATAGGGAAAACCCAGCCAAAGCCCTGCAGGTCCCAGCCGTGTTGGCAGGCGGTGTTCTGCAGCAAACCCCTGAAATTGCTCCGAAGGTCCCTGAGAGGTGATAGCGTGGCACGGCTGGGCGGGCAGTCATTGGCAGGCTGATAGATTTGTTCTAGCGCTTCTGTCACACAACGCGTTTGAGGCGAATTTGTATCATGGCCAACCTCCTCTGCTCGTTCTAATTCTCATCTCCGCGTTTCTATCGAGAAGTTTAAAAGTTGAGATTCTGTATGATTGCCCATTTCGGCTACTGTAGGCGATTGAAATCCAGCCAGCCACTGCGATTCGGGAGCCTGCCGAGCGCTATTGCCTAGCGTTGGCAGCGACCCGGCGTTCCACATAGGCTGGTCACTAATCGATCATGTTGGACCGGTGCCACGCTTTTTATAAAGCAAGGTCCCCTGAAAAATGGGTTATGGACTGGGCAGACCAGGTTCTCTCTGCCAGTAACATTTCGATTCCTTCATATTTTACTCCGCTGGGGTCAAAGTGCGCTGCTGTCATCACGGGTAGAGTTGTTCTTCCGTTTTGATCGCTCGCGGGGAACCAAAATCTGGACCGACGCCTCCCTCGACGGTTCTATCCTAGGGGCCTCCGTCCTCGAAGCCTGCCAGTCTAAGTCCCCTGCTAGGTGCAAAAGAACGCATTGCACCAGGTGTTTCCAGGTCTGCTCCGTCTATGCAACACCCCATGCTCGCCGGAACCGGTACTGGAAAAGTTCGTGACTTTCACATGGGCGTCTTATCTCTAGCTACCTAAATAAAGTACTGCATGTCATTTCAAAGATAATGCCTGGACTCCACTTCTCGGTTCTCTCTTGGCATTTCTAGTTCACCGGGTTTTGGAGACTGGAGTTGAAGACTTCGTCAGTTGCCCCATTGATCCCACTACCGGTACCTAGGTAGGCAACATCGTCGTTATGGACCCCATGAAAACATATTCGGCGTCGACGTCAACGGTATCGCCGCTGCTGGAGAGGCCCAGAGGAGTCAGATTGTTGTCGTCGAAGGTGTTCAATGATTTTCGAAGTTCTCCAACTGGCAATGTCGCCCCAACGTTTGGTGATGGAAGGGTTTTCAATGCCAAGGCCGCGGCTTACAACACAGCAAATACACCTCTGGTCAGGAGGCTGAGAGGGCGGCATTTGCAGATGATAGCGATAGGTGGCTCAATAGGTAACATTGTACACCTAAATCTATGTCAGCGGCACTGACAGATGCAGGAACTGGATTATTCGTTGGGTCAGGTCAGGCGTTAGCAACCGGCGGGCCGGCATCTCTTCTAATTGGGTTTCTGATCATCGGGAGCGTACTATTTTGCACAGTACAGGCTCTCGGAGAGATGACCGTGACTTTCCCAGTTGCTGGGTCGTTCAATGCATATGCTACACGATTTATCGATCCAGCTTGGGGATTTGCTAGCGGCGTAAGCAACTCTGGGCCTTTGTTCATATGCTCCCCCTTCATTTTTAGTTTCATCTTATGTACTCCGATTTACTCTATCCATTTCTCAAAGAGGAAATGATACTCCTGAGACCTTCTTGAACAGGAAATAACTGACTCCCCTGTGTTGCAGTGGAACTATGCTATGCAATGGCTAATTCTGATGCCATTAGAGATCATGGCAGCCTCTCTCACACTTGAATACTGGTCACTCCCAATTCCTGGTTGGGCGAGCATCACGGTATTTTTGGGGGCCATTATAGCCGTAAATCTGTGCAGTGTGAAGGTTTATGGTGAAGTTGAATACTGCTTTTCTATCTTGAAAATCACTGCTGTTATTGGATTCATGTAAGCTGCAAAGTTTGTAGACCCGGAAGGAAGGGCTGAATGTACTGACGCTTCCTAGAATTTTGGGCGTTGTAATTAATTGTGGTGGAGGTCCGGATTCAGGTTATATCGGTGGTCGTTATTGGGTCGACCCGGGAGCTTTCAATAATGGCTTCAAGGGTTTCTGCAACATTCTCGTAACGGCAGCCTTTGCATTTGGAGGAACTGAGCTTGTCGGGCTCGCAGCTGCCGAGACACATAATCCAAGCAGGTCTTTGCCGACAGCTATCAAGCAAGTGTTTTGGCGTATTGCAATCGTAAGTGAAGCCCTTCGTCGGCAATACGAAGCCTCACTAACTCGTGTTCTTAGTTCTACATCATCTCCGTTATCGTCATTGGGCTCACCGTACCTTACACCAATCCAGAGCTCATCTCCCGCAACAGCGTCGACTCCAAAGCCTCCCCCTTCATCATCGCCATCAAAGACGCTGGTATCTCAGGCCTCGACTCTGTCATGAATGCTGTTGTAATGATGGCCGTTCTCTCCGTCGCAAATTCCTCCATGTACGGCGCAACTCGTACCCTCGCGGCATTGGCAGAGCAAGGTCAAGCCCCACGTATCCTCGCCTACGTTGACCGCAAAGGTCGACCTCTCGTTTCCATTGGACTTGCTTGTGTTTTCGGCCTCCTCTCGTACTTATACATTTCTCCGATACAAGGTCAAGCCTTCACCTGGCTGCTCGCTATGTCTGGTCTAAGTAGCATCTTTACCTGGATCAGCATTTGCTACGCACATATTCAGTTCCGCAAAGCGTGGCTCCAGCAAGGCAATCTGCTTTCGGATTTGATCTATAAATCCCCCTTAGGGGCCAAGGGGTCTTGGTTCGGCCTCATTGCTTTCGGCCTTATCCTTGCTGCTCAAATCTGGGTCGCGATCTCTCCTTCGGGTGGCACGTCAGAGACGGTCGGCGGACAGGTGGCCGATTTTTTCGAGGCTTGCCTAGCGTTTCCAGTAGTGGCGTTGAGCTTTGTGATTTATAAGTTCTGGTATCGAACGAAGTGGGTGAGGGTGAGGGATATTGATTTGAAGACTGGGAGGAATGAGTGTGAGAGTGATTTGATTAGACAGCGTTGGAGAGAGGATAGAAGTCTATGGCCGCGCTGGAAAAAGATCTATAAGACAGTGTGTTGATATCGTAATATGAAAATGAAGAAATTTGAAGACATAACTCCTGCATCCCGATGCATGCCATGGAAGTGAGATAGATCTAGAGATCCAGTCTTTATCCAACGAAATGAGCAGAAAATAAGAGCCTACTTTCCTCAGCACCTTGCATCCTCCGAGACTCGGCCAATGCCATCTATTTCCCTTCAAAACATTTGGGCAATGTAAGAGGAAAAGAAAAATCCACTCTGGACTTTTGAAGCTGGCACACGACTCCCTCAAGAATCATTTACCTTCGGGAAGTCTCTCCTTGAGAAGAGATTTCATAGCAAGCAAATCCGGGAGTCGTCTCGTTAACCCATACTGCGCCTGTTCCGCATCGATCCGAAGCTTCAGTATGTGGAATGCTTCGACCAAGACTGCTTCTTCGAAAGGTGAAGTCTCTTCCAGGACCAGTTGTGACATGGCAGAGTCCCCATAACGAGCGGTTGCTAGTAGTGCGACTTTGGGGGTATCCGTGTTCGTGTCCTTTCCGTACTCGAGCAGGAATTTCATCGACTTTGGGCCGAAATCGGACTCACGGACTGTACACACTTTTTCGAAAACGTCCATAGTCTTAGCATCAAGTCCCTGGCCTTGAGGCACCTACAAATTCGATGTGTCAGCATTACTCCGTCAACAATTCAATGTTTTCGGGCCTAGCCGATATATCCAAGCCAGAATATTGAAGTTATTCCGAAACACAACTGCTAGGAACATGCTGATACGTACTTTTTGTCTGAGGTCCGCTCCCGATTGTAGTAGCCAGCACATTGCCTCTAACTTTGCTTCTGAGGCGGCCATCATTAGAGGGCTTCTCCACTCACAATCGCGCGTATTCTCTGTCAGCCAATCCTTTCCCACACCTACAGTCCCACTGACATCAGCATTATGCTTCTTCAAGAGTGACATCATACTGAGATTGCCTCGACTTGCTGCAATAGCCATAGGGACGCCCCGTAAGGCACCGGCGTCGTCACGTCTGTTTAAATTAACATTTGCGCCTCCCGCTAACAACAGCCGAGCAATATCAATGTAGTTCCTGAAGGCCGCATGCTGTAGAGAGGTGCCATAAAAACCACCTGCCGCGTCAATATCGATTTCACTGTTTTCTAACAGTAGTCGAACCACATCTGTGTGACCTTCTTGAACCGCATAGTGTAGTGGGGTTGCGCCTCTGATTCTTGTGTTCACATCGGCGCCCCGTGATAACAAGAGTTCCACAACATTGAAGTGCCCACCCTCGCAAGCGTAGCCTATAGAAAGAAGGGGTCAGCGATTGCTTCCTCGAAGATGCTTTAGGAGAGAAGGAAGAATTATTCCTTGTCTTGGGTACAGGGCAGGAGTGACTGAAATGCACAAGATGGAAGTGGATGACAGTGGATGAGACAAAGCAGAAAAGAGATAAAGGCCTCGTTATCACTTACTCAGGGCATGTGATATGTCCTCGGTCGATAAGTCAGGTGTTGACTTTGCATCTAGGAGAGTCTTTGCCACTAGAGAATGGCCATATTCGGCGGCTATATGAAGCGCCATCTGTCCTTTGTAAAGCGATTTCGCGCCGGGATTCTCCCCCTCTTCAAGAAGTTTGCCAATCATACTGTTAAAACCAAAGCGTGTCGCGACCATCAATGCCGACCAGCCGTACATACTAGCAGACTTATTGATCCCTTGCTCGGCTGCACAAGAACGCAGAATCATTGTCCATGCGTTGTGATATATCGATGTAGGTTTGCAGAGATCCAAAGCCACATCGAATAATATATTTTGATCGTAGTCATCGTAATGTTGCGTCCAATAATAAGCGGCGTAAGCTAGAAATCTGTGCTGGGATTTCATGGTTTCCGAATCAAGACTCGAAAAGTCCCAAGACTCAAATTCTTCTAGTCTGAGATAATGAATACAACATTTTGCAATCATATACTGTGAATCCTTTACGGCGAAGGCGTGCTTCCATATTGAGGTGCCTCCATTGTAATTATCAGGGCGTAGCAAGTATTCACGCGCTGTCTGACTATGAAAGAGCTGGCGTTAGCATCGGAATTCTTAGATGGTGAGGGATACCTAGAGGTGCCTCAAACTTCACAAATGTTCGAAGCGCCTTTTCCCAGCAGACCTTTTGAGCATTCTTAAGGTACGCGAGAACAGGACAGAGGACTAGCTTACTGGAGTAGGAATAATTTCCCGTCGACCACACTCACAAATAGACCGCAAAGCGTTTGGACGGTTGTTCTAAAGTGGCGCTCGTCCTCAGGATCCAGATCCACAGTCGTGCCAGTGGCGCCAAATTTGCTGAGAGGCAGTGCAATTGACGCCTCTGCCAGTGTCAGGGGTCGGAATGCGGCTAGAACGAGGCTTAGTAGCCGCCGCCGGTCCTCGTAGTATTTCTTATAATCTCGATTGAGAATCTTATCGTATGCGTCTTCCACCGTCCTTGGCACATTCTTAATAAGACCTGATATGAGTTTATTGACTCTCTTGGAAGTGGTTGCACCAACACTTCTCCGGACCTCTTCAAGCGCCAAATGCAGCCAGAGGTATGTTCGATTGGGGACCTCCAACAACCTGTCTCGCAACTGAACCTCCACATCGGCAGTGAGTTTGAGCTCTTTTGAGATATCCGGAACTACTTTGCATATCACAAGATTGATCTCCTTGCTGATTGCTTCGGATTCATGTTCCCCTTTCAAGTGTACAGTTGGAAACGCATCGGTTAAAGCTGTGAACCGACGTTGTATATCTGTATACGGGCGGCTCGTCACCAGGAACTTGAGCCGTGGCGATCCTTTTCCTACGAGGTTGCCGTAGAATCCTTTCAGGGTATCAATGAGGAGGTATCGATCTTCTTCTTCGCACTCGTCCAATGCGTCCAAGACGCAAATTATTTCTCCGGCATCGGGATCAGAGACAGCGGCAATGAGGATGTCCCAAGCGTTTGAAAACGAACTCGAAACATTCAAGCCGTTAATGCGATATGCTTGCAAAGCGTACTTGATCAAGATGGGCCGGGCCGTGAAGAGCTGGTGGAGAATGGCAGAAATGCATTTTGCAGCACCCTGCTGCTGGGCCAACCCGTCCTTGAAGAAAAAATAGCAAACTGTCGGAGCTTGATTTCTATGGTAAAGTAGTCTCTCATCTATGGTAGACCTTGTCAAAACTGACTTGCCGCATCCTGGGTCGGCAGATACCCAAAGTAGGCAAGATTGCTTCTGGTTCTTCCATGCAGTGAAATTTTCGGAATTGAGAAACCAGTTGCACGTTCCAGGAACTCGGACCGGGTTTCGATTCTTATGCTCCGCATAGAGGGAAGGCCCAAATGCCTAGTCAGATTGAAAAATTAAAACGGTCATATTAGAAAGAGAGAGTGAAGGGTACCTGGTGGCATCTTTGCTCTTCTTCTTGTTCCTCCTTGCTTTGCTGTTGTTTTCGTTGGGTTTCTGCTGCTTCCAATGATTTCACCATGCTACTTAAATCATTGAGTGTATCCTGATGCTTCAGGTGAAACGAGTCCACCTTGTCGTGGAGACGCAAATGGTGCCCATTGAGCCCATCCAGTGTGCCGGCGTTGAAGGTTTCGCCAATTGCCCTGCAGGCGTTATCTGCATCCTGGATATCCTTGAAAAGTTTAGACCACTCATCAGCCTTGAAAACGTCTCGGAAGTACTGTTTTGCTTTATTCCGTGACCATTGGCAGACAGCACGAACTTGGTACTGTAATATGCTACAGTAGAGCTCCGTAAGCCTTTTTTCAAACTCCGCTATAAGTTTCTGTTCGGAGTTATTGTTGACTGTTGAGTTCCGATACACTGACTCAATGACCTGGTAACGGATGATTATGGTTGGAATTTCCAGTAAGCCAGCTTGAGCATCATCATATTGTTTAGTAGGATTCAGCAGAAGCTAAGCAAGAAGTAAGCTAGGATTGCGGGGAACAAAGAACGGGAGCATTGGTTTTGAAAACCTGAATCTTCGAGATCAAGAGACAGTGCTGCCGGTAGCGCCAGGATTGGCTACTTACAGGTAGACATATGCAGACTCCTGCCCACGCAAGTGCAGCATGAGGGTCAGATGAAGCGATTTGGTCAACAAAATCTCTGGCGGCACTCATACATTTGATAAATTTATCAAATCCATCTTGAACCACAAATGTCTTATCTCTGATCGAAATTTTCCATCTCGAGTCATCCAGGGCATTCAATTTGCTCTTCGCAAGCTCTGTCAACCTGTTGGGAGAGTGGGTAATTGATCTATAATGACAAGAGGGATTAGCTTAGTAATTGAGAGGTTGTGGCACATTCTTGTCAATCTCGCAGCGTACAGTATTGAAAACGCGGCACTGATTTTGAATGTTCCAGACCAAGGGGAGCATTCAGAATTCGCAATTATCAGCGCCGCAACTTTTGTCGAGTGCAGGGCACTTTCCCATATTGAGTTGGAGTGAGTTCTATTCACTTACCCAGAAGTAGCTGGGCCATCGATAACTCCTTCCTCTGCGCGCAGAATTTGCTCGTAGCGTTTGACGAGATCCTTATGCTCCTTCGTGAGTATTTGGTACGCTCTACCCCAAAGGTCCTCACTTAGCGAACAGGCAGGGCGAGAGTCCTGCCCGTCTTTGTGCTTCCTAGGCGATCGTGACCTGGTGAGCTCGCGAAAGATACGAGAGCGCGGTGGAAACTCGAAAGAAACCATAGATACAGCATTCGTAGGAGATCTCGACGGATGGGCTCAAAGCTGAAGGATTGCTCGTCTTATGCAGCTTCGTCGCAAACCAACATGCCCAAATTATAAACAGTATATATCTATAAGTTTAGGTGATCTCTGTGCTTGTCTCGTGACCCTTGAACCTTTGTTTGAAATAGAAGAAATTCTGGTCATAGACTTGGGGAATTGGCTGGCAATATCGAAGTGAAAGCGTTTTAGTGTACGCTGATGAACCTTCTAGCATATCGACTTGGTGCCTGGAAAGTAGCATGGGTATGTTGCAATCAAGTAGGCCTACAGCGAGGCTGTGAGGTGGTGTAGGACTGAAACGAGACATAACAAACACTCCGCGCGCGGCTAGAGTTCCTCCCACATAGGACGAAACAAGATCCCTCATCGTGAACTTCATGATGCGTCCCAGAAAAAGCAGATTGCGACGAAAAGAACGCCACAGGTAGGCATTCCGATGGGGTTTGGGCCTCCCCGGAGTTCAAGCTCCAGGATAGACCAACAGGACCGGTGCGAATCGGAATGGCAACTTGCTCCTTATAAATATGACGTTAATTGAAAGTCACTCCAGTCTATAGAGACTATCCTAGGATGAAGTTATGGTAGGAGATGTGTGGATGAGGTAGGTAAAGAAAGGTGCGTGGGGTTGGGAAGGCTACTCTGTAGCTCTGCCAGAAGCTAAAATCCGGCTAGCAACCATCAACAGCTCCATCCTAAGCATCGCAACAATACCTACAAGTCCATGAACTACAATCCTAGCCTCGTTTCTTCAGTCGTCATTACAACCAAACAGCTTTAAAAAATACTCCGGAATGTCTTCCTCTGTGCCAATGGTCCGCCTTGGGGGCGCAGGTACGGGCACAACCCCTCCCCCTCCCCTCCAATCTCCCCAACCTCTTGCAAGGAAAGATTTGCTAACTATCCTCTTTCAAAGCCTTGAATCATGGCAACGATAATGCAGAGGCCGAGTATAATCGACTACGCGACCTTGCGCGACAAGAAGCTGGTAAACGCGGGTCTTGTTTCGATCGAGTGCGCGCCCCTCTCTTCTATCCTGAGCCTTCTCGAAAGCGAATCTGACTGGCGACCATAGGCACATCAAGCATACGAGAGTGGCAATGGAGGATTGGCGCATCAACTATCCGAGGAGGGAAAAGCACACGCTGCAAAAATGGACCAGTACAACAAACAGGCGTCCGATTACATTTTCCGCGAGAATAATGCGCCGGGAAGAGTCGCCGATGATACGATCGATCTGCATGGACAATTTGTAGAGGAGGCAGAGAATATTCTTGAGCAAAGGATCAGATACGCGCGGCAGAATGGGCAGACGCATCTTCATGTGTGAGTATCCCTTACCTCCGCATAGCGTATTGGAGGCGGAGCTAACTCTTTGGGCGCGCAGAATTGTAGGAAAAGGTAACCACTCCGCTGGACATATCCAGAAGATCAAACCGCGAGTCGAGCAACTTTGCAAGGAATTGAAGCTCGATTATGCTACGGAGGAGAATGCAGGGAGAATGTATATCAATCTTCAAGGCGGACCCGCAGTCATGCCGCCGCAACATTCCTACCAGCAAGAAGGGCACCAACAACACCACGGAGGGAACCAGCAGCATGGAGGAAATCAACAACATGGCGAATATCAACAAGGTTATGCTGGCCAACAACAGCAGGGTGGATATCCTGGTGCTCAGCAACAAGGTGGTAACCAACAGGGTGGGCAAAACGATAACCAAGAGCTGGAAAAACTAGCAAAGAAGCTCCTGCCCAAATTATTGAAAAAGTTGGATGGCTGCTGTGTTGTTATGTAAATTAGATCTGGGCTATTTACGACATAATGGTTTGGATTGTATGTATGGATACAAGGGCACTTGGAAACGTTCTCCTCAGATTTGTATATATCAGACAGGACTGGACATGAGGGCATAAAGAGGCATATTCCATGGTCACGGATGTGTGAGGATATCGAGGCTTTCAATATATCAATTTCCCCATCACCCCCGGCCCTTCATTATCGATTCTTGAACAGAGATTGCTCGTGACGCAACTTACCTAGGTATTGCATTGGGATCCTTGTCTATGATATTCAAAGCGAGGTAAGAAATTGCAGATATACTCCCAAAATCATGGTTAGAATACTCACGTAAAAATAGCAAACTACCTGTCCCAATAATCATCAATCCGATTGGGCCATGCTCAAGTGCAAGTCACTGGTGTATCCTTCAACATCCAGGCCCCGTTCGTCCCCTTTCCAATATCCTCCACCGCGCTACTAGATAACTTCAGCGACCTCTAAGCCGATGCTTCTGCCTCCGGATCGCCAGCTTCTGTGGCGTCTGGATCATACGCCCAAAGAACTCCATCGCCTGCTCTGCATGCCACGCCAAATTTACAATTGAAGAAGACGCCATTACTACCTTGAAAGTGAGTGTTGGCTTTCTCGCTAGTTTCTAGCATTACAGAGAGGGTACAGGACTTGAGACGATTCAAGGATAATACTTACAAACAGGAGATGTTCATTTCCGGGCACATCTATCCCTTCCTCGCCGTCCAAAACTAGCACCAATGCCTAGATGGCCATCCAGGGTTTAAAATTCATGCTAGCAACGCAGCACCAATTGCATCGATGCATATCAAAAAGCTACTGGGCGACTACCTCGATCTCTCTCACAAGAGTTTCACCACATCACACGATTTTTCTGTGGTAATCTCACTCATCGGGCAGCATGGTCAGAGGTGCAACATCGAATCCTGTGCTGTAGAAGTGGGGAGACAGCCAAAGATTGCAAATATTGACCCTAAAGGTGCCGTGAAGTGTTTGCCATGCCTCCGACAATTAAAGGGAAGGAAAAGTGGGGTGATAAGTTTGAATCGTGTTGCGAAAATTAGTGGTCAATGAAGAATTTATGCGCTCTTCAATACACTGCTCGAAGTGAAGAAGTCCCCGTTCGTGATGGACATAGTTGACCTTTGAGGTCGACTAAATGCCGTCTCCCCATCCCCCGTTTTGGGGGGTAGATCTTAAAATTTGCCAAAGTCCTTTGAAATCGAAGGCATGGACAAGCAATAGACTCATTTATTAAATATGGGAAGTAACAAAAGTACTGGGTCGTGGTCATAGAAGACTCGAAATAACGAAATGGAGACAGGTGAACCTCGCGGCCCCCCTTTCCAGACGAGACATTGACATGAAAACAGAAATATTCCATCCTAAACACATTACCCAAGCAACCAGGCTGGAGATAGAAGAACCACGAAGGCCTGGTTTCCGGAATTTTTGAAGGCAGAATCTTACACTCAAACCAACCTGACAATGATTTCCCCAGCTAGAAGGAATGGAGAGTAATCGTAATAGGCATCGGGAATTCTGGTCCTGACAGCGCCGCCTACGTCCACAGCTTTGGAGCACAGAAACCGTGGTCCAATGCTCGCCAGCCCTTGTGATATCCCTGCCAGAGTCCATAAGCTGGTCACTCTCCGGAGATACCGCTCTACCCCTCCCCCCTACCAGTCCTAATTATTCAACCTATGCATCGCCTTTCCGCAATTGACGACTCGGACCTACTCCAATGGCTGCTCTAACAGTGCTCTTCAAACACAGCAGGCCTGGTACTGCTGGTCACTTCGGGAAAGTAGACAAGTCGTTGCTGGATGGGACGGAAAAGGCAGGTTTGCTGAGGACCCAAGGACCCAAGGCCCCAAGCTCTTCTTCAGCTCAAAATCTACTGCGCTGGCGAAATTTGGCACGACATCGGGACCACCAGGAAGTCATCTCTCATCACCTCTCGGGCGCAGAAAAATCCCATTCAAACAAGCCACGGCCTTCTTGCCCCCGAGAAACCATAGATTTCGCTGAAGAAACAGAAATCGACGCCGATAAAGTATTTTCTGCACGGGATATGAGGATAGATCCGGCTGCAAGAGAGGGGAATTTGGTGACAGTGGTGTTGATGCCATTGACTCAGTCTGGGGTAAAATGAAAAGGGTAGATTGGGAGGGCTGTGGAGAAGGAGTGGATATTTGGTTCTAAGAGTTGATTGTGGGTTGATGTGGGCCCGTTCTGGATTCGCATATATTCGAGGTCGCTCGCTCTTCAACAATGGCAGCAGAGGAGGGGCTGGTAGAGTTGTGTGTCTAGGAGTTTACGGAAAGCTGCATGTTGGAGGCTCTGAGTGAGTGATGGTAAGGGTTGAACATAGCTGGTGTGGTGCCTGTTGGAAGTTGAAAATCAAAAGATGGCGAATTTCTGTGGCGATTGATGGAGTAGTGATCTCACCCATGCTTGCCAGAGAGACGGATGGAGATAGAGGCTTGCGAAATGGCTCCAAAATCTCCACTGAAAAAATGAAAGCCTACAGTTTTGGAGTTTGGAGGTTGAAAAGGATGGTCACTGACGAGGTCTTGTGTAGACGCGAGCGCAGATGGATTTCGAACGAGAAGCAATCATGCCGAATGCAGATCTGGCCGAATGATCCAATTGAAAAAAATTTCAAGACGGCCAAAGCAACTGTATTATTTCCTTCATCTCTTCATAGCGGGGAAATAATTACAAGTCCCTGGATAGTAACAAGATCGAACCCCCCCCCCTTTTCTAAGCGAGAGCACGAGCTTGAAGCTCGAGACGCAAGAACAGTTGCAAGTGCCATTTCTCCCGAAAAAATGGAGTAAATTGCATTTCCAAGCCATCTGAGCTACTGCAATGCTATAGCATGGTCTCATAATATCTATTACACAGTTGCTTTCTAATTCAGTGTGACAGCGATTAGTTCTCCCAAATTCCTCGTTAAATAAGCAACTTTATGCTTGGTAAAAATTTACTATCAGATCCTAATAGCCTTTCGATCCCATGTTTTTGAAGGAGCAACTTGACTTGATTTAGATGAATGGTTTTATGGAAACTTCTGAATAGCACGTTCGGTGTTCATTCGAGCTCACTAGAATGTGGTTGCTTCACTTGAAAACATCACGACATGCTGGCGGGGCCCAGATCTGGCCCCTTTTTTAACCATAATATTTACTAAAAAAAAGCATACCCTCTTGCCTTTCAATCTCTGCTTGGTCTGGTCACGAACAAATCAGATCTCAGAGCTGCCATATATAGGACCATAACACTCGAAATTCCTGGGTCGTTTATAGAGTACTCGGTGCAACCAATAACACACGACGGAAGGACGCGGCAACGGGAAGATCACCAAAAAAAGAGATCCCACTTTTATTCCTTCCGGTACTTGGAAGACTCGGACAATCTCACTGTCGGGATAAAACCGCCAAAACCAAGAATGCCAAGTACTGAAGACGGGAGTCGCGCTCAACAAGAGGAGATTTCACAGACCTCCTGTCTAATCCTGTCTATGGAGATGATCGCTTGGTATTGAAACTGCGTATGGTTACACTGATGATGATCCTCACCAGTTTCAAGATCTGCACCCATATGTGGGAGTAACAGAATTTTCGTTCAGGGGTAGCTGTCAGGTGATGCAGCCCCTTGTCATATGGTTCCTAGTGGTTGAAGGTGTTTATTTCTGGGGCATCCACCTCGCTTGAGTCGAAGCTCTACAGACTGCATCATGCGACGGGACGAAAACCCGACATCCACGCGTTGTGAGAGCTCATTATTGTGGCATTCGAAGAAGCAAGTGCAAATCCGCATCATAGGTCCAGCTTCATATCGCCGCCAAAACCCCACAAATTCATTCGCGAGGCTTCCACGTTGTCGAGTCAGTCTCACCTGCCAAAAGCAACTGTGCAGTGGTCCGCCGGAAGCGCTGGAGTAATAATGGACCGAAATATGACTATCGATGCAGGGAAACAAGAAACAGCTGCAGCCAACAGAAGCAGTGGCGCTGTCATCGTTATACGAAGTACGAAGCCCCCAAAACCTCAACAATTTGTGCATCACTAATCCACAAGAGGCTATGGGAAAGGAAGTGGCCCAGCAGCGTTACAATAACCGGCAAACTGGATAGCTCCGGGAGTCAGCCGAGACAGAAATTCGAAGATGAAACACTTACGATGCTCATTATACGTTCGTTTCGGTCCAGAAGATGGCTCCACACTCTCCGGGGCGGGCACCATTTCAAGTGAATGAGTACGGCAATAGTCCCCAAGTGGGGATACTCCCAGCCATTATCAGTCGTTATATTTTCCGTCTCGACACCCTCATCATGCAGCGGAATCGGAACTGCAGTTTTTTGAGATCCTGCAGTACCCTGCAATCGTGGACCTAGGACATGGTATTGGTAACGGCAGGAGTGATCCGTAGCGTGCAGGGATCAGTCATGGCCGTATCATATTGCTTTTCCAACGTCGCCTAGTCAAAGGCTGTCTTACAAAAGAGACCCCGTCGACAGATTCTGTCACTTCTCACATTTTTCTAATAAAGTGACCCCGAGTCATTAGAGGCAACCAGACGCCAGGAACGAGATGCTTGCAGTTGCGGAAAGATGCAATGAATGGCCGCCCAGAAATTGCTTATTTCTTAATATTTGGCCGACATTACCATTCAATGACAGTTTCGAGTGGCTGTATGGAGCATATACTCTACCGTACTGCATCATGAGGGTCGGAAGAAAAGCAACTATTGAGAGTTAACCTGGTTCGATCTTGTTTTGGACCCTGGGTCACGACCTACGATTACGAGGGCGGCAGAGCTTTCAGCAGATCGTCTGTTGCGAGCACAGCGAAAACTGGGCTGTGAAATTCACACTATTGATCGTCCGGCGGTTCCGATTGCCATATTCACAGGTCACCGCCATTATGCATTAAAGATACATTGGCAAACAAGACTTGATCTTACTACCTTACACCGACCTTTCCATGTTCAGATGAGGAAACAATGGTCGCGAGGACGAATCGCAATGCTAGTATTACTGTGGCAAAATGTTCGGGGAACTTGGCACACTAAGTCGCTGTTCCCGAAAGATACTCAGAAAGCTCAGACTCTCACTACAACTGAGGTCTGAGAACCAGGAGGCGGAGTCAGACACTCTGCAGCAGCTTCAGAGTGCGCCGCTCACGGCATCATCATCGTAATGCTATTATAGAATATGATTCGGCCGGCGATTGCCAAAAGACTCTCAAGACCGAGTTCCCGGCTTTCAATACTGTAACAAAGCGTACATAAGGAGGCTATTAGCTCGTTAGTTTGCAGGATGCACGACATGCCGCACCTTGACAACACGGTAGAGATGTTATACTTTGACGCAAGCTTGGACAAAAGCCTAGGCGATAATTGCGATACAAGTGATGTGTTGGCTGTTACAAGCTCCATGCACTGGATAGAGAAGTTTGCAACATTAGCAATTGTAGACTTGTAGTTGATGATGAACTTAGGTTGTAGCATTTATAAAGGAGATGACACTTATAGGCGAGACTATCCATAGCAAACCTAGCTTCATGCATATTATATAACGGTTTCTCGTGTGGATTCTCATGTGTTAGGTAATGTCGAAGATTTTAGTATGACACGAACGGTTCTTTGGATGTGATCTCGCAGGAAAGCTAACTTAGAGATTAAAGGCGATGTAGAATGATAAAATATCGCACAGAAGGAGTACCATCAATGCCGAAGTCCCTGAGGTATTTATAAACTGCCGGCCTGGGAAACAAACTTCTGTCACCCGTCAGGCGTTCTTACCGGCAGCTTGACGTTGCCAGACCTGAACTTAAATCGAATACTAAGGAATAGGACCCCTATGAAAGCACACTGCATCTCTTTAAACTTCTGATCCGTTGCTGTCAGACATGCGATAACTCGAGGAATTCTGTAAGAAAGTTCGGCCATTCAGTGCTTGGGCCTCAACAACTCCAAAACGCTCGGCATCAGATATCACCACAGGCCGTACCAGTATAATACAGCTTCAATATTAGTTTAAGAGCTACCAAAGGGCTTCACCTTTAGCATCATTGACTTTGACCGTCTGATGACTTCTAAAATGCTGCCGTGTGATACTTTAGTCAAATCTGGGAGCGCTCACACCCCCAGATTTGCAACAGCCGCGAGCACGCCGTCAAAATTAGCATGAGGACTGACACCGGCACAGCATCTGAAGCCATCATGTTCCACGTACCGCTCGATCGTCCACGACATCAACCGCGGTTCGGTACCTCCCATGATCAGAAATGCCTCATCTTACCGTGCCAAGTTGCTCACTTCCTGAGAACGGAGATGCTTCCTGTTTCAGCCCGGCTACAGTTTAATAGTTTGATGAAGAGGGACGGCGTGAGGCTAAGTGGGACCCTCAGACTAAAAGACTCGAAGACCACAACTTCAACACGACATTCATCAACTAGAAGAAGTGGACGGCCTGTAGGATACTGGCGCAATCCCAAGTTTTCTCTCGGTTGAGACCGGAAGATTGGAGATCTCAGGGCTTAGAAACGGGGTGTAGCTGTAACACTTCGAAGAGAGTTAGTAAAAACGAATTGCGGAAGTATAGATTGTAGGATAGTATAGGACCTCATACTCTTATTAGAAAAAGGAACTTCACCGTCTCTTGCTAGATTTTTGAACCTCTTTATTTCCGGCACCTTGTGAGAGAAAAGACAGTATTCTCGTACTGAGAATAATTTGTTGAAGAATGGAACATCAGTTTTATAGGCGAAAGTCTAGCTAATTCGCGTCAACGTACTTTCCAAGCTAAGAAAAGCTAAGAACTCCTTTTGCAAATTCTCATACATCACCTCGGTTTTCAAATCTGCATCCCTAGCATGCATGGGCAATGTTTTCTGAAAGAGGCTCAACAGAATCCCCACAAAGCCATCCAGATCGCCACAGGGTTCTAGTGTTGTTGAAGCCCCACATCACGATACGCATCCTTTGGTCTTCCACGGAGACTAAAAGACTAGCGTCTCAAAGAGTTGGAGGAAGAGACAGGAATAAGAACATAAAAAAAATATGCGTTCCGGAATTTGGCTCTGCGTATTGCATGAACTCCTCCGGCCCTCTCACGGGCAATAGGACGGTTGCGTTGTCTTACTGCATGAACGCATCCGAGCCTTTCGAGGGGAAATAGATGGAGTAGTCTTGCTCTTACCCCCCGCAAGGTCCAACGGTGCCCAGAAGATGCCAGGAGCGCCTTGTAAGAACTGCGTATCGCTGCCCAACGTTGTGTCGTCTGCACCTTTATATCAATTCCCAAATTCTTCCAGTCAGTCAGTCAGCAGCAGTACAGTGCATGCATGAGTGAAGGTCATCATAAACTGTATACTAGCACATCTCTCTGCCATGCATAAGGTTCAAGCCGCGAAGCACGCCAAACAAGCCCTATCGCTGTCGAGAGTTCTCGTTTATCGCCCGATGTTGCGTAAATGACAGAGCCCATTACTCGCGTTAGTAAAAATTAACCTTTTCGAGTGGCGTATGACTACGGTAAGCTAACAAGCTGAGATCGCGATCGGGAAAGTTTGAAACTTGGTGTTTATAGCATGCTTGCCATGTCTCGTGACGATATATAATTCTACAATGCGCCCGGTTCCTTATTATTATTGGTAAAGTACGGCGGTTCTCGAGAAACTTACAGTCGTTGACGAACGTTGAATCTATAAAGATGATCGACAGCCGAGTCATGATCGCCTCAATGCCTGCACATCTCGCTTGACACGTGCGAACCGCAGGGTTTGAAAGTATTCTGCCTTCTCGTCTCCAATTCGGAGTCAGTGGAACACTCTTACTCCACGAACTCCTAGATATCAGCCACTTAATTTCCATTTTTGATGGCCATCGCGTGTCAAGCCTTGTGATCTGATCAGGCCGTAAGCCTATGGCAGAAGCGGTCAAGTCTGTACTTGGAAAAGCTAAGAACGCTGTTTAGTGCAAACAGCTTGCAGCTTCCAGTCTAAACTTTAGGGGCGTAAGCTGCAGTTGCAGCACGGTTTCAGCCACAAAAGCATATAGTGCTAGTTCATAAATTCGTGATCGTGATACATGAGGCGCTTAGAATGCTCTAACTAAAGGGCCCTGATATCAAAAAGAGATAGCCCAACGTACTAGTAATGGCCTAAAGGGGATGATAGCTGCCATAAATGTTCAAAGGCTAACGATAAACCTCAAGACAATAGGAGTCTAGGGTTGCCTGTGCTATCTGAGCCAGCCGTTCCGGGCAATAGTAATGATTCTACCAGAAGATTCAAGTAGAAGTTCGATCCGGGTTAAAACCAAAATCGGATTTGAGGCGAACTCATGCAGGTTCGATAATATTTTGGCAAAACTCGGCTCGACAGGCATTTGCAATAAAATTCGAATTATGCAAATGTTTAGGATCGACTCGAACATAAGGCACCCCGAACGAGACTAATAGGCCGAGTCCGAGATATTTCAAAATGCCGTTCGAATTATAGGTCGGACTCGGGCATCCATGCCGACATGATTTCTTTTGCCGAGTTCAGCTCCTAAAGGAAAAAGATAAGCGGAAAGGCAGGATATTAGGAACAGAGACAATGACTTAAATTCTCAACTGATCCAAAGGAATTTGCTGATCTTCTCCTATCTCGCCATGTTGCGTTTAGTTCATAATGAAGTTAGAGCCTTAGATCGATCTGGGAAAAGCGATTAGATCATTGCTGTAAGGCTGATATTGTTTTATTTGATCGGCAGATCAAATTGTTAGCGCTTGGAGAGTCAAGACACAAAATAAAAGCCATTTTGAAGCAATTCCTGGCTCTAAGAATTGACATGAAGATCCTCGATTTGAATGGCCACGAACGCTCTGAACACCTGACTGAACAATCGAAAAAAGCACCTGATTATGAAGCCAAATAGTACTCGCAGGAGCGTCTTCTTGTGTTCAATCACTTGATCTGCGAGCCCCTATTATCTACATCTCAACGAGTTCAAAAAGAGTTCTTAGGAGGTTTGAAGCTCCAGACCCGAAAAGAAAACGGAACATGATGTTGCGAGATCAATGAGTACGCCCTGACAAAGCAAAGACGTCCCTACCAGCGCAAAAAGAATGCGGGGAAACCCAGCGCCTGCATTGCGACAACGTGGAAAAATGAGAAAAGACATGTGAGCTTTTCGAGATCAACCGGGCCGTGTCCAAGGCGTAGGGCGCGATACAAAGATGCGTACCCAGGTTTTTGCGTCCACATATACTTCAGAGAGATCTGCTATAGGCCGTTCGTGAGATGAAGGTTGTGAGAAAGTCTGGTTCGCAGTGGGTCAAAGGACGGTCTCGATAGTCTCATGAATGCACGCAATGCCAAAAGAAGCGAAACGCGGGGGAGGAACCGAAAGACTGAACATAGCGGTGAGAAGCCAAAATTATCCGCACCATTCGCCGTTGCGATTCCGAAGTTGCGATTCCGAAGTTGTTCCGTGTCAAAGGGTCTGTTATACCCTCCTTCATTCTGATATAGGTACAAGCACGCCACTCACCGCTTTTCAATAGTTGAAAAAAAAATTGTTTGATTATTTGAAATAAATTGATGAATTGAGAAGGTGTGCCAATTGGCCAATGGAAAATCACGTCACAGAAATGCATCGATCAGGGCCTGGAATGAGTTTGAAATGATGCAAGGCGCCTGGAAAAGAATGGTTAATCGAGGCAGGTTTTGTAATCCTATACTTAAAACATGAAATAAAACAACAGAGGGTACCTATTGCGCCAACTGTAAACCACGTCATATGTGCTACCAAGATGTCGGAGAATAAGGAGAGATTCCAGGCACGCGATCGGAAATTTTCGAAATGCGATCGATTTGAAGCTCATGAAAGGCGAACCACAGTCCCTGGCGTTGCCTGCGCCTGCAGTCTGCAGCTGTAAGCATACCACCTCCGAAAGTTCTGCACGCCGGAGAGTTGTTGTTCTAGTGCAGAGTTACTTCGGTCGGTGCACTGTTCGCCCTGTGGGGTTGAAGATTCAAATCTGGCACGGCGTCGCCGTGTCGGAGGTTGATCAACGGAGAACAGGGCATCGGAAGATTTATTGAGAAGGTGTTCGTTGAGGAGTACGGATGCGTTCGTGTACGAAGGCAGGAGAGGGGCGTTCTGCAATGCACATCCAGAACATCGCAAAGAAAGGTACTCGTAGCGTGGTGCTGCGGGAGAAGGCCGCCCGCAAGCCGTGCGTGCATGAGCTGCCGTAGAGGGTGTAACATTTGGCGGAATAATAGTAAAGAGTGAAAGAGTACACTGCGAGTCAGGACCTCGTGAGCCAGTGTGAATAGTCAGCGCATCGGCAACTTTGTCGGTAAATTTGTTATCCGATAATTCGGGGAAGATGGTGTGCTGTCGGTCAAGTGTGCAGCAATTTCATCTATTTCATCTATTCCATCTGGTCTGGTTATTGTCGTGCAGCAAGCTTGAAAATAGGGGTTGTCTCGTCTCCTGTCTTTCAGGTTTCCCACGAGCACCTTAAACTCTCCACCTGAATGGTTCTGCTATTCCTCGCGTCCCTATGCATGTAGCAGACGCACGTCGGAGATTAAATAAAGTCTTATGACTTAGCTAGCGTAGCTAAGGACCTGCGCTTAGAACCGTTTATATCAGAATATTCATTATGCATATACGTTGTCCGGTTTTTATACATACATACAAGAGGCATGCATCGACATGACTAGACTCGGCATATGTCAGGTTTTAAGTTTCAGAAGTGGGGTGTTTCGATCTTTCAAACGAACAGCAGAAAAAGCAAAATTCTAGCTTCCTTGATAGTCTCCGACTCTCCGGAGCGATGTGGGACTCCAAGAAACTGTTTTGATAACTTGATAAGGCAGTGGAGTAAGCTTAATTGCGGAAGGTGAGACCTATGCCAGCTCCACCCCACGTGTTATATATTGGGTTTCAACAGATCTTAATCCCAATGACGGCATCTTCTCTCTTGCGGCTTATGAAAGTTTTTTTGGACATGCCAATGATTCGTGTTAGTTCCCAATCATTTTCAAGAGGTACAAGTACCGTACACAATTGCCGGAAACGAGTTTGTCGATATTGTTCTGATATAGCAACTCGCCGACTTGAAACCAAAATTTGTGATAACGATTAATGTAATATTAACATACCTTGATTTCTATTTCCACCTTGTCTTTCGTCTTTTCGATTTCAAGTCAGTGCGATCAGTGCCGTTGGCCACTACCGTTGGCCATTACCAACCACCTGGGGCTTCTGGAACCCAATTACAAGACTCGATGGCGAGATACTTTCATCTCTGCTACTTCTATCGTGAAGTGGGGAAGATTTGTCTTTTTGTCGGCGTGCATCACTGATAAAACTGGAATTTTTAGTTGATGCTTCAAGCTGAAGGAAGCGGCGACGCGAGTGCCGAGGCCAGACTCCCCGCATCGTCAGGGGCCAGCACTCCATGGGAAACGGTAGTGAGGTTTAGACTGCGCATATGCCGTCACTACGATTTCTTCTTTAGCAATTGGTCTTCGTGCGAGTTTCCTTCCCTGTGTTAATCATACAAGACGGTATCCAAGGCTCATGTCGTGAAAGACTTGACCCAATCCATTGGCAACTGTTTCGCAAAGTATTTTAACCTTCGCAAACCCTGGTGAAGCCCACGAAAGATTGCTTGCGGCACAGGGGTCACCGGGGAGGGGTCCCTGATGCTGGTCGTACCCTGGTCATGAGCGGGCGTGCTGGATCGACACCGTTAAGGATTATCGTGATGTTCATCATGTGATGCGATGCTGTTGGAGATACCTCTAGCTTTCGGGTGTTCGAAAAGAATACATGAATCAAATCGGGACCGTCGACATGACTGGCAAGTTGAAATGCAGAAGCAAATGAGCAGCCACCGGGGAGCCAATACCACATTGGTTATTTTAACTAGGATTTGTGCAGCGACTGTGCACTGCATAATATCCTTGCCCTTGGCGTTCTTATGCAGCGCCCGATGCATAGCGCACTGCATGAACTGTTGCGAAATGGACTGCTGTACGCAGATTCCTCAGGAGGTCGACCTGGTTCCTCGCTCTGGGATGTGGGGTGCGAGGAAATGGAAGTCCCTCATGCATCGCCATCGCAATAGTCCGCGAAGCGTAGATCATGGGATGCAATGACAATATATTTTGCGGCCTGGAGACTTCAGCCTTTACCATCAATTGACTTCTGAGGAAGCTTGAAAATGGGAAGCTTCTGCTGAGCCCTTCTGATGCAATGGTGATGATATTGATAAAAAGTGAGGGGTTGGGTACAGTACGTATTCGCGGCCCCGCGCGCGCCGGCAGTGTTGTTGAAAGGAGAGGCCCGAGCGCAAAACGCTCGGACCTTTGCTCGCAGTAGAACCCATAATGCATGTCCCGAGAGAGCACGAGTGATAGGGCTTGCACTCTTGTTCCCTTTCCCTACTTCCCTCCACCTCTGGGCTTCCTAGGTTCTGGAGATGATCACCACCGTATTGCAATCAGGAACTAACAGTTCTTCTGAAGGATGAGTGGGCACTGACACTTACACCTGAATTGGGTCAATGTCCGGCTGCCATGTAGAGAAGATGGCACAGTTTAGCAACTTGTTTCGCAAATCTTCATGACTGCCGTGATATCAAGACCCATTCTAGCACCTATTTGTTGTAGTCTAGTGACTGGTTGCTTGCTCTGTTTCCTCGAGTTCCACTTCTTTACACCAAGAGTGGACGAGACCAATTGGTTTGATTATCCTTCGGCCGTTCTTTTCAAACCTAGGATCAGATAAATGGGCTCTAGAAGAGCCTCAACAGGTCGAGCCCTTAGCTAAGAGGTCTTCGCCTGATAGCCACAAGCACGGTTCGCACCTTCCATCCAACGTCTTTCTGTGGTCGGTCACATTCAGCCTATGCATTACGACCGTGATGGACTGATGTCCTGCATAGCGCGGGAGACTCGACTGAGTAGAATGAAATGCGAGGTTGCACTTGGTAACTTGGGTTTGATATTTGTTTGGGAAATGTGTTGGCTGGCTGCAACCATCTGGATCATGAACTCTTGGTCCGTGTGAGGGAACTACAAACGGTATTGCATTCGAATCATACCAAAAAGCAGTGGTAAAATCCCAAAAAGATTTGAGAACGTCAAATTTGATCCACAGGACATGCGACATTCCAAATGAAGAAATTGGAAGGATTCGTGAAGTGTTGTGGAGGTTGAAGTGGAAAGTCGGTGAAGCCAAATTGACAAATACCGTACAGGGGAACTTTTGAAGCAAGGAAAAGTATCAAAAGAGTCGCATGTGAAATTCTCATGTTTGTCACACTTGCTTGCAGAAATATTCAGCTCATACTTCGTAGATGCCCACTTCTTCGGTTGGAAATCGCCACGGGCTACCCAGGAATTTCTGGGAGAACAGGCTTTTGAAAGCTCGTCTCGTCATTTTCAGGTACGATCTTGATTCTTGGACGACAAAGAAGATGATCCTCGGAAAGTGTTCCCAGCCACTTTGTGGCGTGTCCGTGTGGTGGTGGTGGCAAGCTGGTGTGGCTTTTCCACTTCCGGCCATTCATCCGAACCGGCGAAGCTGCCCAAAAAGAGTCGTCGTTTCGATTATGTTTCAAAACTTGGAATGACAGGGATCTTGTGAGAGGGTGGAGAGGATGTTCGACCGCACGGACAATACGGAATAAGTAGCTATTTCAAAACTGAGACATTTGCAAATGGCTGATGGAGGAAACGCCATGTTTCCAAGAATAGAGCCCACGTTTCTTGGCCAGCTGTCAATGTGTCCCATACATAGTCAATTGCAAATAGCGCAACATATCGCTACCCGTGAAGAGAACAGCGCTGTCGAACGCTGCCAAGATACATATATGAAGCAATTCGGAAGGCGGCGCAGCTTGCGGGCGAATTCGAATTACGTACCGGCCGGATTCTCGGTTGATAAGCCCTCAAGCGAAAAGTGTGGCGTGGAATGATATTCTTGTCATCCGTCCTTGAGTCCTTCTTGATCGAGCCTTGTGGAGACGGAATTGGTGGATACTGTAGATGCGGGCCATACTCGCGCTGGCAGTTGGCTGCAGGAACATACTTGGTATGTCGTCCACTGCTAGACGCGATGCACAACAGATTGCAGCTCGCTAGGAGGTCGGAGGTATTTCTGCAGCGGAAGTGAAAGATGGCAAGATTGTGCCTGTCACCGTGCAGAAAGGGCACTATGCTCTCGGACTGGTGGTTTGTTTATCCCTCCGATGAATCGATCTTGTGATCGATACAGCGCTTGAGCTGTAGTCGATGAGATGTAACGGCAGTCACGGTGATAGTGACAGCGGCAGGAATTTCGTGGGCTGCAGTGCGAGTAAAGTTATTGTTAGGTTATATGTGCTGTTTGGGAGCCTTCATATATTGCAATCAAGATCAAACGAAGCGCTGCGCGCCTGCGATACTGTAGCTCGCTACCCCAGGCGGTAGTTTGCGCCATTAAAACCTCGAGGTTCTCCAAGTCAAGCTTCGATGTTCTTCAATGTGGAGTGGGAGTGAGGGGCAACGTGCAACGAGGCATGAACATGACATTTCATAGTGGGGTGAAGGGAATTGCACCGTTGCAGTGGGGTGCGCGATGCGGTGAGATTTTGACAGAAAGGAGCAAAGCAGAGACGGATGAGGAGAAGTGCTGACCAGCGTCCGACCCAGGCCTGTGGACAGTGGACATGCGCTCCCGGTCATTGTGGACGTGAGGCTGAGGCGCTGCCTCGGAAAGCATCCGGACAGGACAAGGTTAAGGTCTGGACTGAGGACTTCTTGGAGGGGCACCTCGCCGAAGGGTTTCGGGACACCGACTACACGAGCTTGTGAGGCTGGAGAAGTATCCAGTAGTGGTATCAGATTCCGTTTTCCACCGCTCCATGGCGCATGGAGTCGACGACGTCAAGAGTCAAGACTGGAGACTGGAGACTCGAGACTCGAGATGCGCTTCGCAAACTCTGGTCAAGAGGCCCGAAGCCAGATCGCCAGCCACCGCTGCAAATCTGCCGCCTCTTCCAAAGAAACATCCTGACCTCTGGACTCCAAATGGTGGGATGTTCTCCCATGATCCCTCTCCCTCTCCCTCCCGCATCCCCATTTCTTCCAAGTTCTGTCCTCACTTCCTTGTCGTCTCACGCTGTTGATACACACGACAGTACCGGACTGGCGCCCGCATCCAGGGTTCTCCCTCCCAGCTTTCGTTTTAGTGTCGCTGGAGTCGAAGTTGGTGCTTACGTCGCTTGCGGAAGTTCCGAGAGCAGGGGCCATTTGAATCATGCCGACTCGTCACTCTATTCCTCGTTTATTTGCGATGATTACTTTAGGAATGATCTGTACCCCGTATCTTTGTGTCACTATCACCTCCTCTTTGTACGTAGGAGCCCCCAGAACCAAAATCAGGAGCTAGCAGGAGGAGGAGCAGGTCCGCGGCGCACACAGAGGATTCATAAGCTATCAGACTTCATTGGGGACTCCAGATCAGAGCTTGGAATTCAAAACTAGACGGATTAGAGGAATGGCTTGCTTCTGGAACCTGGCTATATATCACACTGATAATAAGGTTTAGATAACGGTGACAGAGCTCACTTCCGGTGCGCCATTGCCTACAGTAGTAGTTTTTCCTTCGTGAGTAGTTTTCCTTTAGCTGCCGATATCTCGATCGATCAAGGCATGAGGCTGTTCCGCATGATGGTCAGACTTCGCAACTTTGGGTGTCGTCTATACCGGCTGGCGTAGCTGCGTTTCAATTCTTTTCACTTCCTCGACGGCGCTCGATGATGTCTGCTTCTCTGTGGTGGAGTAGGTGCGCAGCTGTGCCTGCGAGATTGGCGAATGCAGAAAATCACGATACTATCCCGCACAATAATTTGCAGATGCGTTGAAGATCGTGAGATGAGAACAGCGATGCAATGCAACTAGCATGAAAGCTTCGACGAGGCAACAATAGACAATCCAATCAATCAGCGTTGATGCTACTGGCACGCTGTCCTGCTCTCGGGTTGGGCAGGTCGGCTTTGCCATTGCCAGTATTGCCAGGCCAATGCATTACTGAGGAGATTCCGATTCACACCAGGGATGACAGGCATCCGCATAAAACCCTCATCACCACAACTTCGACCACCGTTGTTAGACGGTCTTTTCTCCGTTGCCGGGATTGCATAATCACATTTTTTAGTTGGCTGCAGCATCATGATCATTGTTCGTATCACGACTCAGCTTCTTGGGGTCATCACGTTTTCGGAAGTTATGCAGGGGAGTGAAATGAATGTCTCTGGATATGTGCCCCCTTTTGCTCATTAACGTCTATGAAAGGCTGATCTAATCAGCTCTGGTGATGGTGCCCGTACGACGGCCCGCCGGAGAGTGTGGTGGGGTCGGTTTCAATGGCTCAGGAACATTCAATTTCGAACTATGGGCAATTATTGCTCTTCAATAATAATATCGATTCACAAATGCATCGTGGTCAATGATACGGCTCATTTTGAATTCTGGATCATCATTATCTCGGTGCAGTACCGGCTGGGCCATTGGAACCAAGACTGACAGCCGGAGCGAACCCCCACTTCGTGGGCGAGGGTCAGTCTTGATTGAGGAATTGAGCAGCGAGAAAGTTAGGGCTTCGTCGGAGACTCGGGGCCCTTGCGGTGTAGTGATATAGCACTGTTAAGAAAAGTTGGGGTAAGGTCCGGAGTCCCCTCGGCGTAAATTTACAGTTCAAGTTGACTCGTCGGCTTGTGCACTTTTAACGATAACTGGTGATGCCCAACCCTAGCAAAATGAGGAGGTTGGCTTTACCTAGGCAGTGAGAGAAACACTAGAGCAAACACGGCAGGATTTCTCTCTTTCTTTTAGGATTGCATACTCTCGGCCATAATCATGAAGTGATTCAAGTGAAGCGTACTTCTTCCTCCGAAGTGGACATCAACGGCTTCTTCTCACTTTGTACGATTGAGTACGAAGTACTTCAGTATGAGGGGCGCTGAGAGCCATTTCGAAGTTGAAAGCGTGCCGTTGCGGACCCGGAGCAGCACGCAGCAGGCATGGATTCGTTAGGCCCGGTACCAATCGAAACGTGACCAGCCCTTTGTCGGGCCAGTCACGCCATGCGCACGTCGCCATCCCAGCGCCATGCCCGGCTCCTGGCCAGGGCTGGCGGGAAGTTGTCCAGGGCAAGCCCTGCTCTGGCAGCGTTCGACTTGGGCCCCGGGGGGCGACTGGGTGCTTTCTGCAGGGTAATCCTCAGGGGATACCTCAGTACCCTGCCCTTGTCGGGAGGGGTGCTGAACCCCCCTGAAAAGCGCTGCAAACCCTTGGTCGGGCTGGCAATGTGATTCTCGGTGCTGGAACTCTGTTCCAGCATGCTCAGAACTTGAGTCTAGCTGACTCCGTACAAACCTCGCCTCAATTGGGCCCTCTTGGGCCTTTCAGATATCCCATCTAAGCTAAAGCCGTGAGAAAGAAGCAGGACGCGGGCTGCTCGCGACATTTCGAGCCTGTTACGAAGTAGGCTGTAAATCCCCTTGGTCTCCCGCCCCGGCTCCCGTTACCGTAACATAGGTAAGAAAAGACTACTCGTTCATGCTGCCGTTTATACGGCGTATTGAAAGCTGAGTCTTGACTCGACTCGACGCCCCTCCGTTCCGACGAAACACACAGACGTGGGTGCATTCTCTCTCAACACCATACTTTGCCGGATATGCGTAACGGCCAGAAACTCGCAAGTACAGACAGTGAGTGGCCAAGCTAGTACCAAGTAGTTGTTTTGCGATGCGATGCTTCCATGCTTTGAGAAGTCCCGTTCTTCACAGTCCACTATCAAACTACCCTAGCGTCGCTCAGTACAGTATAGTCAGTCTGTCTGCACTTCTACTAGCGGCAGTGCTCAGGGCTCCGAGAGCCACCCTTGACCCCCTGCTACATCCTGGCCGCCCGTCCCTGATCAGCCCAATGGCATAGACCTCGAAAAGCTGCGCCTACCTTGCAGAGTGAACGGCTAATATCTTGGGATTAAGCTCCATCTAGCATAGTTTCTACGCTTGCCAGACTGCACCTCAGGACTTTATCGCTCGACGATAGAGACGTCTTGTACCTGATTGACAAGTCGAAAATGTGTGGGACTGCACTCCACTTGTTATTTACAAAAACGGTTCTCAGACACGGACTCCACCACGCCTCCGGAGTCCCTCTTCAAAGCTCTCACATATTAGAGCCTTCTGCTACATCTGTCGGTTGTTGAATCCACATTCCCTTCCTATACATAGTAGTTCTTCATACTTGCCTTTCCACCACGAATCAGGAACTTCTCTTCTCTTAAGTTTGACTGCAATTGAACGGGCATCGTTGTTTCAATCAAGTCAATCCCCTCCACGCTCAAGCTCCCGTCATATATAAAGTTGGGAGGGACATATCGCTGTTGTCCAAACTAGTTCACCAACCGATGGTTAACGCACGAACGATTGAAGAACCAAAAGAACCGGAGGCATTTTTCTACGACTGAACGGTCTCCCACTGAATCAGTATACTTCAGCGGATCGTAACTTTCTGTGCGCCTGCTATACTGAAGGTCGGCTCAACGAGCCATCACTCCGCATCAAAGCTTCAGTATCTGAACGTCCTTGCGTTGCGCGGGTCGACGATCTATCAGCCGCGATCCATCCCGAATACTTTGCTTGCAGAATGGTCCCTTGTTTCGGAATTTCAACACTCTGTTAGACAAAACACTAGAAAGTCGAAACGAGTAGGCCAACTAGACGTCTCCACCCCCAAGTTTGGCGATTGACGACTAGCCTGCTGCTCACCCTCACCTCTACCAGGAACCCTTTTTCTTTTCCTCATCACTATATTCTGAGCCACTCGCATCAGCTGTAGCGTCGAAGGCTAGAACCAGGCCCCCCTCAGTCAGAGACATTCTGCAGTGGGAATATTTTTCAGCTCCAGCACCCCGCCAAACCCTATTCAGAGGAACCATCCGGAACCCCTTGATCTTACTAGGAGCATTTGAAGAGTATGTAAACGGCCCTCCCCTACTCACGAACCACTGGTTCCTATCAGTACAAGTCTGACTTCTTCAGTTGATACTTCTCCAACCTTGGGAACCCTCTTGTATCTTGGAGATTATACAACACTCAAGCTCACATCAGTACTTTACCGTAACCGGATATAGTGATTACCATCAACCACTTGGCAAAAGTCTTGTGAAGACCGAGTCCAAATTCGACCCGTGCGGCGCACCAGTCTTGTATATATCAGCAAACGACTTATTCATTCTATCCTTGAAGCAGCTATCGAAATTTGGACGTTGTAATCATCTACTTCATTGTGAACTACCGAAGACTCGAAGAGGCCGAACGATATAATTCGAGTCGTGTAGCATTGGAGCCAGGCAAGGCCAAGATGGACGTTATGGAACTGGTGGAGAACGAACCCAACGCACGCCCTTTCCAGTGTGATTGGCAAACATGCAACAAGGTACGTGTTGTGCCCACAGGTTGTCAGAAGCTGAATGATCAACTAATTTTTTGGCAACAGAGCTTCAACCGAAAGTCTGATCTTCAGAGACATTATCGAATTCACACGAACGAGAGACCATACTCGTGTATGACACCCGGGTGTGGTAAAAGTTTCATTCAAAGAAGTGCTCTCACAGTTCATATCCGCACTCACACCGGCGAGAAGCCTCATCAATGTCAACATATTGGTTGCGGAAAGCGGTTCTCTGATGTGAGAGAACTCCGATTAGCATAACTTGGATCTTGCTAATATATCGCAGTCATCAAGTCTTGCACGCCATCGCCGCATTCACACAGGGAAGCGTCCCTACAAATGCGCCCACGAAGGCTGCTTGAAGAGGTTCGTTGAAGACGGAATTAGGCTAAACGCAATGCTAACGTGATTACAGCTTTTGCCGTAAGACGACCATGGTCAAGCATCAGCGCCGCTCACATCAACGAGGCGTGCATTCATCGGAATTGGATGACGGAGACACTTCCGAGTCGGAAAGTGGTGACTCTCCTTCCACACCTCAACATTCGGGCCCAATCCACTGGCCGCAAAGTGTGGTTCAAAATCACTCTGTCATGCCACAAGCCCACCACATGCATCGAGCTCACTCTTTCGCCGACTTTGGACACCATCAAATCGATGGATTCCCTATGCAACAGCAGTATGCCCATCGTCACAGCCTCTCTGGGGGTGCGCAAAGTTTCAACGCATCAATTCCAGAGCAGCAGGCCCATCCCAATCAAATGATTCACCGAGCGCCGAGCCTTCCGGCACACTCTTCATACTACGTTCCTGAGCAAAACAATCCCGGTGTTGCACATTTGAACACAAACCCGCCTCCTATACAGACATATCAATTGCCGCGCCAGCAAATGGAGGGACAGTCACATGAGATCCTTCAAAGCAGCCCAAGCAGTTACTCATCGGCCTCTCGAGCGAGTCCAGTCTCTCAAGACCATTACTACACGCACCATCCGGTTCAGTCGGCGACGTATGCCCTGCACAATTCATCCCCCATTGAGCAACAACAGCAACAACAGCAGCCCATTATCCAGTACCAGCAAATTCAGCAGCAGCATTTGCCTCAGCAGCAGGTCCAGCCAATGCCAGTTCCTGTACCTCAACCACCGCAGGAGCAATATCAGCCCGCAGCTCCACAAGAAGGGCAGTGGTACGACAACGTTGCTTACCAGGCGCCGGTTGAGGTCATCAGTCAAATTCATTCGTTCCCTCAAGCTCAAGTTTTCCACAATCCCTGGATACAAAAACTCGATACGTTCGACGATCCCTCCTTACAAATGCCGAGTGCCCGGCTCGAGAACCTATGATCCGTTTATAATACACTAATATCTTATTTGTTCCATCAAACACGACCATCTCGACCAAGTTTTTCGAATTCGGAAGCCACCAGCATAATCAACAAACTATACCCAGAGAGAATGTGGGAGTTACAGTACCCATCCTTGCACACTACACTCTGCGAAAAAAATACCCTTAAAAAAGCGTCCTTTTGTCAATAGTCCGACCCATTGTATAATCATCACGACAAGTCACGATCGCATATCATACACCATACACCGATACCCCTTAGTTAAAGCGCACACTTGCAACGATTCGACGACGAACATACCCCACCACACATTTCCAATCACCATCTGAGAGCCAAGATCCCTCACGGGACGGGGCGGCATTCTGCTTTTGTTCTTTGATAGCCCGCACATTCTCATGGTTCTACCTGTTTCCCGCTTTCCTTGGTTTCTTTTCTTTTGTGCATTTACCGTTGTTCATTTTCTTATACATACTGGGTCTTACATATGTAATTGATGTTGTTGAGCATGCACGCACGCAGTAATGATGTTGCTTCACGGGGTTATGATTATGCCTGCATTGGGAAAGGGGTCTTGTTGGTGCTGTTTACTTCATATAGGAGTAGGGGACGAGACATAGCTACCATGTATCATTAGTGCGGTTGGATTGTTATTTTGGGAAAGGGATATGGAAGGAGATGGTTGTAACTATAGCGGCAATAAAAAGCTTCATATTAATAAGTGATGGAATTTCAACATGACACGTGAGGCGATGGATCAAGAAACAGAGCAAGTATGGAGGAGAGAATCCCCAATTTGCCTCATGGAAATTGCTGTAAAGTTGGTAAATCTTCTTCTGTCCTCGAGATAACCTTAAAATAAGTGCAAACGGATTTTTGGAAATCTGGTACTGAGTAGCCATAGTCAGGAGCCGCGGGAAGAGCCATCTTCTAGGTCAAAAGGCACCATACCCAATGCGGCTAGCCTACAACCTTATTTTCTATTCCGACTTCACCGCGAAGATTCGACGCATCATCCGTTGCCTGGCCTCAATGTCCTGGTATTGACAACATCGCCAACTCTCGAGTTGAGGCCTCACATTCATTCATTATTGTATTGTTTATTGCGTCTCGCATCTCCATCCGCGGTACTTGGAACAGTCCCCGAGAAACCCAGCCGGGCTTGGAACCATTGAAGCGGGTCACGTTCAACCCTCACCATGGCATTTCAGACTTCGACACTCCAGGTAAGGACCTAGCCAACTGCTGGATAGAGAGATTTGATGCTAATGCAGGCTTCCTAGAGCATGGCGACGCGCACGACCGAACTATGGCCCTCAATGTCGAATGCAATGGCCGCGCCATGGAGGACTTCGGGTTTGAGGCCGCAGAGACTACCACAGTCTAGTATCAAGGGAGGACGTATTTCACAAGCAGCACGACCGTTCTCTTCGTCTGTTGGAAAGGTATTATATTGTGTGCGAGTATGGCATGGAATTGACAAGACTAACGCCACCGCCACTCTAGTCACCAAGCATAGAACTTCCCGCAGGTATGCGAGGTCTCCCAGCATCCTTCTCATCCACACTCACCTCGCAAGCCCTCCCTCGAAAGGTATTCGATATGCGCAACACCCTTTCGGTAATGCCTAGAAGCGCTCTTAGTGCTGCGAATGCCGTAACGAGGCGGACATCCATATTCTCTCAGAGTCGGCACATGTCCACCGTTCTTCAATCTCGACCTCAAAAACCTGACATCCTGGGAAAGTTGTCAAAGAGCCAACATAGTAGGACTATTTTTGGCAGCAACAATTCAAGAAATCTTGCGAATCTGGAGGAAACAGCCAACAAGAACCCGACGAGCGCCACAGCCCAAAATGCTTTCTATCAAGCACTGCTAAGAGCTGGCATGCCCGCAATTGTGGTCGAAAGATACCAGACGAACTCTTTCGCTTCAAATGCCGCTTGTGAAAGTGCCTATCACAAGGCATTGGGCGCTCTCGGCCAGACGGACAATGCAGCAGTTGGACAGACTGGAAACTTGAACAGCACCCAGTTACAAGCTATCGGTCAGGCCGTCGCTGCTTCAAGTCGAGGAGCAAATGTTTCCATTGCCCGTGGTCAAAACGCTGGCGCTGGCGCGGGTGCGAGAGATGCTCCACTTCACGTCGTTGTCGAGGAGACCATTGGTGGAACGGTATTCAAATGGGTCAAATTTCTCATGTACTTCGGCTTGGTCACATATCTGTCTTTGGTCGTTGTTGCGTTGGTCCTGGAAACCTTTCAGTCTTTCAAGAAAGTGGGCGGGAAGGCAGATAACGAGGCCAAGGCAGAACACCAAAACGTCAGATTTGCAGATGTGCATGGATGTGACGAGGCAAAAGAGGAACTGGAAGAGCTCGTGGAATTTTTAAAGAACCCCGAAAAGTTCTCAACTCTGGGTGGCAAGCTTCCAAAGGGTGTTCTACTTGTTGGACCTCCTGGTACTGGAAAAACGCTCCTTGCTCGCGCGGTTGCGGGCGAAGCTGGAGTCCCGTTCTTCTTCATGTCCGGAAGCGAGTTCGATGAGATCTATGTTGGTGTGGGTGCAAAGCGTGTTCGTGAACTGTTTGCCGCTGCCAAGGGCAAATCTCCTGCTATTGTCTTCATCGATGAGCTCGATGCTATAGGAGGAAAGCGAAACGCCCGAGACGCTGCCTACGTTAAGCAGACCCTCAATCAGCTTCTGACAGAATTGGACGGTTTTGAGCAAAACAGCGGTGTCATCATATTGGCAGCTACCAACTTCCCCGAAATGCTGGACAAGGCTTTAACTCGGCCCGGACGATTCGATCGCAATGTTGTCGTACCACTTCCTGATGTCCGCGGCCGAATGGCAATTCTTAAGCATCACATGAAGAAGGTCGTCACAGGTAACGACGTGAGCCTCGAGGCATTGGCTCAAGGAACGCCTGGATTCTCTGGCGCCGAGCTCGAAAATGTTATCAATCAAGCGGCTGTGCATGCTAGCAAGGCGAAAGCGAAAGCAGTCTCAATGTTTGACTTCGAATGGGCCAAAGACAAAGTTATGATGGGCGCCGAAAATAAGAGCATGGTCATCACTCAGAAGGAGAAGGAAATGACGGCGTACCATGAGGCTGGTCACGCACTCTGTATCATGTTTACACCAGGAACCGACTCTTTGCACAAAATCACCATTATGCCACGTGGGAGATCCCTTGGTATGACAATGCACCTACCTGAGATAGACAAATACTCAAAGGGAATGAACGAGTTTGAAGCCCGTATCGACGTCTGCCTCGGAGGAAAGGTCGCTGAAGAGCTTATATACGGCCCAGAAAATGTGACAAGTGGTTGTGCCTCGGTATGTATTATCTATTACGAATCTTCTCTATCAACGCTAATTTGCCTTCCCATAGGACATCGAGAATGCCACCCAGGTCGCTTATAATATGGTAACACGGTTTGGAATGTCGCCTGAATTGGGCAATGTTGACCTCGCATCCAATCACGACACGCTTTCAGCAGGCACCAAAATGCTTATCGAGTCTGAAGTCCGCCGACTTATTGAAGAAGGCCGAGTCCGGGCAACGAAACTCCTTGAAAGCAAGCGCAAGGAATTGGATTATCTTGCCAAAGCTTTGCTAGATTACGAGACACTCAATAAGGAAGAAGCCTACAAGGTCATCAAAGGGGAGAAATTAGAAGGTAAAATGATACTACCCAGTGGCAACATCAAAATACCCGGTGTTGGAGGGTTGGGAGGTGGTGTAGGTGGCAACGACCTGCCACCGATTCCTGGCAGTGAGCCGGAGAAGGCCAACGATAAGGAGCCGCCCAGACCCAGTGGAGGTGCAATCGCATAATCGGCACCCGAAGTAATCACTACTCACGAGAAAGGCGTTTGGCGAGGATATCATGGAGAGAAAAACAACCATGTTCAATTAGTTCGAGCATCCCTATGGCGTTGCCACAGCATAGCTTTTTTTTTTTCATTTGTGGGGAATGAAGGTGGACCGCTAGTCGATTCTCTGTAGGATAGACGATGCTTCAGCGTATGTATCATTCCTGCCCCGTTGTCCCGCATAGCGTGATGACCAACTTCCTGCACTGCGCACCGAAACCATCTCTTCCTCCGTCCGCGCATCCTTCCCAGAAACCCGGCCTTGGGCTGCATACATGCATGTACGAAGTATGTATGATACAATCATACTTCTCTCCGGAAACCTAACCCACTCCCTGCATCCATGTGCCGCCAAGCAGCCCGCTCCCACTTTTGTTGCTGCCGCAAAGTTGCGTCACACTTACTCTCTTTCCACGTTTTCAAACCATTGTTACCATCGTGTGACTCTTCTCACGCTCGAGTTTCGCCTTCTCAAACTTCATTTTCGTTTTAAGTCATTCTAGAAGGGTGTTAGCAGCTCGTGGCGAAGCGCGAGGCGTGGCTCCGGCCTCGAACTTGAGCCCCGCTTCCCCTTAAATTATCTGCTCCACGTGGACGACCCGCTTCCCGCTTCTTGAAACAACCTTACCTTGGATGAACCCGCTTGCCGCTTGGGGGAGGGCCTTGTGTTTTTGTGTGCGCCGCGTCAAGGACTGTGGAGATGTAGTAGTGGACGTACCTTTCTGCGGCAACGTGGCACAAGGTCTTGGTATCAAGTCATGGGATCCGGATTTTTGAATGCGTTTCTACTAGTTTAGATGTGGAGTTGCTAGTAGAGCCAAATGCCATTTCACATGCATTTCACATGTTGCATTGTTGGCGCAAATGGGGGAATGGTTCAATGACTCGGTTCTACTGATCGATGAAGGAATTCAGCTTCATGAATCATGGTACCTGCCCTCTGGAGAGATAAATTTTATTGGGTGTTCCTGCTTGATGCACGTTTCTAGACCTGGAGATCGGCCTGCCTGCTTGCGTGTTGCCTGAATTCGGGTAAGTATTTCTACCAGAGTAGGGTTGTGGTCGAGAGTGAGTTTGGATGAATGCTTTGCCGAGTACTTGAATTTGGAAATTGGGGGCTAGATAGTGAGCAATTTGGCCGGCTGTACTGTTGGGGATTTGAGATGACGACGTTTAATTGTATTGCTTCATGAGGGAATACATGTTGGGCTTGTTGCACTTCGATGTTGACATATATGTTCTTGCATCTATATCGCGTTCGTGTATTGTTGGGAAGGTGTTCTGCAGAGTTTGCGACATGCAGTAAGGATCTTTGACGGAGTAAGAGTGGAAGTGGCGTGCGATTGAGCTGATTAGGTGAAGATGGGGATACTTGCGGGATGGCCGTTTGCTTCAAATTGAGGCCTGGGAAGGATTAATGCCGCGTGTCAAATGTTCCTTTTGCTTTATATCTCTTAAGGCTGGCGCACAACCTCCTCGTGGTGATACCAGCGCTGGACCAAAAGGAATTTGCCATTAACTACTCGCGTCCTTTCTTCCGCAATGCTGCGAGGATAGGGGAAGATTCCCATTTGAGTCCTTGGAAGTACCCATGTCTACCCCCGGTTCATGCTCTATCATTCTTGACGCTGATAATACTGCCAAAGGCGCAACCCGTCAGATTGGTAGCACCGACCACGGAAGCCATGTTTTGTCTCTCTGGAATTCTCTTTCCCAGTCGTCTACCGACCACACGCCCGCAATACACTTGTTACCCCTCAAAAGATGGGCACACCTCTTGGCTTCTTCAAGTTCTTTCATCTTCTCGCCAGCGGCTGCTCTTCTCTTGTCAAGAACCCACAGAATATATTACAATATTTAGATCCAACGCCCTCAACACGGCCTCATTTGGCAGTGCGGCTCCTTCATTCTGCATATCATTCACCATCCCGTCATTTCTTTGCATATGCAGCTTCCAGCCCAACAGCTTCGTAGCTTCTTCCTCGATTGCCAATGCAGGAGCAAGCCATTCGATGCAATGTGAATTGGGCATGTCGTGGTAGCAATACATGCCTAATATAGCATGAAGCTGTTCATGCAGCATTACTTCAAATAACTGCTTGATACCCCCATGGGGGCCGTCGTCTGGATACCACGACCGGTCGGTAGGATCCATGATACTGATAATGCATTCGTCGATAGGTCCCACCGTGTCCACCTCATCCCAGGTGAAAAGATCAAACCACCCTTGTGGAGGGTCGCCGCTCCTTTGGTGTATCCTGAGCTCACAGACCGCAATAAGACCCCCGAAGAACAAGTCATCGAAGATGTCAAAGTATTTTCTTAATTCGCGAAGGACGTCAGGGAGTTTGAGATTGCCTGCAGTAAAATCAGTAACGATACCTGCCAGAGTAAGGTAGAAGTCATACGATAATCGAATTTACCCAATCGTAGTAGGGCATCTTTTTGCCTGGGGGTAGTCTCTCCGCTCGAGAATCGACGCACATTCTTGATTGTTGAATTCGAGAGATCTTCGAGGCTATAACTGGTGTGTTTGAGACGGCCTGCCCCAAAATCCCCGTAGTTAATTAGTAGGGGAATGTATATGTTCGAGATGGCGGTGGGCTTAGATCGTGGTAGATGTTAGTGATGAGTCTGTTGTACCCGCAGTCGAGGAAGGATTTGGGGGCTTCCCGCTTTCCTTCTGATGCACACATTCATTCACTTTCGACTCGAGATAAGGAACGAACCAAAGCTGTTGACTGTTCCTCGAAGGGTGTGTGAAAGGTGGGTGCAAATAATTCACCGACATCTTGCAAGTGTCAAGATACCTGGCATCAACCCAAAAAGTTCGTCAGATTATCGCGCAATGGAACTGCGGACATATGTTTCTCACCGCCGAAAGGATAACATCAATCTAGTCGTGTATCGGCGAGGACTATGATGTTTGAGATGTCTTTTGCTGCCTTTACGGGAGTGTTTGGGGTGCAAGGGAGTTCCACGACTGCCAGCTATAGGGCTAAAGTGCACGTCTCATTTCAACCCAAGGAATCAGAGCTGACTCCCAAGTCATTAACATGATTGCCATCTTGATAAAACAGACTCACTTGGTTCTTCATAAGATAACATTGTCGAGTTATCATCCACTATACACTGAATGTTTACAAATTCATCTATGGCCGGTCCTCGATAACCGGCTGTTGAATCTTCCATGAACGATGTATCTCTTTTTCCGACGGTTTGTTGCCAGGAAGAACATCTTCAGCCAATGATGCCTCCCTATCAAGCTCGAAATCCCATCCAAGAATTCCGCATTTCTCTATTGCAAGTGCTGCCGCTTGCCAGGATTCTCCATGCGTCTCATCCCGACTTGGATCCTTAGGTGTGCAACTTGGACAAGAGCATGCATAAGTAATGAACATTGCATGCAGCATTTGGTGGACCAGCGCGTCCGCGTACACGCTCATAGCTGTCTGCGGATTTGCTTGGCAATAGACTCCGAACTGGAAGATACTTACCGCGGAAACGGTGCTCGCGGTCTGATTTTGACTCTACTCTTTTGGCAGCCCGGGCTATCAGTCCAGATTGACTGATCGAAATGCTCGAATACAATCCAGGAGTAGATCTGATAGAATATGGTACGATGACGCTATTGACGCCAACCTCTAGGTAGGGGTAGAGTTTGAGCTGGCAATGCGAGAGGCGGCCTCCGAAAAATAGACTGTCGAACAGTTTGAAGAGCCTCTCGAGATCGACGAACTGTTCAGCTTCCAGATAATGGTTCAGACGGTTACAAACATTCCAGTGATCTAGCAAAGCCTGAAATTGCATTGGCGTCCTGTCATCTTTGCTTGTCACTCTGGCGACGTTTTGGACGATAACCTTGGAGACTGTTTGGGGAGTGTCAGCTTTCCTTGGTAAATAATTATGTATGAAAGACTTTGAAGATCTGAGAGCACATAGGGTTACGCACTGTCTTCTTTACTCCAACAACCACGCGCGAGGGGCAAATCTGAGTCAAACACCGCCATCCAAAGCTTAGGATCCTTGAGAGTTTGTTGAGTAGGTCCGCTAAGCTTGGCAGTCCTCGGTCCCATTATTACTTGATGGAATAATTCAGGGATAGTTCGAAGTAGATGTTACCTGGAAAGAATTTTCGGACAAGGTTTTGGAGCACCGCAAATGACGTGTCGGGTGGTTTGGATATGAACAAAGAAAGGTGAATGCTGGATTGTGGAGGCGTCGAAAAGGGCTTTCCCATGTGAGTAGGTTCTCAAATAGAAGCAGCGATATATCTAGAAAATCAAGCCTTCCATCACACTGAACCTGCCATTCGCTAAATACTTGAAGATTTGTAACTTAGTTGGGAGCTTCCCCTGAGTTGCGCCTTCCTGAGCGAGGACTGACCCTACTCACCTGAAGAATGTGAATGACAATGCTTTTGGGAACGGCCTATGTAAACATAGTTTGGACTGCAATTACTCTTCATTATTCTCATGCAATCGCTGCTGCAATATCACTTATGTCTAGATGACTCGAGACGTCGGGGTCCAAATACAGCAATTTCAGGCATGTCACGAGCTGGTCCTGCGATCGCCACAAATGTCAAGAAGCGGCCAGGAAAAGTATCACAATAAGTACAATTCGGGGGGCGAAATCATGCTTCAGAAGATCTAATGCCTGTAACTTCGGCTACTGTAAGTAAAAGTGCCCGTTGATCTCCTCCAGAACCCCTCGTCAATAATCCTTCCCTCTGAGCCTCAGACGCTCGTACTCTGCGTTCTCATAAGCATCCACTGTAAGCTCCCCGCGAATGCATTGGTTCGTTTTGAACGGTAGCATATTTTCCCAGCCTTCGGAGCCCCGTTCAAAAGTCTTTTCGGAGGCTTGCTGATACTCTCGTCTCTCCCCCAGCTCGCTGAGAATCTCACAAATATCGAGTCTTAGCGAGCGAAGTACGGCGTCATTTGGGAGGTTACTTCTCCCGTAGAGATCGCAAACTAGGCTATGCATTCTCTCAAGGTTTGGGTGCCAACCAAGGCAACCATTATTCTCAACACGCTCAGCTGCAGCCTGCCAACAAGGACCATGACTCCCATTGAAGTTATTTGGACTACTGCTGCAGTTGCATTCATAAATGTAAAAGAGAGCATGAAGAATTTCGTGTAAGAGCGTCTCCTGATACAGCTTCGCGCGTTTGAAAGGGTTCATGCGTGATGACGGATTTTTGGCATTAGACAATGAATTGTCCCTGTTGCAAATGCCTATCAGGACTTCGACCTGTTCCTTGCGAAAACGAGGATCTAACTCGCGCCCGGGGTATTTAACCTCAGTATATCCATCACAAAGGCTAAAGGTGCGCTCGCGGGTGAACTCTTCCAAATAAATCTCTATTCGAACAAAGCCTTTGAGGAGACCGCCGAAGAACAAATCATTGTAGATACTGAACCATTTCCAAAGATCATCGTAGTTCTCTGGATGGGCCATATTCATCGTGCCGTGGTATTTCATGCGATATAAAGCCTCTTGTTGTCGAGATGATACGTCTCTAGCTCTGAGCTGATTGATATTGTCAACAACCGCCTTGGAGACTTGTATGAAGTTAGCGCTTATGTACTAAATCCTTCATAACGATTCTGTAGTCAGCAAAAAATACTTACTGTCTTCCTCACTATAACTCAAAGGTTTTATGCATCCGAGCTCGAAGTCATTTCTTGAAATTGGGGGCGGGGAATGAAAAGCACGACGTTCTATGGATGGTGCCATAATGACAAACGCTGCTTTTGGCAAGACAAAAATTTCGACGATAAATGAAGGATCTGGAGCTGTGAAGGACTGCAGAGTTGAATCTTAATTGATGCCGAATTTCAGACTCTGGAGGCGCCGCCCTGGAAGTATTTATACTGAATTTCCATGAATATCTCAGCTCCAGGTATGTGAATGTAGACAGATCGTTTGAGTCATGATAGGGATCTTTGTCCTGTGAACAAATTTACAAGCGCGTTCTCAAATCATTCAAATACTACTCGATTTGGCGGACGGGGCAGCAGGCCCGAATACGCCGCCTTATCTTGTCTCAAAAAACTGTGATATCAGTGATTTAGGAAACATTCACGAAGGAAGAGGATTTCCAACGCAGGAAAGACATTTTGAAACTTAAATAAAGACACAGGAAGGAGAATTTGGGGATATCTGTTTGAATTGCGAAAGTCTCGCTCAACTATCTGAAACATGGCGAGTAGTGAGAAACATCAAAATTTACTTGATACTTCTACATCTCGATCCTCTGTGTCCAGACCTGCTGCTTTCTATCTCTTTTTCTGCACAGCTATCATGACTTTCTCAATGTCAATCTCAAACTCCTGGAGAATGTCTAAATCTGGCACAGGATCCCCATCAACAACATCAGACGTCAAGGAACGCTGCCTATTAAGCGTGATATCCCACCCAAGCACCGCCTTTGAAGCAAACGCCTTTTCGATTGCGAGAGCTGGGGCCAGCTAATAAACACCATGAGAAGGTTTCGTTACTTTGCCGCGGCAATTCTTCTGTGAACAATTATATAGGTGGACCATAGCGTGGACCATTTCATGGCATAGAGTGGGAATGTAGCTTCCGATTCTATCGGGTGGGTTCTTCGATAGTTTACGAACGACAATTAGGTCACAGGGCGTTGCTAGTTTGTTGCTGGGATTATTACTGTCACCTGGGATGCAAAGCTTGCAGATTGCTTTGTCCAAGTGTTTTCTGCGCTCCATCATCTCTTCAGGACTTTCCAATTCGATGGCGCAGAAACCCCTGAGCAAGCCTCCGAAAAACAGGTCATCAATGAACCCGAACCATTTCAAGAAGTCATCGTGGTTGTCGGGCTGCGCTAGATTCCAAGTCCCATCTTGCTTGAGGCGTTCCAGTGCCTATTTCTACATTGAGGTCATATCATCGCTGCCGAGCTGTTTGATGTTCCTGACAATTGTGTTTTAGACTTCCAAGAATTAGCACCCCTTTTCCTAAAATATAGACTATGGTCCAAGAGGAGAACTACTTACGTTCTGCTGGCCGGTACGAAAAAGGTTTCAGGCGACCAATTTCGAAGTCTTCTCTCGAAATTGGTGGGTTGGTATGTGGGCATTCATTATTTCGAGTCATTTCTTTTCGTTTTATTTTGTCTTTGCAGGGACTGGTATCTGGGCAAGTACAATCTTTTCGCGGCATTTTTTCTGCTTTGTAGTGGACTTTGTCAACGAAGACAGTTTCTTCCTTTACTTCAAGACACTCTTGGGCTATTTGTAGATAGCATGTTCTATAAATGCGAACTCTTTAGGTGTGATTGTAACTTTTTGAAGTGAGTATTCAGAGGCTGGGTAAAGATTGGTGAATCATGAAGCTGAAGAAGGGGTTAGACTACGAAATCACTTGTTGAGACGGCTCGTCAGTCATCAGCTGGCTAAAGTCCACTATCACTTTCATATTCCGAAACGAGTATTTCAAATATTCAAGGGACTTGGCCATGTGGCCATTCAAAGTAGCAGAAGCTGTACCCTCATCGGTGTGGTGCCTCGCCCACGTCCTACGGGATTCAACGACTCTGTGTATTCAGGGGGTGATATCGTGCGAGGGGAATTGTTCCCCGAAATTAAAATCATTACGATGAAAGAGGCCGTGAGAAGGCAAATGATCTCCGCTGGTATATACGAAGTGACATAAATCACTGCAAAAGGAAACTAAAACCCTGATGATTACAAGCTGATTGGGCTTCCATCCAGCAGACCGACTTCGAGTCTTAAAATCTGATCTAGCCGACAGGGAATTTCCGTGCTAGCTGATCAAGTTCAAATAAGATTGTTCTCCAACTAAAACATCACCCGAAAGCTGCTTGTTCATAAACTTGATTCATAATCATGACTTCATTATCCAACGCCATTTCAAAAGGTATGCCCACATCTACCCAAACACCACGCTATGCAAAAACCCGCTCACAAAAAAGCACAAGAATCTTCACACCCCTCAAGGCAAACCAACAAACAAATCCCTCATCCTCCCAAAATTCGGCGTCCCCAACCCCGTAACCGGATCCCACCCCCTAACAGCCCTGAACCCCTGACTCCCACACCCAGGATTCGTGCCATTCACAATATCATTCAGCACGCCGGGATTCTTGTAGAGCGTCGGATTCACAAAGCCCACTGGGCCTTTCCCGGTTTTGATTCTCTCTTCGTTTATGCGGTTAATGATACTTGCGAATGTCGGAGCAGAGGCGCTCGTGCCGCCCGAATGAGTCAAGCGAGTGCCATTCGCGATCAGAATCCCGTTGGCGTTGGCAGAAACGTCTGGGTATGCGCGTCCAGAGCGGTTGTAGAGGCCGCCGTTGGCGCCGAGTTTGTCGGTGCCGGAGTAGTATGCGTAGCCGGGGTCGGAATTATTGAAGTAGGAACTGACGGCTGCTTTTTGGTAGGAAGGGGAGGAGAAGATGTTGGAGAATCCACCGCCGGAAGATGGCCATGCACTTTCGGGATCATTGACGGTCTTGCCGGGGAAGACTTCGGTGCCGCCTACGGCTGTAACGTACGGGCAGGAGGCTGGAAATTGCGGATTGAAGGCACGCCCGTTGGTGCCTAGGCATTTGGACTGGATTCCGCTCACCCCGTTGTCGCCGGTGGAGAAAACGACCGTTACGCCTTGGAGACCGAGTTTCATGAATCTGGAGGAGTCAGTAAAGCTGCTTTAGGCAGACGGGATGCGAAAGGCTTACTCTTTACATTGGCGTTGCTCAGCCGAAGGAGCCATCTCGCCACCACCGTATGAAACAGAAATGACATTGGTCGGCTTGTACGAGCCACATTGTAAGCCTTGGGTGCTAGAAGTGCTGCTGGCGCAATAAGACTGTACTCTCAAGTTAGTCGATCGCTCTATGTATATATTAGAGAGGATGCTTACGCCATCGATGCTGTCCAAGAAGGTATTCAAAAACCCAGTCCCATTGGAGTGAGTATCGACTTCGAACAGGGTAATGTTTTGGGGGTAAATGATAGGATATGCGATTTGGAGATCCAACTCGGTCTCAAATGACACGAGAGCAGACGATGGAGCTACGCTACCACCATCGACATTTGCGATGTTTGGCCGTGTCCCGAGCGGAATCTTGGTCGAAACATTTGCAAAGAAGTTGTCCAAAGATTCTTGGGTGTACTGTCCCTCGGAGTATATACCAAGGCTGTTTCCCGCGCATGCTCCGGATGCTGGTGGGATTCCGTAGAGAGCCGCGATGCATGCGGGGGTGAGCGATTTGTCGCAGGATGTCAGATCCTCGGCATCCTCAGTGGTAGTAGCTTCTGGGGAGACGTCCTCACCAAATACGGAGAAGATTGGATTTAATTCTGGAGCCATTGTTGGACGGTGTGCTGATCGGGCCATCAGGTTGACGCCCGGCGTGATGTAGTCCACATGTTTTTGAAGATGCTCTGGAATATGGTATCTGGAAATTATTAGTGATTGGATTCAATAACTTGAAGGATTCCGCCTGGATTATGGCATCAAATATCCCTGAAGGTCTGATGTGGTGGTAGGACGGATTTAGATCACTCACCTTTCACAACCTATGCTCGTATGAAGAGATTCGGGATGTTCATACTCATGGTACTCCGTGAGCAACAAGCCCTCGAGTTCCTCGGTCTCTGCATCAAAAGCGATCCAGCCTTTGTTGGTGGTTTGCGTGACTCGTTCGCTCGAAATTCCAGACTCTTGTAGCCATTCTGTAATAGCATCGATGGCCTCCTGTGGTGGCGCAAACAATTCTGTCACTTCTTCAATCGACAAGTGTTTCCCAAAGTTTGAAGAATGTGGATCGGACCTGCGTCAAATATCAGAACGGGTCTCAACTCGATTTATGGGGACCGTCTTACACATCCATGAGCATATCATGGCCCTTTTCTAGATTGCTTTGTGAGATGCCGATTCGCACTGGGAGGACTCTCCCAGGCTGAACTTTCGACTTTTTCGACCATGTTTCTGTAGCAAGGTCTCGAGTTTCATGTATGATACGCTTGGTGTTGGAGGCAGCCAAACAAGGTAAGGCGATTGCAGATAAGAGAAAAAGTTTGGAGTAATAATGCATAATGATGAAAAGGGACTTGAGATCTAGAAACACAAAGGGGATAGTGGATACAATGATGAGGGAAGACAGGAATACTTATATTTTCCAAAGGAAGGTATTTCCAGCTTGGAGTATTTGTGTGCAGGCAGGCGCAATCCAGCATCATCGCCTCTTGCTGGCGACGCATTGAAGGCTCCGAAGTGAAACTATCGCACAGCTCCAACGTGAAATTAGCTGACTCCCAGCTTTCAGAAAACCACAGCAAGATATTTCCCCAGGATCACGATCTTTCGGGTGGCTTGAGCTGGCGGTCAGCTCGACCAATGACGGGCTGCTCCTCCGCCTCAATGTTTAGTTCATCGCTCATAAGGCAGACCCCCAAGTTTCATCTGTTGGAAGTCTCCAATCAAGCATGGTCATAAATTTATCTGATGTTTCGGTAGCAAATCAAAATGGAAGAAGGAACAGGATCAGGAACAACAGTTACGGCACGGCGCGAGGCTATGCCCGAAGGATGACCAGCAAATGTTGGTCGTTTCGATGCACGAATCACAGGGCGCGAAATTAGATCATACCCGCACCGCCCCCAAAGCTTTATGCATTTCTTCTTACCCTGTAAATCTGCCAAAGTCGAGGCTGTGGATCGTGAAATACCAACTGGCAGGCTTTCTTTGACGTAGATACTGAAGGAAAGAGCCCCAGACATATGATAAGCCTTAAAAAACAACCGCGGCTGCGGCGATGGTGGAAGAATGAGTGATTGCCTAGAAATGTATTTCCGTGACTTGTGGATTTGTATTCGATGGAGATGATGCAGCAGATGCAGCGGCGCATCGCCATGGGATGTACGTATTGAGATTGAGAATACAGTTCCGAGCATGCTCCTAGGCTTCTCACCCATTGAGGTCTGACTCAGGTTGGGTATAGTAACCTTGATTCTGACATTGCCTTAACGGTGTCAGCGGTCCAGGCTCGTGATGGACATGAAAAGAGACACTGGGAGGGCTTTGAAAGTTCTGACCAACCTGGTGGGTCCAAAAGCGGTGCCATTGTTTCTCCGCCGTAGAGGTATCTCGGGATCTATGTCGTTCTCCCAGAATCAACCTCGTACTCGGTCGAACTTTCTTCATTTCTGAGCAGCCAGCTTGCTCTCCTCGACCTTCGAAGGCACATATGCCAATTCTTTATATTCTGTTCCGTTCTTCTTGAGCAAGCTCTGCGACCACTCCTGTGAAATAGATCCTGGAAGCAGCAGCTCAAACTCCCCAAAGAAATTTGCTTTCTTCTCCTTCTTCACGAAGCCCAAGCTTTCAAAAAGCTGGATACTCGGTTGGTTGTCTTCCCCAATTTTAACCGTGAGTCGGATATCCAAATTGCGATCCCGAGACGATTCAGCCGAGTCTTGACGTGCGATGCTGTAGCGGCGAAGAAACTCTAGACGGATATCTTCGATATGAGCGCTGATGTAATGAAGGAATGCGGTAATTGCTGCACGTCCGTAGCCCTGTCGTCGTTTGGCGGTGGGAGCTATCATTAACCTTCATACAGGTCACGTCAGCAAGGATGAAACGGTGGGAATAAAGGGAAGGATTTAAGGTTGCTTGCTCATTGGGTAGCATTGTGCGAACTCACTCTAGCTCTCCGATGAAAACATTCCCGTCATCTTTGTTTTCTTCATCGTCGTTGGTGGAATCGACCGAGAGATATAAATTCACATCCCCAATCATGCGGGCTGGGCCATCTTGGATTCCGCCGTCGATCTGGCTAAGCTTGGAGGCTTCCTCGCGGGCCAAGGGTTCGCAGACGATGAAAGTGAGCTTGTCGTGGTCCTTACGCCAACTTCTTTGCATTTCATATTCCTTTTCGAGGGACAGAGGCTCTGATGCTGTGGCTTTTTGGATCTCCTCATCTTGCATCCACTCGTGATATGTTGTCACGTGGGAAGACTCATAGGGAACGAGAAGGACCTTTGAGGTCGAGATCGCTGGGAGATATTAGTATACGTATGTGCACAAGGAAGCAGTTTATTTACCAGTGCTTTCGTTCACCTTCATGGTGGCTTGCTCGATGTTAGAGATGCCTCCACGAGGGTGAAAAATTTGGTCACTTCCTTGGACAGCACATGATTGCGCCCCTCTCACTTCCAAAACGAGCAGGATGGAGTCCCAGAAAGGCAACAGCGTTCAAGGTTTGTTGCACATCGCAAAGAATTGGAATCTCGACTGCCAGTCAAAATGGTCCCGGCTCCTGCAAGGTGGCGAGGGGGGTGGGGTAGAAGTCAGTTCTGATTGGAAGCTCACAAGAATCATGCAGGGGTCTTGGCATCGTGGATCGTGGAGGCTTTTAATTCCTGTGCAATTTTTTCAGTGTATAATTCATATACATATAATTACCGTTGTCTTCTCGTAGTAATGGTTAGCATCAGATGGTCAACTTGCCGCAAGTCTCCTGCTTGGCTGGACCAGGTGGCGAAGCTACATTATCTTCACTGGCATCCACAGCGAGGGAGAACTAGGGAAGATGATCAGGATCCAAAACATATAACTTCGAAGGAGCAATCCGAGATACCCTTCGACACAGTTTAGTTTCCAACAAAAGTATCCAATCAGCATACTATGGCAAAACACGAGATGTCCTACCAACAGGACCAGTTCTCTCGGGGAACGATGCTCTTCGATATACTTTCAACCGACAGTCAGAGCTGTGACACATTTACAAAATTGCTTAATCTAACCTATAGCTCTGAGCAAGATGCTGCCGAAGTTCTGCCATCTGATAGCACATCTAAATCAAATGGAGGTGGTGTCTCGAATTCACATCTTCTTGCAAATGGATCTGCTCATAAAGAATTCACCTAGTACAACCAAAAGTAGCATGAAATGATCGATGAGACCGTGCTACTTATGTTTCTGCTACCAATATCAAGATAATAATAAAAGATCTAGCATGAAATGCGATTCATGAATCAGCCTGATTCACAACCTCTGGCACACCAGGACCTACCTCTCGACCAACCTAGCGCTCCAAAGTCGAGCTTTCATATGACCGTCTCTAGATTCATCCCTCCGCATTAAAATTGGTCTGAAATCTCGAACGAAAACAGCCATGCGCGAATGTGTAAAGATTGTCATTGGTGGGAGTTACGGCGATAATGCCCTGTACGAGGACCTCCACATCACCTGGACAATTCTAATCGAGGCCTTCGAGGCTATCGAGGGATAACATGGGGAAACAATTTGATTCATCGTGCCAGAAAATGCAGAAACAACCTAACATTTTGCTTGATTCGTGACAAATATGGTGATCGTTGATATGTGCGAGGCAGGTGACCATACCATTTAAGGTTTGGATCGCCTCACGAAATGAATCAGAGACAAAATGAAAAGGTGAGCGCGTGCGAAAGTGCTTTCGCTGGCAGAAAAAGGCGGTGGTCGGAAACGAAATGCAACAGAAATCATTCTCTTGCTCTATTGAGATGGCAGAAAAAGGTGGTGAAGCTTCGTGCGGTGACAACAAGTGGCAGAAAAGGGTGGTGAAGTCTGGCAGAAAAAGGTACCGCCCAATGAACTTGGAAGCTCAAGATACAACGTTTGAAGGACTCAAGACAGGAAATAGTACAATTTTATTGATAGCCATAGTCATATAAACAAAGCCATATGGTGATCAGACGGTCAGATTAAAAGAAGTCGTGCCTTAATTGATGAATTCGTTCGGATGAAAGAGGGAATGAGACCAGCACAACGAATGAACACAACACAACCGCAATTGCCTGCAGCACGAGATGCAAATGTATCAATAAAAACAGCTACCTACATTTTGAGCCAAAGAGCACATCGTCGAATACACGATACTTGCAAGATGAAAAGAAGGACAAACCTGAAGCACCACAAATTTCTATTTTGGGCATGGTCTTCACGTGATCGATTTTCATGACGACCAGATCGGAGCTTGCTGCCTCCAACTCCTCCCCCCTCAAGCTCCCCAACATCCACCAACACCCCATCCAGCTTCAAAAAGCCATCGTAAGAAGAGTCGGGATACCCCCCCATTCTTCCCAGCCATGGCTCCCACACAGGACACCATGTTCCGGTCTGCGGACATGAGCATGGTGCAGCTCTACATTGCCCGCGAAATAGGCCGCGAGATTGTGAACGCATTGGGAGAGCTTGGGGAGATACAATTCCGTGATGTGCGTATACTTTGAAAGCAAGGGAAGCTTGGTACTGATGGTTTGGCAGCTTAATTCGGATGTTACGGCTTTTCAGCGAACTTTTACGCAGGAGATAAGACGCCTGGATAACGTTGAGAGACAGCTGCGTAGGTGCTACGAGGTTATGATGGGGGTTATGTGCTGATGAATTACAGGATACTTTCATGGACAGATGGAAAAAGCTGGGATTCCGCTCCGCAAGATTGATTTCGATGTCGACACGTTGGCAGCTCCCTCCGCATCCGAGATTGACGAACTTTCCGATCGAAGCCAGAGCCTCGAACAACGAATTGCATCCTTGAATGATAGTTATGAGACATTGAAGAAAAGGGAGGTGGAGTTGACGGAGTGGAGATGGGTGTTGAGGGAGGCTGGAGGGTTCTTTGATAGAGCTCATGGAAATGTGGAGGAAATCCGAGCCTCTACTGAGAACGACGATGCGCCATTACTTCAGGATGTCGAACAACATGGCCAGGGACAAAATGGGGATGCCGAACGATCGTTCTCTGTTATGAACATTGGCTTCGTTGCGGGTGTCATCCCAAGAGACCGGGTGGCTGCTTTCGAACGCATCTTGTGGCGTACTCTACGAGGAAACCTTTATATGAACCAGTCTGAAATCCCAGAAGCACTCGTCGACCCCACCAACAATGAGTCCATCAACAAGAACGTCTTTGTTATCTTCGCACACGGCAAGGAGCTTATTGCGAAGATTCGGAAGATTTCCGAGTCTCTTGGGGCAGACTTGTACAGCGTGGATGAGAATAGCGATCTTCGTCGTGATCAAATTCACGAGGTTAATACTCGTCTCAGCGACTTGGGCAGCGTTCTACGAAACACCAAGACCACTCTGGATGCAGAGCTCACCCAGATCGCACAAAGCTTGGCGGCTTGGATGGTCATCATCAAGAAGGAAAAAGCTGTTTACCAAACGCTCAATCTCTTCTCCTACGACCAAGCCCGGAAGACCTTGATTGCAGAGGCATGGTGTCCCTCGAACTCCCTCCCTCTGATCAAGTCTACTCTTCACGATGTAAACAACAGAGCGGGACTATCCGTCCCTTCGATCATCAACGAAATTCGGACGAATAAGACCCCGCCAACATATCAGAAAACAAACAGGTTTACGGAGGGTTTCCAGACCATCATCAACGCTTACGGAACCGCGAAATACCAGGAAGTCAATCCTGGGCTACCGACAATCGTTACCTTTCCATTTTTATTCGCTGTCATGTTTGGTGACACTGGACACGGCTTCCTTATGGTCGCCGCCGCCGCCGCTATGATCTATTGGGAGAAGCCGTTGAAAAAGGTCCGCGACGAACTGTTTTCGATGGCATTTTACGGTCGATACATTATGCTCATGATGGGGATTTTCTCCATGTATACTGGTCTCATCTACAACGATGTGTTCTCGAAATCACTGTCTATCTTCCCCAGCGCGTGGGAATGGGATATCCCAGATGACTGGAAAGAAGGCGATACACTTTTGGCCCAGACGAAGGGCTCTTACCGATATCCTTTTGGTCTGGATTGGATGTGGCATGACACTGAGAACGACCTCTTGTTTACAAACAGTTACAAGATGAAGCTCAGTATCTTGATGGGATGGGTTCATATGACCTACTCCTTGTGCCTGTCATACATCAACGCCCGTCATTTCAAGACTCCTATTGATATTTGGGGTGTCTTTGTACCTGGAATGATCTTTTTCCAGGCAATCTTCGGTTATCTCGTCTTTGCGATCATCTACAAATGGTGCATCGACTGGTATGCCATCGGCGAATCCCCACCTGGACTCTTGAACATGTTGATCTACATGTTCTTGTCGCCTGGTACAGTTGAGGAGCAGCTCTTCCGTGGGCAGGCACCTCTCCAGGTCTTCCTTGTTCTCATTGCCGTTGTCCAGGTGCCTATATTGCTTTTCTTGAAGCCATTCTACCTTAGATGGGAACATAACCGAGCTCGTGCCAAGGGCTACAGAGGCATTGGCGAAACCTCTCGAGTCAGCGCCCTCGACGCCGATGACGATGATAGCAATACTTTGGATGGGCGGGCAAGCCTTGCCAGTGATGGTGAAGGCGTGGCCATGATTACACAGGACATTGGCGACGAGGAACATGAAGAGTTTGAGTTCTCTGAAGTCATGATCCACCAAGTTATCCACACCATCGGTAAGATTGCAACCTTTGCTTCTTTGCGACCCGTGCTAATTGCTTTTAGAATTCTGTTTGAACTGCGTCTCCCACACAGCCTCGTATCTTCGTCTCTGGGCCTTGTCGCTTGCCCATCAGCAACTTTCAGTTGTTCTCTGGCAGATGACCATGCAGATTGGTCTCGGCATGACTGGTCCTCTGGGAGTAATTATGCTTGTCATTGTATTCTTTGCCTGGTTCTTCCTCACCATCGCGGTTCTTGTAGTTATGGAGGGAACAAGTGCCATGTTGCACAGTCTGCGTCTGCACTGGGTGGAGGCGATGAGCAAGCATTTCATGGGTGATGGAATACCGTTTGAGCCATTTTCGTTCAAGACGATGTTGGAGGAGGATGAGTCTGCTGCTGACATTAGCTAGAGCTCGTCGTGTATTGACTTTCACTGAATTTCCTAGTATCATAGATCACCCTGTAGAATTACGAAACATACCAAGCTAGCTGAACTCTGTGGTGTACCTACCCATCCTCCTCCGTCCCTTTTCGGAGCTGCCGCTCTTCTGCAAGTCGTCATATGGTTGCAACGGAGCGAATCCCACGAGTCGGTGGGCAATGCTTGATTCGCCGGTAAATGTCTCTCTGGTTGGGACAGGCCCTTGCATGCATCAAATGGCGGATCGACCCTGCAATTAGCACCACTTTACTTGATCTGAGATGCAACCCAGCTGCAGTGCCCTCCCATTTTCTCCCGCTCCCTTCCAATCAAGCAAGATCAAGCTTTCCTATGACGGGTTGCAGTCGCAGTCCTTGGGTGCAACTTTCCCGCGATGTGCTTCCTTCTTTCGCGAGTCTAGCCCCGATAAGCCGTCGATAAGAAAATTGCTTCTTCACCGCTGCGGGGCACAGCTTCCTTTCCCCTCCAACCCTCCATGCTAATATCCCGCACTTATACCGGCCCCTGAGCCCACATTCCTTTGCTTTTGATTTTGCTTTCCCCTCCTTTTTGTGAAGTGGCGGTCGAGGCAGATTGAATTACTCGGTTATCCGCCTTTAAAATACCTGCGAGCTGTTCTTCTACTTTGACGAATATTTTGATCGATTTTACTGCTGGCTTTGACGTAAACGGCAATCATGTCTTTCAACAACCGCAAATTTTCTATGAATCGCTCCTCGGGGGTCCCGAGACTCTCTACGAGGGTTACGAGGCGGTTCAGTACCCATGAGCCCAGTGCCAATGGTATGTTGTATCTTTCTCAGCTTGTCCTCCTGCTACATTCGGGCTGTTGTGCCTATCACCAGCCTCGTATCCCTTTGGTGCAAACGGAGCATTCCCTTTCCATAATGTAGTCTTCGTATCCAAAGCAATCTTTCCAGTTCCTCCCAAACTCAACTAATAATGCCACCCACAGAAACCTCCTCCAAAATCCATCGCCAATTCCGCAATGCCCACGAAGGTCACAAATCCCACGCCGGTCTCGACCCAACCCGTGCCTCCACCGGCGTAATCTGGTGTACCGAGCGCGCCTACGAGCACGGATTCCTCGATGAGCCCGAGAAATGGGCCAACCTGGGTCAAGGTGCCCCCGAAGTCGACGATGAGATCGAGGGGTCCTTCGAGCGTCCTACACACGTCGATGTCACCATGACTGGCCGCGAGTACGGTCCCACGGCTGGGATTAAGAGTCTCAGGGCTGCGGTGGCCAATTTGTATAATGCGCATCATAGACAGGGCAAGGAGAGCCAGTATAGCTGGGAGAATGTGTGTATTGTGCCTGGTGGACGTGCGGGGTTGATCCGTATTGCGGCCGTGTTGAATAATGCGTACCTGGGTTTCTTTATTCCTGATTATACGGCGTATAATGAGATGTTGTCTCTTTTCAAGAACGTGAGTCTTCCTTTTCCCTTCATTTGGACATTTGTGGGATTGTGACTGATGGAATGGAATTAGTTCGCAGCAATTCCCTCCCCTCTCGCCGAGTCCGACAACTACCACATCCACCCAGACAAAATCGCCGAGGAAATCTCCCGCGGAACCTCTGTCATTCTTACCTCGAACCCCCGTAACCCCACCGGAAAGGTTGTCAAGAACCCAGAGTTGGCAGAGATCCAAGATATCTGCCGTGACCGAGCCACGCTCGTTATGGATGAGTTTTACGGCGGCTACAACTATACTAGCAACTGCGACGGCACTACTATTTCTTCCGCTGAGAACATCGAAGATGTCGATGAGGATGATGTCTTGATCATTGACGGTCTTACCAAGCGCTTCAGACTTCCTGGCTGGAGAATTGCGTGGATTGTTGGTCCTAAGGTATTTTTCCTTTCTCTCCCATACGTACCCTCACTAATAATTCAAATAGGAATTCATCAAAGCAATCGGCTCCTGCGGTTCCTACCTCGATGGTGGCGCCAACGTACCCTTCCAAGAAGCCGCCGTCCCCATGCTCGAACCCAACAAGGTCCGCACAGAGATGAAAGCCCTACAAACACATTTCCGCGACAAGCGCGACTACGTCGTCAAGCGTCTCCGTGACATGGGATTCGTCATCAAGACCGTACCCGATTCCACTTTCTACCTGTGGCTTGATCTCGAGGGGTTGCCAGAAGCGATCAGTGATGGACTTAACTTCTTCCAGGCGTGTCTCGAGGAGCGAGTCATTGTTGTGCCGGGTATTTTCTTTGATTTGAACCCGTCCAAGAGACGAGATCTATTTGATAGTCCTTGTCATCATTTTGTGCGGTTTAGCTACGGGCCTAAGATGGACACGTTGAAGATGGGGTTGGATGGCATTGAGAGGGTTGTTAATAAGTAAGTTCCACTTTCCCTTTTCCGGAGGGAGATTCCAGGTGAGGCTGTGTGGCTAATCCGTGTGAAATTATAGGTTCAAGAAGGGAAGCGGAAAGCTTGAGCAATAGACATTAGAATCCTTTTTTGGGATAGGTCTAGATGGGGAGAGAAAGAAAACAAGACTTGGGTCTAGAGGTAGAACTCCGATCTCTGCGGTTACAGATACGATGTTATGTAGTTTCCGAATACAAAAGTTATTTTCTTTTCCCCAATACTCGATTCTGGAGACTTTCATGTATAAAAGAGGTCAAGGTGTCTCGACGAAGAAAGGATCTAAGGAGAAGACGGAAGATTAACAACGAGACAAGCGTCTCGAGCAGGTGTTAGCTTTGGATCGAAGGCTGCTGACCCCCGTCGTCCCCCCGCCTTCTTCGAAAGTTGCCACGAAGGTATCTGCAGCTCTTTTCACACACCTGAATGTAGTTTCTGTCGATATTTACTTTGCTGTCAGGTTCTCAATTCATTCGTTCGTTCGTTCATTCATTCATCTCCCTCCTTCACTATCTATCCCCAGACCATCAATTCAATTTCTCCCCTATCTCTTTCCCTTTGCGGTGCAAGTTGCACGCCTTCCTGTACATCACACAGCCAACAGCGCATGATTGTTTCCGCGAACTTCGCGGATGAAGTTGTTGCTTGATGTCTAGGAAGTAGACAACAATGGGTGCTATATATACTCTTTGGAAAGGGTTAATGTTGAGATTCGGTTTCGCTTTTACTTTTACTGCTACCTTGGATTTTTGGATGATGCAGGTTGAAGGTGGGGGAGCGGGGTATAAAACCTCCTCTCCATGTCATTCTTATTCTCGGCAATGAAGCAAGACTTGCCGCTTATTACAGATCCGGGCATGTTTGTGGGAGATTGGTAGCACCTATGTAATTACTGTTAGTTGAGTGAGTGAGAGGGATGTGAAGAGGTGGTATTTTTCTGTCAAGATTCTGTTCATTCATTCTTCCATTCATTCATTTACATCATGCGCTACTTCTCCAGTGTCATTGCAGGCATGATGATTCCATGGCACCAAACCTTTCAGATGAATTATTCTTTATGAATCGTCATTGTTCCCCCGGCATCCTCCGATGTATAGAACTTGTAGAAGGCCATTTTCGCGATGTTGTATTCCCGTTCTCGGTGGTGGAGGATTATATGTTTTTCTTCGCGGGATTCTTCGTCTGTGGGTTTAGAACTATTATTCGACGCCATCCGCCTCTCAAGCAGGCGCCAAACTGGGCTATTTAAGAGAAGTCCCTCTTGCTGTTTTACGCTTCAGATACCGATAGGCTCCAATTTGAGAAACGACTTATTGCGCGTTCCAACATGCTGGTAGTTTATTCAAGCAATGTTGCGTTTGATTACAAGATTGGTTTCCGAATGATACGGGAGTTGATTCTGGGTCTGGGACTTGGCGCTGGGGCTTAGGGTTTGGGGTGTGGTTGTCAAACTGAGATTTGCTGTCAATTTGTTTCATGCGTTCGTTCATTCATTCATCAATTCATTTTCAAACAGCAGAAGGAGAATCGTTCACATCTCCAACATTAATATATCCAGCCCTAAAGTGAATTGCATACTTGAACTTTCCAAGCGTCCCTTATGTCTGCGAATGCAGTCAGGAATCTTCAACTTTGGCTTTGCAGAAGTTAGAATCAGAGATGGTTATATATTCTTAGGAAGCAAGTGCTTCGGCTTCTGCCTCGGGTATCAGAGGTCAGAATAGTATTTAGATAGAAGTGTTGCTCCATCAGTGAATGTCGCCGCAGCATTGAACCCCAAGGCTTTAGGGACCGGTGTACAAGATAGGCCATTAATGGAGCGTCGAAGTGCTATCACGTATCATGTCTAGGCTAGTGCTTGATGTGAAGAATGCATCCCTCACAAGGGTGATTTCAAACACTTTTTTTTTGTTTTTTTGGGGAGCACCCTTTAGGTCCCGACTCCTGAACCACGAAGTTGGAATACGATCTTCACGTCCTATCCTACCCGGACTTGAAATTCGGTGCAACAAGTCCGGGCCATTCAAATGATCCTCCAAATGTCCAAAATTTCATCGTCCACCTGCCATCTCCAAGTCCCGATCCGCCTCGTTTTTACCATCGCCGCCTCTTGTGAATCGAAACCCGTTCCGGTCTTGGAGCTCTATCCCCGTCCCGTCTGCCCTTTCTACCCTTGAAAGGAGGTCCGCCCTGACAGCTTTCAATTTCATCCTCTTTAATTCTCTTTCCTGCACTGCTTTGACTTTCCGCACATCTAAACGTGTGCTTCGGTAAAGTAAAAAGTGTAATCCAGAATATGTAACCATAAAGGTCCAGTAGTAGTTGATCATGAGTGAGAGGATGGCCCGCACAGAGTTGCTGAAAGCTGCTACTAGTGATAACGCTATAACGCAGATCGAGATAGATACTAGGTCTGTCAGCCTGCTAGATATCAAGACAGACGGGTTCTTTACTCATAAGTGTCATGATCTCCCTCAATTTCCAGCCATCGTCCATCCCTGCAATATTCATACCGAAGAAGCTAGTGAAGAATGAGAGGGGAAGCTGGAACGATGTAAGCTCTGTGCTGGAAAGCAGTAATAACACATTTGGGCGGCGAGAGCTCACGAATAACACAGTTACAACTGTGAAGATTATCACTGATCGGCCTTGCTTGAAATTTTGCCACGCAGTCTCTCGGCCCTCTACTACGGCAGACTGCTGTTGTTTGAGGTCTAGCAGGAATCGCAACTATAGGATTCAATGAGCGCAAGTCGTTCAGATGTTGTGGCCCGAACTTACAGACGAAGATATATCTTGTGCTGTTTTTTCTAGGCACTTCAGCTCTTCCATGTGATGACTGATATTCTCAAGCAATTCTTCTGTACAGTCCTCGGTGTATGCAAATTCCTGTGGAGTGATGCACAGTTGTTGCCTGAGATTTGGTGGTGCAGCTGACTCCGCAGGCATTGTTCGACGGGCATCTGCTCCTTGTGTTTTGCTACACAACGATAGTCGAGCTTTTCTTCGGAGTTGCTTTGCAAATGCTTGAGCCACTCCAAGCTGTTGCTTCTTAATGTGCGTCAAAATGGATAGTTCGTCAATGACGCCCTTGATGTTGCGGTACAAGCTTCCCTGGACGTGTATTCCCATAGCATTCTGCAAGTGCTTTGCCATGGCCTGGTCTGGTTCTCCTTGATTGTACATGACTTCTGCCAATCGGATGAATTCCCAAAAATAGCTCTCTGCTGTTTCATGCTCATGTGCCTACTTTTCGTCAATGCCCAATCTGCACCGCTGAGACTTTTGCAGGAAGTAATGCAGATAGCTTACCACGATACCGATCGCCCTTGAATATGCTTCTAAAACATCTGGCTGAGCGCTTAGAGATCGATTTCGATCAAAAAATACCCTAGAACATTGGTCCATGATTATAATAGCGAGATCGAACACGGATCGAATCTCATCGGCGCCTGCGGATTCCAATCTGGAGCATATGCGTCTGTCAAGAGCAGAGGCATCATGACCTGCCCTGCCCCATCTCTTGGGGAAACATGTGATAACGGTGTCTGCAAGAAGGGCACCGGTTAATTGAACTCAATATTAAACGAGATCTCCATCAACCTTACTCTCATCAAGAATCCAAAGCCAAAGTTGGTCCACCATCACTAAACGAGGAACTCTCGTGACCGCATCTGCACATTGCTTACATCCGGGCTGGACACATGCACGGTGTAAGTGCCCTGGTGCGGGGGATGTTACACGGTAAAGAACCTGGTCCCTATCCTGATCGTGTGTCTTCCCCGTTTTGAGTGCCCAGTGGAGAGACTGATGCAATGTCCGCCGAAGATGGATAGGAGACTGTGGATCAAGATCGTCAAGAAGCTTTTGGTCGGTGTAGGAATGCATGGCTTCATGCAGGCCAGCAGCTAGAAGAAGTAGTCTCCCTAATTGACCAGGTCTTCCAGCTCCCATGGATTCCATGTCGGAAGTATTTACAATATTAGTATTTGCCAGTCTTTGGTATATGGCATCTTCCATCGGTAAGTTGGTAGCGAGAAAGGATTTGACCGCGTCTTCTGCCTTCACCCGGCCCCTGTTTGTTTCCCAATGAAGGAATGGCATCTAATCTATTAGCGGGGCTCAAGACGAAAGTCTGTGGGGCATACAAATATTGCTGTGTTAGTCGTACTTGGATCTCCTTCTTGTTTGCGACCTGAGATAATTAGCCATTGATCACGAAGAAGATAATCAAGTCAGTATTGAGCTGATATGTACCCATTGGGATTGAGAGACAATGCGGTCTCATATGCCGAGAGTGTAGCGGCAAGCCACTCCTAACCCCGTCTTGTACATCTTTCCAAAATTGCGGTTGTAGGAGCTTCCTTGCTCTAGAATCTCTTGATCTTCCCAGCGCGTCACGGTAAGGAACACGAGCGTCGAGTACTTCTTCGTTGTGATAACGGGCAATGGCTTTCTGCACAAAAGTGTTACTTGGAAAGAAAAAGGGGACTCTGCATAGCATGCATACCTCTACTCACGACATATTGTTGGCTGGCATGTGAAAGTATCTAATCATGTTTTCCTCACATTTCCACATCAGCGGATTTTTCGCCGGATTGTTCTCTAGTAGCAAGCTCAGTGGGATGTCTTGATTCGGAAAGACTCCGCCGATGGTTGGGTGATTGTATGGTGTAAGCCCTGGTTTTCCCGGCTCTTTCTTGAAATAGATGACGCGTGCTTTCAGATCACTTGACAATATTTCCTGCATTAATTGTTCGCGATCTGGACTTGGCTGACTGTGAACGGACGTAGAAGAGCTTCTGTTCTTTAGAAAGCGAGCATCGGCAACCTCTCTGAAACTTCGAAATAATTGCCCAGCCGTTGATTCAAACCCTCCTAATTCTACCAAGGCTCTCAGCCTCGTAATCTGGGCTTCCTCGACAGTTATCGAAATTCTCAACGGATCGTCCTCAGCTAGACGATCGAGGAACTCTGCGCGATCGCAGAATTTCAGGCAACCGAAGTAATGATTGAGGCAATCGTCAAATGTAACTCCGTGATTCAGACCACTGAACAAGTTGCAGGATCCATCATGTCAATAGCAAACGCTAGTATTGCAGAAAGAAAATGCCAATAAATTGTTGCAAAAAAGCACAAAATCACGTCAAGAATCAAGGATTGTACCACCGCGAGGCTGCGGGAATTGCTCTCTTATCGGCTTCGACATTTCAAAAGCCATGGGGGCTGAGCACACATGTGGCTTTCGCCTTCTGTTGAGTTGAATGCAGTACAGTGCTGTACGCCAATCGAAATCTAGACATGCGCGGTACACTGTAACCTGAACATTTTCTACAGGCTCCTCTTTTCTCCATCATCGACGCTGGCCCAACCCAACTCGACTTCGACCCTCATGGAATGACAAAGATAGAAATAGTTGCCGCTGAGATTATGTTGCGCAGTTGTCTAAACTCTTGCGAACAGCCTTGACTTACTTTTCCAAGTTTACAGTAGCTACAGCCTGCGGCAATCGTACCAACTCTGTCAATCGACCGGAAAGATCCGTCAGAGACAGTGCTCTGGCAGTAATTGGCCGCCTCGCGCGGTTCAATATAATATCATCTCATCTGCGAGCTGATGGGTATTCGGCATGTTTCAGCCTCAGCCCGATCATTGAGCTGAGGGCCGAAGGCGATGTCGTAGACTCGTGCGAGTCCCGAGAACGAAAACTTCAGTCGACCCCATTTGCTCCTACTGTACTAACATATTAACCCGGGATTTCTGATTCCTCTCTATACAAGTCCCTATTGTCGCTTGATTAGAGTTCTTAAGACCTGAAGGACGCATGCGATGGCTGATCGCGGGTGCACACTAATTATTAGTTCTCCGGATCCCCTCTAGGAGCTGTTGTTGACATACACTGCTGACTCTGGGCTTGGGCCCATCGGAAATACAAAGATTCGGCTGCTCCGCCTCCTCAAGAGCCCCTATCTCCCGAGGTTGCGCCTTGACGAGTTCAACGTCAGCGAACCCCCAAAATATATCGCCCTCTCCTACACTTGGGGTCCTGCGGAAGCTGACGGGAAAGAGAGATACGAATGATCAGATCTGAAGCCAATAATTGTAAATGCCCGCCGCTTTGATGTGTATCCAAATCTCCACGATGCCATCTGTCAATTGGCACTATCTGACAATGACGAATACGTCTGGATTGATGCGATCTGCATCAATCAAGAAGACAAGACAGAGGCGTCCGAGCAGGTCGCAATAATGGATAGGATTTACAAGGGCGCCGACAAGACAATTCTGTGGTTGTGAAAGGAAACCTCGCGCACAGCTCAGGCTGGAGGCGGCTTCAGGCCTGACCTCGTTGATATTATGACACTTGGAGTCGAATTGTGGGGTAATTTACCCCGCATCCAGCAAATGCCACTCAGCTAAAGCACTTAAAAGCGAGGAAGTTCAGAGTATAAATCGTTTCATTTTTCTTTCAGATTTCCTCCAAGACAAAGATGCTTTGTCGTGGTCTTGCTATGCCAGTGTAGCTGGACTTCAAACAAGCAACCTAGCTCAGAGTTCTAATTAATCCTTGAAAGTGAAACTCATACACTGGTTATGATATTCCATGTGGCAGTCGATTTGCTTGGCATAAAATCTTATTGCTGTTGAGAAAAGTTCTGCTGTCATTTGCTTTCATTCGTTCACTATTCTACTTGGAAGAATTCCCCGCTCAAGCGACTGCCGCCCCTCCCTCTCAGAGTCCTCATATTCTTTCAGCAATGAAGTCCTACCCTATGAAACTTTCTTGCAAACGCCAGAGAACGAATGTCTTACTGTTGGCTTGGAGTTTCGAATTACGGATGAGAGTATGACCTGTGCACAAGCACACTCATATATACTGCTCTTGAAAGCAACGTCCAGTGCAGATGATGAAAACCCAGCCACTTTCTTCGAAATTCACCACTACACGGCGGCGAAAGGTTACCGGTCGAAGTATAAAATCATTTTTACCCATCCTACGTTCCCTCTTCATCTGCAAAAGTTTTGACCCATGGACCAGAATACACGGTGCGGGTTGTCGCTCCCAAGAAATTGCTCCTCAGTTATGTGGCGTGCGGCATTTGGAAGTCCACCTTTGTACAATCAGTTACTCTTACGGGGGGCTTTTAGGAAGTGATTGCTGTCAAGGGCAAGTATACGGTCAGTGGCTTGCAGTATAAAACTACCTGGTGAAGTCAATATTTCAGAATTGCGCAAAAGATTTTTGATTAATCGTTGTTCGTAGATCTAGAAATTTTTACTCCCCCAAAACCATGCGACGATTTGGACGCAAAATCGTATATGCTAACTTGCCGGCACTCTTCCTCATGCAGGGGATATTTGAAAGACATATAGCCTCCCTGCAATCATTCACCTTCAGGTCACGGGCCCTATATTTGCCCTTCACCGAGTCTAGACGCTAAACTTAGGGCATGAAGTAGGTACCGTATAGAAAATAATCTCAGGTCAGGAGTTGAGGGCGTTTTTTGTTCATGAAGGGCCTGGATGGAAAATTGGGATACAAATGCGAACATTGCGTGGGATTAAACAGCTTATTTAGAGCCGAGATCTGGTTTTTATAATGAAGCTTCCTCACTCTCGTGCTGCTTGGCAAAACATGCAGTGTGCTAACGTTGAGAGATCTGTTTGTATGAAAGCTGAAAACGAATTGTGATATCCTCTACAACTCCTAAGAAGATCATCTTGTTATGACTTTCAACGCCAGTAAAGAACAGGCTTCAAAACCCGATACTTCAAATTCAACGTTATAGTTGGTACTGCCCTCTATTTTGTGTAGCATCTCTCGTCCATCAACTCACCTTCTTCAATCCCTCTGCAGCCAACCTTCGAATGTGGAACTTCTTCACAACCCTCTCATCTTTTGCATACGTCTGTTTGTACTTCTCCAACATATCCAGTGTAATGTTTGAGCCACCACAAACCACAATAACAACATTAAGTTTTCGGAACTCGTCCTCGGTGATGTCCGGAAACAGATCCGTTCGAAGGGCATCGTTGTAGACAGTCGCAAGACTGACCCCACAAGAAGCCTCAACCACAATGCGTTCATCATCCGCGAAGCAAACCGCTCCCATAGCAGCCTCGGCATCGCTCAAGACACAACTCGTAACGTCCGGCCCTTGAGCCCACTCAAAACACCTCTCCGCAACCTGCGTTGCTCCCAAACTCGTCGCAATACTCGTAATGGCATCCATTCTGCTCAGCTTCTTCTTTTCAAGACTATACGCCAACGAATGTGCGCCTTCGGTCTCAACAGCCATGGCCTTGACTCTTTTCAGGGCTCCACCTTGAAGGCGTCCATGTTTCTCCAGTCCTTGCATGATGCCAGAGAACAATCCCCCGCCACCAACACTGGCGACTATGGCATCATAGCCGCCGTACGCAGACATTTGTTTCTCAACTTCATCGACTAGAGTCGCATTTCCAGCCCAAACATCTGGGTGATCAAACGGAGGAACATAGACACCATCCGGATCATTTGCAATCAACTCCTCCCTCATGTACCTATCCGCTTTACTCCAGTCCTTGCCCTCTTGTTTGACATCCGCTCCCAGCGTGCGCAGTTTCTCGATCATAAGCGGAGTAGTCGATAGTGGGACGACGATGGTTGCTGGGCGTTGTAGAGCAGTAGCTGCTGTGACGCAAGCCAGACCGGCGTTTCCACCAGAGGAACAATAGAAGTGGATGGGTTTGTGGGTGCCATGGTGGGCGATTGCAGTGGACATTACATTGCCTACTCCGCGAGACTTGAAGGAGCCGGAAGGTTGGAGGTTTTCGAGCTTGAGGAAGATGTTGCTGGTTATGGAGGTCAGTAGTAATTTTTGAGATGTTGGTGGGGGAGAGATACCATCCTGCTTCCCGAGAGAGAGCTACGGAGCGGATGAGAGGGGTTTCGACCCAGGGGTTTGGAGGGAGGTCGGAGTTGGATCCCATGGTGAGTGCTTGTTGTTTGTTTGTGTTGTGTCTGGTGCTTCAATTGAAGATTGTACACCTGGGGTTTGGGGACAGATATATTCAACGACAAATGAAGGGAACAAAGCGAGAAAGAGGAGTTATAGGGTAATGAAATATACGAAACTGTAGACTAGACCTTTCTATCAAGACATGACATATATCAGGGACATCTTGTCCTTTCCAGGAAAGGAATTCGCAGGGCGTGGAAGCTTCCTGCGCCTGTGTGGGTCAGGGTTTCCGTCCGAAAAAGATATGACGATAAGAACCCGGCGTTACACGTGACTGCGGGGTCATTTCGCCTGTGTCAGCCGTCCGCTAAAGCCCCTATCCAGGGGTCGATGCATATTTATAGGGTAATTTATAGGGTAATATGGGGTAATCGTGCTAAGGATGCCATGCTTCTACGACAACAAAGTTCAGATCATTCTGAGCTTCCAGGGTAGAGTTCCCTGCAAGTTTCACAAGGTTCTCGGATCTGGGTGCTCAAGTGATTGAGGGATGTTGAAAGAGGAAGCTGTCAGTGATCGTTGACTTTTAGAAGACGTGTATTATTTCCCGTTGTAGCCAATGAATCCAGCACGGTGGAGATGTCATGATTTCTGGCTTCCTGTCGTGGCTTAGCGTTATGGAAATATGACCAAACTTGCTCGTCCCTCCTCAAATCAGACCTAGAGCTATTGGAGAATCAATCTTGCAATAGCCCAAATGTCTAGCTCGCAAATCTGCTATGAAAGTTCGAATTCCCGCGAATAAGATGCACAAGCCCCGTAGCATACGAGGCTCGTAGGGCATAAAGGGATCAAGGACCGGAAACGACGCCATTGTTTGGGCGAGTTAGTCGTTGAGGGGTAGATCTAAATGTTCAAATAATAGCAATGAGAATTGTTCTCGCCCCAACCATGCAGAGCTCTAGCTCAGGCTTTGAGGCGGATGCTGGTGAAGAGAAGTGATTGGAGGGATGCAAGGGCCAGACCGGTCATCGATGTGAGATATTGTAGGTTCGGGATAGAGCAGGACAAATTTGAACTCGTAGGAGAAGAGCGTTTGAGGCAGAAGGAAAGGAATGGGTACTTTGCAAGTGGACAATAGTGGCAATAAGCTACTTCCCCCTGTGGTGAGAAAGGTGCAAGATACCTCAGAGTTGAGTCTTGGTAGGACAATTGCCCTGGATATGGAATTTGAGCTAATGTTCAACTGTTGCTATATTGAAGCCAACTCGTTGGATTGGAGAACTTGAGACAGCCAATAACAATCTTCAAGTTCGAGGCCGGTCGATTCCCCCCCTTTACGGTGGCGCAGGCCAAGTTGGGTCAGCAGAGCCCTTGCCGCAAAACCAACATTATTCAGAACCTTGTTCCAACAACATCACATATTTTGAAACCCAACTGCTTTAAGGTAAAGATAAGGGGCCCGATATAGATTAAGGATCTGATATTGTGGGGGGCCCTGCATTCCGTAGAACCTCGCTTGAGGACCAACCACTTCTTGTGACAAATGGAAAGAAACACAAGAAAGAAGAAAGTGGTATTCTGAGAATGTCCTCTGAAGAGGCCAGGTATATTCCAGTCTGTACTCTATATTCAGTAGATGGAACAGCAGGGCAGAATATACATCTTTGACGCCCGCCCAATGCAACCCCCTTTTATCATGCCAAATTCGTAATCGTTATACTCATCATCTCACCCGGTCTCATATTATCTTCTCAACAGTAAGCTTGCCATTCTGGCCGCCATCTAAAGCAAAGAACTCTGCTTTCTCCAGTCTCTTCTTCCATTTATTGCTCTCGTATCGTGCGAGAATCATCGTCATTCGTAGAATAATGCCGCTACTCGATTGATGTTCTTCGTTCGTGCTGCTCATTGGTGTGCATGTCCATCTTCCAAACGCCCAGTTGAGAATGTATCGATCTCCTTCTAAGCATTCGTTGCTATTATCATCGGGAGATGGGACTGGAGATGAAGCGGCGAGGACAGCTTTGATACGGTATACTTCGTCTTTCGGTGCAGATTTCAACAATTGTTCCAATTTCGAGGTATCTACTTTCGAGCCCGATTCCGCTTCAAATGTAATAGAGAGTACTTCGACCTCGCTCTGGTGTGTTTTCGCGTGTTCGTGACCATGGTCGTGGTTGTGATGCTTGTCTTCTTTCGGCTCGTCGCTCAAACTCCTCGCCAATGCGCCATCAACACCAAACACCAAGTCCACAGGCACTTTGCCTTTGTCACTCTTAACAGTCGCGACCTGAACCTCTAGATCTCCTACTCGATCTAGACATTCGTCTAGCCTTCTCTCTCCAACACCCTCCCACTTATTTAGCACAATCAGATCCGTATACCGTACCTGGATCTTGGCCGTATAGCTGGTATCCTCATATCCCTTCCAATTCTCCACATCGATGACAGTCACCACACCATCAAGCACATATCCACCATTCGTCTCCCTCGCAAGTCGATTGACCTCCATTGCCAGTGTAGCCGGAAAAGCGCTCCCGCTTGTCTCGACAACGATCCGATCTGGAGTAATTGTGCTACGCAGCTCTTCTAAGGCGGTATCAAGCTGGCCCACCAGATTACAGCAGATACAGCCATTGAGAAGCTCGCGGACGCCGGATATAGAAGAGGAGGAGGCAAGCTGACTGTCGATAGCTACGTCGCCGAATTCGTTCTTGAGGAGCGCGAGCTTGTATGCGGGGTTTTGGGCGCGGAGTTGCGGGAGGAGGTTTAGGAGGAGAGTGGTCTTGCCTGAGCCCAGGAAGCCGGTGACTATGGTGATGGGAATGGGCGCCATGATGAGAGGGATGAACCTTCAAGAGGAGATTCAATGGGCTTCCTTCGTCGATATCGCCGGCAGCGGAGATGGGAGTGAGAGAAGTTTTTTGTTATCGCTTAAGGCTTTCCCTTATCGAACCCCCTGAGCTGATCGCCCTGCCCCTCCATTTTCTCGCCCCCCATTTCCATCACCCCTCACCAAAAGCCTCATCACGCAGTATACAACGAATTTTCCCCGGAGGGCGATACGCTTTCAACGAGCAGCATACAGGCAAAGCGCTATTGATTCTAAATGTCTTGTTCTCGTCCTCGAGCCCCTCCATCACATGAAGGCCGTTGTTCTGGCCCGCAGGCGCAAACAAGGCGCCAATAGCAATTGAAAGATGGGCCAACCCCACTAGACCCGGGAAGCATCTCAGGGGCATCATTCCCGGAAACCTCTGCCGGCCAATCGACCCCTTTCGAGGCCAGGACTTTGCCATTACCCGCGAAGCGTGTCGCTGTCTCCAGCACTCTGTTGGCGGATCGGAAAAGCTGTCAAATCGTGACATCTGAACTGGATCTACCTCCAACAGCCTATCAGTACGAGCAACTGCAATGTTTCAACGTCCTGACACGGCAGATGGTCTTTAGGTTACGTTTATTTCGACGACAGCTTCAATTTATCGTGTACTTGAGAGACAATACACCGCAGAATCGCTCGGGTATGCGGTGAAGCGTCTCGCTTTGAGTTGTCAGTTCTTTTCGAAAGGGGAGAACGTGCATCTGTCGATCAGGGGAAACCTTGTGTGTTGGTGGGGGGGCTTTTTCTGGCTTTCAGCAGCGCAGGGACGGCCCCGAAGAAATACCAGAAGTCTCCTAAAAACCGAACTCTCATAGGGCAGAGCTAATAACTCTATCCATAGAATTTCGGCCCAGCCTTCTAGCATGTGACCATCAAGGGGGGTGGTGAAATTCTAGAGTTGTAGTTACTCGATTAGGTACTGGTTGCCTTGTACGCAAGATGCTGGGGAACCATGAGGCTGGGTCGAAATTGAGGACAAGGTATCAACGTGCAGCAGACGCAGGTACAATCGCACAATGACGATAATGGGAGATTCTGACTACTCGAACTTCCAAATTGTCTAATTTTGACCTTGTTTCAAGGACGATTTGAGTATTGGAGGGAGCGTTTGGCTTGTACGACGAGTGCGGCGCACAAGCGTATAATCTTAATTCTTGTCCGCGCCTTCCGGAGCCTCTGGAGAAACTGTCAAAGATACCAGCATTCATAGAAAGGAATCCGGTGCGAAAGCCAAATTTGACTGGCTCACCGAATTCTTTAATGACAACCGCTCCTTCAGATCCTGCCAATGACACCCTAAGTTGGCCCTAAATCGACGTTATCTATTCGAGGACAGCAAACGCTGCGAAAATAGGGCCATGCAGAAGCGAAGGATTTGCACCGCGATTGCTGAGTCGCACGCCGGCAGAAGCTTACACAGCCTGCAAAAATTACAACGAAAATACCTTATCTCACTAAAAGCCTCGGAAGCATCTACGCAGACTTTTGGTAAGCTCAGCACTTGACGTGCATTGCATGGCAGCGTTGCAGTGGGAATAATGCGCTTTACGAGCAAATAGATCTCAGCCCTTCTTGCACAACTCCTGATGAGTGCATGCTGCATAGGTCCCGATGCCCGCCTGTGTTGGCAATCACAGTCAGAGTCCAAACATTCACTAGACAAGCAGACTCAAGCAGACTTCCAGAGTTATCACCTGCTCCACGTTGACGGAGGCTTCAAAGATGCTGTCTGATTAGAATTGTTTCAGTCGGAATCATCCCGGACTCTACGAGCTGCCACCCGCCTCTTGATCCCACCTGGCGGCACAGATAGCAAGAAAACGTTTCGAAACAACGAAGAACATGGCAGAAAGAAAGCTAAATTAGCAGGACATCTTGTCGAACAGATTTCTCAGGGGCTGTATGGCTTCCGATCTATTTTGAAACACGCCGGTCCGTTATTCCTCCCGTACCGAACCCTGCTCATCGCTCGAAAATGATAGAGAAAAGCCGAATGTGGCTTGCAGTAGCCAAAACAGCCCCTGTACAGATCCCTCGCATCCCGTCTTTTGCTGCAAGGTACCTTTGTGATTGTTATCCTAGCAGCGAAGCGACTTCGAGATCCCAAGGGCTGACTGTTCGTCCCAACTAAGAATTTTACCCCCTCCTCCCTTTCGCACCCCACTTCGCGAATCGCCCCTTTTGGACTCCAATTCGCAGTCTCGTACCAACAAGCTTCCGATCTTATCAGCCACTCCAATGGAATCCTGGCGAGACGCCATGTCACCGTGGCCCACTGACTGTTCCTCTCCCCCTGCATCAAAAGAACCTCCAGGCCTGGAGCCATCTCTGTTTTTAGTGGAACCACAAGACAGACGCATGCGTGTTGGAACCAGGTAGCACGCGGTGAGGTTCTTATAAGTTTCCTAGGTTCCGCTGTCACTCTTTTTCTTCTGACCCTCACCACCAAAAGTTGCATCATTCTTTTCCTGTACTTCACACTCTTTTGTTTGCTGCTGCCATTCCTTCCTTCACTCTGTTGATACAGAGCATTTACATTCTTTCAACACATCAATCGAGTCAAGTTACTCTTGTGTGTTTCCAGTCATTCATCAGACCCAGTCAGCTTCGACAGCATCAACTTCCACCAGCAACAGCAATATTTCAGTACTCCAGGTGATACTTACCTTTTGGTATTTACCAAAGTTTCTCTACAAGATAGACATCTAGAACAACCTCATCATGCATTTCTCACAATCTGCCCTTTTGGCAGCCTTTGCCACTTCTGCTACGGCATATTCTAAAACCCAGCGCACTTTCGCCGTCAATCATTTCTATGGAAACGGTCCTCTCACGATGGGCCGTATGGATCCTATCGTCAATCCCGGCAAAGCTTCCGGACACGTTCACGCTATCCAGGGTGGAAATGGGTTTGCTCTCACCATGACGGATCAGCAAGCCGTGAAATCATCTTGTACATCATCTCTGGTCAAGGCCGACAAGAGCAACTACTGGACTCCAGCGTTGTACTTCCAAGACCCCACCACCAAGAAGTTGGAGGCGGTCGAAATGTTTTACATGAATGTGTACTACTTGTGAGTGATTCGGCCTTCTCGCCCGTGAATGATATTGATGTATTATGTAGCATGGAACCCACAACCGATACCATCACACCATTCCCTCCCGGACTTCGATTGATTATTGGAGACCCCACTCTCAGATCCCCACCCAAGTCTGGAGGTAAATTGATCACCGACCTTGGGGATGGTGAAGCACAGCCAGTCCAATGGGTCTGCCCACGATCAAACACAAACACCCCGCTCTACCCCACCGACTCTGATGGACTACATGGCGTTGGTATTCAGGACCCAACAAATGCTGGCACTGGTGTTGGTTTCCCAGACAAGAACTGCGATGGTTATGCTTCTCCTCTCCGAGCAGATGTTACTTTCCCATCATGCTGGAACAATGCAACCGATCCTTCTGCGGTGACAGCCGAGAACCCCAAAGGCTACAAGTTTCTCGATACCTTCAACAACAAGGATGCGATCGCATTCCCAACCAAGGGTAACTGCCCTGCTAACTGGGCCCATCTCCCCAAGCTCTTCTATGAGGTCTACTGGAACACCCCCAAGTTCGCAACCCGCTGGACTCAAGGCAAAGGCAACCAGCCATTCGTTCTTGCCAACGGTGACCCAACTGGCTACTCCCTTCATGGTGATTTCGTAAGTACCAACTCGTTTCCTTGTGACCCAAACTTACAAATTCCAGGTTGCCGGCTGGGATGAGGACGTCCTAACCAACGTCATCAACCACTGCGACGCAGGTGACAACGGCATGGACAAGTGCCCTAACATCGGCGAACTCAACCCCTCTTCCTCATCCTGCAACATCGCCAACCTCGTCCCCGAGCTCATCGGCGGCGTTGGCGTCACCATGGACGCCCTCCCAGGAAATAACCCCATCGGCGCCTGGGGCGTTCCCGCCTCCCCTGCCGGCCCAGCAGGAGGTTCAACTGTCGCGCCCACCGCAGCCCAATCCACCGCCGCAAACGCAGGAGCAGCCACCTCCGTCGCAGCCAGCGTCCCAGGCAACAAGCCCCCAGTCAGCAGCTCTGAAGCTGCCGCTGGAACCGTAACACTGGGCTCTACAGCCTCTGGACCCAGCCCAACAGGCGCACATGCAAACCCACCTCCACCAGTCAGCGGCGGTGGTTCAGGGCCAACTACACTCGTAACCAAGACCGGCGGTCCCTCTTCTCCCACTGAAACCCCCGCTTCTCCCGCAGCACCAAGCTCCAACTCAACAGTCGCAGACGGCTGGTCTCTCAAGGGCTGCTACGCAGACACCCGCGAGCGCATTCTCACCGGCATAACACTCGCGAACGTAGGCCAACACGCCGTCACGAACACCAAATGCGTGGCTTACTGCGAGGCCCGCGGGTTCAGCATGGCGGGCACGGAGTACGGTGGCCAGTGTTTCTGTGGGAATAGCATGAGTGAGGAGAACAAGCTTGAGGATAGTAAATGCGCTATGCCTTGTGAAGGGGATGCGAGCCAGATGTGTGGGGGTGGATTGGCGTTGAGTGTGTATGAGAAGAGTGCGCCGAAGTATTTGAGGGCGCTGGGACGGTTGAGGAGGCATGTTGAGGGGAGTGTCTAGATGGCATTTTCTTTCGAGTTTGATTCGATTCTTGTCGGCTTATGATTAGATGGCTGAACTTCTTTTTTGGCACTTGCCTCTTCTTTTTATGAAGCCCTTTTTTTGGCGGGGAATGGATTGGAGTGGAGTGGCAGACTCAGCTTGTACTTTTATCACTAAAAGAAAAAGATTCGATTCGTGTTTTACTTTAGGGATAGAGAGGGAGGTTTTGGGCGTTCAGCCCGCTTACGATCGTTATGAATGAAATATATGACTATGACTTGTCCAAGAGCTTGCCTTCCTCTGTGTCTGGTGGTGAATTTTTTGAGATTTGTGAAATTGCATATATATGACGTTGCTTCTGAGGGGGGGTATTTCTGACGTGCTTTTTTTCTGATTGGGCTTAGAGCTGGTGTGAGTCACTGAAGTTTTTGAAAATCACTTGACACGTAGGGTTTGTGCCCTGATGCATTTCGTCATGATGTCTTCAAAATATCAGTGCTTTTGCTTCAAACCCAAATCGGGGCAATTTTGACTCGGATCTGAATTTCCGAATTTTGCGAGTATTGTGAAGCCTGGTGTTGTGAGGTTGAGCCATCTACTGGAACGGCAATCAAAGTTACCTGATCGACTTTGTATGAACAGAAGAAATGAGAATAATGTCACTTGTCTTCGGATTTTGAATTTAATGAGTAGATTTCATTATGATTACAAAAACACCAAACATCAAGTTAATTTCCTCCGATGGCGCCCTAGAACTCCAACAACCCAGAATCCTCCATTGCGCCTCTAGCTTTAACCGGTGAGCCAATTTGTGAGAGTTGTCGTAGGAAGTTATTGCGTCCTCCCACCGCTGCTTGAGGCGGCAGATCGAAGTCTTCACATACCCATAAGCATGTAAAAATACTCTTCATGCTCTTCTCCCATGAAAGTAGTTGGCGGATGGGCAAGCGACGGATGGATTTGCGATGGTTGATAAGGCACTGGCGTATGAGCCACAGCCCACTGAGCGGCCCCTTCAGCAAACTCAGTACCTGCTGTCTGAGCTACAACGTGTTCAATCTGCTCGAGCATTTCTGCGTTCTGAGCAGCAGCTTGTGCTTGATGGGCGGCAGCTTGTACTTGCGCGAGTTGTTGAATAGGTGTCGGTCCCATATTCAAAAGATGAAACCAAGGGGGAACATAGAAATTGAAGTCGGCTGTAGCGGGCTTTCGAGAAAGTCTCTTGCGACAATATGGGCATTCAGCATGGTCGCCCTGCTCATTGATCCACTGCTGCAAGCACGAAGTCCCGAAAACATGGCCACACTCTGTCCGAATTGGCTCTTCGCACCGATAACTTGCAATCTGTTCCAAGAGAGCGGCGAAGTCCACAGCCTTTGGGGGACCATCCTCAGTAGTATACACAGGGTTTCCAGCTTCAGTCTTTCCGAGTTGGACCATCGGGGAAACACACAATCGAGCAAGATTTGTCGCAAATGCCGAAAGTTGATGTAATACATCGACTTCGTCCGGGCTATCGTTGGGTGATGCTGCCGCGAGAGCTTGGACGACCAAGGCGTTGACTTGTTGAAATTCTTCGAGACTCAATGGCGTTGACGTAGGATCCTGATCCGCCGGTGGCGGCATTTCGTATTGTTCTTTGGTGATAAAGGGTAAGCGGCAAATTACACATTGGTAGGCATCTTCGCCAGTCTTTGAACGGAGCTCCTCCATTGAGATTTTGGTTATAGGTATGCGGCCGTCAGACAGACCGGGTGGTTCATATTGTAAGACCTTCCGTTTGAGATATTCGAAGTACTCATTTCCTTCGGTGCTTCTGCCGTTGTTGAATTTCTTGTCGCCTTTCTTTTCGCGGAAGGTCTCGATGAAGCCCTGAATTGCGGCGATTTGGGCACCGACAGGAACGCTGTCGAAATTTTTGGCAAAGTACTCAAGAATCTTGATGGCTTTGATACCATGGAGCCTGGTTTGTGGCTCGCTAATGGGGGTGAGGTGACGTATGAACTTTTTGTCTTCTGCATCCAGCTCACCCTTCTGGATGAGCCAGCAGAAGTCGTCGTGTTCGAGGAGGATAGACATCCTGAAGTTGTCGCGTAGAGTCTCTCGGATGAAGAGTTTATAGGTGTTATTGGATGGTGTTCAGGCGCTGTTGAGGTGGGTGTACTGGATTGACCAAGTTTGAAGTATCAGGAAAGCTGTCGGAACTGTGTACTTGATGGATGGGAAACCTTGTAGAAGAAATGGAGAGGTGGGTTTGGAAGACTGGTTTATAAAGGCCAAAATCTTCATCTCGACTGAAAACTAGCGTGATGTGGATTTGAACTGAATACCTATCACGGGATCAATAAATTAGCAATGCCCAAAATCATATGTGCGCTAGCATTTGCTAGATGAGAATTTTCTCGAATGTTTGTTTAGCGTACCGGATCTAAAGAAAGAATTATTCGGCTCCGCCTAGTATTGACACTTCCCGAGAAAATAGAACGGTAACTCCTCGAAATAATGAAAGTTGCCAATTACTGACTTGCGAGGGAAATGAATCGATACCTGGGTATTGTTAGGTTATGTAGAAACGCACAATTGAGCAGTGGCAACCCGAGCCTGACTTTTTCCAAAATTGCGAGGAAATGGACTTCATGTGTCCCGTCGAAACTCCTCCAGACACCCAAAACTCCTCTGTTCCGTATCTTTTGCTCGAACTGCGTTTGCCGTCATACTGCAGTAGGAGTATTTGGAGTCTTGCAATAAGTCTTGTGTCTTTCCTTCCAGTCCTTCCTCTGGCAGTCCTTGTCACAGTGGAAGGCACATTTGCATTTAGCGCAAGCTTTGAGATCGGCACGTTTGGAGAATTGATTCGAGCTTGATTTGGGGCACTGTATTATAGCGTGTGGTCAGCAATCGTTAAGTCTCCATCATATAACGAGGAAGGGTACAAACATTGTAATAGGAGCATACCATCTTGCCATTAGCAGCTCCTTTTGTGCGCCATTCGATTGCCTTGTCGAGGTCGCCCTTCATCTCCCATACTCGACCGAGATTATCGCGTGTACAAGCTGTGTCGAGATTATCTGCGAAGTCTAAGACAATCAGTACCGGCATGGACAGAACTTTCCGGGCCATCACTTACTGATTCGCACACGTTCGGCCTCCTCCAGCATCTGCAAACTCTCATCGATCTTCCCCATCTTCAAATACAACTCGCCCAGTGCATTCCTGGTTAACGCCACGGCGGGTGAATCCTCACCATTGCCCTTGATCCTAGATGATCGAGAAGTTAGCCAGAACTTCTCGGGGGGCGTGAGATATTCCTGGGAGCATATTGGGGAGAAAACGAAGAAAACGAGATTCATACTTCATTTGAAGCGCTTCAAGATATCGTGCTTCGGCGCCGACGAAGTTACCAGCCAACTCGAGTTGCAGCGCTTCATTGTTGAGGTTGGCTGCAACGAACCCTTCTGAGCTTCCAGCGTAGGAGTTTTCTTCAGTCTTGGGTGTAAAGATGGGTGGCATCTTGACTGAAGGTGGACGATCCTTTGCGCATTCTGACTGTGAGAAGGCTGTGAGTTGTGAATGTTGTGAATGGCCTCATCTGCGATCTCGTCCCCGTCCTTGTATTCCGTCAATCCCTGCACCCCGCACGACGCGTTCCAAACACGTCCATCACGTGATACAGAATCCCACTTTTATGGACGTCGAGTTTATCTTCAGATTTTGGATACTTCGCTTGTCAGCTTCATCGGATTCGAGATCGAGATGAAGTTATCTTGAAACTTGGCAAGCGGTGCATCCAATTTTCTTTGTGCCTCCCAGATTGCCTTTTAGACGATTGCCTTTGCCGTTTATTCGATTATCCTGCGCCGACTATGGGAGGCCGAGAAGATGCCAGTGCATCTGGACTGCCGATCCCAACATTCAGCAGGGTTTCTTGGAGATCACTTCGGGTTTGTTTTTTTCGAATTCCTTAGCACAGCCCTCTTTCTGGGCATTTCGAGAGTTAGATTCATGAACGGGCGCCCGCTCCGCACTCGAGTCACAGAGGCAAATTTGAAGCAATATTCTCGCTTCTCAATGGAGGAAAGGACCTCTGTGTTGGTGTTGGTTTACTGTATCAGGTCTTGGACATCCCCAAAGTTGTAGTATGCTTCCAAACATGCATATGGACGAATGCAGGAGGTCGAACTTGTATGAGTCGAAGATTAATGTCGTATGTTTTGGGGGCGTCTGATCATACTCTGCTATGCTTCGAACTTATGAAGAGTCTGAAGGGAACGTCGATCCTGGGTGTCAGAACGTCACCATCTCACCAACGCGATCGGGTTGAAAGTATTTGCCTAATGGTTGGACAATTAAGTCGCCTTATTTCCACCTTCTTGATTTTCAGTGGACGTTCAAACAAAGAAATGGGTTCATTCGAATTGTGTTTGTTATTCCCGAGCATTGTTAGCTTTGTTTTAATACTGCTTGAACTGGACCTTTTGAAGAGGCTCCGGATCTGGGCGTTGGAGGAAAACGGGAATGGACCTAGATTGATGGCAGGCAAGTGTAATTTTTACAAAGCTAAATTCTAGGCAACAATTGCTCATATTAATTTATGGTTCAATCATGTTGTCTCACTACATCACATCACCAAAATCTCTCTTTGTTCTCTGCCACTCTGGCTTTCAAAATTTTATTACGGCAAACGTTCTAAAGTCTGTCACTGCTGTTCTCCCTCCCTCACTCATTATACCACACAGGCCTCCTGGTCCTCGACCTACCCCTCGGAGCCTCATCTCCATCCTCAAGTTCCATACTATTCAAGGGGGTTTCAGGCTGTCGTACAGCCGGATTCGCCTGCATCTCGCTGTTATTGAGTCGGGTTTCTTTCTCTTTGTGCTTCTGCTTTCGCTCAGGCTTGACATTTGTGAAAGCGATAATTAGAAAGAGTAATAAGAGCATTTTGGGCTCTGGTTGGCTTGGTGAAAACATTTGGGCAGTTATTAGATGGATTTTCGGGCTCATGGGGAGTGGGTTGGGGAAGAATTCTTATTGATGACTTTGGAATTCTGTTTTGGTCTGTTTTGCGTTCATCGATGATTGTTTTCTAGTCTGGAAAAAAAGCATTGTTTCTCCATGTTCACACAGAATTATGTTCATGACGGTACGACAATGAACTCTGAGCCTCGTTCAACAGCCAACTAAAACCTCGAAGATTCTCGCATCCCCACTCCTCTCCGAAATCATCCATCTACCAACAAGTCGCCAAACACAAAATATCCATCAACTCCCTCCCACAACCACCCCATTCCCATTCCCATTCCCAGCAACACCAACATAGCTACTCGGCCTATTCCCCTGCACCACCCTCCTCGCCCGCTCAAACCTCCTCCCCACCTCCGCAATCACCTCATCCACACCCCACGCCCCTTCTACAACTCCCCCTCCCAGCACACCCAAAACCCAAATCTCCACCTCAGCAAACACATCCCAATCCTTCTGCACCCTATGCGGCAACCCACTATTATGCAACAGCGCAATCATACCCGCATTCACCGTATTAGCCGCCGCCAGTACCGTAATCGCCTTCGCTTTTTTATCCGCTGAATCTGAAGAAGAGGAAGGAGAAGGAGATGTGGAAGCAGCGCCGAGAGAAGTAAGAGAGGCACCGAAGACGAGTTGTGCGACTAGTAACACGTTGTAGAGGGTGGCGAGGAGGTAGTATTTGTATTGGGATTTTAGGCGCGCGGTGACGATGAGGTGGTAGAGTGTGTTTTTGGGGAGGGCGCGCGCGGGCCAGAGGGTTGTGAGGAGTGAGGAGGAGGACGAGGCTTTTGGATCTGGGAAGCCGAGGGTTTGGCGCAGGGAAGAGAGGTCGGTTGGGGAGAGGTGGGTGAGTTTTGTTGGTGGTGAGGGTTGGGGGAGACCTTTTTCGGGGTCGAGAGAGGGGTCGGGAGTTGGGAGGTCGGGGTGAGGCTTTGTGGGATCTGCCATTTTTGCTTGGAGAGATGAAGAGATGGGAAGGATTTGTTTGGAGAGAGGAGGGAGAGAACTACATCGCGAAGTCGCAAGGCTTGGAAGTTCTGGGTGGTAATGTGATTCACTTGAATCATCTCATCTCAACCCATCCTAATTCATCTCAGCCCTAAAACATCCACAATACCTCTCATCCACACATCTCAGCCTCGTTTCCAAAGCCCCCATCACCAACCACTCCTCTCTCAATCTCTGAGTATCACACGAGCATCATACCACATTTCCCATTTCATCAAGACCTAGGGCTGAAAATTCTTACAACATCAAAAACATACACCTTCCCACCCAACCCTCGCCGCCAAGGCGTCAACGCCACAAAAAAAGAGACGAATAACAACAAACGAGGCTGGCCATCTCCCGCAAGCGTGTCTCAGACCACTATATGGCCTGGGAACTCCGAAGTGCAACAAAGAAACGCAGGGCAATTCCTCACGTGCGGAGAAGGGGGATAATTGGTCCGGTCGTGACGCCTACCCCGCATGAAGGAAAACGAGGACGAAAATAGAATAGATTAAAAGTAGGACGGCTGAGGAGATGGCGTGCAGTGTGGCATATATTGCATGTTTAGGATCGGAGCTGCGAAATAAGGGCTTGTGGGTTGGACAATCATCGGAGAGTGCCGTGGGGGCCCAGGTTGAATTGTTATTTTGATAAAGCTAAGAAACATAATCTTAGAGGTCATAAGATAGCCGTTACCCAATCCGTGCTTCATTCTCCAAACTCCAATTCACCATGGCCGTCCCAAACAATTTAAACGCTCCAGGGCATTTTCCTCGCGATACTCTTGCACCAATTCTCCAATTTCCACCTCTCGAGCAGGTTTCTAGACACGCTGTAGTCTTCCGCCTCTTTAATACGAACTTCCCGCCAGTCCGCAGCCGTCTTCTTAATTGAGCCTGCCACGCCGCGGGTCTGTGCCATGAACAGACACGTCTGTTCGCTCGTTGCTCTCACTTTTGTATCCAGCTCGATCATTTCGTCTGCAAGCTCTTGGGCTGACTCCTCGAGCTCTAATCTCTCCGGACTTGAGAGACAGGCCAACAGTCGACTTGTAATCATAATGCAGGATAAATATGTAGAGTAAACTTTGCAATGATTATCAAATTCGGCACTGCCGGGACTCATATCCGGGTATAGCTTCAGAATCCCTTGATATCTGACGTGCCATTTCAACAAATCGGCTCTCTGTTGACGAAGGCGGCTTGCGACTGTGTGCACGAAGTCTACATCTGGCTCCATGTCCGTGCATATGATATTCGTGATGTCAACGAAGAATCCAGGTATGAAAGCTTTGAGCATGATGAGGGAGACGGTTATTTCACTTCGGTCGGATATCTTAAAGTCTTCATCGAGTATCATGGAGCGGAAAACCTTTTGCCATGGCTTCTGCTCCAGAAAACAACGCTCATTGTTCAATAAAGCCTCAGTCATCTAAGGGACTGTTAGTAATGCAATGCAGCATGGGCATGCAAGATCAAGAAGCGAAATCCTTACAATGGGCCCTGTATGTGCCATAAAGAGAGCCTTTTCAAATTCCGTGTTGTACATCTTGGGACCTCGAAGCTGTATTAACTTTGCTGCCCCGGCGGCATGTCGAATCCATGCTGTCTCTCCAGACGGGTCGAGAAGCTATTTGTGGTATGTTAGCGCGGAACTTACAAGCGGTTGAAGGTAAAGAGCGTACCTCGTATAAAGCTAGAATCTCCGTTGCACACAGAACTTCCGGCTTGTAGCGTTGTTTTGGGCAGTCCAAGGCTTTCTGTAAACTGTCCAATGCTTTGACGTATAATGTTATCACAGCAGTTTCCCAATTTTCATGCGGGGAAACTATCTGTCGTGCTCGAGCAATGACACAATCCGTTGCATCCTTCAGGCAAGGCACATGTCCGTACAGGCTGGGGAGATAGGTCAAGTAGGACCATTGTTTGTGCGATCGCAATTGGTAGATAAGGTGGTACGGGTTCTGTGAAAGAGCAGCTCTAGCCGCACGTCCCACATGTAGAGTCGCCAATCTAGACAAATCGAGGATATCGAAATCGGTCTTCATACTCGTCAATTCGTACCCTTTCGCAGACAAGGAGCCGGGAAGGCCATCGGTCAAAGCGAGCCTCGCCAACCAACGTTGCCGGTCGGCGTTTCTGTCAGCCTTGCTTGGATTTGACCGCACCGGCTTCTCCTTCTCCTTGGGGTATTTCCCGCCATCGTAGCGGCTGACTGTCTTCTCGTTGATGTATTCGACTGGTGACACCTGCTCCTTAATCTCCGTCACGGTCTGCCCATTGTTATTCTCTTGATCGACCACAAAAACTGGGTATTGGCGCAGGTTGTGCTTTCCATAGTTTCCGTCTCGCCGCCGTGCTGCAGACGCCTTTTTCATAGCCTGCTTCCGAATCAGGGCTCGAATCGCCAGGTCTCGAGGTACGGAGGGGGCATTGATGGTCGAATTGACGAATTGGAACTCGACAGTGGGCTCGTTCTCCGCCATGGTGCGCGTAGGTTGCTGGATTAGTCTCTAGGTGATGGTAGTGGGAAGTTGGTACGGTAGCAGGTTGCTGTGACTGCTGAGCCGCTCTCACTGCACGTTATTCTGGATGTTGGTACCCTGGCAATGCCAAGCTGTAGTTTTACCTCGTTGTTGACTTGCACCGGCACCGACAGGAGACTCGGTGATGATAAAGAAAATCAGCAAACCTTCTGAGTGAGCAGCTATTATCATAATCCGAGAGGCAGCACATCACATGGCCTGGCAGATTCGCGTCAGGGATCCCCAACATGGGTCCCGGAGCTGCGGTTCCTGCAGTGCATCGCAGGGGTAAGGGTAAAGATGAATACCGAGCCTCGTAACCCGCGAGAAGAGTCCCGGCCGACGAGGATATAAAAAAGGCTTGCCGCTGACTTTCGGATTGGGACGTTTGTCAGAAGTTGGGGAAACGTTGAGAGGGTTTCGGAGGCAAGGTGAGGCTTGAACTGAGTGCAAACCAAAGGATTGGTGCCTAGCCGAGTCTGTGCAAGTGGAGGGCAGGAACTTCGAGATGAAAACTGTGGCGCAGATATCACAGTCAGCAAACATAACGCTTTGTATTGGACCGGTTAACTGTGACCAGGGTACTGTTTTCTCGATGCGTTCTAGCAGGACAGGTTGGCTTTTGAATGCATGTATCACCTCATCTGCTGTGGTGTAACCAGGTAACCAGAAACCCTCGTTTCCGAATAGGGTCATTTGCAGACTTCAACACTCAGCCTGTCGAATAGGAGAATAAAGCTGCTGCTGTGGCACTCCGGGGAGCTTAGGCAGCCTTAGTCGAGCTGCAGCAGCCGTGTACTCGGGATCTACCAAACGGGATCTCCTCAACTCAAAATACGAAGTACATCCCTCGTCTCATCTTTCCGTGTCAAAGCTGATGACAAAGACATCTGTTGACATGTCCTTGTTTCCTAGCATGGCCTAAGGTTGTTTTGGAGAACTCAGTACCCCGGCCAATTGGACGCTGCTTCTCAAAGCTGTGGCTTCAGCTATATCAAGGAGCCACACCAAGCACCAGTTGGCACTGACTGATTACTCAAGTCGAGTTCACAAATTGGGGCGATTGGTACCCCGGCACGGATGGTATGAACGACCTAGCGTTGAGCCGCAAGTGCAGATGCAAGATCTGGAGTGCTTCCGGATATGGATATGGATGTAGCCAAGAGCTTCAAACGGGAGGATTCACTACCGAAACACCATCACCGCGCACATACATCACTTTTTAAGGAAAGCCCTCCCCCGGACTACAGCTTGGAGTTTGTTTTTCCAGAGCCTCTTGTGCAGGAGCATCTTCATGATGATAAATCTCGCCTGTCCCAGCCATTTCAAGATAGCAAAACCCTGGGCAAGTGCCGGAGTCTGCATGACGAACTTCGACTTCAAGAATCACAAGCTTCATTATTATTGATGTCGCCTACTTGAGGATATCAGTACCCATGGCAGGCGGAAAGAAACAGCAAAGTCAGGCTGTTAACCGTTTTCGTCGATGTGAAATCTCTTGTATATAATTCCCAAGCTGTTCCCTCTCATTCTTCTTCCTCATCAGGCTACATCTCTATCAAAACTTCAATACAACATACTAAACAGAAAACTCCCATCTTTACACAATCTTGCGAATCAAAATGGGCGCCACAAGCCTCATCACCGAGCTCGCCAGCCGCAACAAGTTCGCAACCATTGTTCCGGCCTCTGAAAGAGATCTACAGCTGACCTATGTATCAGGAATGTTGCAGCGGGCCACCAGCCTCTTCCCACAATCGCTCAACTGGGCGAAATGGGAAAAGACGTCCCTCACACCATTGTTTGTATGTATACAGTTCAACCTGGTGGACCAAATTCTGATTCCGGCAGTGACCTGTCTCGATAATCGCTGCCAGCCTGAGTACTTCTTGAACTTGCAACTGGGTGGTAAGTTTTTATGACTGAGGATGTCTCGCCTCACTGACTGACTTTCGTTAGATGGAGTTCTTGTCATGCGAAATGTGGGGGGACATGTAGCCCCAAATTTGAACGATATCCTCGCTCTTGACTCCTTCCTCGGCATCAAGGAGATCATGATTATCCACCATACTGGTAAACTCTAATCGACTTCCAAGGCATTGGCAGCTGCTAAACATCTCACAGACTGCGGCACTACCCATTTCACAGACAGCATGATTAAAGAAACCCTGAAGAAGCGTCTGCCAGCTCACCATGAGATTGACGAGATCCCAACTTTCGGGGGCATTCAAGAGTACGCTCTCAAAGTGCATTTTCTGTTTCACTTAGCTAACTTCCCTTGTGTAATAGTCTCGAGCAGAGCGTTAGAGATGACCTCGCTGTTCTCAAGGCTGCCCCTCTCATGCGAAAGGAGCTTGCCGATGCAGCATCTGGCTTTGTCTACGACATCCAGACTGGAGCCCTTACTCCTGTCGCTGCATGAGCAGTTGGAATTCAGAGACGCCGGCAGATGGGGTAGCTAGCAGCTATTAAGTTCATAGAATGGGATGTTTGCGTGATCTCAGGCAGAGTCGATAGCTTTTCAATACTATAGCGGAGTTCCAGCCAAATTAGTTTCACTTCAGGTCCAAATCATTTAGCTTCGTTTGCGCCCAGCAATCCATCATGTTTGCAATCTCGACCGTGACAAACGTGACCATGGACAGCTCGGCAACATCCCAGTGCTCTGGTCTGGGTTCTCCTTAGACCGGAGATGATGCAGCGTATGGTTACATGTCCACTCAACATAACGCACCACGCGAGCCCAGGGCCGTTCCACATGCCATCAACTTTCCCACATGGCGTTGAAAAAGGCCACGGCTTCCCCTGAACTATTGGCCCCCGCCGTCAACGACCCCCATGCTAGTTTCCCACGACCATCTAATCAGATCATCTTATCAGATCCTTTCAAGTTGGCTGCTACCCAAGCTATCACGTAATGGTGCTCCTCCGATCATTTCCGAACACCTAATGCGTATGTATTTCCAGCTGCTTTCCAGAACAGCGCTCTCGCAGGTTTGCATCCTCGGCCTGAGCCCGAAGAAGCGTGATGAATCCAAGGGCGCAACGTTGGAGTGAAAATCTAAACCTTAGGGCGGCAAGTGGGGACGACTGCGACTGCGTTATCTGATCCAAACCCTGCACTGCACTGCACTGCCAAGTGCCGATTTTTCCAGAAACCCATCTAAACTTCACGCCAACTCGGCCCAAGTCGTGCCAGAGAAAACATGCCATCGTGCGCGAATTTCGAGGGGCCCATATCAGATGGAGCAGGAGGATGGCCTAGATGGGCAAAGGCGCGTAGATAGTGAGGTATGTGGAAGTCGGTGGCACCCAGCGCACGAATTTGAACGGCCTCGAAGCAGAGATTTTCCAATGGAATCCACTCATCTAATCTAATCAGATGCAGTCAAGGAGAATCCCCACTTCAATTATTATCTGATTATCAGATGGACACCGGAGGCGTCCTATCCCGCGAGTCGACGTGGAAAAATCCGTTTGCACCCGTCACCCTCCCAGCCACCAGCATCACCACTAGGAAGTAGCTTTCGGGCATGCCTGATCGGGCCAAGATCCTATGCAGCCAAGTGGAGTTTGCAACTTTTACCAACCCCACTGCTCCCTCATACGCTCCCTAGGGATTTGCCGCCCTAGGCGTATGGAATGGTCCGATCCTCGCAGCTTTGGGGAACACAAGAATAAAGGCTTCATCTTTCCACATCTCACTCATCTTTCTCTCAAACTCGTCGTCGAAGTTTCATCCCACTTTCGCGAGTTAGGAAGTGCAGTCAAGATGAGGCTCTTTGAAAGTCGGAACAAGAATGCTCCTCTGGCTGATATCGCTGTTGGTGAGCCAGCGACCGAGGTCGATGTCGATAACAAGCAGCCGACAGCTACCGATGATTCTTCAATCGACGAGGTTCCCGACAAGAATGTTGAAGATGGTGTGAGGAAGGCTCAGGCTGTTACTCTGAGTTGGACGAAGAAGGAATTGATCCTGGCGTATGCTTGGTGAGGAAAAACTTTGTGGCATTCAATTGAATCCGATCTAACATTTTGATCAGCATCTTCCTGGTCTTCTTTGTGGTTTCTATGCAACAGCAAATTCAGAATAACCTGGGTGTCTATGTTACGTCCACATTTGCCCTACTTCCTCTTACGGGGACCACGAGCATCGTCTCTGGAATTGTCGGAGGCGTCTTCAAGCTTCCCACAGCCAAATTCATCGATCTCGTTGGACGTGCAGAGGGTTTTGCTATTATGACCGGGTTTGCAACTATCGGTAGGAATAATCAATTTTTTTGCTAGGAAACATTTACTGATTTAAATACCAGGTCTCGTAATGATGGCTGCTTGCCGCAACGTTGAGACCTATGCTGCTGCTCAGGTCTTCTACTGGACTGGATTCAATGGAATGGCATATGTTCTGGATGTCTTCTTGGCGGATACTTCAAGCCTGAAGAATCGAGCATTGTGGTTTTCTTTCTCAAATACCCCATATATCGTCACTACGTTCATTGGCCCTCCCGCTGCTGCTTCCTTCCTCCGAACAAGTGGGTGGCCATGGGGCTTTGGCACCTTCGCGATCATCACGCCTGTGGTCACACTGCCAATCTTCTTCGTCATGTTCCGCAATCAGCGCCAGGCTATTCAAGAAGGTCTCCTTGTCAAGACGAAGAGTGGACGAACATTTGCGGAGAGTTTCTCCTACTACTTCTGGCATTTTGATGGTGCGTACCCTTGCATCATACATTGAGAAGCCTCCTAACAATTAACCAGTCATCGGGCTTCTGCTCATTTCCGCCGGCTTCGCACTCTTCCTCCTTCCCTTCTCCCTCGCAGCCTACCAATCTAAAGGATGGCAATCCCCAATGATAATCGCCATGCTCGTCGTCGGTATTGTCCTCCTAATCATCTTCGCCCTGTACGAACGATTCGTCTGCCCCACCCCCTTCATCCCTTTCTACCTACTCACCGACCGCTCCGTCCTCGGCGCCTGCCTTCTAATCGCCTTCCTCTTCATCTCCTTCTACTGCTGGGACTCCACATTCCTCAGTTACCTCCAAGCCGTCCACAACCTATCCGTCACAAACGCCGGCTACGTCTACAACATCTACAGCATCGGCTCCTGTTTCTGGGGCGTCATCATCGCCATCGCCATTCGTGTATCCGGTCGCTTCAAATGGGTTGCTCTTGCCTCGCTGTGCCTGGAACTCCTCGGCGTCGGCCTCATGATCCATTTCCGCCAGCCGAGCTACGACATCGGGTACGTGATCATGTGCCAGATTTTCATTGCCTTTGGTGGCGGCGCCATAGTCATCTGCTCCGATATGGCTGTCATGGCAGCCGCGCCCCAAGAAAATGTCGCGTCCATGCTTGCGCTCATCGGGCTCTTCTCTTCGGTCGGCGGTGCCATCGGTCAAGCTATCTCGGGAGCTGTCTATACCAACAAATTCCCAGCTGCGCTCGAAAGAGCGCTACCTGGAAATGCGACGCTGAATGCGGAGCTTTTTGGGAGTTTGAAGACTCAGCTGCTGTATCCTATTGGTAGCCCTGAGCGCACGGCTGTCATCTATGCGTATGCGGATGCGCAGTGGTATTTGACGATTGCGGGGACTGTGTTTTTGGTTCCTTGTTTTGTGTACATTGCTATTTGGAAGGACTTTAAGGTCAAGGAGTTGAGAAAGGTGAAGGGTCGTGCTGCGTGATGGGGATGGGATGTGTTTGTATATAGTAATTTTTCCTTTTGCATGGATGGAAAGCAGGTTTTATAAAAAGTGGGTGGAGTAGATGATGATATTTTTCATGATGTTCTAAGAGGAAGAGCTTTCAGTTGTAGCCCCACAAGTACGAGTAAGAGTAACTGTACCTCACCTACTGCTATTCATCACTTCCCAACATTACATTCTTCTACATCCTCCCCTGAACTCGAAATAGGCCACCTCACCATCTGCGGACTCCTATACACACCCCCTCCCGATCCACTTCCATCCCACTTACTCAATTCAACATCCACACTCCCCCCCCCCCCCCCCCCCAACATCCCATAAAACCCCTCAGACCTCCCCCTCGTCTACACAATCACCATTTCCTTCTCCAACCCACATTTGTCATACACATACTCTACCAACTTGCGCCCTATACCTTGCTTTTGTCTCTCTGGTTTCACGTATAGCGCCCCAAGAACTTTTTATTTGTTTTAGAACTTCGATGGAGATGGAGATAGCGAAGGAGAAAACGCGGGGAGGGAAGGGGAATAAGACGAACCGACGTGTGGTTTACCGGTTCGGAAGGGGAGCCATGCTACTTGGATTTGCCTCTGATACCAAGTCATGAAATCCTGCTTTTCAGGACTAGGTGAAGATGAAGATGAAGGCACGGCATCCGGAGGCGTGAGATCTAGGCCTTCTTCCCAACGCACCAAAACCCACCCGACTATTTCCTCATTTCCATTTTGCGAGTCAACCGCTTTAAAGATATGACATAGATTCGTCGGGTGCGTGAAGCGTTTCCCTAGGGAGGAAAGTAGGGATGTGCTTTGCAGGGAGGCGGCGAGAGTGGGGTCAGCTGAGTAGAGGAGGGGTGTTAGGGGGTCGGTGGCTAGGGCTGCGGTTGTTATGTTGACTAGAGTTGGGAGTTCTGTGTGCGTTGCTGGGAGGATGGTGAGGTTTGGTGTCATTGTTGTGTTGTGGTTTGGTGTACTAATATTTATGGGTGGGGTTGATAGTGTACCTTTGCGGGGAGGAGAGTGCAGATCACTTTCCGTTTTGGGCGTGATGTATAGAGATAGAGGAGAGTACGAATACCTTAAGACTTTGCCCTGAAGCCTTTGCTGGAATCTTGGGGATTTGTTGATTGTTGAAGAGTGGTTTTATTTCTGGAGTTGTTCCCTAGAGGTATTTGAGAATCGGCGAAGGGTCCGAAGTTATATCCTGGTCTACCGCTCTGGAGGAACTTGCAGCGCCGTTGCGCCTCTCTCCCCGAGAGCCCTTAAAATTCTGCCTGTTGTAGCGGATGAACGTGTACTACTTTAGTAAGTAGCTGCCGAAGTTTGAGTTGATAGGATCTGACTCTCCTCTGCTGGCATGTTCTGAAACTATATCATGGAACTAGCATATTTTGAACCGGCAGGTTCTCGAAATCTCTCGTCGTCAAACCTGGAATCCTATCAGGGGTAGTATATACCACAAATTCCTTGCATCATTTGGCAAGTTTAAAGCAAAGTAGACGGTCTCTCGAATAGGTAGAAAAGCACACGGGCCTGATTTCTTACTCCGAGTACTCCTGATAGAGACCACTGCCGGCGAAATATTACCCATCACAATGCCTGGCGAGGAGCTTGCTTTGGGGATTGTTGGCGTCGTTATTGGGGGACCTACATTTGCCTCGCCCCTCAAAACTACTTGTAAATATACTGTTAAGCGCATCGATCTGATCAAGAACGCACCGGCTCTGATTGCGGAGCTCAAGGAAAGAGTTCGAGGTCTCTACGAAGGACAATTGCCAGCATTTGCCGATATTGCACAACACGCTCTTGGACTTGTCGATGCACATGACAGTCTTCGTATCGGTATACAGCGCAGTTTGGAACAAATGAAAGATGGAATTGACAACATTGGCAAAATTCTCGACAAGTTGACCGATAAAGATGGAAAAGTCCAGAGGATGAAAGCAATACTCCCACCGGCCTGGACATGGAAAACAGACGCCAAGCAGATCATTCGACGGTTCGACGGGATTTAAAATAACCTCCAACTTACTATCAGTCTCGTTGAAGGGCGACACCGAGCCTTATCATCTGCACAGGAGTTGACCCGGGTAAATTTCGCTCCAATCATCAGAGGAAATGGTGCTGCGTATGATGCCATAGAGGCTCAATCACATATTTGCGCAAGGCAAGCCGAGATTCGAGACGCCACTGGTCAACCAAAAAGAGTCAATGTGATTGTCGAACCTGGTGATGGAAAGGTGAATTCGGATATTGCTAGGTACTTGACTAAGATACAGCAAGGCCATGGGCTGCTGAAGTGTTTAGGCTATCACGACATCCCATCAATGCCATATCTTGTCTTCGAGGTGCCTGAAGAGCTTGGGAATCCTTCGACCCTCCGAGGGACTATGGGCAAGACACCTATCTCGACGGACGAACCCGGAGGAGGACATGCTCTAGAATCACGCTTTAGGTTAGCGCATCAGATATCAGAATCCGTCCTCTCGGTCCATGCAACAGGATTTGTACATAAGAACATCCGCCCCGAAACTATTCTCCTCATCCGGCGCTTACCTAACACATCGCCCATATCAATGCATAGCCTCGCAGGAGTACGTCCTTATCTGACCTACTGGACGATGATGCGGAAAGAAAATGGCCTGTCAAACGGCGGACTGGGAATTATTCGGGTGCAAGACAGCTGGGAGAAGGACATTTATCGCCATCCCCATCGCCAGGGAACAGAGCTTCAAGAACGCTACAACATCGGACACGACATATACAGTCTTGGCGTCTGTCTGTTGGAGATCGGACTCTGGGAGCCGTTGACTGCCACGACAAGAGTTTTCATACACGACTAAACAGAGCACACCTTGTCGGATATCTATCGCAAGGCGGCCCTGAAGCACAAGTTAGTTACACTAGAAAATGCGGGAGATGTAAGAGCATTGGCCAAACCGGGAACAGTCAAAGAAGTATTATTGGCTTTGGCCAGAGATGCTCTGCCACAGAGGATGCCTACCGATTATGTAGACATCGTGGTGGCTTGTTTAACGTGTCTGGAGGGAGGATTCGGGCGTGAAGGAGACTTTCTGGAAGATGCAGCTTCTCGATTAAAGCTTTTGGTTGTAGAAGGACTGGCGCGCATGTATTGAGGAAGGACCGTCCCAAAGGAGAGCTTGGCATCAGCTCTGCGAAACTTCACTGCTTTCGATTCCGTATCCACATACAAGCATTAAATTTGACGAGAAAACTGCTTCCTTGAGTCTCAGAAGGCCTGTCAGTGCAGTTGAGAGGGTTGGAAATGATCGCCAGGGAAGTTGGCGCTGGGTAACCATATCAACCTCGATCCAAAATATCCGAAGGCACATTTGACGAGGATCACACAAGGGCAAGAATTCAGATGCTAAGGTGTACTGTAATTGTGCCCTTAACTCGACCAAAAGCCTATTGAGGGTTAGTAAAACATCGCCAAGGGCCTAAAGGGAAATATTTCACAGGCCATTACCTCTGTCCTTTTTAACCCAGATATGCAAAGATCCCAAAACCCATTGAGGTGCTCAGCAAGACACTCCGCCAAACATTTCCTTCCCTCCACTCCGAAATAAACTTCTTTTCTAACCTGCCGCAAGCAAGTGACGCAGAGATGTGATACCAGACCGAAAAACATCCAGCGATCAAAAAGCCCCACATTCTCCACTCCTCATCCTCTGAAGTTTCATTTACTGCCCTCTCATAGCAGACCGCAGCGAGGTAGAAATACGTCAAGGTAGGAATGAGGACGATGTGGCGGTAGTACAGAGGCGTAGAAGTCTGACTAAGGGGTATGGTGGAGGCGTAGACAGAGGAGATGACGGTGATGCTCAGGAGCCAGGCTGTGACGCATATTGCGAGGCTTATCATCAATCTCTCACGTATGATGACAGCGTCGGAAATCTCTTCGGTGAACATGATGGAAAGTGCGATGACGTTTTGTGGTGTTGTTGTGAGCTGCACAGTGAGAACTACAGCTGTAGGTTGCTCCAAGGGGTAGGTGGGCGCTCGAAATTCCTTAGAGCATTGGGGTTTCTTGTATGAGGTGTCTGTAAATTCTTTCTTTGCTGGATGCTAAAGAAAATATCTTGGTGTGCGGAATCATTTGAGAGATACATCATAGTTATACGGGAGGTAAAATAGTGTCAGTCTTAGTGGAGGAGATGACAGAGGTGAAAGGCGCTTTACATATAACCTTGAGCTTCGATGTAGTGTATTGAGACAGAGAAATCTGACTTGATAATGGAACAGTATCCTACCTTGAAGATATATCATGAAAGTAAAAAAGAAGAATGTGGTGGAGCTCCCCCTTTTAACTAAGTATTTTTAGAGTGGCAGGGATGCTCGGTAGAATTGTTTCTCCTCTCCGAAACACATCGCCTGGTGCGCCATATGCTTGTCCGCGCAACAATTTACATGTGAACGATATGATGGACATTCGACTCTCCATACCAAGATCTATTCCCTCTCAAGCTGCCAGACATTTATACCAATATTTCCAATGACGGATCCAAACTTCCAGTCCTGAAACCATTCCAAAGCAATGATCTATTCAGCGCCCGGGAGCTTCAAAAATCCCTCGGCAGCAACGCGCAATGCCTGAGCTTCTCAACCTCCCACAACAGCAATCGCATGCCCAAAACCTCCGCGAAAATGCCCTCCGACGTCTCTCGCGATCTCCTCATCCCTATCATAGGCAGAAATTCGAAATACCGCATGCCTCAGAGAAACTTGGGCCCCAAACACCGGCCACGCAATCCCCTTTGCGTTCGAGACAAAATACGGATGATGAGGAACAAGAAGGGGGCGCCTACTCGCCGAGCTACAAGGCATCTACAAACAGCGATAGTGGGACCGAGGCAGATGATGAACATTTCTTGAAAGGGCTTCCTGCGCCGAAGATTAGACCTCACAAGGGGCTTAGAGGGGCAGAAGGGAGTCTGTCTGGGACACCGAGCCCTCTCTTGTCGCCAGCTATATTAGACGAGGATACGCAGAAGGAGGGTTATTTAAGACGGGCGACGTTGCCGACTATATCATTGAAAGATTCGGATGCCCGAAAAGCAGCTGAGAAATTTAGACACAAACGGCGGGTGGAGATTATAAGGAGAATCACTGAAACCGGGATTCTGGGATTCGTTACGGGGCTGCTCTGCCTCAGCTCTGAGGTGCGGCAGCTAATATGGTTATGGAGAAGGGGTAAGATACGTCTCTGAGTTCCTCGGGCTTTGCTAATGAATGCAGAACTGGCATGTCAAACAGTCATCATAACTTCTCTCATATCCATATATCCGCTCCGATTACTACGGCATATCAACCCCACACAACCATGGAAGAGACCATTTCCAATAGCGATACCCGCAGCTTTCGATCCTGCACCTTTACTCTATCCACCTATAATCACAATGCTGGTTTCCCTCGTACTTTCTACAAGCAGTCCTATCGGCGTGCTGCCAAGCATTGTACTGGCTATATCTTCGCTCCCACAAAAACTGTTACCTTCTTTAGGAAGCCCAGAAAGTTCGAATCTTTTCCACTGGTTCCTTTCCTGTCTACCGATTTTGATACCCAAGCTCGAAAAAGTCTCGAAAATCATCGAAGCATCACAACTGAAGGATTTTGGAGTGGATTGCGATGTCCTAGCCGTGTTACAGCCTTTGCACCAGGCATTATGTGGCACACTGCAGTATCTCACAACAACTAGTCTGCTTCCTGCTGAAGTGCAATTATTATCAATATCACTGATACAACTACTTTTGCTGGGCTCATCCCCGCAAGCCGTTATTCTTAAAGCTGTCCTTTGGGGAACTGGAATCGGAATTCTGGTTAGCTGCACGCACGTGCTTGGATGGGGAGTGACATTGGCCCGAGTTCCCAAATGGCGGTTTAGACGAGCTGGAAACCTAGTCAAACAACGAGAGCCAAAGTTCAACCTGAAGTCCCTTTTTTTCGGAAAGCTAGGATCTTCTCTGTTTGCTAGAGAATCGGCGATTAGCGATTCAAGCGATGAGGATGATCCGCAGAAATGGACGAAGCAGCAGACCTCTTCGCCTAAACTTCGATTAAAAACTAGAGGCGCCATTTCAAATTTCGATGGAGTCGCTGAGAATGGATCAGTCTCTGCCATTGACCCAAAATCGAAAGCTCAGCTCATGAACGGCGCCTCGAAAATCGACGACGAACTGTCTTTCTCTTTCTCTAAGCAAAGGAGGCATACACTTCCAGCAGTGGTTCATTTGCCTCCGAGATCAAGCAAAAGGACACCGTCTGGCCGTAGAAAGAGATCTGCTTCGTCCAGTGTCCAATCATTTTTCGTTCTTACGCAAGCTCAAGCTTCTCTACGCAAATGGCTTTATGCAGGCTACGTCTACGTCTGTGTGTTGTCTATCATTTTAGTCGGAGTTAGGGAGTATGTAGGAAGATTTGCGCTACATAACAATGAGCCCGTTGGGTGGGCCCTGGGATATCTGTTTGGTGATCTTCCGTGGTTCAGAATGGAGGTTGTCAAGGCAAACATGCAAAGATGGATTTGTCTGCCTCCTCGGGGGGACAATGCTGGGAAGGAATACTGCCATAGGGGCTGGGTCGAGCATCTTCGACACGCAACTTTCGGAGAAGCAAATACCCGGTTAATTCTATGCGGCTACTGGCTCGGAATAATTATCGTTGGGCTCGCCATCGTTTTCCGTTTGTCGGCCATTTACGAAGTTGATACTCGCCGCAAAGTCTTCCATTTCATGATGGTAGCCATGTTGCTTCCTGCAACTTTTGTCGATCCAACATTCGCCGCGATGGCACTCAGTCTGATGCTAGCCATCTTCTTACTCCTCGACTTATTCCGAGCATCTCAATTGCCACCGTTGTCGAAACACTTGGCATATTTTCTGACCCCCTATGTAGATGGAAGGGATCTCAAAGGACCTGTGGTTATTTCACATATTTTTCTGCTCATCGGCTGCGCAATCCCGCTCTGGCTATCTCTCGGATCTCTGTCTAGGACAGGTACAGGCTACCTCGAGGGCTGGGAGGTGCCCACAAGAGAGGTGAGCATGGTCAGTGGGGTTATCTGTGTTGGCATGGGGGATGCGGCAGCATCATTAATAGGACGTCGTTACGGCCGTCGGAAATGGGTATGGGGTGGCGGGAAAAGCATTGAAGGCAGTGTAGCATTTGCTACTGCCGTGGGACTGGCGTTGGTTCTTGCAAAAGCATGGCTTAGAATCGGGGGCTGGCCTGCGAATAATGACGACTCGTGGTTCATGGCGATCGGGAAGGCAGGCGTTGCGGCTTGGATTGCGAGCTTGACGGAAGCAGTGCTGACTGGTGGAAATGACAATGTTGTTGTCCCTGTGGTGCTCTGGCTTTGTGTTAAAGGACTAGACATTTAGAGGTGGATCTCACGATAGCTTGAGGTGTAATTGACAGTCTCTCACTCTAGCCTTGCAATTTGCAAGGGCTCATCTGCTCACAACAGGGGGTGCCAACATTTTATAGCGCCTACTCTGGTTCGTGCAGGGACGAGAATGTTCGGGCAAATCATCGGCTTTTGACCGGGACTTCTTGAACCTTATTCAAGGATGTTCAACCCCACACCAATGCCATGACTCGCTACCTGGGAGCCCCATATTCTACGGGAAGTGTAGGCGGAGGATTCCGATACTCTGGAAACGTGGCAGGCTAGGTGACGGGAGAAATCCGTATCGATCAAAGCTTTGGCCAGAGACACGTTTTTGATGGGAGATCCCCAGGAGCTTGATGGAAGAGTTGTTGGGTGATTAAACCCCCTGCCTCAGAGGCTTCACGGTTACAATTTCGTGAGCTGTGATTGGCGAATGGAGCTTCAACGGTTGCCAAGACATATCAAATGGACCCCTGATTTTACCAAGGAACAAAGATGGGATGCTCTTGTACTCCACTGTTCAAGGATTCACTCCGAAAACGGTTGAAGTTCTCCGCACGTGGAGTTCCAGCAATTTGGAACCGCATTCTTATTTCAGCTTCGCTATTCTCCAAAGCTTTTGTCATCTTTTGTCAGCTCGTGAGCAGTGGTCTTCGAAAGTCACGGCGTACGTATTGTCTTCCCCCGCGGCCAACGCCATATTGTCTTTCTGGTTACGCAAGAACGCAACAAACATCCCACCCTTGTTCATGACGAACCCACAAGTCGCGAGAGGGCCAATGGATGGTCAAGTCAATGTTGGGCGAAAATATAAATCCAGAAAAGAGAGACCGTAGGCCGAGTACTTTGCGAAGTTCCACTTGGAAATTTACTGATTCTTACAAGGTGTGATGCATGCCGCAAACGAAAGATATGTTGCACAAGAGATGCATATGAGAAAGATTGCTCGCTCTGCAAGACTAGAGGGGAAAGTTGCAAATATGTTCTTCCTCCAAATGTGAGAAGAAGTAGGCAAACAAGTGCACCACCTAAATTAAGACCATCGACGAGCAGTTCTTCGTCAACAAGTTCCATCCCGCCACGTCCAATTCAAACGCTACCCAACGGCTCAGCATCTTCAGAGCAAGGTAAAAGCAAAGATGGGGAATGGATATGTCAGTTTGTTGGATTGAGTGGAGATCAAGACCCGTTTGTTTTACGGCATTGTACTTTCAATCATCTCAATTGCTACAAGGCACACGACTGGGCGATTTTAAGAGTGAAAGGAGAAAATGACATCCCATTACATTTTACTGTATGTACCTCGAGCCGACCCTCAATGGAATTCAGATTGAGATTCTCAATAGGTTGTCCCGGATAGTCATCTTGATGCTCGTCCATCATATTACCCCACCACAGATACCGAAGCAATCGTAAGACCTTACGGCGACGACTTACTGCGGACTTATTTCGATGTCGTCCATGTTTCCTACCCCGTACTTGACCCCTCGCGATTCAACTGCAAGCCAGAGACAGGAGACCCGCTTCTCGCGGTTATGTACAATCTCGCTGCTCCTTTTTGTCAAGATAGCCCACCGTTTTTTGAGAAACTTTCCGACTTTGTACATCAAGCGTAAGTGTCTTTCCGAATCACATGGATGTTTTTACTGAACTTGACCGCAAAGTATTCCGATCGAGAGGCGGCATCCCCGGCTAGAGACTATAGAAGCGTGTCTTCTATTTCTTCAGAGACATAATACTGTCCATAGAGCGCCGACGCTTCCCGGCTTATGGGGAGATATAGGTACCATATGCGGTATGGCACACGATCTTGGACTCAATATGGACCCCTCTGCCTGGAATCTATCACCCTCCGATTCGAATCGCCGCATTCGTTTATGGTGGGCGCTTTATATCCAAGACAAATGGTCGGCACTCGGTCTGGGTCGCCCGTCATATCTTAATGAGGAGCATTGCAACGTTCCCATGATCACCATCAATGCCTTCTCGCATAACAGCCTCAACGATGAACCAATATCGATTACACCAGCATTGCAATTCATTGCTATGGCGCATCTGACCACCATCTTGTCGGATCTCCTCTCCACTTTCTACACGCTAAAGGCAATGGATCGATTGAAACTTCTACCAGTAGAAGTGCTCTACGGTATCATGAATGAGTTCCAGACACGGCTGCATTCCTTTTACAAGGAGCATTTATGTCAGCTGTGTAATATAAACACTCTGCTTGATTCCAGTGGGAGTGTGATACTGGCGTTTTATACCGTGGAGATTGTGCTGTACAGGGCGATGTTGCGCTGCCTACCTTTGAATCACCCAGGATACGTTGGTGTGAGAGTACAGGCGAAAACGACGTTACTCAATGTTGTTGCGTTTCTGGAGAAGTTGAACGTCAGTCGTTTAAGGGCATTTTGGTGGAGTCGTACGTTGTTCTTTCCCCGTCTCGCACTTTCTTTTCGTGTTATCACCGCCTACCTTTCCCCCCGCCC